>OGYZ01000327.1_pt1 | contig 43693 bp, 49 predicted proteins | sample 1576681 | NCBI WGS metagenome assembly OGYZ01 (sample SAMEA3541480, study PRJEB24748) | human gut metagenome | biome: human gut; feature: human-associated habitat; material: faeces | place: China | collected 2012 | reverse complement strand
TTAAGCCTGTAGCTAGCGTTCATCCTGAGCCAGGATCAAACTCTTCATTGTAAAAGTATTGTTAATCACTCCAAAGGAGTGGTTCTTGCTCTGTTCAGGACGCTCGAATTTAAAAAAGCTTTTCAATTACCTATATATTATAAGTATTGACGGTTCTTTTTTTTACCCAGATACATATCTCAAAGATTAAGAATGTACCTGCTCTTGTACTACTTGTATTGTTTATGTAAATCTGTTCAAAGATCGCTTGTTTTACGATTGCTTTTCTTTTCAAAAGCGGATGCAAAGGTAAGGACTTTATTTAATATCTTCCAAATATTTTCGGAAGTTTTTTTTTTATTTTTTTTCTTTCTTCGAGTCATCTCTCTTGCGAAAGGAAGAACAAAGAAAAAGAACTGTCGTTACCGCCCGGATTTCAAAAAGATTGTCAAACAACGCTGCTCTCATTTTGAAAGCGGGTGCAAAGGTAAGAACTTTATTTCATATACTCCAAATAAATCTGAAGTTTTTTTTCATTTTCCTTTTTAAAGGCGCCACTCATGAAACAAACAGCACCAAATAACAAGAAAAAAGGAAGGGTTCCTACTCCGTTTCTGTCAGAATGTCAAACTATCGCCGCCCCCGTTCTCGAAAGCGGATGCAAAAGTAGCGGATTTGGGAATACGCACCAAATATACAAGGCCTTTTTTATCAGAAATATCAAAACTTTTTCATAAATGACTGATTGACAAACAGGTTGCAGAACATGATTTTTTAAAGGAAAACAAAGGGGGAAGGAAGACACACAATATATATACACACGCACGTACGGGCGGGCGAATGGGCGGGCGTACGTGCGTGCAATGTTATTCAATGAAAGGGCAAACAAGCCTGCAGCTTACAAGACGGTGCCGTTGGAGAGGATACGCAATTTCACTTCCCTGTCTCCTGCTTCCAGTTCCACCAAGTAATAGGCCTCTTGGGGCGTTTCCACAAAGTCCGCATCATCTATCTCGTAATTTGCATACGATTTTTTGATGGCATCGGATACAGCCGCGGGCAGTTCACTCACCCGTACTTCCCATTGGGTTTTCACCCACTCCTGTGCGCCGTTGAAATAAACATCCTTCTCGCGAGCATCGTGGAAGATTTCCACTTCCGTCATGCCATTTTCCATATCCGTCTCAATGATACGGGCTCCCGCATACTTCTGTGCAATGAAATCCTTGATTTTCCCGGGCAGCACGCCACCGGTATTGTTTCCGGGGTCAGACGGACTGTATTCCATGAGCGACAACACGCCGGCGGCGGTGATCTTCACCTTGACGTCACCTTTGACTGATTCCAGTTCGAGACGGTAGTATTCCTCTTCCGGAGTTGCGTAATGATCCACATCATCCACATGATAGCCTGCATATTCCGAAGCCTCAAGCGCCTGCTTCACCACTGCCGGCAATGCGGCATAAACGGTTTCGGTCTTGGTGAACAGCCAGTTGCTTGCCTTGTCGAACAGCAGTTCACGCACCACCTGTCCATCCAGAATCTCCACTTCCGTCATGTTGTCCTCCCGGTCGATGTCCAAGATACGGGCATTGGGGAAGTTTGCCTTCAGGAACGCTTCGACGCCTTCCACCGGAGCAGCGGGGATATAGTCGCCATAGTCATAATCGTTGTCAGCATCCACCAGCTTCTTCACCAGCACGCCGTCTTTCGAGTAATACAGATCTATTTCCGTCTCTACGCCGTCCACTTTGTTTTTCACTTCGATCACGTAGACCTCTTCCGCGCCGTTGCGTTGCACCCGTTCCACCTCGTCGATGGTCCAAGCGGAGTATTCGCCCGCCCGGAAGGCAGCCTTCACTTCTTCCGGCAGTTGCTCAAAGAGGATTTCGCTGTCTGTTGTCATATACCATCGGCCTCCATTGTCGAACCAAGCGGCATATTCGCCTGCGGCAGAAGAAGCAGACAGATTGAAGTCCGCCACCACATAGTCTCCTTTCACAGTCCACTTCACGTCGGTGGCATGCGGGTAGCGTTCGAGCAGTGCAGCCCGCACCTCGGCGCTCACCTTGTCATCTTCCGGATTTCCGGTGGCAGGAACATCGTCGTTGCTGCAACTCCACATACCGATAGCCACACAAGCGATGGCAAACATTTTTCTTTTCATAGTCATCATACTTTTTATTGTTTTTATTACATCACAAAGCTACCGGACAAATCTGGAAAGAATCTGGAAAAACACAGAAAAGCAGAAGAAATCACAGATAAGCGGGGTTGGGAGGAACAGAATCTTGAAGAATGGATGCCGCATCGAAGCAAGGGCATGCCTTGATCCACTCTTCGGGTTCTATTTCGCCGTTACAGTCGAGGTCGGGGCTGAGGTCGCGGTGCCCGCAAAGGCGGCTGCCGGGATAGTCGCGCAGCAACAGCATGACAAGCACCCGCAGGGAATGTTTCTGAAAATCGGTACGGGTATCGGCGGGATGCCCCCTTTCGTCGAGCCCGCCTTCATAGCAGATGCCGACAGAATGGGCATTGTGGTTTTTGACGTGCGCTCCGGGCTGTCCGATGGGGCGGAGTGTTTTTATATCCCCGTTCTTGCGGATATAAAAATGATAACCTGCGCCGGAGAAGCCCCGGCGCAGGTGGTCTGTTGTCAGGTCATGTTCCGTATAGCTGCGGTCGCAGCGGGTGGCGGAACAGTGGACAACGATGAGGTTGATGAATCGCATGTGAATTACGATGTATGAAGTGTGAATTAAGAACTACGAATCAGGCGGGCATGGCCTGTGCGCCAAAAGCGCCGAGGACGGCCGATGCCACTGCGATTACAATTTTAAGGAGTTTGTCCCACCAAGTTGATTTTACTGCCATGTGATTTGAATTTTTGAGTTTTGAGTTTGGAATTATTCAGAGAGTGTATCCGAATAATGATCAGGACACACTCCCCTTCATCAGAAAGAGCAAACGGAGAACGGTTTATCCGAGAGGATCGTTTTCCTCACCGTCGCCGGGGTTCTCGCTGCCACTGCCGCCGGAAGAGCTGCCGTCGGCAGGCTTGTCCAGTGCAAAGGCCACATTGGCCGGGCTTCGGGTGGCGGCGGTGCTGCCGTTCACCAGCTTCAGTTCCTTGTCGGGGACAAAGCGTATGTTCACTTTGGAGATATTCCTGACGGTGCAATCCTCCGACTTTTCCACGCCGGGGCAGCGGAAAGTCATGTGAAGCGTGCCGAGCAGGTTCAGCTTCACCTTGTCGCCGTTGGCAAGGTTGGTCTGTATTTCCTCCACAAGGGCTTCGATGACGTGCTTCACGTCGCCTTTTGTCATGGCGCAATTCTTTTGGATATTGGCGGCGAGGACATCGACGTCCACCGTACCGCAGGTTTTGGGCTTCTGACGGAGATAATACAACTGGGGCGAGTTCTTGTCGCTCACGATTTTACGGCGTTTGAAACGCTCTACAAGTACATCCATAAAATAAAAAGTTAAGGTTTAAGTTCAATAAAAATCGCTCCCTGCCTGAAGCAGAGTTTGAAAGAAACATCTCAAAATCGTAAAGATATATCTTAAAAGAAAAAGTTCGGCCGGAACTATCGTAAACAAGGTGGGTAAGAGGAGGGATAAGGCGCTCTATAATCAATGATTATTCCTTTTCTTAAGCACATTACAAAGATACAAAATCAGCGAGGCAAAGTCAAGTATTTCGTCGTTTATTTTCAAAAAAAGGGTGATAAATATCAGGTATTAATTATTAATGCGAATCAGTAGTTGAATGACAGATACTATCGAGTAGCAAGATTAATATTTACTTCGCGTTTCGCATCATCCATTCCGTCGGCGGCACATACTCCCCTATTTTGGTCATGGCGGGATTGTGCCCGAAGTACACATCGCCGGTTTCGCCGTTGCGGTGTTTGGCAAGGATCACCATGCCCAGTCCTTCGGAGGGGAATTTGCTCCGGCGCTCGGAGGTCAGTCCGTAGAGGGCGGGGCGATAGAGCAGCATCACTACATCGGCATCTTGTTCTATGGCGCCGCTCTCGCGCAGGTCGCTCAAAGCAGGGCGCTTGTCGGCGCGCATTTCGCACTCGCGGTTCAACTGGCAAAGCAGAATGACGGGAATATCCAGTTCTTTGGCAATGAGTTTGGCTTTGCGGCTGGCTTCCGCCACTTCCTGTTCGCGGTTACGGTTCTTCTGTCCGGACTTCATTTCGCAGAGTTGCAGGTAGTCTATGATGAGGAGGTCGCAGCGTCCCTTGCTTTTTTGCAGCAGGGCGGACGAGCGGATGTGATCCATGCTCATCTTCGGATTGTCGTCCACGTAGACAGGCAGGGCCGACAGCAGCCGGGCGGCTTCCAATGCCTGTTGCCGTTCGCCGGCATCGAGCAGTCCGGTCTTGAGGTGTCCGGCATCCACGTTGGCCGCTTGGGCGCAGAGCCAACGGTCGCCCAGCCTTTCGCCTTGCATCTCAAGGCTGTTCACCAATACATGCTTTCCGGCGCGTCCTGCCGCCAGTGCCAGATGCAGGGCAAAGGCAGTCTTTCCCACCGAGGGGCGGGCGGCGATGATGTTCAGGTCGCCCTGCTGCCAGCCCGCCGTAAGCCTGTCAAGCTCGCGCAGTCCGGTGGGAATACCGGTGATGCCGTTCCGGTTGTTTTCCACACGCTTGTCCATTTGCTCAAGGGTGTCCTGCATGAGGCGTTCCATATCGCGCAGGCAGTTGTTGGAGACAGCGCCGCTTTCCAGATGTCCGGCAAGGCGGTGCAGATCTGCCAAAGCATCGCTCAGGTCCACCGACTCATCGGCAGCGCTGGCAAGCAGAGTGTGCAGCCCTGCAATCATCTCACGCCTGATGTACATCTGCCGGAGGATGAGCGCATGGTATTCCAGATGGGCGGAAGACGCCACGCGCCCCGCCAAGCGCACCAGCTCGTAGGCGCCGCCCACCGCCTCCAGCTTGCCGCGTGAAGCGAGTTCGGCACGCACCGTCACGAGGTCTATCGCCTTGCCGGAGTGGTACATGGAGAGCAAAGCGGAGTAGATTTCGCCAAACTTCGTCTCATAAAACATTTCGGGAGAGAGTTTGTCGCCCACAAGCACCATAGCGGTGGTTTCGGTGAGACAAGCTCCCAAGATGACCGACTCAAGATCGTCATCGTGGGGATTTAGGATTTCGGACATAAATATGAAAAGGATTAATTAAAACCGGGAAACTCATTCTCAAACATCCTATACTCCAGATATTTGGCTACCTGATAGCAGTAGTTCGTGTTGTTCAGGCTGAAATAGTAGTCCTCCACTTTCTTATAGGCGAGTTGCCGTTCGCCGGAGGAGAGCTTTCGCCAAAGGCTGCGCACGTAGCTGCCATTCTCTATGGGGAGGTGCGTGGTGCGGCTGTAATAGGCAAGAAAATCCTTCAACGATTCCTCAAAGGCATCGGGAGCCTTCGGTTTGGGAGCCGATGCCAGCTTCATTGTCCATGCGTCATAACCGGGTATGCGGATATGGCTGGGACAGTCGTCCGAAACCATCTCAATGAGTCCCGTACGGAAGCAGTTGTTGAAGAAACGCCGGGTGCGCCCCCTTGTCCAGCCGAAGAGATCGGCCCAACCCGAGTAAGAAATGGCAGACTCACCACGTGCACATTGCACTTCCACCCCGTTGCAGAACACCACAGCCGGCTTGAAGTTTACGTTTATCAGTACCCGCAGAAAAGCAGCCTCATCACAGCACGCCGCACCCTGTTTCTCGCAAACCTTTTGCAGCAATGCCCGAGAAACCATGACATAGCCCTTTTTTAACAGATTATTCTCCATGAAAAGTTATATATATGACACTTAATTTTTACGACCACAAAACGGACACCCCAATGGACACCCTATCACACTTGTTATCAACAGCTTGAATCGGTCCAACAACCAGCCCAACAACCAACCAACGGACACAATATAAATAATAAGAAGATAAGATATACTATCGTATATCTACCGGGCAACGCGGAAAAGACGAATGATGCGTTCCGCCCAAACAGATGATGTGTCCGGGGCAAACGGATGATGCGTTTGCGGTAAACGGATCATCCGTTTTTCTCCGGCACAATGATGCATAATTTTCTGAATTCATTATCTTTGTCAGTTGTTTAAATTTATACACACTGCACAAAGGTCTTTGCGGCCTTTTATCTGCAATGCTTGGGCAAAGATATTAAATGAGAATAACGCAAGAAAAGTAAATATTTACAGTTATGACAGTGTAAACATTTACCAAGCAAAGGGTTAAGTCCGGAAAAGTGTATTTTTTTACATGATTATACGGGGGGGGAACCGGAATGATAACGGAGTCTCATCCTGACATATCTCCCCCTAAGCCTTATGCACATAGAGCAGGTCTTCGATGAGTAAATCAAGTTCCTCGGCACCGATGCAGCCCTCGTGATAATGGAAGTAGTGGCTGAGGAGCAGCCGCACCTGCCTGACGCGGCATGTCTCGGTGTAGCCATGCCACTGCCCCACCCCCGCATCGAGCGCACGACGGATGACGCCCACCATAGGAGCGATAGCGGCGCGCACGTCGTCGCCGGGAAGAATCTGTATCTTCTCCTCCGGCAGAATAATGGTGACTTCGGGATGATAGGCGCGAACTACGCGCAAGGCTTCCGTCCAACGGACATGTTTGGCTATGACGTCACGCGTCTCTTTCTTGGGTTTCTTCATAAAAATTTACTATTTATCGGACAAGTGACGCCCGGTTACGCTTCCTGAAACGGTTCTCAAAAAACTCCATCAACAATATGGGCAAACCGAAAACAGCTACGAAGCCAACTAAAAACAAGACGCTTCCGTAAGCGGCCCCGTAGCATATCCCCCGGTGGATAAACAAACAAACAAAACAAAAATAAGAAGCACTGCCTTCTTTCATTGACAAGGGGATGTTTTCGGTTTTAGTTGTAATCATATCAGATTTTATTTCTAATTCTATTGCTATTTCTAAATTCTATATATAATCTTATTTCAATTCTATCCCTATATATAATTCCATTTCTAAATTCAATTTCTTGCATGCTCTCTCAAATACAGTTCCAGATGCTCCACTGTGACGTCTTTCAGCAGCACCCGCTTGTCGGCATCGAGCAGATAGAGACAGGGAACCGCTTTCAGGTCGTAGAGCCGGTGACGGTTGATGACCTGCGAAGCATCGCGGGCGTTGAGCATGCAGGGCGGATAAGCCGCCGCACGCCACTGCTCCACGTCCTCATCGGGATAGACGGCAAGGATAACCAGCCGGGGACGGCGGGCGGAACCCTCTCCCGTCATACCGGCGAGGTGCTCCGAAGCAGCCATGTAATCCTTTACGCGGCGGCAGTCCTCGCAGTCGGGCGAGTTGAAGAACAGCAGGGTATAGCTTGACTTTATCCGCCAAAGGCTGCCGACAGTGCCGTCGGCAAAGGTGTAGGCGAAGTCCGCCGCCACATCGCCCGGACGGTTCTTCAACGCCATGTCCAGCCTGAACTTAGCGCGTGCCTTGTCCGATTCGCCCAGACGGGGCGAAGCAATGACGTGGCGCAGCACAGGGATGTAGTACTCCTCGTTGCGGAAAGGCGAGTTGGGCTCGTAGAGGTATTTCCCCGACAACTTCATGAAGTGGGCGTACATGGCACTGTCCACAGCGGCGGAGTCCATCATTGCCGTAAGGCTGCTCTGCGCTTCCTCCAGCGGAACACGCGAGAGGATGTCCAGAAAATCGGCCAACGCCTGTTCGGTGACTTCCGGACGGGAAATGAGCGCAGTATCGCGGAAGTTGAAGCCCTGCCAGTAGTGCGCCGCCAAGTAGGAAGCGCGCGCCTCGGAGGTGACGAGCAGCGGGGGAATGTCGGGCAATGTGAATACCGCTTCGGAGTGCGCCGTACCGCGCTCCGTTTCTGCGGATTGCGAAGCGCATCCGGCAAGCAACGGCAGGAGCGACAGCAGCAACAGCACAACGGCGGCAAACCAGCGTAGCGCACGAGGTGTGCGGGAACGGCGGGGGTAGCGGCGGTAATGACGTAGGGGGCGGTGTGAGGTCATAAAGGTTATTGTCAAAAAATAGATTGATAATAGGGTTATGGGGTTATATCTCTGATGCAACGAGCATACGCGCTATGTGAATCTTTTAAAAAATGCCCAGAATGTGATATGTTCGACAAGGCGTAAGCAAATTTCCAATCATATTCAGTCGCTGACCAATGTGAATTATTCAGAATAAAATTTGCATCTCTAAGCAATTCATACCTAAGCAGATACATCAAAGAGAGCTCACGCCCAGTAGGTAAACGCCATCCACCACCGTCTTCAAGCAAGTCATGACAGTAAGTTAAAGCATTTGACCAAGATAATTCATGTGTGGAGTCATACTTTCTCACTTCAAACTTTTGGAAAACCTTTTCGTCACTTACCTTAGAACTAAGGTTACCAAGCGTATTCGTTCCTGCACTCGACGCTGTAGCATCTGTACGTCTCGCTTTGGGAACAGTTGTATGCGGAATGGCCGAAGCATCTACAATCACTCTTCCCGCTCCATCAACAACTACCTTCTGGGCATAACTATCCGTCATTATACAAGAAGCAAATACTATTAATAATAATTTAAAACTTTGTATCATATTTATTTGTCTTTAAATATTACACTTTCCTACTGGACAACATACATATGCCATATCTTATTTAATACTACAGGCTTCTAATACAAAAAACCCTACTAGCGACTGTTATTTTATTGATCGCGCCAGTATCAGGACTCCCTAATAGATGATGATAGAACAGATTCACAGCAATGCCGTTCCCAGTAGTCCATTCCTTATTCTCTGTAACAGATGCATATACGTAGCGATTCGGATTCTCAAAAGTTCCAATCCCTATATAAAGCAAGACTAACTCATCCCTAGAAGGCAGATACCAATAAGTTTCGGCAGGTTCAATAATTCCATCGCCATTGATATCCCTATTCTTCTCATGACAATAGCGTCCAAGCGAACTTCTATAAATAGGATGATACAATTCATTACGGAAAGAAGACATAGCAGGATGATAATAAGGAGGAGCTGCTCCTCCACTATAAGGTGGAATCGGTACATCAGTCATGAAGTTACCCATCTCTCCACTATACATTGGACGATAAGAAGTGGAGGCTTTACCAAAGTTTACAGCCTCATTATTGACTCTCTTCACATCATTATATACAATATTAGCCGTCAAAAACTTCCCATTACCCCATCTGTCGTCTTTATCATAAACTATCCTACTCCCGAATCCCCACGTTAGTCCCTGTAATCTTTGAAAACTCACCGAAACACCCGGATATAAAGCAAGGGAGTATTCTCTTTCTCTCTCCCGTACAAACTTATTCCGCACGTTACTTGGTGTGCCATCTTCATTCAGAATCCACAACCCCGCATCCGGATCGTTATCATCCAAGAAAGGAGAAATATACCCCTCTTGATTGATATTAAACGTTCTCACTTCCGGCCGAGTCGGGTCTCCTCCCTCTTTATAAAACGTGAAGCGCACTTGAGCACTGCGTTTACCGTCTCTCACCAAGAACTCATCGGCATAGACATGAAGCGTCTTATTGGTTACAGTCACTTCCGTAAACGGAATATCCGTAATCTTGTAGCACATGCGATAGGTGGCATTGGCAAAGGTCATGGCGTCGTCATCTTCCTGTCCACCGGGAATAGCGTTCCATCCGGCTATGCCCTGTGCTTGCAGCTTTGCCCTGACACTCTTATGCGGGATATATTTAGGTCGCACCATTCTGCTTTCAGGCTCTGCCTGCTGCTGCCATTCATCGTTGGGCGGAGATTGCTTCACCTGATGCCACATCAAGTCCAAAGGAGAAATCTTAAGCCATGTGGCATCAAAATCCGGGTCGTTATAAGCCCTGCCCGAATTATCCAGAATCTCCATTATGACTTTTCCTTTGGGAGCATGGATACGCATAGGCCGGAAATCGGGGTGTGCATCCATCGTGAGGTTGTCGCCATGATCCACCAAAAGTTCTCCCAAAACATAATCCACATTCGAGTCCACTTTGATGTCATTCAGCCCGTTCACCGTTACGGTAAAGGTGTAGTGCTTGCCACGCTCTATGTTGTAGTCGCTATGGTTGTCGGCTCCCAAGTAGATATGAGCCTTTACCTGCTTCGTTTCAAATGTAGTCTTGTGCATGGCCTTAATGGCAATGGCAGTGGCACGTGCGGGCTTGAACCAGCCCTTGCCACGATCGTCTTTGTCATTAAAAGACATTCCGGGATAGCGGTCTGCCGAATTGGTAGGTAACGACTTGTTTACACGTCCTCCCCGGCGGTTTTCAAAGACATAGAGCGTCTGGGAGACTGTTTTGTTCAGTTTGTCCTCCGCCTCAAACGGATAGTCCACATCCGTTGTCAGCCAGTAATCATCCTTATCGGCAGAAGTGCCGGGCAGGTTTACGTTTACATCCGCAGTATGCGGAAACAGGTAGCTGCGGGCGGGGGCATTCTCCACGTCCCAGCCTATGATGCTTACCCCCTGGTCGGCGGGTGTTTTGTCTATCACTATCAGCGTCACTTTGGCGGCAATGAAATGAAGCTGAATAGGAGTGCCGTAGGTGCTGTTGCCCGGAGCGAAGGTCACGTTCTCCTGCTTTCCCGTCATCATCAGGGGGTGCGTGGTGTTCATGCCGAAGTCCAGTTGGGTGGCAGTTGTCACAATCTCTTCCACCTCCGGCAGAGAAGTGGCGGATTGCAACTTGGCCTCTATCTCCGCATTGCTGACGTTGGCAATGAAAAAGAGCGTGTAGTTGCTGCCCGAATAGCTGTCTATTGTAAATTTAGAACCGGAACTTACATACTTACCGTTGCTCACCACCGAGCCGTCTGCCCGGAACACCATCACCCGCAAATTCTCAATCTTGTTCTCCTGTTCGGGAGTCAAGGCGCGGGTGGAAGAACCGCTGCTCATGGTCGGCACAATCAGGTTGAGCTCTATTCGTGCAGGCTCTCCTTCTGCCACAGAGCCTGCACCCGGAAACTCCTCGCGGACGCATCCCGCCAGAAGCAAGGCGGAGAGAAGCAGCGCATGGAGGAAAGGCATCGTATTTCTTATCTTTCTCATTTTATATCTCTGTATTTTTTTAGTGTATCTTATTGTTCTGTCTTATCATTCTTGTCCTGCTCTCAGGGTTAGAACTCTTTCCATATCTCTTGTTTGCCCCAGTCGGTGACTTTGACTTCTACGCTGATAGCACCGTCGAAGTCGACAAGCACGTTGAGCAGGCGGCCTTCTGACACGCGCAGGGGTTTGCCGTTGCTGTCGGAAATGACGGTCGTCTGGAGCACGCCCCGGTGGTAGATGTCTATGCGGAGCTCCTCCTCGGTGGGCAGGATGTTGAAGACGGAGGAGACAAAATCTCCCCGGTCGTTGAACGAGGCTTCGGGGCGGTAGCTCACATCGGTGCCGTTGGGCAGGCCGTAGAAGTCGAGCATATTGCCCGTCTTGCGCAGGATGTAGTGGAAATCGCCGTCGGAGCTTCCCACGTACTCCTTGAGGTGGCGCGCCGTAACGGCTACGCCGGAGACCTTGCGCCGCAGGGGAAGTTCCTTGTCGGAGAGGGTGCCGGTGGCGGAGAGCGCATCGGCGGAGGTCTGTATATCTATGGTGCCGTAGAAGAGGTCGTCGGGCGAGCCTGCTACGGGGTAGGTTATCCGAGTTTGGGATTGGTGGATGAGCGACACGAAGGCCGTCTCCAAGTGGTCGCCCTGCCGCAGTGCGGGCAGTGTCTGGCTGCCTTGCCGGCCGTTGCCCCATGCCACCAGTTTCAGGACGTCGTGTCCGGGATAGTCCAGCGTGACAAGTTCCGAAAGGGAGGTGTGGAGGGTGTCGAGCAAGTTTTTGTCTTTGTCGAAAACATAGAGCGTGATGTCCTTTATAGTCTCGCTGCCAAGCGTGCCGCCGTCGGCGTCGAAGGCCTTTACCTGCAAGGTAAGTCCGGAGACGTGGGGAGAAGGACAGCCCGAAAGGTCGTCCTTGATGCAGCTTGCAGATACAAATGCCATAAGAAACAGTACAGGCAGTATTTGCAAGCAGTTACGGAATTTGTTCTTCTGCATGATTGGGTGGGTGTATTGATAGTGAAACGAAAATATTGTAATATGAAAGGCGGGAGCGGGAGGCGTCCCGCCTTTCTGCACATTCTTGTTAGAGATAAAAATAACTTCTACGGATATTTTTAGTTAAACTCTTTGCTGACGGGTTGGGTAACCCATTGAGCAGCAGTCACAGTCACGTCTATGGAAGAAGAGACAACAGGTTCTTCCGGATCGGTAGTACCACCGCCGCCACCGGCTTCCACATCACCATTCAGGGTAACAGTCACTGTATAGGACTTGCCCGGTTCGATGGTCTCTTTCGCATCGGCTATCGTAAAGTGAACGGGGTAGTAAATAATAGAGGGAGTACTGTTCACAGTCTTTGTTGACTTGATGGCAAGGATGGCAGGTTGAGTCGTACCGTCGTTGCCGAAAGTGTAGAAGTGGTTGAAAACAGTGCCACCTGCATTAGGTGCGAAAGGAACGGTTACTGCATCGGACAGAGCCGTAGATGTTGTTACATTCGTATCAAAGGGAGTATTATAAGTGTTATCTCCTGTATAGAAGTGAGTTTGTGCAGACTTTTCTGCCGAGGTTCCGAAGAACTTTCCCTTCTGACCTGCAAACAGCAATACAACTTCTTTGTCTTCAATCTGAATAGTACCACCGGTCATATTCTTACGGTTATCCTTAACGATAAGCTGTATTTTTGCCGCTACGAAGCTTAAGGATACAGCAACCTGAGCGTTAGTACCACCGTTAAATTTAACTTCACTCTCTCCCGACATCCAAAGGTTGTTTTTCCTCTGGGTTGAAGTGTTTTGATCACCCTTCACCATCAGGTCAGCTGTTGCCGTCAACAAGTCGCTTTCCGTTTTAACATCTTTAAAAGGGCCGTTAGCCAGTGCGCCCGTATTGGCCACCACATACGCTTTCTTTGCGGCAGTAGTACCAGTTGTGATTGTAGCAGCTGTATTGGAATTACTCTCATAAGGAGCACAGTCCAAAGCACCGCCATCGCGGAACAGGAACACAAGATAGTCATTAATCACAGCATCTTCTGTATCGGTAGCCGGTCCCGCAGCTCTTGACTGCGCCTGATTATCTCCATCGCCTTTAAGCTTGATGGTAAGTACCGCCTGCTCGCCCGGAGCATTGTTTCCTAAATTCTCTACTTCATCGTTAGTGCACGAGAACATCGTGAAGGCTGCAAGAGCCACTGCTAAAAATTTAATCTTCTTCATTGTTTTTTAATCTTAAAAATTAGTACTTAAATGATTATTGTTATTGTATATAATACCTATTGAAAACTCTTTTTATCCTGTCTTTCTATTCTGCCGGAACCTGTTCCGCTTCGGAAAACCTGTCTTGCTTTATCTGCTTCTATTCAGCAGTTCTTCCAGTTGTTTCAGGTTCTCGGCAGCTTGGGGGTCACCGGCGGCCACCGCCTTTTGGAACAAGGTGCGGGCCTTTTCCGTATCGCCGTTCATCATGTGGCACACGCCCCGCAGGTTGTCGGCACGAAAGTGGGTGTTGCCTTGAAGCGTGTGCAACGCTTCGGCATACTGTTCGGCTTGCAACAGGTCGATGGCCTTGTTGAGCGACAGGAGTTCGGGATCGGGCTGCGCCTCGTAGAACACCTTGATGTATCCCGCGTTGCGAAGCTTCGGGAAGAAGTGCTGCTTCATATAATGATAGGGCTTGCCACCGTTGAGCTTCATGAGAAGTCCCAAGCGACCCACTTTCTTCTTGGCATCCCACACCGGAGCGGTGTCGATGATGTGCAGCACCTGCTGCCGGGAGTCCATGTCGCTGTCTGCAACGAGCCTGCGCAGAAATCTCCACGACTCTTGGTCGTTTTTCACCTCGAAATAGGAAGGTGAGAGCCGGGTGCGGCTCGTGATGTAATCCACCAACACCTGCGCCCGGTTGGCGGCAATGCGGGCGTTCAGCTCGGCAGAACCGTCGGGCGAGGCCGAACCTACTACCAATATCTTGGCAATGCGGGAATCTTTGGCAGCGGCTATCTTGTCGAGAACGGAGAGCAGATGTTCCAGATTGGCGCGGTTGTTCTCGAACTCCGGGACCACCCGTACGCTGCCCACAGGGAAGTAGACCACCAGAGTGGCTTCGTCTTTATAACGGTCGATGTCCTCCTTTGTGCCCACGCTGCCCGTCCACACACCCAAGAACTTGTTTTCCTGCGCCAGTTGCTCCACAACGGGTATCACAGGCTCCGACCGGGGCACTACGGGAACAAACAGCTCGGCAGGGGTGGCAAGCATCGCATTGTCCAGCAACCGCAGGGACTGCAACGTCTCTTTGCTGCAACAGCCCTCGCTCTGCGCTTCCAAATGGAGGGAGGCGCCTTCCATCCAGTCGTTGTAGGGGAGCGTATGGGTGTAGAGCAGTTCTTCGCCTGCCTTGTTGTAGGCAGGAGCAACCGCCTGCGTCTTTTTCATGCCGCCCTCGCGCCACTCCACTATCTGCGCCCGGCGGCTGCCGTAGTTCAACTTCGGAAGGCATGCTTCCTGCCCGCCCTTGCCACGCAACAACGGGGTAACTTTCAACACATAATCTCTGCCCAGCCCGCCTACATTCAGCCTGAACGAAACGCGCACGCTGTCTTCACTGCGAACCATCTTTACATCGTCCGCCGATAAACGCACCTGCTCCTTAGCCGACAGGCCAACCGCCTGCATCAGCAGCAAGCCACATAATAGCACACTACACTTCATATCTTTATTTCTTCTTTCGTTACTTTATAATATAGATAAGGGAAACGGCAGCCTTGGTAGGGCCGAAGTAGTTCTTATTCCCACTGCCCAGCTTGTCGCCGCACGTCTTGCACTCGAAACGGTCGTAGCTGAAATGTACATAGCCCAGTCCGAGGGTAGCTTCCAAATTCCAGCGCTTGCCCAGCACCCAACTGTAACCGTAGCCCGCTCCTGCTCCCGCCAGCCAACCCTGATAGCGCTTACTGCCCAATCCCGACGCGGAGGGCTTTATGCCGAAAGGAAGCATACCGCCGTAGTTGTATTCGCCTCCAAGCAGGTGGGCTTCCCAGAAATGTCCGGCGAAACGGCTGCATGTCCAATAACGAACTCCGGGCTGAAGCATCCAGAGCTTCATTTTCTTATTATCAGAAAAAGTCCACGCATTATAGTTGCCGGACACCTCCAACGTCCAGCGAGGAGACAACCCATATTCTACTCCCAAGTTTATCGTAGAAGTTGCATCGTACAACAGATTACTCTTCACCGCAAACTCTTGAGCCGAAGCCGTTCCGGATAAGAGCGCAAACAAGGTAATCATGAAAATCGTCACTTTTTTTAGCATAGTCTCTTATTTTATTATTCGTTGTATTTCAACTATTTATTTACGTTAATTTCCCTTTCTCGACTTTCACATTTTTCATCTGTCTGAATAACACAGATGAGATACATATATAGTATTGATAATTAATGATTTACGCAGATAAAAAGATTCAATATTTTTTCACTGTACCATTTCTTTCTATTATAGATATGGATAATACGCTATGTATGAATGACATAAGGCACAGCTTTTCTGAAACATAAACTGAAACATTGGGCATGAAATGCCTGAATTAATAACTTTAAATTGAGTATACAAAATGGAACTGAACTACATTAAAGAGCACACATCGTGTGTAAACTACAAGACAGAAGAGTACAGCGGCTTTTCATTAGGACAAGCCCTGACAGGAGAAAATTTCGACAATCAGGAGCAGGAGATAAAAGCCAACCACCTGATATTTATATTGTCTGGAGAGGTCGAAATTACCAAAGATGAAAATGAAAAAGCAAGGGTGCATGCAAATGAATTTGTGTTTATCCCTATCTCGTCCCACTATGTCGGAAAGGTTATCCTTCCGGGAAGATACATCAACCTTACTTTTTTCCATAACAACATTTCCTTATGTGATAAACACATGTTAAGCAGCTATTTAAAAGAAGAATCAGATGTACCTTTGTACTTCGAGGCACTCCCCATAAAGGAGCCGTTAAACTTGTTTCTTGGTCTGCTGGAAACTTATCTTCAGGCAGGTGTGAGTTGCAAACATCTGCATGAAATTAAAGAACGGGAACTGTTCATTATCTTTAGGACAACCTATACAAAAAGAGAAATGATCAGATTGTTCCACCCCATAATGGGAAAGGAGTTTGACTTCAAAATAGCGGTATTGCAACACAAAGACCAAGTGTACAGCAAAAAGGAACTGGCGCAGTTATTGGGAATGAGCAACTCCGACTTGCAACGAAAGTTCATACAGGAATTTGGAGAACCTGTTTCTGTCTGGTTACAGAAACAAAAAAACCAGAAAATACTGTCAAGGTTAAGTTATGATTCAATTTCTATCAAAGAAATTGCGCATGAGTTTGGCTTCTTGTCAGCATCCAGTTTTAATAAGTATTGCAAATGCAATTTTGGTTACAATCCCACTGAATTAAAAAAACAGATAAAAGAAAGACGAATAGAATCATCTGTTTTTCAATGTATTAAATAATAGGTAAAGCGATTGGTTTATTTGGACAACTAATTTATTTTGAATAGTCCATATCTTTGCAGCATCAAAAAAAGCAACATTCTACGAGTATATGAACTCACTGAATAGTACGCTTTTTTTGATGCTCTTTTTATTTTTTCATCTGTGTTATTCAGACAGATGAAATTCCACCTCCCTGAACTACTGCAAAAACGCAACCCTCTCACGTAGGAATCAGCCGTCTCTTGTAAGGTATCTACCCGTTCTTTGCATATTTCTTTTATCTTCTCGCATAAACGCGTCACTTCGTACAAAGATATACTAATAATTCATTCCGAAATTCCAAAGTGGAATAATATTTCCATATCCGGTCTCAATATCATCTTTTATAACATATCCCTCTTGTGCTTTGGCAATCTGCTGTTGTCCTTTGCTCTTTCCGCCAATTTCGAATGTCCGCTCTCCAATTTGAAAATCAGAGACTTTGGAAGATATAATATCCTGTTTCACCCGCATCTGGTTATAAAAGAATGTTTCGCGTATATTACCGATATTGGAATTCTCTCCCCCTAATATATAAATAAGGTTGGTATTATCCAGATATATTTTTTCCACTTTACCCAGACCTCTGATCCCTCCGGTTGCGTCCCGAACTTGTGCTATCATACCGGCTTTCTCTATATAGAGCAAATAGTCACTCAAGTAATTGCGGCTTACTCCTATAATATCAGCAAGCTTTTGCATGACAGGTTTAAATGGAACACTTTTTGAAATAATCATCAATAACTGTTTCAGCTTTCGTCCTGTCGACACATTCATATTTGCGTATTGGGGTATGTCATTCTCCATAGTCTGATTGATTACTTGATTCAACTCTATTTCAAAAGTGACATCTTTGCCGAATGGATAATAGCCATACACAGTCTATCCATGATTAGCATATATTTATATGCAAATATACATTAATTGCACAACAAAAGTGCAGAAAACTGCAAAATTCTGCACTTTTATAGTGCAATCTGTGGAGCAAATCAAATAAAACGGATTATGCTTTCATCTGTGTTGCTCAGACAGATGAAATTCCACCTCCTTTTTTTATGCAATTGCCTACTGCCGCGGCAACGCTTTCATTAACCCTGTTCACAGCATCAACGGGAAACGACGCCAAATAGATCTGTGTCGTTTTCTCGGACGTATGCCCCAGCCCTTCGCTGATGAGGGAAATCGGTATTCCCTCATTCTTTGCTATGGTGGCCCAAGAATGGCGGGCCACATAGGTGGTGAGCGGAAGGTCTATGTGCAACAGTCTCCCAAGCTGCTTGAGGTAACGGTTTATCATCCCCAAAGCATAGCGATACTGCGTATAAACGGATCTTGAAGAACCGGAGTCGATATAAGGAAAAATATACGGGCTGTCCGTCCGGTATTTTTCGATAATCTTTTGCAAATCAGGCAACAGCCCCACCTGCAACCGTTGCCCGGTTTTGCTGCGTGCATAAAAGATAGTATCCTTTACCACCCAATCATTCCTAAGATGAATGACATCCACAAACGACATGCCGCGGCAATAGAAACTGAACATAAACAAATCCCGCGCCTGCTCCAACCGGGGATGCCGCCTGAGATTGACCGAAGCAATGAGTGCTATTTCCTCCTTGCTCAAAGCCCGTTTCACCGTCTCCCGCCTGCGAATGTCCAAATCGGCAAACGGATTATCCTTGCCAACCTTCACCCCCTGCTTGCGTGCCTTGTTGCAAATCGCCCTGAAATTGCTGAGGTACATGTGGACAGTGTTCTCCGCAACCCCTCGCGCACGCAAATAGTGCATGTAGTCCGTAATGAAAACATAGTCCACATCCTTGAACTTTATCTTCCGCGGACTGCAAAAACGCAACAGAGAACGCAACCCGCTCATATAAGCATCTGCTGTTCCCAGCTTCCCTTCCTCTCTCAAAGAGTCTATATATTGCAAAATGAACTTTTCCACATACTGGTCGTGCCGTTCCTTGTGATGTCTCTGCATCAAACGCTCCAAACCAAACCCCGGCTCCGTCCTCTCCAAAAAAAGAAAAGACTTCACAATCCCCTCCTTCTCCTCCATAATAAGACGATTGATGCTGCCGGGATCTCTACGCTTCAAAATCCCCTCCGGAGAATACACCACCCGTTCCCCATCCACCCGATAGTTGGACCGATGAACCTGCCTGCCCAACGAATATTCCTTCTTCTTGCGACAATACAGCACACGAATCGCAAGAGAGTAAATTTCATCACCACTTGCCTTACAAGGATTTAATATAACATGAATACTCAATTTCTTCTTTTTGTTTCGCAGGTCCATTTACCGATTACACATTCTACTTCTCCGTAAAAGTACACATTTTGAACTTAAACATAGAATTTGTTATAAAAATAATAGATGAAAAATCGACTTATCAACAAACCGCAAATCATATTTGTTTAAATACCAAATCTTTATCCGGCAAATATATAACATCATAAATCAAACCCCGAAAAGACGGATGCTAATTGTCTGCAATAAGTGACATATTAAGTCACTCCGCCTATCAGCGTGTACAGGCACAGCAAATCATCCGGAGTGTAGGCAGGATTATAATCACGTAAAATCTCTATGAGCACAGACGTCTTAAACGGTTTCAACACAAATTTAGACGTCAACCGTCCGAACAAAGGTTCTTTGTGGTCCTCAAAAATGTGCTTCATCAAAGAATAGATAGAACCGCAAACAATGAAGTTGATTTTCGCCAAAGGTGAATACCGATCCCACATAATTACCTTTGTTTTATCATTTTTTCCACTCTCTTATCCGATTTATTGAAATTATGCCGCAGAACAGGAATTAACAATGCAGCAAATATTTAGGGCATATCATGTGACAAAAACGAAAAACCTTGCGACAGATAGGGAAAATATCAACCTAATTATTTATCTTTGTTAGCTTAAAAAAGTTAGCATACCAAAAACAATAAGACAATGAAAGATTTCTTGAAATTTACGCTCGCCACCGTAACGGGAATTATCGTATCGAGCGTCGTTCTGTTTTTCATCAGTATTCTCGTAGTTTTCAGTATGGTATCCTCCTCGGAGTCGGAAACGCAAGTGCGCAAGAACTCCGTTATGATGCTGGACCTGAACGGCACACTGGCCGAACGCAGTCAGGAAAACCCGTTGGACATCCTCATGAAAGACGATTATAAGACTTATGGTCTGGATGATGTTCTCTCTTCTATCAGGAAAGCCAAAGAAAACGAAAACATCAAAGGCATTTATATTCAGGCCAATTCTCTGAGCGCAGGCTACGCCTCCCTTGAAGAAATTCGCCACGCACTGAAAGACTTCAAGGAATCGGGCAAATTCATCGTAGCCTACGGCGACTCCTACACACAAAGCCTCTACTACCTGTCCAGCATAGCGGACAAAGTGATGCTGAACCCGCAAGGTATGCTCGAATGGCGGGGATTGGCAGCCACCCCGATGTTCTTCAAAGACCTGCTGGAAAAGATCGGCGTGGAAATGCAAGTATTCAAAGTGGGTACATACAAATCGGCAGTTGAACCATTCATCGCTACCGAAATGAGCCCTGCCAACCGCGAGCAGGTGAACGTCTACCTGTCGTCCGTTTGGGGACAGATTACGGGCGACATTGCCGAATCGCGCAACCTCTCCGTAGAAGCCCTGAACAAAGAGGCCGACCGCATGCTGATGTTCTATCCCGCAGAGGAGAGCGTGAAAAACGGATTGGTAGACACCCTGATCTATAAAAACGATGTACGCGACTACCTGAAAACCCTTGTAGGCATCGACAAGGACGACGACATGCCGGTGCTGGGCATTCAGGACATGGTAAACGTGAAAAAGAACGTACCCAAAGACAAGAGCGGAAACGTGATTGCCGTATATTATGCATACGGTGAAATTGACGGCGGTTCGTCGGCTTCTACCGAAGAGGGCATCAACTCCGAAAAGGTTATCAGAGACCTGCGCAAGTTGAAAGATGATGAAAATGTGAAAGCCGTAGTGCTGCGCGTCAACTCCCCGGGTGGAAGCGCCTACGGTTCCGAACAGATATGGTATGCCGTAGAACAACTGAAGAAAGAGAAACCGGTAATCGTGTCCATGGGCGACTATGCAGCATCCGGCGGCTACTACATTGCCTGCAATGCCGACACCATCGTTGCCGAACCCACCACTCTGACCGGCTCTATCGGCATCTTTGGCATGATGCCCAACGCCAAAGGACTGACAGAGAAACTCGGCCTGAACTTCGACATCGTAAAAACCAACCCTTATGCCGACTTCGGCAACCTCACCCGACCGATGAATGACGGTGAAAAAGGACTGATGCAAATGTACGTCAACAACGGCTACAAACTCTTCCTGACCCGCTGCTCCGACGGACGCGGCATCAGCATGGAAGAGCTTGACAAAATTGCACAAGGCCGGGTATGGACAGGGAGTACCGCCAAAGAACTGGGCTTGGTGGACGAACTGGGCGGTCTGGACAAGGCTCTGGAAATCGCCGTTGCCAAAGCTGGCGTGGATACCTATACCGTAATGAACTATCCCAAAAAAGAGGGCTTCTTGGAGAGCCTGATGAATACGAATCCCGGAAATTACATCAAGGCTCGCATGCTGAACGGAAAAATAAGCGATGTATATCGTCAGTTCGGCATCATCGAAAACTTCGACAAGATAGACCGTATACAGGCACGTGTGCCGTTTGAACTGAACATACAATAATTCTAAATGAGAGATGCATCCGTAAAAATACATCATTGGCTATATCCCCTCTCCTGGCTCTACGGGATAGGGGTGTGCTTGCGAAACAAACTCTTTGACTGGGGCTGGCTCCGGTCGAAGAGTTTTGACATTCCTGTGATATGTGTGGGCAACCTTGCCGTAGGCGGAACAGGAAAGACACCGCATACGGAGTATCTGATAAGATTATTGCAGAACGAAGGCATAAACGTGGCTGCATTGAGCCGCGGCTACAAACGGAAAAGCAAGGGCTACATACTGGCAACCGCCGAAAGCAGCGCAGGGAAGATCGGTGACGAACCGTATCAGATAAAAAGCAAATTCCCGGACATACGGGTAGCAGTGGATGAAGACCGCTGTCATGGCATCGAACAATTGCTGAAACTGAAGAACCCCGCTGTGGATGCTGTGCTACTGGATGATGCCTTCCAACACCGTCGTGTGAAAGCAGGTCTGAACATTCTGCTGACAGACTTCCACCGACTGCTATGCGATGATGTCCTGCTCCCTGCAGGAAGACTTCGCGAACCCGCCGGAGGGAAGAACCGCGCACAAATAGTCATCGTCACGAAGTGTCCGGACAATATCAAGCCGATAGATTTCAATATCATCACCAAACGGCTGCATCTATATCCGTACCAGCAACTGTATTTCTCCAAATTCCGCTACGGATCGTTGATACCGCTATTCCCGGAGATAGGGAAAGGGACTGTTTGTACCGGCAACGAACAAGTGCTTCTCGTTACGGGCATCGCCTCTCCCGCCCCATTGGTGGAAGAAGTGAAATCGCATACTCCAAACGTCAGCCTGCTGGCTTTCGGCGACCACCACGACTTCAGCACGAAAGACCTGCAACTCATCGAAGAACGGTTCTTGCAGCTGGAAAAAGACAAAAGGATGATTATCACAACGGAAAAGGATGCCACCCGGCTGAAAAATCACCCGGCCCTGAGCGAAACACTGAAACCGTATATATACGTGCTTCCTATCAAGATAGAGCTTTTGCAAAATCAACAATATATATTTAACCAAAACATTATTGGCTATGTTAGAACGTATTCAAGAAACCGCAGCTTATCTGAAAGGTAAGATGCACACACATCCTGAGACGGCAATTATCCTCGGAACCGGACTTGGCAGCCTGGCAGGCGAGATCACCGAGAAGTACGAAATAAAATATGAGGATATCCCCAACTTCCCCGTATCTACGGTAGAGGGGCACAGCGGCAAACTGATTTTCGGCAAGCTGGGCAACAAGGATATTCTGGCGATGCAGGGCCGCTTCCACTTCTACGAAGGCTATTCCATGAAAGAAGTTACGTTCCCGGTACGTGTGATGCGCGAACTGGGCATCAAAACCTTGTTCGTGTCCAACGCCAGCGGCGGTACAAATCCGGACTTCGAAATTGGCGACCTGATGATCATCACCGACCACATCAACTACTTCCCCGAACATCCGCTGCGGGGCAAGAATATCCCATACGGCCCGCGCTTCCCGGACATGAGTGAAGCATACGACAAAGAACTGATTCGCAAAGCAGATGCGATTGCAGCCGAAAAAGGGATCAAAGTTCAGCATGGAGTGTACATCGGCACGCAAGGCCCCACATTTGAAACTCCGGCGGAATACAAGCTGTTCCGTATTCTGGGAGCAGATGCGGTAGGTATGTCCACCGTCCCCGAAGTTATCGTTGCCAATCATTGCGGCATCAAAGTGTTTGGAGTATCAGTCATCACCGACCTCGGCGTGGAAGGCAAAATCGTAGAAGTATCCCACGAAGAAGTGCAGAAAGCCGCAGATGCCGCACAGCCGAAGATGACAGAAATCATGAGAGAGTTGATTAACAGAGCGTAAACGTCCCCGGCTCCCCTAAAGGGGTTAAAACAAGATATCTGAATGAGAACAGAAATAGCAACCCTCGGTGAGTTCGGCCTTATCCGCCACCTCACCGAAGGTATCGAACTAAAGAATAAATCCAGTCAATACGGCGTAGGCGATGACGCCGCCGTCCTCTCCTACCCTGCGGACAAAGAGGTGCTGGTCACCACCGACCTACTGTTGGAAGGCATACACTTCGACCTGACATACGTACCCCTCAAACACTTGGGATACAAATCGGCCGTAGTCAACTTCTCCGACATCTACGCCATGAACGGAACTCCCCGTCAAATCACCGTTTCCCTGGGCTTATCCAAGCGCTTCAGCGTAGAGGAAATGGAAGAATTGTATGCCGGCATACGCCTTGCCTGTGAGGAATATGGGGTGGATATTGTAGGCGGCGATACATCTTCCTCCTATACGGGACTCACCATCAGCATCACCTGCATCGGTGAAGGCGAAAAGGGCAAAGTGGTTTATCGCAACGGCGCCAAAGACACCGACCTTATCTGCGTCTCCGGCGATCTGGGCGCCGCCTACATGGGACTGCAATTGCTGGAACGTGAAAAGAGCGTGCTCAAAGGCGGCGACAAAGATCTGCAACCCGATTTTGCTGGCAAAGAGTATCTGCTGGAACGGCAACTGAAACCGGAAGCCCGTCGTGACATCATCCGGAAATTGGCAAAAGAAGGTGTGCAGCCCACCGCCATGATGGACATCTCCGACGGTCTGTCTTCCGAATTGCTGCATATCTGCACGCAAAGCAAAGCAGGCTGCCGCATCTACGAGGAGCATATCCCCATCGACTACCAGACAGCCGTTATGGCAGAGGAGTTCAATATGAACCTAACGACCTGCGCCCTCAACGGCGGCGAGGATTATGAGCTTTTGTTCACCGTCCCCATTGCCGACCACGAGAAAGTGTCCGAAATGGAAGGCATCAAGCTGATAGGCCATATCACGAAACCGGAGTTGGGCTGTGCCCTAATCACCCGCGACGGTCAGGAATTTGAACTGAAAGCACAAGGCTGGAACCCACTGAAAGAGGACTCTTCCACTCCCGAAGAAACGGAATAGGCCGAAACTCCCGGACGAAAGCAGAAAGGAAAAAGCTGAAAAGCCGGATGCTTATCAACTTTTTTGTATTTTCTATAAAAATATAGACACTGATAATTAGCCACATAGCCAATTATCAGTGTTTTTTATTTCCTAACCTCTTGCATAGTCCAAAACTTTCACTACCTTTGCAACCGCAAAAGAGATAAAAATGGTGCCATAGCTCAGTTGGTAGAGCAAAGGACTGAAAATCCTTGTGTCCCCGGTTCGATTCCTGGTGGCACCACTCGCAAAATCGCTAAGTAGTTAAATTTCAACTACTTAGCTATTTTTCTTTCACTCAAATTTTGCCGAGTTCCCTATAAAGTTACCTATGGCACACCCGTTTGAACGGTGCTTAAACATGGTTGACGCAACTGAATGAACGAAAAATAAATCTTTTCACATTTTTTAATAAACATCGGCGAGTGAACCATTCAATCGAATTGAGGGTTTTGTAAATTGCGGGGTAATTAAGTCCCGCCGTTTACATCACATAATTAATGAAAATACAACCCCGTACAATAACGCACGAACAATTCAAGTCGCTTATAAAGGAATGGCTTGACACCCACCGCGAGGAATACTGCGCTTTTGCCGAGGAAGTGAGCAAGCGCGACCGTTCAGGTTTTCAACAGATTTTTCTGTATGCCCAATCTATCGCCCCCGCTTATGCCAATGCCGTCAAATCTCGTATGGCAGACAATAGGGATGAAGGATTTGACGATCTTGAGAAGTTATTGGAGGATGCCGACATAGGCAGAACGATACTTAGAGATTTTCAGTCAGAAAATCCGGATACAATTGCTCCGGCAATGCTTGCATGGCTGTACTTCGGCAACAGTTGGGAGCTGATGGTTTCTTATAATGAAGAAATCATACAGGATAAAGAATCCGGGTTCTTCAATCGTCTTATGGCTCGCACCATGATTTATTTCATCATTCGTAGAAGTATCCAGAATGAACACCGTACTCGACAAGATTGGGATAATTTCCGAAAGATTCAGAAAACGATGGGTAGTGCCGTGCCCGTTACCGATTCGGCAATCGCCGAATTTGACGAGGAGGAATCAGCAGCCACAGCGGACAGCACCGATGCTGAAACGACCGATGAAAGGAAAGAACCGAGGAAGCGCGGCAGGAAGAAAGTCCGTGAAACACTCGACAACCTCATACCCGACAACACCGACCGCATCAAGGGTAAAATAACGGAGTTCCTGAAACTCCGGTCGAGCGGCAATGACCTCGCCATGCTGTATATCTATCTTCACGAAGATTCGCACATACGCAGTTGCGACATCTCTACATTCCACGATGCCCTGTCGGAACATTATCCCGAACACAAGTTTGTCGGTCTGCGCGGAGTGCAGAAAGCCCATCAGCAGCTCACCACTCCGATGATGGGAGGCAAGCGCATGATTGATATGGGACAGGATAAAAAGAATCTCGACAATATCAGAAATCATTTTGAGGCGGCGTAACGCCGAAATTTTATCATACTGAAGCCATCTGACCGCTTGCGGCCGGGTGGCTTTTCTCGTTTATATCCACTTTGATTTTTCTCTATTCAGTTCGTTTAATTCGTTTAATTGCGTCAACGAAATTAAACGAATTTATTTGGCTGATACAGTGCGTTATAGCTATTGCAAAGCGGGCGGTTGTCCATTATCTTTGCATCGCCGTTTCGGACGGAACGGCGGCTAAACGGTTTCTAATGTCGCCAAAATCGTTTAGCTCTTAACAATCCGGCGACATAGCATTTGCCTATGACAAATCTATTAGAGTTAATCAACAGTGGCGTGACCGGCGTTACGCTCAATGTCAAACTTGAAGACCTCGTTGAGCTGGTAAGACAGACAATCGAGGCCGCAAAGACGGAGCTGCTTCCGGCTATGGTCAGCGCGGCACAGGAGGTCTTGCTCACCAAGAAGGAGGTGATGGAGAAATTCGGCGTGTGCCATACCACCCTCTGGAACTGGAACCGCAACAATATCCTCATCCCGGTAAAAGTCGGGAAGAAGGTGTGCTACCGTCAGAGCGATGTGGAGCGTCTCATTCTTGAAAAAGCGAGACAATGATGGATGCGCAGGAATTGAATCGGCTCTGGCAGTCATATCAGCTCAGAGTGACGGACGAGATTGTCAGAAGCCCGGAAGTTCTCTTTTGCAACGGTTCCGCAATCGGCACACTCGGCAACTTCTCAGCATCGACCGGTAAGGCGAAAAGCAAAAAGACATTCAACGTGAGTGCCATTCTCGCGGCTGCGTTCACCAACGGGGAGGTGTTGCGCTACATCGCCGAGTTTCCCGACGACAAGCGCACTATCCTCTACTTCGACACCGAGCAAAGTCCGCACCACTGCCAGCGGGTGATGAAACGTGCGTTGCGCCTTGCCGGACTTCCGGTTGACAGGCATCCCGAAAATCTGATCTTCGCCCAGCTCCGCGCCATTACGCCCGACCTTCGCCTTGAACTTATTGACAATGCTATCGCAAACACACCCAATGTCGGATTGGTCATAATAGACGGAGTACGCGACCTGATGTTCGACATAAACAATGCCATTGAATCGTCAAGGCTTATCGGCAAACTGATGGAATGGACGGACAAGTATCAGATACACATCCATACCGTACTGCATCTTAACAAGAGCGATGACAATGTACGCGGTCATGTAGGCACCGAACTCAACAACAAGGCGGAGACGGTGCTGCAAGTCTGCAAAAGCACTACGGACAGCGAAGTTACCGAGGTGTCGGCATCCTGTATTCGCTCAATGGACTTCCCGCCGTTTGCTTTCATCGTCAACGAAGCGGGACTGCCGGAGATTGCCGCCGATTACACCTTTGCCGGGAAATCAAAGGTTCAGACCTTCTCATACTCGGAACTTACACCTGAACAGCACCGTCAGGCTCTTGAAAAGGCTTTTGCCAACGGCGCGATAAAAGGCTGTCAGAACTGCGAGGACAGCATCAAGAGAGCCTATGCCGCCTGCGGGTTCCCATACGGCGACGGCAAAGTGACGAAACTGAAATCATTTCTGATGAACAAACGGATGGTAGTCCGGGAAAACGGCACATACTCATACAACCCCGATTTTTATTACTGATTTAAGTTCGGTTCAGTACGGGGTGTATATATGTAAGCTGAACCTGAACCAAATCCCCAACACATATTTTCGAGATGCTCAAAGAGATTAAAACAATCCCTTTAGCCGCCTTCTTGTCTCGTCTCGGACATGAACCGGTGGCGAGAAAAGGAACGAGGCTCTGGTATAAGTCGCCGTTGCGACAGGAACAGAAGCCATCGTTCAAGGTCGAGACAACGCTCAACTGCTGGTATGATTTCGGTCTTGGCAAAGGGGGCAACATCATAGACTTGGCAACAGAGTTGTATCAGTCAACCGACCTGCGCTATCTCATGTGTTGCATCGCCAACAGCTATCCTGTGCCATCGGTGCAGACAGTCGCCTCCTCTTTCCCCCAGCGACACTCTGCACAGAGTATGGAACGGTTTGAAGTCGTGCCATTGGAACACCGCGCACTTGTCGCCTACCTTCAAGAGCGTGGTATTCCGGCACACATTGCCAAGGCGAACTGCAAGGAGGCTCATTACAGCGTCAACGGCAAACCATATTTTGCCGTGGCGTTTGAAAATGTCAGCGGAGGCTGGGAACTGCGCAACAGATATTTCAAAGGATGCCGAGGACGCAAGGACATCTCATATCTGCCGTGGTCGAGAGATGGACCGTCAACAGAGTGTGTCGTGTTCGAGGGATTCATTGATTATCTCTCGGCACTTACACTCGGTATAATCAACGGAGCCGACGCAATCATCCTCAACTCGGTTGTCAATGTCAACAAAGCAGTACCGTATCTCAAAGATTACACCGCCATCAACTGCTATCTTGACAACGACAATGCCGGACAAACAGCACTCGCCGAGTTGACAGCCATATATGGTTCAACGGTGATTGACCGCTCCACTCTATACTCCGAGTTCAACGACTTGAATGATTTTCTTGTCAATTGAAGTTTCACTCCAAACACAATTTCCAATGAAAACAAATAAATCCACCGCACCGAAGTCAACAGAGTTGACAGATGCAACCAAATCCAAAGTATCAACTCTTAATCCCGATTTTATTATGAAATCAGCCAACTCTATCAACTCCACTAATGCTGTAAACGCAACTAATTCTGTTAACAGCGATAACACTGTTAACTGCACCACACCTGCCAACGCTGACAATCTGTTTGACAACGAGCAGATAGCAACCGAAGCAACAGCTATAACCACCACAACCGAGGCGCCGAAACAACAGCGCATCGGCAAGCAACAGCGCAAATCAGACTTCGCCGAGTTCAAGGCTACATTCCTTGCTCCTGCAAAGCTGGTGAACCGCCATGCCCTGAATATCGAGGGCGACCTGTGGGACCAGCTTGAGCGTGTTTCCAGAATCCTCGGCGTCCGTGGCACTTCCGTCAGCAGCTACGCCAACGCCATCCTCGCCGAGCATCTGAAACAGTATGCCGACGACATCGAAATCTGGCGCAAGCTCTGAGATAGAAACGGCATCGGATTAGCGGCTTAATCGGGGGCGGACACCGCCTGAAGAATTGGCTCCGCCATCTATCTGCAATTTTGAAAAAGTTGTGGGAGGCAAGATACCTTTTGAGTTTCTCAAAAGGGGCAAAAACAGCCCGTCCGGGCGGTTGTTGCCTGCCTCCCGATGGTCGCTGATCCGGTGTAATCACTATAATGACTTCAACATATTTCTTATGAAGAAATCCACAGGAAGGCCGCCTCTCGGACAGGCGAAAAAGAGCAACGCTGTGACGGTTCGTTTCAGCGATGCCCAGTTCGACATCATAGACATCAAATCATCCCGCGCCGGCATGAGCAGGTCTGAATATGTGAGGGAGGGAGCGTTGAACGCCACGGTCGTCGGCGTACTCTCCGACGAGGAGAAGATGCTCCTTTACGAGCTTAAAAAACTCGGTCCGAATCTCAATCAGATAGCACATCAAGCCAATGCCGAGGGATACCGAAGCGTTGCAGGCAAGGCTGAAAACATCGTTGACTGCATCGCCGGATTCGTTCTCAAACTCAAAAACCGCATGAAAACATGATTGGAAAAATACTTAAATCCGGGTCGTTTGGCTCAAAGGTTGACTACGTTACCCGCGAGAAACACGACAAGAAAATCTTTACACCCGACACTTGGAGGATACTCGGCAGCCGTGGACTGATGGGCGAAAAACGCAATCAGATAATAGCGAGCTTCGAGGCTCAGGCTATGCAGAACCGCAGAATCGGCAACCCCGCCGGACACATAACGCTGTCATTTTCCGCCGACGACAAGCCGAAACTCAGCGACGAGAGAATGCTTAAAATAGCTCTTGACTATATAAAAATGATGGGTCTGGACAAGACGCAATTTCTTATAGTGCGCCACTATGAAACCGACAAACCGCACTGTCATATCGTGTTCAATATGGTCGGCGACAACGGCAAACGCATGGAATCGGGGCGCAACCGCTACCGAAACAAGCGCGTCTGTGAGGCATTGACGAAGCGTTACCGCCTCGCGTTGCCCAAGCAGGAAGCTCCCGACTTGGAGAAACTTCACGGTCTTGAACGGGCGAAAGCGGAGATTAAAATTGCCGCTACCGACGCTTTGCGCAACTCCCGCGACTGGCATACTTTCGCCGTTCTGCTGGCTAAAAAGAACATCCATATCATACCTAAATATCGCCGTGGCACTCAGGAAATGCAGGGTGTTTCGTTCCAGCTTGGCGACTACAAGGTAAAAGGTTCGGATGTAGGCGAGGCCTTCAAATACGGAAATCTCGACCGCTATTTCTCGCAGTCCAACCGTCAATCGGAGCCGAGAAAAGCCGCAGCCACACCTTCCACCGCTCAAAAATCCGGCACATCGTCAATCTCTGACGAGGCTCTAAGAGTAGTACAAGCCACCGCCGCCACTGCCGCGAATCTTGCGGCTGACATCGGCGAGGGAGTGGAACAATTCATGGGCGGTCTGTTCCAGCTGGGACCCGCTTATGACCCGGAGGAGGAGCGTCTGGCATGGGAACTCTCGCATCCAAAGAAAAAGAAACCTAAACGTGGAATCAAAAGATAACAATCATGGCAAAGAAAGATGATATTCAAGGCGTGCAGTGTGAGAACGCCGACTTCGAGATTATGCGCCGTCAGTTGGCGCGTCTTGAAAAAATGCTCACCGACAAATTCTCCGAAGTCAATGACCGGATTGGAAGTATCACCGTTCAGGCACCTGCGTTTCCGCCTCCGGCGGAGCCACAGCCACCCATCGAGGTTTCCCTGCCTGACAACATCGCCAGCCGTGAGGACATTCGCGCACTGTCTGGCGTAATACAGACGCTCAACGGCACGGTATCGCTGGTAATGAAAAGTCTGGCGGAGATACAGAAGGCTTTTGCGGCCATGCCCCGACCCGATGTTGAAGCCATTGCGACGGATGCCGCTATGAAGGCAGCCCAGGCGACAGCCGACAAGATTGTCTCCGATCTAACTCCGAAGATTGACGATTCGGCAGACAAGGCAGTCCGCCTCGGTGCTGTCAAGACAACCGGCATATCGTTTGACGATGCGGCGAGCATCCATCAGACGATGAAAGAGATGGACAAGAAGATTGACATTCAAAAGGATTATGCACGCCTCCGAAAAGTCAACCGCAATCTATTCATCGCAATAATGGTTCTGTTCAACATTGCGTGCTTACTCGGCTGGGGAGCTAATAAACTATGGAAGGAGCGCAAAGAGCTTATGCGAGTTGAATGGCTCTACCGTGGTTTACGGTCTATGATAAATCCGAAAGACACTGCTTCACTAAACAGTATGGAGCAATCAATTCTATTAGGTACAAAGGAGCAACAGGAAAGTTGGCAGACCACTATCGTTAACCATGAGGCCATCGGAATACCGTTCCGCAATTTCCAACCGCATGATGACTGGCAACCGAAACCTCCCCAATCGCAGTCTGAGGAATCCAAACCAGCCAAAGAAACAGAGATTGACAGATTCCCGCTACCGCATCAGCGTGAAAGGAGATTGACTCCGGGAGAAATACAGGCAATAAAGGATATGCGGGCAGACCCCAACATTCCTGAAGACGCCAAACCGGATCTTCCCGAAGGCTACGAATAACATCCCCTGAGTAATAGCTCATATTACCTAAAGACAGACAACCCCGACATCACTGCCAATGCTGGGGTTGCCTGTCTGTTTTGTATGGCTATGAATGACAGAGCTTCTAATAAAGATACCAACCTGACAGCGGGAAACTGTCGGCTCATGGCTCTGTAATTATGCGGAACACCGACAGCCCTTTGATAAGATCAAACATCGCCACACACTCAATGAGGTTGGCGATGTCGCGGAAGGTCGGTATGATTGGAGGATTGAGAGAGGTCGAGGTGGAATCAACCTGTAATCCCTTTATAACTCTCCTTCATTAGAAATCATTTGTCGTGCATATCCTTATCTTCTTGCACTTTTAACCAAGACTGTTTCCGCTATCCCAGCCAACCATATTATCGAATAATACCGACTTGTCTTTTAAAATCTTATAATGTTGTATAACTCTTTTTGTATAGTTAACACCAAACAAAATATATTCAATTCCACTTCGCTTACAGTTTTGCATGGTGGAACGAGTGTATATGTCTATACATAAAAGCCCTAACTGATATTCATTGTTATTTTTCCGTTCTTTATTAAAGTAATCTTCATACAAGTTTATCAAATATGTCGGTGAAGAAGATTGGTCGTTTTCTTCATGCTCCAAGGGAATAATCTCCCCACCTTGCATAACCATAGCAAAGGGAAGAAACTCTCCAAATTCAGAAAGGAAAGTATAGATATATTCTTTCGCAAATTCTATCAAAGATAGTTCGTCTTCTGTCAGAACCATAATTCATATAATATTTATTTCTATTTCTTTTGTTTTATTCTTCTCGCAATTACGAATGTGAGCAATGCTATTGAATGGATTGCGTTTAGAAGAACCGCATAAAACCACCATGTCATTCCGGCTCCGTATCGGCTGTTAAAGACAAGATTATAAGCCAATATCGCATTATAGACAATCATCACAATCAAATTGCCATAGGCAACTTTTGGTCTAACTCTATGGCATAGCGAAGCCGATAACAGCGACAGCGCATAAGTTCCACAGAGCAAAGTCGTATCTTCACTCCACCCCTCGTATATACAACACCCGACCATGAGAACGAGCAACACTCCCCACGCTATCCAAAATCGTTTATCGGTCAGTTTCATGGTTCAAAAAAGATAATTGCAAATGAATAGATGTAGAGTGCAACTACTAAAATCCACATACTGATTTTCCATCTTAGTCTTGTTTTATTTGGTAAATTCCCAAAACGGATATAATATCGTTCACTCCGATTCTCAAAGTCCATGAACCAGACGAATATGAAATAAACAGCAAGTGTAATCCACGCCAACGTGAAATCATGCCATATGAATATTATTGAAAAGCATAATGTCATCACAATTCCCCCATCTAAAAGCCGGACATCATAAATGTCGGGAAGGGTCTCTTTCTTGTTATTTTTACCCAAAGCCATCAATGCGTATGCACGTATCCGGACAATGTTGTTGAAAATGGATGCAAATACATTTCTTATCCGAATGGGTGCTTGCTCACGGTTGCACCAACGGCGGATATATGTGTAGCTATCGCTAAACATTCCGCTCTGAAAAATACATCTATGTTTATTCTTGCGGGCTTCTTTGATAATTGACAAAGCTTCTTCCTCTCTGCCATTATGAATGAGAGCTATAATATATAGCAGTCGGTCAGGGTCGTGGTCCATCTTGGATTCATCGGGATAAAAGGTGTCGGCATCAGGGTTATCCGCTATAAACTTTGTTATTTCAGCGGTTGCATCATTAAACAACTGTTCAAATTGACTTTCAAGCTTGCTTTTGTCAGTTGTATCTTTAATCTCATATGTAGCCAGCACTTGCCCCGACAGAGTGTATGCGCCTGTTCCGCGCAAGCTCAGAGGCTCTTTCTTGTTGTCCGTCGCGTCCAATATATCCCACCATAAGTCATCGGAATACAAAGGCTTTACGGTTAGACGGGCTTCGCCAGTAAGAAAAAACAGACAGAAGAAGTAGCCGTCATCTACCTTGAAGTTGATATAAGAGCTTTGGCGAAAGCCATATTCTCGGCTCACGCTACGCCTCACATCGGCTATTATTTTTCTATACTCCTTGTCGGTCATATGATAATCGTTTGACTATTTACTGCGATAATAATTTGCATCAGGTGCAATCCAACGATTGGTAAGATACGAGGTAATCAATACGGGGATAATGAGAAGAGCCGCCCATACTGCACAAATCATAATTATAAATTCATTGTCTGTAAAGTATTTGCCCTCATCCGCAGGTATGTTGTCCGGACGCATATTTGCTGTAATAGGATTCCAGTCAAATACTAATGTTAATAGCGGAATTACCAGCAGCAGGGCAGAAAAGACATATAGATATCCCGCAAGTTTCAGCCAAGAGTTCCCTTTATACAGCACCCATGTTGGGATGCCGGATATAACAAAATAAATGCTCAACGCAGGAAACAGTAATATCAGCAAAGTCCCGTTGCACGATTCAATCTCAGCCCCGTTACACATCAGCACAAAAACAATTTGGCATAACAATATGACGCCACAAAGTAGCATCATTACCTCAAATTTCCAAAATCGTCTATCGGTCAGTTTCATTGGGATAACAAGTCTACCAGTTCTGTATCGTTTATTTGCTTAGCAAAGTCCAAAGGAGAACGCCCGGCATTGTTTTTATATCCGCAGTCTGCACCATTCTCTACTAATAATTTCACCAAATCATATTTTCCCTGTGCCTTAAATACGGCATACCATAAAGGTTGATTGCCAAAATTATCTATAATGTCAATATTCGCACCGTATTGTATGAGCAGGAGAGCGGTGCTTAGAGCTCCATAATTGGCGCAATAATGTAGGGCCGTCATTGCTTTACCGTCTTGAAAATTCAAATCAATACCTCTTTTTATGAGGTCTGCTGCAATATCAGGCTTATTACATGCAATGCTCTCTTGTAGAAGATTTTGTCCATGTTTCACAATATTAAAGTCTGCGTCTGCTATGGCTTCAAAATATTCTTCATTCGTGCCATAATGTATGATTGAAAAAATGTCCCGATGTTGTTTCATCGCTTGCCTCCTTTTCGCCAAAGAACTACGAATAATACAATGATTGATATTATATCAAGCACGGATAGAATATTGTAGAACAAAAAATGCTCTCTCATATTAAAGATGCAATCAAAGAACAAATCTTGTCCCATCTCTGCACAATACGTTCCTGCCAATTCTGCCACAAACAGATAATCCGTTAATGCCCAAACGTGAGCAATAATCAAGACTGAAATTATTATGATGCCTGCTATTTTCTGCCACTTATTCATAATCCTCATATCTCATCTTCGATAATTATACATAACTGCCTAATTCTTGCCTTAAGTCTAAAACAAGTTGTTCAAAATTAGTGTCTAATCTATTTTTCTCAATGATTTCCTTTAGCTCTTCTGTTTTTGAAATGATAGAAGACACTAAAATACATTTTCTTTGGGCATCGGAATATTGAAAAAAATCACTTTCTATGATTATTGAAATTCCAATAGCCTTTTCACGTTTGCGATAGTTCTCAATATTCCTGATATGCACTCGTTCATAATCACAGGGCAAAACGTAAAATTGGAAAAGAATCCGTTTTAAATCTTGTCCATAATCTGAATATTGGATTTTCTTTAGAAAACGGTCTAATCCCGCTTCTCCCCAAATATAGGAACGAAACATATCACCTTTTTTAATTGCTTCGTCTTTTGTTTGTTCCGAGACATCTGCAACCAGCGATGGGTAGGACACGAAGCAAGCGAATATATTTGTATCAGTATGCAGTCTCATTATTTTTGCGATTCCTTTCTTTTACTCACTTCGGGATATAACCAAAGTAGCAACGAACATAAAAACAGGATGAAATAAAACACGACATATCTTTGGTTAAGTTCACTTTCCTCGAATATGGCATCGTTCTTCGCGTCGTAGTAATACGCCAATTTTTCAACATCTTCGGTTTTACATCGAGTAATGGGTATGCCTGTATAATATTCTTTGCTGCTATATGCTATTTTAACGGATGAACCACCCTTGAATCCACCACTATGATTTACTTCCAATATATGAAAATCAGTAATTGGATGTTGGGATGATACAATGTCTGTTCTATGTTCATACTCCTTCAAAACATATATTGCCAGTCCTGCCAGAACAATGTTTATTACCGAAACCATAAAACTCCATTTGTTGATTTTCATCGCTTGCCTCCTTTCCGCCAAAGGCAAATGAACATCAAAACTATAATGAGATAATTAGCCAATACGAGACACCCAACATTTAATAAGGCATCATGAGAATCGGACAGGACTCTTTCGACAGAAGGGTGTCCTTTATATATAGTTTGCATATCTGACAACCCATATATTACGAAATTTATTATCGCCAAGATTGCAAGCGACACTATGCCTACTATTTTCTGCCACTTTTTCATAATCGTTACGCTAAAAACTAAAACGGATATATTAAAGTGTTTTGTGCCCACTGTTCAAGTGTCATTTTTGCAGTAAGAGAATGTATATCCTCTCTCTGTGAGATCTCTTTGAGAACTGGAACAGCGATTTTGGGAGATGTTGACAGCAAGCCATAGACGGCAAACATTCTTACTCCTATGTTGGAATCAGGCAATAGTGCCTCCAATTCATTCAGTTTTCCTAATTCCTTGAGATATTTAAGAATCTGAATAATCCGGTCAAAGGCATTGTTGCCTTTTTTATAATCGCCACTCTCCGTTGCAACTACTTGAGTAATCGCAGCCATGCGAAAGGCTGTTAATGCATTGCTGATGTTGTCAATCTGTTTCATTATTCAATCCATTCTCCTGCAGGTTCTTCCCGCCTTACAAATTTACCATTGTCTTTTATATACCAGGTCTCTTCACCGCAAAACCAACTTTTACTTATTTTGACAGCTATGAGATTATTGGCATAACAGATTGTTGTAATCTGCGGAAAAGATGTAAACAACCAGTAGCCACACCAATGACCATGCCCTCCAAGCGGTATATATTTCATTAATGCCTTGAGATTTCCTTTATTTATTTTCTCTATCTTATCGCCATTTCTACACCCGCCGACAAAGGTTGATAAGGTTTCGCTTATATCAGAAGTCAGGTATAGACCCCGATAAGGTAGCTGAGGAATAATGCTGTCAATTCTATATTCATTGTCCGTCAATTCTGAGTAATAATTGGGAAATCCGTAGCGAGGGTTAAAAACAGTTGTGTCAACATCCATATAATATCTTTCAACGTCGATGTACTGTGGTACGACATGATATTTCGGCACCGCATTTTTACCCGACAGACAAGTTCTCCTTTCAAGCTCCTTGGGCCGATAATTATAAGCCACCACCATGTCTATCAGGCTGTCGTTTTTCACGGCCCTTGATGCAATGCTGTCAGAATACGCTTCCCAGTCAGAGAAAAACTCACTAAGGTTCTTCTTGGTCAGTTTCGGATATTTTGACAGAAAGGACTGCCCACTGCATACGAGAGTTGCCAGCGCGAGCATTATTGTTATAATAAATATCTTGTTTTTCATCGCTTGCCTCCTTCCTCGCGATTCTTGACTGAATGTTTTGGAGCCGGTCTTACTGCTTCATTCGGCATCATATATTCATGCATATATCTGAATATGCAGTTGTTGTTCTGTTCTAATAAATTATCTATCGTCAATTTGTCGTGAGGGAGTGTAAAGTTTAAGTAAACCGACTTCCCTGAGCCTTTAACATCATAACTCTCTTCCTTGTCATCTTTAACTATAATGACGATAGTTACAGAGGAAACCGATGCCTGTTCCTGCCATTTTACAAGAGCTTTGCAAAAGTCAATGAATATGGAATCCATTGTGCTATACCCGTAAATCGGTGTCAGATATTCACTTAATGTGTCTTCTATGTAATCCGCAGGATACGACATGAAGGCATTAAACTGAAAATCATCTGTCAGAGGACTGCTTGCGTTGTATTCGATTGTAGGTCGATTGTTGTCTGTGTTGCCAAATTCTTTATTAAAATAAAAAGGAGGCAACTCCGGTGCATTTTGAAATGACAACCGAAGTTTGTCGATTGAGCACCACCAATCATCAATAAAATTCTGCAACTCTCCTGTTTGTATTGCATCTTTTAACGCCTCCACAATATTGACAAGCACACAGCAATTAGATGATTCATCTGAAGGCGACCATGTTTCTCCAATACTGTCATTTGATGCGATAAAATAATACATAACACCATCCAGTCCGGTAGAAAAAGTTGGCATTGCCTTTTCAACGGCAATATCCATAAGTTCGGCAAGGCTTTTGCCAAATACAGAATCAATGGCTACTTTTACCACTGGAATCTCCTTGTCATCACTACTATCAAGATAGACAATTCCGTGCGGTCGTTTTTCAATAAGTGTCAGACTATCACAGTTCGTTGACAGGCTGATACCATATCTGTTAGAGAAGGACGGCAGGACGACTATCCCGCAGTTGCGTTCCTGTGTGAGCAACGACTGACTATATCGTTCAGCAAACTCCCGGCTGTCGTTCACCGGGTCAAGATGGCTTTGCGCCCACAGGTTAGTGGAGAGAGCAAAGCCAACACACAGAATCAATATCTTATAGAGTGTTGCCATACGCAAAGTTACAACAATTTTTCGTAACTCGGTGATAATAGGGCAAGAAAATCCGCAGCTCCACTGTAGCCACCATAAAAATGCGGATAAAATAGCTATTCTTTTCCTCAGTCATCACCCACGCAATTCCTTCCAACAACATAGCCTAAAAAATTTGCTTTAATTACCGACTTCTGCGTTGACCAGCCAATCGCGCATACATATGCGCAAGTTTCAAAAAAAGAAAAACCGCATTTGCGGTAATGCGGTCAACCAAGTCTTTCGTTCTTCGATCGATGACGGTGCAAATTTAGCGATTTTTTCTTACTCCACAAAATCAAAACAGTCAACAGGTTAAAACGGTTCCTCGAATTAGTATATTTATAAAATTCTTACGTCACGCAGCCAAATCGCATACTTTTTATGCACATTTGGCATCGTGATGGATGTTATAAGTCGGATTGGTTTGGTTCGGGCTTTATATATGCCCGATAAACCAAACCTAACTATATGTGCGCTGGTGAAAAGAAAAACTGCTATGCTCAGCCTTTCTCTCCTGATGGTTCTCCTGATTTGTCAGCGACTTCTTGGTTGAAAGTCTTTATTTCGTCGGTGATTAGTTGTTTCAGTTCTTTTTGAGGAACGATAAGTTTGTATTCGGCGACGCCGATGGGCTTGGTAAAACCTTCAAGTGCCAGCTCGACCTCCACGTTGTCTTTTTCGGCACATAGAATAATGCCTATTGACGGATTTTCATCTTTGCCACGTTCAAGTCTGTCAAGCAATGAAAGATAGAGGTTCATTTTGCTTATATATTCAGGCATGAACTCGGATATTTTCAAATCGACGGCAACGAGCGACCTAAGTCCGCGATGAAAGAAAAGCATATCTACCTTGTAATCCTTGCCGTTATAAGACAGGACGTGCTGATTGCCAATGTATGTAAATCCCTGACCAAGTTCGAGAAGGAACTGCTTTACCTTCTCGACCAATCTCCGCTCAAGCTCCAGTTCAAGAAGCGGCTCAGTCACTCCAAGAAATCCCATACAATAGGAATCCTTGAATACCTCGTTGGCGTATGCTGCCTGAGCCTCCGGGAGTGCGACGGCGAAATTATTTGATATGTTGGCTTCCGGCTGATGCTTGTGCATCTCCAACTTTACAGCGTTGACCATCAAGTCTCTTCCCCATCTCTTTGCGACGGTCTGTTCTGCATAATAGAGAATAGCCTCATCGTCATCACCGAGTTTTGAAATCAGCTTATTAATATTCCACCATGGTAAAACTGCGACAGCCTGTCGCAGTTTTGGGCTGGATTGCCGGAACCGCACATAAAAGCGTTTCATATCCCATAGATTACGTTCCGACATCCCCATATCCGGATAACGGTGTTTCAAATCAACCGAAAGATGTTTCACAACTGATGCGCCATGCTCTTTTTCGAGTTTGCGCTCATATAGTAGCTGACCAATGCGCCAGTGCATTTCATTTGATGTGCTGACAATGGTACGAGCGGCGTTGCTTCTCGCGTTTTCAATAACTGCGACAGCTTGTCGCAGTATTTCATTATATTCTGATTCGTTATGAATACGAACAATTGTTTCCATACACAAAGTTAATACTTTTATTTTGACTTTCAGCTATGTGCAGATGCTTTGTACCTCAGAACACTTCTTCTTTTGCTCCGTTGACGATTGCGTCTATCTCATCGGCGATTTCATCTGATGAGAGTTTGATATAGTCCATGAAGGTCTTTTGTGTCTTGTGGCCGCTGACGTGCATCATCTGTACGATGGTGAATTTGTGGGAGAGGTACATATTGGTTATGCCACTGCGCCGGGCAGTATGGGTAGTAACGCAATCATAGCGAGGCATCATCACTTCCCCTTTGTCGTTGCGCTCCACCGTCAGTTCTCCGGCTTTCTCCTTTTCTTTCTGTTTCATCGTGAGCTTTGTCGGCACCTTGACTGCAAGTGTCGGCACCTTATCGGAAAGGTCTTTCAGTATCTCCTTTATGTACCGGTTAAGAATCTGGTCAACCACTGACGGGAGATTATACTCGTATTTTTTGCAGATAGCTTCAAGGTTGGGATTCATTATCGGAATCTTCACCTCGTTGCGGGTCTTTTGCTGGACAAGACGGATAATCGGTGTGCCTTTCGCGGTTGTCGTAAAGTCCTCCGGCTGAATATTATTGTAGTCGCTGACACGCTGACAAGTATAGCAACCAACGAGGAAAATATCACGCACTTGGTCTTTAAGCCCTGTCAGCTCCATTTCAGCCAATGCCTGCAACTCGGTTTCGGTAAGATAGATTTCGACAGCCTTGTCGCTTTCCTCAACCTTACGTTTGGAGAAACAGCTCAGCGCACGGTCGTTGTTATGTAGTCCATCCTCGTATGCGTAGCCCACCATAGCGCGGAATGATACGAGATACTTGTTGACAGAGCTGCCCATATAGTCGAGTTTCTGAAGATGGTCGAGAAACTTCGTCACCAACGAGCGGTCAATATCCGCCCATGTCAGCTTGTGGCGCGGGTCAAAGCCGTTATAGAGTTTTCGGAAACTGCTCCATGCCTTGCAGCTCCCGGCAGTGTAGCGGTTGTTGCCGTTCAGCCGTTTTCCAGATTTTATCTCCTCGACAAAACGGTCAAGAAAATTCCAGATATTCGCGCGTTCAGTTTCAGCGGCAATTCGGGCTTTTTCGGCTTCTTCCCGTTGCTGCTGTTCCTCTCGTTCCCTTGCAATGGTTTCGGCCTCCTGCTGGCGGCGCACGATCTCGGATTTCTCCGGGTCTGCGATAGCCATTATCTCATGCTTGACTTTTTCGCGGTCAAATTCCGGTGCCTCCATCTCACGTTTGAGCATAACCTCGATACGACCGAGCTTGTCATGCAGTTTCGGATACTCCTTGCGATGCCGTGCCAATGCGTCCTCGCTCGACACCGCCACCTTCCACTCCGCCACCGACACACGGAGCCGAGTGGTAAACTGGACATCAATTTTGCGTATGGGGTCTTGCACCCTTACGAAAAGGGTTGCCTTGTCCTTGTTCTCGTCTTTTTTGAGCAGATAGAATCTGGAGAGAGTCTTTGCCATAATACGTTTAACTTTACAGGTAATTCAATAGGTAACTTTTTGTCTATTGGGGGAGATTCTCAAAAGTTCGATTCCCGCCCGATAGGTAACTTTTTTGTCAGTTGGTCGGGATTTTCGAAAGTTCGATTCCCTGACTGCAAAGATAGGTAACTTTTCAAAAGTTACCTATAAAGTTACCTATAATTCTTGAATATTAACACCTAAAAACAAATTCAGTTCAGTTTAATTCCGTTGATATATAGTATAATAGCATTTAACACCATTCGCTACGATTCATTACAATTTATTAAAAATGGTGCTGGTGGCACCACTTCGAAGAAAATATGATCCTTGAATTTCCATGAGATTCAAGGATTTTTTTTATCAGATACCTATCAAACGATGAACATCGCGTCAATTAAAAAACATCTTCCATAAAATTGTTTTTTTCTGTTTTTTCCCAATTCTTTCCAGATTCCTGTCCCATCTTTGCAGTACAGAAACAAATCAAGTATTAATCATTAAAAATAAAGAAGTATGAAAAAGTTTATTATGATGTTAGTTTGTACGTTTGCAATGCACACAATGGTAATGGCGGATAATGACAAGCCAATACAAGTGAGTCAGTTACCTGCAAAGGCACAGACATTTATCAAGACCTATTTCAAGGACCACAAGGTGGCAATGGCTAAGCTGGAGTCGGGAGTATTCTATAAAAGCTATGATGTAGTTTTCACCAACGGCGAGAAAGTGGAGTTTGACAAAGCGGGAGAATGGAAAGAAGTGCGATGCAGACAGAGCGAAGTGCCTGCCCAGATCGTGCCGGAAGCTATCCGTAGCTATGTAAAAACAAACTATCCGGATGCAAGAATCCTCCAAATTGAATATGACGATAATGAATATGAGATAAAGTTATCCAACCGTTGGGAAATTACATTTGACTCTAAGATGAGAGTGATTGATATTGACGATTGATGAAAAACCTTTTGCAATCTCCTGTATGCAGATTGATATGATGGAATAAACAAGGAGCACGTTGGAATTCTGTGTAACTATTCCTCAGATGTGTTACTCAATTCCACAGTGCTCTACGGATTTCCACACTGTACCATTTATAGGATTTCCATTCATTTCGCTATAAATCAGAAAGATAAGTTTATCCATCTATCTTTGGCATCTTCTTTGTCCTATGATGAGTGTTAGAGATAATATCCCCAAATACTCACTTAAAATCAGAAAGTTATGAAAAAGGTATTAGTAGCATTAGCAATGGTTCTGGGAACAGGAAGCTCTGTTGTTTTCGCACAGGAAGTAAATAACTCATCAGCAGTTGTGGCAGAAGCCCAAGTGCCGCAAGATGAATTTGTGAAAATGGATCCGACAGAGTTACCACAGGCCATTCTGCTGACATTGGCAAAGAATTACGAGGGTTCCTCTGTAAAAGAAGCCTATGTAAAGGTAAAAGATGAAGCAAAGATCTACAAAATCATTATTCTCACTCAAGACGGTCAGGAAACAGAGACAATTCTGAACGAAAAAGGCGAAGCTGTCAAAGAATAACCCTTTTCAGAATGTAAATCTCGTGAAAAAAGGATTCCGGTTCGTGATGAATCGGAATTCTTGCATATTACAACGGCATGCGGTTCTTATCAATCCACTTCTTGCTGTACCCCCCGCCGTTCCAGAATATCCGCCATATGCTCCAACGCCCAGCCTACCAGCGATTCTATGTGCGGCATCAAGCTATGCCCCATCTCCGTAAGGGAATACTCCACACGCGGGGGAACCTCGGCATATACTTTTCTGATGAGCAGCCCGTCCGTTTCCAACGAACGCAGCGTAACCGTAAGCATACGTTGTGAAATGTCCCCAATCGTCTTTTGAATGTCACAGAAGCGCATCGTACCATTCGTCTTTAGTGTAACCATGATAAGCATTGTCCACTTATCTCCCAACTTACTCAAGACATCCCGTATGGGGCAACCACCTGTGTGATGAAAGTTTTTCATTTTTTAACTTTTACTAATTATCTGAACTTCAACAATGGTTACATTGTTGTAACTATCTAACATTCAAGTGCCTTCTTGTTTAAGAGCAACAGCAAGGCTAACTTTGCAGCACAAAAGTAATGAACTTACTGAAAATAACTATTGTTTCATTTAATAATTAAGATTATGGCAAAGAAAGTTGCAGTTTTAGCAGTAAATCCGGTAAACGGATGCGGTTTGTTCCAATATCTGGAAGCATTTTTTGAAAATGGCATTTCTTATAAAGTATTCGCGGTAGCGGACAGCAAGGAAATCAAGACAAATTCCGGCATTGCCCTGACAGTGGACGATGTAGTGGCCAATCTGAAGGGGCATGAAGATGAATACGATGCGCTTGTGTTCGCCTGCGGTGATGCCGTTCCCGTATTCCAGCAAAATGCCGGTAAACCGTATAA
>OGYZ01000318.1_pt1 | contig 44402 bp, 74 predicted proteins | sample 1576681 | NCBI WGS metagenome assembly OGYZ01 (sample SAMEA3541480, study PRJEB24748) | human gut metagenome | biome: human gut; feature: human-associated habitat; material: faeces | place: China | collected 2012 | reverse complement strand
GTCATGCAAAGTCACCCCCTTGCAGGTTAGACCGATTCACCCGGGGTAATGGTCTCGACAGCGATACCGTCCAGATACTCAGCAAACAGGGTCACGCCCATAATGGCGTAGCTCTCGGAGGTTGCGGTGCTGTAGTTTGCCTGAGTGTGGAAGCCGATGAGGTTGCTTGCCTCGCCTGCGGTCCGGTAGACCAGACCTGCGCGGGCAAACTCGCTATCCGCAGGATCCACATAGTACATGACGATGTTGTCTACCGGGGTGGCAATAACCTTTCCCTTCGCGATCTCACTGTCGGACAGCAGGAAGATGGTGTTGTAGCCCATGAAGTCCTTGATGTACTGGAAGCCGAACTGGTTCTGCACGGTGATATTGGCATTTCCCAGATAGTCGTACACGTCCATCACGTTGACAAAGCCAACAACGCCGGTCACGGTGCGATGCATGGTCTTGAACTTGTTCTCGACCGCGCCCTTGGCATGTGCCAGCGCCATCTGGAAGGTCTTGGGAGTGCCCTTCAGGGTGCCGGTGTTCAGGAACTTGTAGAACTTATCCGTTACCAGAGCGGTCAGGTCGTACAGGAACTCATCATCGGTCTTCTGCACGGCGACATCGTAGCCGTAATTCTGGATTGCCTCAAGGGTGACAGACTTGCCGTACTTGTCGATGGTGATCTTGCCGTACTCCTTCTCCTTGACGGTGTACTTGCTGAACGGGATCTCTTCGCCCTCGCCCACGGTGCCGCTCTGCAGGGTGCCCTGTGCATACTTGCTCTTGAGCACGGTGCCAGGCTGCATCCGGATGGGGCGCATGATGCCCAGAATGGTGCGCAGATGGTCCCAGTTGCGCTGGAAGCGGGTCACAAAGTCGATTTCACGCGCGGCTACGGTGATATCGGTGGTCATGGTGATACCTTCTTTTGCTGCCATATGTTATTCCTTTCCGCCGCCTGTAAACAGGTCGGCATTTGCAGCAATCGCGGCCTGGCGTTCGCCAGCGTCCTTGATTGCAAAAATTTGGTCTTTGGTCATTTTGGAGCCGGCGTTTGTGGGCGGGTTGTCCACCTTTGCGCCGGTGGTGGTCGTAGTGCCTACGAAGTCGCTCCAATCAGCTTTCAGGCTGTCGGTGTGCTTCTTGGCGTCCTTGACATCGCCCTTATCGTCCAGCTCCAGCTTGTCGATGTCCTCGCCGGACAGCCGCACGACCCGATCAGCATACTTGTCCAGCACCCCGGCGGACTTCAGCAGCTCCCGGAACTTGGCTTCCTTGGCTGCGTGGGTGTCCTTCTGGGTCTGCTGGGCCTTGTAGTCGGTCAGCGCCTTTTCGGCGGCTTCCTTGCCACCGTTGGCTGCGTCCCGGTCTTTCTCGGCCTGTGTGCGGGCTGTTTTTTCTGCATCCAGCTGGTCCTTGAGTTCGTCCGTCTCCTTGTGCAGGGCGTCCAGAATGGCTTTTGCCTTGTCATCGTTGGAGGTTTCGGGGTTCTCCAGAATCGTGCGGATGTCAGCTCTTTTGAGTGCCATGTGATAGTCCTTTCTGCCCTTGCTCGGGCTGCCATGCTTGGCAATAAGGTTTTTATTTGCCGGACGTGCTGCCGGTGTGGTGCCGCTTGCAGGAATCGAACCCGCGTCCGCTGGTTACAAATCAGCAGCTCTACCATTGAGCGAAAGCGGCATAAAAAAGCGGCTGACGCTGTGCGCCAACCGCTGAGTATTAAATTGATTTCTGAGCAGCTACCATAATAACGCGATTCCCTTTTCCATACGCATTATCGCAAAGTTCCTGAAGATGTTCTCTTGCTTTCTGCATTTCAACCAAAAGAATCCGTTCTTTTACCTCCTGCTGGTAAAATGGAGACAGGTCAACACCCTGAAAACTGTTTCTCTCTATCGTCTCTTGAACTAACTCTTGAAATTTTTTGAAATCTTCAACGGTACAACTACATTCAAATCGAGCGGTATAAACGTTGTTATCCATACTTACACCTCCTTGTTTCCTTCTTCCACTGCGATCTCTCGCAGTTCGTCAATGTGCTCCTCCACCGCCGGGCGGAGGAACGGACGGGGTGCCATGCCCCGGGTAAAGTGCCACTTGCCGTTGAAGTCCTTCCAGACCCACGGCGTTTTGCGCCCGTTGCCGTTTGTGGCGTGAACGCCCGTGCCCAGCTCCACATAGACGCTGTAAAACAGGTTGCTGCCGATAGTCACGGTCTTTTTTGCGAGGTCGAGGGCAAAGGTCAGGCTCTGCTTGAGCGCACCGCCCACATAGCCCTCAATGCCCGTGCTGTCTGCCGTGCCAGTAGGCACAAGCAGCTGGGCGTAGTCCTGCACTTTCATGCCCCAGAGGGTCAGCACCCGCTCTGCCCACGAGTCCAGAGCCTCAAGCAACCGCGGGGTGTTGTCGGTGAATTTGATGTCGTATTCAAATTTCATCGTTTAAACCAGCTATCTACTTTCTTTTGCAGTCGCTTTTGTGCGCGCTTGTATGTAGAACTTGTAATTTCTCTTTGGCCTCTATTTGGGTCGTAATGCTCCCGAAAATACTTTTTTGCTCTTTCTCGTTCTGCATTTTCAGGGTTCCGCTTCGGATTATCTATCCCAAGTTCTTTAAGAATAATATTCCTTGCAAAAGTTGTTTGTTTTGATGTGAACTCCGGTTTTGGGTAAGTGTCAATGTTGTGGAACGTGACTGCACGACTGATTTCACGTTCTATCGCATCTGTAGCAACCCAAGACTTTTTTAGCCCTTCAAACGTGTAATTCTTTGCACCAGCGAAGTTTGGGTTGTTTAGAACCCGTTCTGCTTGCTCCGCATAGGTTTTGTATGTTTCTGTTTCTCTTACAAGCTTTACTGCTTGCGCGATCTGCTTACTTTCGACAGATGAAAATCCAGCCCCTTTCGCTTCGTTATAGTCCGTTTTTGAATAGTTGCCGCCCGCTCTCGCGGAGCTGCCCGAACCTCGTTTACTCACGGTAGTGCCTCCTCTCGTATTGAAACGGCTTGATTTTGGTCACGTTCCAGTCAAATTCTGCCGGGCACTTGCCGTACCACAAAATACCGCTTGGTTGCAGCACTTCCAGCGCCTTGCGGCAGTGTTTGGCAAAGCATTCTGCTTCGTACGGGTCAGACTGTGTGCCGTGGCTCGAAATGCTCACGATGGCGTTTCTGGGCTCACCATCAAAGCACCAGTCATAACTTTGCTCGCCGCACCAGCAGAGCGTTGGAATGACGTGGATGCCGTGCGCCTGCCAGTATGCAGCCAGCCAGTGCTTTTTGTAGTGCATGAAAAGCTGCACTGCAAGCGGCATATCGCTGTAAAGCGAAAAATCCGGCGAACATACCGCGCCGAACTGCTGCAAAAGGGGAATGTATTTGTCTGGGTTGTTCCAAAACCGTTCAAACTGGTAATCGTCCTTGTAAAAATGCACGCCTTTTGTGGCCTTTTCTTTGGCTGTCAGCGCATAATTGACCGGGATCCATTCCAGTTTGTCAATGCGGATGTCCGTTTCCGGCTTGATTTCAGGGATGCCATACTTGCCCACGCCCGGAAAAATCATCTTTTCGGTGTTTTCCATCGGCAAGATCACGGTTCACCCCTTCTTTCTTTTGCGTTCTTCCACCCGCCACATTTGTTCGGCCTCGGTGCCTCCTTTAGTTTTGTACCACTCGGTGTAATCCATGACGGGGGTGACTTCTTTGGTCACATTGTCCCGCTGCATGGCGTTTTGCCGGGGATACTTGCCCAGCGCAGAGGACAGCACACAGCGGCAGTGGTAGACCATCTCCGGGGCGGCGTTTGGGTCTCCGGGATACTGGATCTCGTAACCCATGACCTTGAACGGCTCGTCAAGCTCTGCTGTCTGCTGGTCTAGCAGGCGGTGCATCTCACGGGTACGGTAGTCGTGGGTGGAGTTCCACCGCTTTTTGACCTCGATGCCCAAAGCCTGGGCGTTGCGCATCTGCTGCAATGTCCCGGCGTTCTGAGCGCCTGTGAGCGCCGTGATGGCGTTATTCATGGCCCAGTGTATCTCTGTATCAGCCATGCCGTTTACGGCCTGCACGGCGATGTCGTGGACGCTCTTGCCCTGCACGATGCCCTGCATGACGTAGCGATTGAACACCCGGGCGTCATAGGTGCGGTTGCTCTCGCTCTTAATGCGCTTGTTGGGTACCATGCGGGGGTTCTCCTTCAGCAGGAGCTTGACCGCTTCGGTGTTGTACAGGGTCAGGCCGAACGTCACGCCTGCGGCCTGCTCCAGCTCGTAGAAAGCCCAGTTTGCGCCAAAGGAAAAGATGTTGTATTGCTCGTCCCGGGCCAGCTTGTAGGCCGTTTCTTGGGCTGTGGTGCAGGTCTGCGTGATGCCGTCCAGCTTCTGACGCATCAAATCGGACTGAAAGACCTGATTTTGCAGCCAGATGCGGTAATCCTCTTCGGTGATCTCGCCTGAATCCAGCTGCGCCCGCTTGCGTTCGTCCAGCGCTTTGTACTTTGCCAGAAACTCGGTGAGCTGCTCCTGCATCTCCCGGCGGGCGGTGCCGTATACCCGGAGGATGCGGCGGCGCAGGCGGTTCAGCTGGCGGGTGGAAATGCGGTCACGGTCGGTCATAAGCCAATCGCCTGCGCAACGGCCAGAAAGCACCCAGCCACAATGGCAAAATCAGCGACGAAAAGCATCACATCGATCAATCTTCCCAGAGGATCATAAATTTTTCTGTTTTTTTTCATCGGTGTCTTCCTCCTCGTCCACGGTCTCCCGCTCTGCACTCTCAGCCATCAGGGACGCCCGAGCCTTTTCCTTTTGCTCCGGGGTCAGGTTGGGCAGCAAGTCGATGGCCATGTCCTGCCCAATGATCGCCGCCTCGGAGATTACTGTGCTGACCTGCTCTGCGGTGTTTACGATCCGGCTCCGGTTGAATGTCGGCGTTGCGCTGCCAAAGCCAGCCAGCGCACAGATCTGACGAACAAAAGGCTTAATCTGGGCCTCGAAGTCGTCTGCGTTCTGATTCATGGGTTCATAGGCTGCATCCAGATGGTCGTTGGTGCTGTTTGCGCTGACGCAATGCACATCCAGACCGCCGAAGTCCTCATAGACCCGGGTGTGGAGCAGCTCCAGCAGAGTCTCCCGGGCCGCTACAGGAATCTCGGTGGTGTAGGGGGTGATCTTGCCGCCCTGGCTGGTGTCTGCGCCTGCAATGTGGTACAGATTCAGCTTGACAAGGAACTCCTGCAGCTCGTCATCGGTCATGCCGTTGAAGTTCTCGCACAGCCAGTAGATCTCTGAAAAGTCATGCAGGTCATTGCAGAAGCCGGACATCACCAGATCGGTGTTGTCAATGTAGGCTTTCAGCCCCACAAGGGTGCTCTGGTGCAGGTCGGAGCCCCACAGCGGCACAATGGGAAGAGCACCGTAGTTTTCGCCCTCCACGCTTTCCAGCCCGCCGCCGGGGGTAGAGACGGTCACGCTCTTGTACGCCTGCTTCGGGGTCGTCTCCTGCATGGTACTGCCGATCCTGCTTTCCGTGTACTCGGTGTAGCCGTCCTCTTCGTACAGGACATAGTGCATATCCGTGTCAGGATTCAGCCGCCAGAACCGCACCCCGGCTCGCATGGAGCCGATGGTCTCATCGTACAGGGGCGCAAACTCGGTCAGCTTGAAAACCACCAGATGGTCGTTGTTCCAGAACCCGAAGCTCTCACCGTGGATCAGGGCGAAATATCCGGCCTTCTGGATCTGCTCATCAAAGTTCTGCCCAAGCTTGCCCTTGTCCACGCCATCGTCCGCAAAGACCACGCCGTTGCCGAGGGAGTAGGTCGCCCGCTGTTTGTTGAGCCGCCGGAAAAGATTGCTCTTGACCATAGCAGGGCGTGGGGTGTCCTGCTTGGTGTTTTTGGACAGGCGTTTCAACATCAAAGCGTAAGCCTGTGCGAAGCGTTCAGCCCCCGGGTTTTTCTGTGCGTCGTACAGGTCGGCATCCAGCGCCATCTTATACGGTCCGGAAGCGCAGTGCTGCTGCACGAATCGCCGGACAAAATCAGGCTGTTCCCCGGCGGCTTGCGCCTGCTGAAAGGTCTGGAATGTGTATACAGTGCTCAAAATCAATCCCTCAGTTTCACAAGGCGCTTCGTGCGCACAAAATATCGGATGGCGTCCATACAGTGGTCGTTGACCTTCAGCACGGTGTCGTCTTTATCTGGATCCCAAGCGTACACGCCGAACTCTTCCAGCGTGTGCCTGCAGTCTTTGTATATCTTCAGCCGCCCGGCCTGCAGCATGGTCTGCACGTCCAGAATGCCGCTCAGAACGTCGTTGTTTGCGGGAGTCTGGGTAAAGCCGTTCTTGCGCAGCTCTGTAATCAGGGGCAGGGCAGAGGGGTCAACGATGACCCGCTCCGGTTTCAGGCCATCCAGCCACGCTTTGAGATCTGCGACGTACTCTCCCACGGTCTTTTGCCGCTTCTGCTCTCGCCCGCTGTAGTAATACTCCCGGGTGACAATCCAGCGGTCTACATCTGCCTGTTTTTGGATCAGCAGGAACACCGTTGCGTTCTGGGTGCCAAAGTCGCAAGCCACATAAGCGCTCTTTGGAGACAGCGCAGGAAGCACATCAACAACGTGCTTCTTGCGGTCGAACATGTCATATACAAGGCCCTCGGCCACCGTCCACAGGCCCAGAATGTAGCGCTGATAGAAAACGCCGCTGTACTGGCTGCGGTATCTGGCCTTGATGTCCTCGGAAAGTGACAGGTTGTCGTCCATCGTGAAATGGAGATACATCATCTTGCGGGAACGGCATTTCCGCACCCACTCCAGATAAAACCAGTGCTGTGGGCTGCCCGGGTTGCAGTTAAACCAGAACTTTGACCCGGTGACAGAGCATCGGGCCGTGGCCTGGTTGACGAAGCTCTGCGGCATCAGGGCCACCTCGTCGAAGAACGCCCCGGCAAGGGTGATGCCCTGGATCAGGTCCTGGCTGCTCTCGTCCTTGCCGCCAAAAAAGTAAAACTCGTTGGTTCTGCCGCCCTTGCTGACGGTCATGCAGTTTTCTGCCCGGTGCTCCTTGACGTTGTAGCCACGGGCCGCAAGCTGCTGCTTGAGTGTGCCCAGCACGTTGCGCCGGAAACTGGCGATGGTCTTTCCACACATGGCAAACTGCTGGCCGCTGTAGCAGGTCATAGCCCACTGGACGAAAGAGAAGCTCATGGCAAAGGTCTTGCCCGAGCGGATAGCTCCATCGGCAATGATGCCGTTGTAGCTGCTGTATGCGCTCTGCGGTGTCCACCAGCAAAGAACCTGCTTTTGCCGCTGGCTGAGGGCTTTCCAGCGAAAACCGTTACTTTTCCGCATGGTCGTCCTCTTCCTCTGGCAGCATCTCCACGTCATCCGGTGGGCTGATGTCTGCGGCAGCATTCAATGCCTTTATCAAGCCATCATCGTGACGCTCTTCCTGCTCCGCTTCTTTCGGCTTATCGCTCCAGCCAAAATTAACTTGCAGGCTGAATCTTGCCCCGCTGTTTCCGTCGCGATCATAGAGCCGTTCTTCGGCGTATCTCTCGCATCGAAGCTTCGCGCGCGTTATCGTGTCAGAAAACTCAGCCTTTCCTTGATAGTCAATCAAAGATTGCCGAGACTTAAAACCCAACGCCAAAGCTAGACCGGTGACAGTTTCTGGACGTTCGTCGATTTTTATCACGTTTCCGTATTTGTCCAAAACAGGCTTTCCGGTTTCGTCTTCTAGGACGCTCCCTTCACAGCTTTTGAAGAACTCTTCGATTTTTTTCTCAAGTTCTTCTTTGCTCTCAAAGACGGGCGGTCTGCCTATCCTTTTGTTTTTGCTGTAGGCCACCGCCACCACCTTCCTAAATCCACGATTTCTGTTTATTCAAGCCATTCAGCCACGATTTTGTTTATCTCTGCTCTGGATTTCTTTTCGCGAATTGCATCGCTCACATCAAGAACAATGTCATTCGAAGAGCTGCCCGAACCTCTTTTACTCATTCTTGGTGCTCTTCTTTCTGCGCTTGTGCCGCATTTGTCCAAACAAAAACAAAAGCCCGAAACTGCTCAAGCTAAATCTCAAGCTATTTCAAGCTAAAAATCAATATGCCACCAGTAGGATTTGAACCTACAACCTGCCGATTACAAGACGGTGGCTCTTCCAGTTGAGCTATGACGGCATATAAGCAGCGCCCGTGCATTCAGTTCGTTGGACATGCGTCAAACGGTGGGCGCTGCTGCATCCGGAACTTTCGCGGCCGGATGCCCCGCTATTGCGCTGCCCCCTCATAGGGCACGCAAGCACTCCCGGCAGGGCTCGAACCTGCAACATGCGGTTTTGGAGACCGCTGCTCTACCGCTTGAGCTACCGGAGTATAAAAGCCGCCCTTGGAATCGAACCAGCCGTGTCTACACACACGCGCCGCGCTCCAAACTGCGCTCAGGCGGCATATAAAAACAGCTCCGGTTTTCCGCCGGGGCTGTTGGTTGGCGCACATCCTGTCAAGAAAGCTACACCTTGGCAAGGATTCTAAGGCCTTTTCTTGGCACGGGAGGTTGTACACGTGCGGCCTTGCGGGTTGTCTAGTCCATGCGCCATACGGTGCGATACGGCGGAATCGAACCGCCTCCTGTCTCTCATGAGCGGCAGGCTGCCTTTGTGTCAGTGTATCGCATAGAAGCAGCCCGCGAAACGTGAAGAGAGAACAAAAACCTACAAGCTTGAAAGGAGGAAGAGGAAAATGCCAAGAAGGGACACGTTTCGGAGGCTGCGTGGCAAGCGTCTCACCGCTTTCGGCGGTTCCGCTTATACCAATTTTACCACATCTCACATGTAACAACAATAACGACAACATGTAAGAAAATTACATAAATTGATGCCAAATCTGCGCAAGCTGCTTGCATCCATCCCGCACATACAAAGAAACGCGGTTTTCGTTTGGCAGACCAAGACTGCGGGCCACGACGATCTGCTTTTGGTTCTGGACGTAGTAGCCATACAAGCATGCCTGCATCATGTCACTGCTTTTGGTGCCTGCAATGTACTTGATTCTGCGCTTTGCTTCCACCCGCAAAACTTCTAGCTCGGATTGCAGCTCTTGCATCTTGCGCTCGTTTTCGTCTGTTTCTTCGGCGCAAAATGCGATTTTGTCTCCGTGCCCGGATCCTCCGGGCATTCCGGTCATGCTGGCAGTGCACTTCGTGGCCTTGTCATGCGCTTGCCGGATGTCCAGCTGGATACGGTCAATTCGGTCGTCCATAGTCCGAAGCTGCTTAAACCACGACTTGACGGTGTGGTAGTCCACGCCAGTGCTGGGATTTGGCGTGTCGGTGTCAGGTGTCCATGTGTGGATCATGCCGCATTCCCTCCCGTGGTATAAAAAATAAAAATAGAAAGTGCTACGATTACAGCCGGAATCACAATTTCAGGTTCTTCCATTGCAAGCCGAAGAATAAGCAAGTATCCGGCAAACAGTACAAAACAAAAGCTTAAAAAGCCAAGCGTTGCAAATCCCATATTACTCCTCCATTTCTTCAATCCAGATCTCCACTCTGGGGTTTTGTTTGTCGTAATCCACCCTGCTGCCATCGTGGGCGGCGACAATCTTGCTGTTGTCATCCTCCAGTACGTGGGCTTTTACCAGAATGTCCGTGGTCGCCTCGATGAGGTTTGCCAGATCGACCCGGCGGGCGGTTTTCATGTAGTACACGCACCTCACGTTCACGCGGGCAGAGATGGGGCTGTGCGGCCTTTTGATTTGCCGCAGACAGTCCGTCTCATAATCCACGTAAGCCTTGCTAGGGGCTATGAATGGGGTCTTTCTGCCGAACTTTGTGAACTTGTACAGGATGCGCTGGCTGTTTTTTTTGGTGACAGGGTTGCCGTAGATGGTCAGCTTCATTCACCGTCCTCCACGTAACACCAGCTTTGAGGCGGACGGCAAATGGTGCATCCGTCGATTTTGCAAGTCGGTGGAATCATGTAGTGATAAGACGGTTCATAGTTTTCACAACGCCGATTTCCGCAAACACAATTTGGTCTGCCCATTCTCCAAAAACCAAATCTTGAAAATTCATCAAGGTCTCTGGGCTTGTCATAAATCTTCAGGTCAGAGATGTGCCAGCCGTAGCCATTACGACCTTGCAGATATTTTTTAACGGTTTCTTCGGTCAGGCAGGCGGCTTGAAGCAGTGCATCTGCCGGTTTATACCACCCGTCCGATGTCAAAATGCTTATGTCCATCATCGTTCCGACGTGGACGAGCTTGTCGATTTTGTCGCAGGTGAACTCGCCGATCACTCTGCTGTCCATTTTCTGCACGCCAGCCTTGGGCGACTTCATAACCCAGCCATCGTGACCGGTGCAGTAGATGTACACCTTAAACGGCGTTTCCAGTTTCGGACGGGTCTTGCGCACCTCAATGGTTTTTTGCCCACGAATGATGAGGTCGCACCATTCAGGCCGGATGCTCAGCAAGATAGCTTTCATTTTTTCATCATCCCTTCCATTGCCAGCTGCTCGCACTGCTTTTCAGCTTCCCTGCGCTGCTGGTCATACTCAAACAGCATATCTGCGTACTCATTGCCCACCCGGCGGATGGCCGTTTCCAGCATCTCCGTCACAAGGTCGTGATACTTGTCCGCGCCCTTGCGGCTGTTTCTGGCAGCTTCCCGGGCTTCCCACAGGTCGGTGAGTTTGTCCCGCCTGTCGGCGGTGATCTCGCCATAGCCGTAGGCATCCTGGATCTGCTCCATGCTTTCCCAGCCTTCCAACTCAGCAAAGGGGTCAGCTTCAGCCTTTGCCATGCTGCGGGCTTTGGTCTTTTTCTTGACGTACCGGGTCAGACCGTCCCGCATCACGGCGCGGGCATCGTCCATCGCCTTGCGGATGGCCTTGGCTTCCCGCTCTTTCTTGAGCTGGTCGGGCTGGCTGGCCCATTCGGCCATCAGCTCGGATTTCGTTTTCGGTTTCATCTGCTTACCCCCATTGTTCGGACATAGCCTTTGCAACGCCCGGAAAAGTTTTTGCACGGTTCTTTGCACGGTCAGTGGTAAACATGCCCTTGTGTTGCTCACCGTGCTTATGCGAGTAAGAGCCGGACGGGCACCATGTCGCGGTAGGTTCTACAATGTTTGTCGGGTGCAGCGGCGGTACACCGCGCTCCCACAGTAACGTTTTCTTGCTGTATGGATGTCCGTACTCGTAGGGCTGTATTGCCTGCGTAGGCTTTGGATAATCAAAAATCTTGCTGGGGGTAGGATTCTCAATCACAACTTTTTCGCAATCTGCTGCCCACACGGCAAGAAAAAGCGCCTTGCCGCACAATCCCTCATAATACCGGGAAAGATTGAGCTTTCCTCCCTTGTACAGGTGTCTTGCTCCCGCGTTGCTCGTCTTTGTGCAGGGGACAAATGCGATAATCATGTCCCAGCGGGGCACGTCATGCACGGTTCCGTCCATGGTCACGACCTGCCCCCCCTCGATGGCCTTTAAGCAGTCACCGAGAATGTGCCACTCAGGATGCCCGCCGGACGGCTCGATCAGGTCGCACGAGTAGGCTTCGTGACCTTTCGCCCGGAATGCTTTGCACACTTCCTGCGATTCCTCACAGGCAATCAGCACTTTCATCGTTTTCTTCCTCCCATCCATCCTTCTTTGTCGAAATCGTTGCGGCTGATCCGCTCCGCCGCGTGGTTCCCGTTGGTGTAGATGCGCTCCGCTTTGAGCTGACGCTTGTACTCGGCGTACTTCGGGCAGCTGTCGTGACAGATCGGGTGCCGGTCGGGGCAGTGAAAGCAGGGATCAACAACCTTCATCCTTCAATCTCCTTCCTTGGCGGTTCACTCGCCCGCAGCCTTGCCGCTTCACGGGGGGCTGTGGTGATATCTGCCTGCGCCTGCTTCAAAAACTCGGCCCGGCGGTATGTAAGGTCCGGCATTTCAGCCAGCTCCGCCAGCCCTCCCACGCTCCCGGCATAGGATTTTGCCGCCGGGGGGAGTTGGTCATACAGGGCTTTCAGCTCTTTCTGTCCGTCACTACGCAGCAACCCGCCCTTTTCGTCAATGCCGGTCACCATCGGAAATTTGCGCCAACTCAAAAACGTCTGTGCCTTGCGTGCCGCTACAGCCAGAGCTTCCCATTCAGCGGACGGGTCAAGACACTGGGAAAGCTGCTTGAAGATGTCGGCCACCGTGACCGGATAAACGCATACCCGGTTCGCCGCCAGAAAAGCCCGCTTGACAGTATCGCCGTCATAGTCACCAAACTGGTACGTCCACACATCAATGGTGGTCTGCATCTCCTCATCGGTCAGAGGCCTAGCCCCTAGCTTGTACAGCACAAAATTCATGCGGATCAGCTTTGCCACGTCTTCCCGCGTCATGTCTCAAACCCTCTTTCTCTGTCCATCTTCGCCAGCACCCGGGCAAGCTGGTCGTCTACGGTCTCGGTTGGCTGCTTGCCTCGCGGTCTGGCTTGTCGGCTTTGTTCGTTGGCTTCCACGTCTCCCGGCGTGCGCAGGCCGTCTCGTTTCCATCCGGACAATATGCCGTTGATGTAGCTCCACGAGCGCTTTCCGGCTTCTGTAGCCTTGTCGATCGCCAGCAGGATCATCTCTGTGCTGTACTCCTGCCTCCACTTCTGCAGCTTGTCCAGCGCAGAGCGTGGGAAGTCCCCAACGGCCTGCTGATAATGCTGGACGATTTTAGAAAGTTCTACGTCAACGGCGGCGGCGCTATTATATACACCACCGTTAGGTGATATACCATTACCATTTACATTACCATTACCATTTACATTACCATTACCATTTACATTACCATTTACAGCCGGATTTGCCGCGTTTTGCTGTTTTTGCTCGTCAAAGTCGGCATTTGCCGGATTTGCCGCGTTTTGCTGACGCTTGCCGTTTGTAACTTCTGCGCCTTTACGCCCTGCAGCAGCTCTCTTTTCTCGTCTTTCGTTCCATTTTTTAGAATTTGATTCCACCGCCTCGGACATAAAATCCCACGCCATTTCGAGCTTCTGGTCGTCCTCAAAATTCGGTGGATCGGGGAAATCAAGCAGCGCATCAAAAATCCTGCCTTTTTGCTCCAGAGACAATTTACGCAATGGCTTTTTCCATGATTTGTAAATGACTATGCTTTTCTGTTCTTCCTCTTTCAACCGCTTTCACCTCCTTCTTTGCACGCCCGTATAGCCGGATAGCACAGCTTGCAAGATCAGAAGGAAAGATCTTCTGCGTCTTCGTTGATGGGGTCATACTCAGCAGAAGGGACCGCTTCCGGAGCGCTGGTGCTGTGCGGCGCGTAGTCTGCAAGGCTTTCGCCGGGGTATATCTGCGCACCCTGCAGGCCTTCCGGTTCTGCTGCCGGCTTTGCAGGCTCCAGCGGCAGGCCGGGCTGCGCCATCAGGTCGATCATCTGCTGCAGCCAACGGAATGTCACCAGCCCACCGGGCTGAACATCATCCGCGTCCACGTCGTAATAGATCTTGCCGTTATACTCCCGCTCTTTCAGCTTTTGAGCAAAAACTGTGACCTGATCGCCTTTCTGCAGCATGCCGTCCCACTGGTCGATGCCGTGCCAGAGGTTCACGCCCACAAAGAAGCTCTGCCATTTGCCGGATTCATCCTGTGTGCGGCTGGCTTTCAGGTCAAACTTCAGCACCCGCTTCTGCCCGGCATCCCGGAGCACCGGGTCTTTGGCAATCTCGCCGTGCAGCATGATGCCGTTCTTGGTCTGGACGATCATGCATCATCACCGCCAAACGGATCATCGGCGTTTTCCTCTGCAGAGGGTGCATCCGGGGCAGGGATCAGGGTGCCCGCCGTCTTGCGGTGACGGTGGGAACCTGCGTAAGGATCCAGCACCGGCAGTTCTTCAGGAGGCACCTCACGGGCGGTGCTTTCAGCGTCCACGCGCACCTCGCTCTCATCGTACAAAGCGCCAAAGGTAGACGGGAACGCTTCACGAAGGGCGTGCACCAGCGCCACCTTGCGGATCATGGTGGCCTTTTTGCCGTTCCAGAGGGATTTGCCGGTGTCATACTCGCTGAGCTTGACTTCCTCATAGCTGGCGCGGGTGCGGTCCTTGCGGTAGACCTTTGCCCAGCCGCCGAGAAGGGTCTCGCCGCCGTCTCCATCATAGACGATAGATCCCTCACGGTTCAGCAGCTGGCCATCTGCGGTCAGAACGATTACGCCAGCTTCAAAGCCGTCAAAGTTGGGGTTGCGCTCGGCCATCTGCATATAGCAGTTCTTGCCCAGCACGATGGTGCTGGCGATGTCATCGTTCTTGTTGTCGTAGTGAATCAGGTAAGCCTCTTTGGTAAAGGGGTTCAGCTTGTACTGCTTGCAGGTCTCCAGAAAGATCTTGCACTCGGTGTCGGTGGCTTTGTCGCAAATAAAACGCCGTACTTCGTCAAAACTGACGACGAGGTGCTGGCCATCGGCAGCAGTGATCTCCACGGGAACGGACGGGGATGCGGCCTGCATAGCGGTGCTGCCTGCACGGTTGGCGTTCTGGACGGAACGGTTTGCCAGAGCCTGTGCATTGGAAACGGACGAAGTAGGCGCGGGTGCGCCGGAACGAGTAAATGCCATAAGTAAATACCTCCAAAATTATTTGATAGAACCATAGCGGAAACCGCGCTCTGCGGCTCCCTGCTTGAACCATGCGATATCCTCGCGGGTGAACTCTACCCAGAAACGATACTGCTTGCGGGCAGGGGCTTCCGGCTGTGCAGGCTCTGCAAATTTCTGAAGCATGCTGAAATCCAACCTGCCATCCGGCGTAATGGCCGCATTGGCCTGCGCCGTTTGAGCCGCTTCTGTGGCGATCTGGCGTTCTTCATCGGTCGGAGGGATAATGACCGGAGCGGTGGCCTGCGCCCGCTCTGCGGCCATTCTCTCGGCTTCTGCGCGGCGCTGTGCGTCCCGGGCATTCTGGCGGCGGCTATGCTCCACAAGGGCAGCGTTCAGATTCAGTTCACGCAGATACTCCGTGGTGCAAGCCTCTGCGTCCTCCCCGCAGGTCTCCCGGATCAGACGCAGCTCCTCCCGCCGGGTCTCCACGCTCTTGCGCAGCTCCCGGCCGGCCTTTGCCAGATCATAGGTCTTGTTGAGCCACTGCGGCACCAGCAGGCGGTCAAATGGGATAATCTCCCGCAGTTCTCCGATGCAGTCCGCATAGACAGCCCGCAGCGCATCCTGCTTATCCTGCCTCTCGGCTTCCTCCACAGCCTTGACCTGCTGGTCAATGGCACCGGAGACGGCCTTACACTGGCCCTGCATCTGCTTGGCGCTCTGCAAGAACTCTTCCAGCGGCTTCATGTAAAAGGCCTTTGCACTGCGGGCAGCATCCGAGAGCTGCTTGTCCAGCTTGTTCACGGCTGCGCGGTCGGCCTTGGCATCCTTGATGGTCTCCGGGGTGTAGACGCGGCCAGTGTAGGCGGCCAGCATCTCGGTCAGGTTCTGCTGCACCTCAGCTTCATTCCACCGGATCGCAGGCAGTTCCGGGTGCTCCACCCGGACGGTCAATTCTTCTTGCATAAATATTCACCACCTCTGATAAACTCTCTTACCCTCGTTGTTATATACGATGTATGTATTGCGGGGATAACCTTGCGCGTGCTCCTTTTCGGACAGTGCATCCGCCTGTAGGATCAGCTCTCCCACTGTCTGCGCAGAGCGCCTCTCTAAAAGTTTCGGCGGGTTTTCAATCCCGTCATAGATCTGCATAAGTGCCACTTGTAAAACCTCCTGTTTTGTGCTATTTTTGTGGTGATGGGCGGCGAAACTCATCACTCTTTGGGCTTGTCCGTGTTGGCGCACGGGCAGGCTCTTATTTTTTGCGTCATACACGGTGCACCACATGACATGGTGGACAGTGTCAGGCATACGTGATCTCCCCAGATTCCTCTTGTAGCATCTCCCGCACGTTATCCATTTCTTCGGCGCACATCTCCCAGACGTTTGCCCGCGCGGAGTATCCGGCCCGGACAACAATGTCGTCTGAGGCTTCGGCTTCTCGCCTGCAGCGTTCGGCAAACCGTGTGTAGGATTTGACTTTGCCCTCAACGTACTCTTTGGCCGTCATCATGCCCCACGCTCCTGATTCTCCGGATACTCCGGGTTACGGGCGTGGGTGCGGTTGATCTTGCCATACTTGCGCCGCTTTGCGGCTCTCTCCCTGTCCTCTGCTGCAAAGCCCAGACGAGCCAGCAGAACAGCTGCCAGAATCAGCACCAGCGACACTGCAAACAGTGTGCCGGAGATGTATCCGGTGGTCTGCGCAGTGCCCTCTGCGCCCATAGCTGCGCCCATTCCAACGCCGCCAAAAATGACGGCCATCCAGTAGTAAGTAGTGGATTTGAGCTTCATTCTTTCGGGTCCTCCTTTGTGTAAACCTTTTCGAGCTTGTAAAAGTCCTTCACCCACGCCATAAATCCGGCGCGTGAGATCAGCGGGGCGGCGCTCTTGGTGTCAATAGACGGCACCGCCCATGCCGGGAAGCTGCCAGCCTGAATCATACCGGTAAAGATCGGCTCGCTCACCGAGATGTTGTTATCTCGCATGATCTGGCAGCACTCTGCAATTCCCATGCTCGGCTTCACTGCCGCACCCCTCCTTTTTTCCTCTCAGCTGCCGCTTCATCTGGATATGCTCCAACCGCTCCGGCTGCCTTGCATCCCAGCGCTGTTCAAGCCAGCGCTTGTTGCAGTGCTTCTTCACGGCTTGACCTCCACAAACTCACCATTTTTGAGGGTATAGTAAACGTTTTCTCTGATGGCGGAACCGTCTACGCGGGCCATTTTGGCACAGATCATGTGGCCGTCATCATCGTACTCGGTCAGCACCAAATAGCAGCCCAGTGCGCCGCGCGCCTTACCGCAAGCACCGTTTACAACGGCAATGCTATCTTTTCCATCTGCTTTTGCGCTGCAATAAGCCCCAGTGGCTGCCGCCGTGCTGTAATCGCCGCTGGAAAAAGGCTCTTTGCCCTTCACCCGATTAAAAACGGCATTCAACGTAGCTTTTACCAGCCCTGCAAAATTCACCTCACCTTTCACCGTAAGCTCAGTGCAGGCCAGTTTACTATCCTCTACGCTTTTATCCACGTTTCCGCCGCACTCGACCTCAAAAAAGCGCGGGCTATCCTTCAACGGGTAGTAGTGCAGCACATCCAGAGGGTTCTCGCAGGCATGCATACCAGCGTGGCAACAGTCGGCCTTGTCCTCATAGTAGGTCTTGCCCACCTCGTACTGCTTTCCACGGCACTGCATATTTTTGTCCATGGCCTTATATGCGATGATCTTTTCACTCATGTGCGGTGTCCTCCTCAAACGTCTGGTCGATGGCCTGCATGATGCTTGCAAGGCTTGCCAGCGTGCTGTATTTCTGCTTGTAGGTCTGGGCATCCCGCCGGGCATCGGCCATCATCTGATTGCAAAGGTCGGGTTTTTCCAAAACCTCTTCCAGCGGCATATAGCAGCGGCCCTGGTTTTCTTCCTCAGTGGCCTGCTCCGGCTCTTCATCCACTTCCCGGATGCAATCAGCGGCTTTCAGCGGCAGGGAAGAAACCACCTTGACATTGACGTATGCCCGCACCGGCGGGCGCTCCTCGCGGATAATGCGCACCGCGCCGACCATCTGGCGGGCCTGCCCCTGCCGGTACTTATCGGCGGCAACATCGTCCCGCCACTCGAAGTCCTCGTGCAGCACCGATTCCTTCGGCCTTGCGCTGTCAACCACCGCCGCCGGGGTCAGCTTACCGTCCCGCCTGCGGATTTCTTCAAACGCATCATGCGCCTGTTCTGCGGTTGCGTGGTAGAGCGCTGCGGTGCGCTCATTTTTCCACGCATAACCTTTAATATTTTTCATATGCAACCTCCTGTTTTTGATTTTGGCATTCCATGCCAGCCGAAGCACGACAAAACCCAACTCACCTCACCTCGCCAGCCGTACCTCATCATGACTTGCCTCAACACACGTCACCAAACCAGCCACTCCATAAGTACCTTGCCACAGCTCGCGGAACCTGACCGTGCCAAACCAGCCTAACCTTACCTCGTCTCGTCCAACAAGAACGCACCGTACCTTGCCAGCCGAAACATACCTAACCGGAGCCTTCCTCACTCCGCCGCTCCTAACCATGCCTGCCGTGCCTAGCCACACAACGCCGTAGCTCGCCTAACCGGCCCTGCCGAAGCTTAACATGCCAATGCCCGCCTTGGCTCACCTAGCCAGCCAGATCAATCAAAGTTCTTGTTGACGTGGAACTTGCCGCAGCTGCCGCCCTTTTCAATGCGCCACTCGCCCAAGCCGCACATATCGCCGCCCAGCTCGATCATGTTTAGGATGCTGTCCAGGTCGATCATGCCGCTGCCGCTGTTGTACTCAATGCGCAGGTCTGCGTACCAGTTATAAAACTTCGGGCGGTAGCGCAGGTCAGAGGTACCCATGCCGATTTTCACCTCGTCCTCTGCCATCTCAAACTTCGGCTTGCTTTCATCGAAGGTCTTGATCTCGATAAATTCCGGGTCATCGATGCCAAAAACGTGAAACAGACCGTTGCCGGTGACTTTGTTCTTCATCGCGCCAATGCGGTATGCTGCGGAAATGGCAGCAGCCTTGACAGCACAGGCCGGGAAACCAAAGCGAGCTGTCTTGCCGTACTGGTGCAGCAAATCTTCCGTCCAGTCGCTATAATCAATGTCCGGCTTGCCATCCAGCCAGTAGAGAGCTTCGGCACACTCGCCCGCCGGGTTCTTGGCGACCTTGTCCTTCTTCAAGAGCTTTTTGCCCTGCTGCGCCTGCAGCATTTCCTTCTTTGCCTTCTCGCTCCATGCATGAACCAGCAGGGGGCTGTCGCCCACAATGCGGATAGTGTACTCGGCCTTGATGATGGGTTTGACGCAGATAAACGTGGTCTCGTTAGTAGTAGCTTTTTTCATCTTTGTAACCTCCAAAAAATATTGCTTACGCCACGCCGTCCTGCTGGTTCTGGCGGTCGTTCTTGCGTACCGCTGCCATGCCCATGCCCATCCAGAGCAGAGTCTGCTTGTCCCGGGGGTCCAGCGAGTCAAACAGCTCGTTGACCAAAGCGTCCGCAGCGTGGGCCCCGTCAATGGGGATGCTGTACCGCTCTGCAGCCAGATCGGTGCGGTTCTTCTTTGCCTTTGCCATAAAATCAACTCCTTCTGTGGTTGGCACCCACGACCTTGCCCGGCTGGCTGCCGGGTGGTTTCGACCCTTGCCACAGGGTCATCATCGGGTGGGTCAATAGATTTCCCTCTCAAGCCTGAAATGCCGGGCACACAGTGCCGCGGAAGTGGGTGAGGCGGATCGCGTGCTTCAGCTCTTTCTCGCTCATGCAAGCGGTCTGGAGCTGGCTGACGAACTTGATCGCCCACCACAGGCCCTGCACGGTCTGGCGATCGAGCACCGCACGACGCTCGGCGTCGGTCTGGGCGGCGTTGTACCGCTTGAGGGTGTTATTGCAGTCTGCGGCGAAGTTTGCCGGGATGTTAATAGAAAGTGCATTCATGTTTTTGTCCTCCTGTTTGCTTTCACTTGCTAACCTTGTGAGATTAGTATAGCACACACAGTTAGATTTTGCAAGCATTTTTTTGGATTTTTTTCAAAAATAAGTTGACATAGTTAGAATTTTGCACTATAATATGAAGCGTAAGGAGGGCAAGTAAATGAACGAACGAATCGCACTTGTCCGCAAGAGCTTAGGCCTTACGCAAGAGAAGTTTGCAGAGCAAGTAGGTCTATCCCGTAACTTTATGTGGATGATCGAAAGCGGTACACGAGTCCCCAGCGACAGAACAATTTTTGACATCTGCCGTGAGTTCAACGTCAATGAGACGTGGCTGCGCACGGGTGAAGGGGAGATGTTCAACCAGATCACCCAATCGGAAAAGCTTGCAGCGTTCCTCGCCGACATTACGGCGGATGAGGGAGACGACTTCAAGCGTCGGTTTGTGGAGATGCTGGCAGAGCTGGAGCCCGAGGACTGGAAGCTTTTGGAGCGGATGGCTGAAAAGCTGCAAAAAAAAGAGGGAAACCCGTAAGGGTTCCCCTTCTTTTGCTACCTTGATTTATTTTATCAGCCTGCTGGCGTACACCCAGATCAGGCGCAGCTTGCGCGGATCTGCCTTCTCTAGCAGTTTGGTGATTGCGTCAATGTAGCCTTGTCGGTCTGTGGTGTTCATTCTGATTCCTCCTATGTAATGTAAATTTAATATGTGTGAGGTGTTGCGGTATGGGCTTTTGGGATTTGATTTTCAAAAAGAAGCCTGCTGAGAAAACATCCACCAGCGTGCCGGCTAGCGATCCGGCCGCTGACAAAGAACAGAGCTCCGATGTAGACTTATCTTTTTCACGTAAATACGGCCCTGTTTACAGCAGTGAGGATTTAACCGAAGAAGAAAAAGCGGCCATTCGCAAACGAATAGAAGAACGCTATCCAAACTTTCCAAACAAGCCGTATTTGAAATGGGATGAAGTCGGTTTTAGAAACAGTCTTGACCGCGTGGCGGGTGCCCTTAATATCGACATCTCAAGAGTGGATTTGCTTCCTGTTGGATATCTGCAAACTCTTATGCGGAGAGTGCTTGATAATTTTTTGATTCTTGAGCGCGCAAAAGACATATCCATATTTTTTGACAAGATAGATTTAATCAAGCGAGATTTAAAGCAGCTTGCGGCAGCTGAAATAAATGGTGTCAAATTCAGCTACAGCCCTTCACTGCTCTTGTGGAATGTGGAAATTCACGCAAGGGATCTTTTTGAAATCGTTTTAGAGAATTCATCCAGCGCCCAGATGGACAAAATCTGTTCTCTAAAAACAGATCGTGGCCGCATGAACTCTAACCAGCGTTGGAAAGATTCTGTTGATTTGCTCGCGGGAAATCTTAACGATGATCTGAAATCGGTCATTCAAAGCGAGTTCAAAAAGCTTGAAAAAGCTAGAGAAGAAATGAAGAACGAGGTGTAATCATGGCGAACATCTGTCCCATATGCGGCGGCAAGCTGGGCTTGCTGAACCGGGAGAAAAGCGCGGACGGCCCGATCTGCGCCGGATGCAGTAACTTCTTCTTTTCAAAATTGGGCATCCGGGCAGCAAAGCAGTCAACAGCCGCCCTTGCGGGCTACTGGGTTACATTGGAAGGCCGCCGCAAGGCGTTCAAGGAGACCGATTCCATCTATGATGGTGACGCGCTCTTTGTGTCGATTGACAACCCCAACCGGCTGTTTTGCATTGGACACCGCAGTGGTGATAAAGGCCCTCGCATGATCTACAGCTTTGATGAAGTCGCCGGTTATGAATCTGACGCGCCTGACGATCTGACGGTGACAGAGACAAAGGGTGGCATTGCCCGTGCCGTGATCGGTGCAACCGTTGCCGGGCCTGTGGGTGCGATCGTGGGCGCTACCACCGCTAAAACAGAGACCCGCAAGGGTCGCAGTAAAGAGAGCGTGTCTATCCACTTTGCGCTTCCACTAGGCGAAAGCAACTTGCCGACAACGGTTTATCCCGGCGGAATGACTGCGTTTCTCAAGAGTTGCAAAGGCTCTCCAGAACAGCCGCAGGGCACTGCTCCGGCTGCCCCCTGCTCCGCCGATGAACTTTTGAAGTTTAAGCAGCTACTGGATATGGGGGCCATCACGGAAGCGGAGTACAACGCAAAGAAATCTCAGTTGCTTGGCCTGTAAACCTGTTCACAACCATATTATAAAACCGCTGGTTGTTGACGTCAATCCCCATTCGAGCATTGTTTTCGGTGGAAAAATCCACAAAAAAATGCGTATTTGCACGATACGCGCGACATGCACGAGCAATGTGCAAAAAATGCACGTTGCTATTCGCGGTTGCAAGGCTGTTGCAAATTCTGCAACAGGTCAGCAGCCAGCGCCCCGCCGGGCTCACCGGCTGCGTTACGCAGGGCTTGCACCTCCGGCAGGGCCTTATCTTGAATGTAAGCGCGAGCAAGGCGCTGCTGCTCCGGGGTCATATCCAAATAGCAGGCCAGCAGGGAACGGGCATGGGTGCGAAAGTGTGACAGATTTTTCATAACTCATTCCTCCCAAGGTGCAGGGGTGTGGTCGGTGCCGGTCAGGATGCTGGCGGGCATTCCATCGATGATGGTCATTTCAGCTTCTTTGACGTTTCTTTGCTCAAAATCCATTTTGTTTTCTCCTTTCTTTTGTGCACATCTACGATTTATAATCCAGATTTTACCATGCGCCGTTGGAAAACAAAATACGGATAAAATTTGTCGAATGGCGCAGAAAAAGTCTGCGCCATTTTTTGTTAAAAACACACTGGTTTTATGGGGGTGAAAGTATGAGTTATTTTACAGCGAGCCAAATCGGAAAGGCACTTGCAAAAACGCGGGTGTCTGCTGGCCTGAGCCAAGCGGAGATCGCAAGGCGTATCGAAAAAGGAGAGCGCACCGTGCAGAGCTGGGAAAAAGGATGCACCAGCCCGGACAGTGACGAGATCATGGACTGGTGCACGGCGTGTGGGGTGTCGCCCATCACGGTGTTCATGGAGATGACCCACCCGGATCTGTACAAAGTGCCGGATGACGGCAAGGCGGACGATGAGCTAAACGCGGAGTTGCGCCGTATCGTGGTAAAACTGCCGCCGCTGACAAAAAGGCTGCTTCTCTTCATACTGAAGGGCAGTCATGGCAGCAGCCCGCCTGCTGTCATATCGGAGATAGCTGCAAATTTGCACTGCCCGCTCAATAACCGGGTCAGCATATGCGGAACAATCATCGACCAATACAACTTTGCCCAGAGCATGGGATTAGACCCATGCCCGGACGCTCCGCACCCTCCCATTGACGACCTGAAGATCAACTACAAGGCCGGAAGGGCCGCTGCTGAAAATGGCGCATTCGGATATATCGGGCAGAAAAAGGAGTAAGCCATGAAATGCGTGAGACCATGCTGCCGGAAGGAAATCCCGGATGGTGCTTCTTTTTGTCCGTGGTGCGGGAAAAAGCAGCCGGAAGCCGCCCCGCAGCAAAGAAAAAAGCGCCGCCGTCCAAAGGGCAGCGGCAGCGTGTATAAACTGAGCGGGGCGCGGGCAAGACCGTATGTTGCGCTTACAGCCCAAAGGGACGTTCTGGGGACGTTTGAAACGGCAGGCGAAGCCGTACAAGCACTGGACGCTTACAACGCCCAGAACACCCCCGCAGCGCGTCTGAAATGCACCTTTGCGGATGCCTATGCCCAATGGAGAATGCAGCCAAAGTTTGAAAAACTCAGCACGGACATGCAAAAGGGGTACGAGCTGGCCTATGCAAAGGCTGCGCCGCTATACGACCGACAATTGCGGGACTTGAAAGCGGCAGATTATCAACAGGTCATTGATGCAATGGTGGAAAAGGGGCTCTCCCGCAGCTCTTGCGAAAAGCAGCGCACACTTTTCAGCCAGATCTGCGAGTGGGCAATGGCGCAGGACATCATAAACAAAAATTACGCCATGCTGCTGCAACTCCCGGCGGCTACAGGAAAAGCAGAGCGCACACTGACCGCCCAAGAGATCGAGCAGATCAGCAGCCGACAGAATGACCCGAAGCTTGGGCAGACGGCGCAAATCGCAATGGTGCTGCTTTATACCGGTATGCGCATTGACGAGCTGCTTTCTATGCGCTGCGAGGATGTGCACCTGAAAGAGCGGTACATGCAGGGCGGTGAAAAGACAGAAGCAGGCAAGAACCGTATCATCCCCATCCTTGAGCCCATTTACAAGATTATTGCCTTTTGGATGCTGGACAGTGGGTGTGAATGGCTGATTCCATCCAAGGCCGGCACAAAGCTGGATAAGCGCAACGTGGCTACAAAGTTCCGGGCGTTGATGCAGGAATGCCATATAGAGGGCGTGCATCCACACACGCTGCGCCATACAGCCAGCAGCAAGATGGTGGAATGTGGTCTGGAAAAGACCGCGGTGCAGGCAATCCTCGGGCACAAAAATTTCTCCACCACGGCTAACAAGTACGTGTCCCACAACGATCCAGCCTATTTGTTGCAGGAAATGCAGAAGATGAAGTACTGATTTGTTAGATTGTTTGTTAGATTATTACATTCATTCAGGAGATTTCAAGGTATTTTAAGCAAAAAGAAAAACGCACGGACGATTTATTTTCATCGTTCGTGCGTTTATTTTTGGAGCTGGTGACAGGAGTTGAACCCGCAACCCACTGATTACAAATCAAGTCTATTTGACGTGTTAATGTAAACAATTATTGATTTGTTGGGTTATTGTTAGATTATGCGTCTCGTGCCCCAATGTTGAAGCTTATGTAAAAATAGTACATTTTATGTCTTTTTACAAGTCGCTTATCTTCCGCATTACTAGCTCATACTCTTTCGGGTACACCAGCTTTATTGCCTTCATGTGCTCGTCAAGCACCTGCATCAGACCGCCGAAAGGAACAGAGCTGGCAGCCGCCACAAAGTCGCTTTGTGGTTCCGCTGCTGTGGAGTACGCCGCCCGGTAATCCGTGGGCGGCAATGACTGGATCTGCGTTTCAGGTGCGTGCGCTTCTTCCAGCTCGTCCCGAACAGTGCAGAGGGCGGCAAGTTTGTTGACACTCTGCCAGCTGGTTTCCTCGCACTTGAGCTTGCGGATGTGCTCATTGATCTCGTCAATGTCCATGCCTGCCGCCCCCTTTCTTATGCGTTCCGCAGGATGTCTGCCGCCCGCTTGTAGGCGTCCCGCTCTGCCCCGGTGGCGTCCTGCATCATTTCCTCGATGTCGGAGATCATACGCTCGCGGCCATCGGAGCGGGAGTAATGCCCGCGCACATAGTGACGGCCACGGTTGGCGTAGCTGTTGCCCCGGTTGTAACCGTTTCCGGCATCACGGCCGAAGGTTCCGCGCATATCGGCTTCCCACTCGCCTGTACGGCTGTACTCGCCGTCCTCGCAGTAATCCTCAATGCGGTGAATGTCCAAAATGATGTCCACGATCTCGCCGATCATTTCAACATCACCCGGGGAACGGTTCTTTTTGTCGGTCAGCTCCATGAGCTCGTCGCACATTTCGTCCTTCAGGTGATTCAGTTTATCCAGCATGACTTTATCTCCTTTCTTATGCTACCCGCTCAACGATCAGATTGCTGTTTGCAATGCTGACAGCCTGCGTACTGGTGTTTTTAACCGCTACGGTCACGCAGCAGCCGCGCGGCACCTCGATGAAAGCAGCCACAAAAACGTTGAAGTAATTTTCGACTGCCGCCGGGGTGACAATGGCTGTCGCACTGGTCAGCGGCTCACCGCCGACAGCCAGCGCCACAGAAATAGGTCCCACAGTGCCGCCGGTGGGAATGGCGATATTGCCGCCAAAGGTTACCTTGAAGCGGGCCCTGCACTGCCCGCTGGTCAGACCGCGCAAGGTCACAAGGCCGCTTCCCTCACGGTGCACGATGCAAGCAGGGGCTTTCACTGCGGTCCCGGTCAGGGGAAGGTTTTCACCCGCCGCCACGATGACGGTGTTGGAGTTGCTAAATTCAGCCATTTTATCGGCTCCTTTCATAGAAAAACGCCGGGGCTTTTGCCCCGGCGCTCTGTTTTGCAAAATCAGCTCAGGGGCTGAACATTTTGATGTGGGCATTTCCATTTTGGAAACAACCACTCAAAAAGCTGTCGTGATTCGGTTATGCGCAGCTGCCGCAGCCGCAACCGGTGCCGCAGTTACCGTACTGGTAAGGTGCAGGAACCTGGAATGCAGGCACGGGGCGCGGATTGTAGTAGGCCAGCTGACCGCTCATGTAGGCCTTGAGCGTTTCGTTCTGGGCTGCCTGAGATGCCGCAAGCTGTGCTGCGAACAGCTGCTGACCCTGCTCAGCGATCTTTGCGTCCTTTGCCTCGATGCGCTGTGCGGTCAGGGCGTCAAGGATGGCGCGGGCGTTCTGGTTCTGGTTGTCGATGATGTCCCGGGTGGTGTTCTGCACCGTGTTGCGGGTCTCGCAGGACTGGGTGGCCAAATTGTAGTTGACGCCCTGAATGGCAGAGCGGTTCTCGCAGCAGCACTCCTGCTGCTGCATCTGCATGGCAAACAGCTGCTGCATGAACGCCGCCTGCTGGTTTGCACGGCTGATCTCTGCGGACATAAAGCCGTTGTTTACGGTCTGCTGCACGCCGTTGACAAGCTGCGCCTGCTGGTAGAAGCCATCACACATGCCGTTGTTGATACCATCCATCTTGCGCTCGATGTTGGCAAAATCGGAGGTCAGGACGTAGCCGTCAACGACACCGGCACCGGTGTTGCCATTGCCGCCCCAGTTGCCGCCCCAGCCGCCGCAGAAGGCGAACAGGAACAGGATGATGATCCACCATGCGCCATCATTGCCAAAGCCAAAGCCGTTGCCGCCGTTGGTGTTTGCGGGCTGAACAGGCATGGTCAGAACCGCAGAATCGGAAGAAAGAGACATTTTTGTACTCCTTTCGTGTGTTTTGAATGATTTTTATGCTTGAACCGTGGCCACGGTTACGACTTAATGAGGCAAAAACTGCTGGAACTGCTGCGCCATCGCCTGAAGCTGGTTCAGCTGCTCCTGCGACATCTTGCCTGATTGCAAGAGCTTCTGCACCTCTGCTTTGGGGTCGCCCTGAAAGTTGGCCTTGAACTGCTGAAACTGCTGCATCATCTGTCCGAACTGGCCCATAGGGCCGGACATGGCAGGCATACCGCCGCTCAGAACGTTAAAAAGAGGGTTTGCCATAATTACTTGACCTCCGTTTCAGGCTTTGCGGGCTCTTGCTTTTCCAGCGCCGCACAGCGGGCTGCCAGAGCGTCAAACTCTGCTCGGGTGACAAATTCCCCGCCAGGCTGCTGCGCCGTCTGAGGGGGCATTTTTGTCGCCGTGGTGCGTTCCTTGTAGTCAAAGACGCGGAGAGGCAGCGGCATCCCGCTGGTGTCAGTGCTCTTGATGTAAAAAGCGCTGTTTTCGCTGTCCATCAGCAGTACGCTGTTGCCTGCGGCGACCATATAGGCTTTTGCGCCCTCTTCTCCCTGCACCCAGATGATGGATGGCGTAGCCTGTGCTGTCTGTGCTGTCGGCTGCTGCATCATGGGAGACTGATAGCCCACTCCCTGCCTGAGTTGAGCAAGGTTGTCTGGCATTGGCTGGCCGTAGTATGTCGGCATCTGATACGCATACGGATTGTAAGGCATCGTTTACTCCTCCTTATACCAGTAGTAAATCGGGCATTCTGCGCCGCTGTCCCAGCTGTCCCACCACTCGCCGTCGATGACGGTCATAACGTGACCGGAGCAGCCCAGCACATACACACCGCGGGGGTACTCCCGGGCAAAATCTGCCACGGTGTAACAGGTGGTGCAGTCTTCCTCCACCATGCGGCGCTTGAACCCGCGTTTTTGAAGGTATGCGCCCCATGTGCGGTTGGCACTGGGCATATCGCCGAGGGCGTAGCCGGTGAGCGCCAGCGCAATATACGCCTGCTCCCAGCTCTGACCGGTGGCCGCTGCTACCGCCCGCACTGCGCAGTCCCCGACGCTGCTCCCGCGCGGGTTTGGATTAAACCTGTGCCACATGGTGCGCCCTCCCTTTGCGCCCATAGTACCTTTTCTGCCGAATCCGTGCGTTAAACGAACGTCAAACGAAGGACAAACGAACGCCAAAAAGAAAAAGCGCCCACACGGCACAAAGCTGTGTGGGCACCTTTCTTTTTGCACGCAACGCGTATAAAATTTTCAAAAAATCCTTGACAATTGCACGCAATGCGTGTATAATAAAGACAGTGAAAGACACCGCACAAACGCATAGAGACATGGAGGTAAAAATTATGAAAAAGCTCACTGCTGACGAGTTCGCAACCAAGGTTATGGCCACCGGCACCGAAATCGAGTACGACAACGGCGTTTGGATGATCTACGCGCACCTCACCGATGATGGCGACGTCAAGACCTCTCATCTGGACGCTCGCGATCTGATGATCACTACCAGCATCGAACTTTCCGATGAAGAGGGCGAGGCGCTCATGAACGGCAATCTGGACGACGTTGAGAGACAGGCCGTCGTGGAAGATCTTTACCCGAAGTATCTTGAAGCTCTGGAAGATATGGAGTAAAGAAAAGTCCCCAGCCGATGTGCGAACATCGACCGTGGACTTTTAAAAAGGAGAAGACTATGTATACTACTGCTGAACTCTTTATTATGGCTGCCGATTCGGAAGCATCCAGGGCAGCGTTCCTCAACAACATCACTCTTAGCGTCCCGGATGACGCTTCCGGCTGCATCGACTTGGATGCCGAGAAGGCAAGGCTGTCCACCATCTGGGATTTAGCTCATCTTCCAATGCGTGAGCTGGTGGCCCGCACTGGCCTGTCGCAGACCGCTTTTGCAAAGCAAGCGGGCGTCCCGCGGCGCACCGTGCAGGACTGGTGCGGCGAAAAGCGTGCGTGCCCCACATACGTCAGGTTTCTGTTGGCAGAGCATTATAATCTGCTATAACCTTAACCGGATGAAATCCGTGGGCTTTATATGACTGAAAGGAAGGTTGAATTATGAATAACAAAATTAAAAAGCCATATCTCATTACAGAAGATGGGGTAAGCCACTATGACGAGTTCTGCACCACGTTAAGCGGAGAGCTCACCTCCATCCCGTCTCCGTTTATGCCGAACAGGAAGCCGATGGTCAACAGCAGCTTCCCCGAAGGCAGAGTATACTCTGTGACCCTGCGGGAAAAGGGTGAACTCGGTGCAGAAGCCACCGTCCGCTTTGTCACCTACGAAGAAGCAAGAAGCTTCTTCAAGCACGCTTCTCTCCACTGCAAGACAGTCAGGGAAGCGCTTGCATAAAGAAACCCCCGATGCTCCAAACGGAACACCGGGGGTTTTGTGCCGCCAAAGCGGCAAAGTCTAAAATCAAGAGCGGAACCGCCCACAGGCAATGCCACTCTCTACAAAGGCCGGAGCCTTTCAAATCATAAATCGTATGGCGTATAATGCAAAGACGCATATACCGATAAAACCACGCCTATAAATGCACTATGCCAAAACGGAAGGACGGCTTTTAGAACGCTTGATGTCGCCCCAAAAATAATCAGAGCGAACAAAACACGGGACAAAAAGTGATATATTTTATTTGCCATAATTCGTATAAAATCGTCTCCCGCATGGTACGCACTGCAAGTAGGCGGGCAGGAGCCTGTATCAACGAAAAAGGCCCGCCATGATACGCATCGTTGAGAGGCTTGACGGGTTCAGATATCCACCCTAATGCGCTTCTTCGAGAGGCCGGGTGGATTTGTTGAGATTATTATACCACAATCCGTGCAAAAAGAAAAGCGGCAGACCCGAAAGTCTGCCGCTTTTTGAATTGTCAGAGCAAAAGCTCAAAACCAATCCCTAGACAAAATTATTATATCACACATCCAGCATTTTTTCAATGCCTTTCAGTCGGTAGCCTATCGCCGTCCGGCTGTAATGCATCTGTGCTGCAATGTCCGGCAGTGGGAGCCGCTCAACGTACCGCAGTAAGGCTATCTTACGGTCTACCCTCCCAAGCGGTGCGCTTTTAATGGCGGCGATCATCCTCTGTCGGTCAAGTCCTTGCAGCGCAGCGGGCAGCACTACACGAGCCGCCGCCACAGGCAGCACCGAGCCAGAAAGGCTGCGGCAGCTGTCCGGCGTTGCGCACCATATTGCCAAGCACGGCAAACTGGTGACAAAACGTCACCAGTTTGTTGACATTGCCGAAATGGTATGTTTTCGTGAGGTCGCGAAAACGTGCGCAGACCATTTTCGTGATGCCACGAAATTGTTCTTGTGCGGCGAGCATCTCGGTGACGTCACCGAGATGCTCGTATGTAATGCTTGCCATAATATCACTCCTTATTGTGAACAATGAGATAACGAATTGCGGAAATTTTGACGATAACGCTATCATCCGGGTTGTTTTGTTGCACACCGCTGAGCGCAACGTATTCGCCATTTATCCACAAAATATTTCCTTCCAACCGCATGAGCCATTTTCCGCTGCCATCGAAATCAGCGGCATGATTATCCAAGTCGATTTCGAGGTAAAAACCATCGTTCTGTTTTGCAAAGTATTTTTGCAGAATAGAAGTGATTTCTTTCGTACTCATGTTTTCGGAATCAGCAATGACTTTGATGTAGTGGTAATGAAACATTTTTTGTCTCCTTACAGTGTAATTTCCTCAGCGTTCGCCTTGTCATCAGCATCCAGCGCATCGTAGTACGCCTGCGCAAGGGCTTCCACCTCTGCAATGTCGTCCTCCGTCAGCAGGCCGCTGTCCAGATGGGTGTACGCCTTATCCAGCCAGTATGCCACGTCACGTCTGGCGGCGATTTCCCGCTTGATGGAGCGCAGTGTCAGGTCATGCCGGGCTTTGCTTTTGATAGCCATGTGTACCTCCTTAGGTCATGGACGCAATGGCGTCCTCAAGATTTTTGACGACGAGATTTACGTCCCGCTGGTAGTCCAACTTGATGCCAGCACCGTCGCTCGCCTGCACCACCGTGTCGGGCGCGTAGGTAGTCAGTGCTTTGTAGGCGGCAATTTCGTCAGGGGTGAGCGGGGTTTCGATGGGGGTGGCGAGAGCGTAGTAGACTTTGCCCGGCTGCTTTTTACAAGAAGCGTTGAGCTGGTTGGCAAGGTTAGCCTTTACCAGATATAGGAATTGTCCATTTACCGTATTGAAAAACCATGATAAGCTAGTAAACGTACTAATTGCGTATGTTTTTTGGCCATTGGCATACAAGGCGATTGGCAATCCTCTTGGCACAAGATTGGCGTAGTCGCCAGCTTGTTCAAACTTAACGTTTTCACCGTCAACATCAACCTTGTAAATTCTCTGCACCCGCACCCCCTTTTCCAAGTCCACCTCGTCGCAAATCCACTGCTGTCCGTTCTCATCTGTGTAGTTGCCGCCAGAGGTGACAGGGATGCCGGAAATACCGTTGGGAGTGGGAAGGGTGAGAGTTTGCGTTTTGCCGTTCCCGTCGCTCAAGGTGACCGTTATGCTCCCGCCGTCACCAGCGCTCACGATAGGCACAGGTGCATCCAGCGTGGGTGTGCCGTCCTGCGTACTTCTGCCGTAGACAGTCAGACCGCACAGGGGCGCGGAGAAGGCATCGTCAACGGCGATGGGGTTGCCTGTCTCAGTGCCCACAAGGATGTTCTGCCGCGCCTTTACTGCGCTGATCGCGTCACCAGTGGCTTTTGCGTCAGCGGCTTCGCCCTCGTGGGTGAGGGTGGTGTCCAGTGCTACGGCAGGGCCGGTCTCACCTTTAGGGCCTTGTGGGCCGGTATCACCCTTGTCACCCTTGTCACCTTTCTCGCCTTTAAAGTCCCCGGCTGCAATGCCGTCCTTCAACTCCTGCAGGCTGTCAGCGGCCTCCTGAGCGCTCTGGTTGGCACTGCCTGCACTGGTGGCGGCTTCACTGGCTGCGGTCTGTGCGTCGGTTTTGGCCTGCTCTGCGGCGGTGGCATCGGTGTGCACGGCATCCACCAGCTGCTGCCATGCAGGTGTGCCGGGCTCCGGCTGGGAGCCGTCCTCTGTGCCGCTGTTGGCGCTGACACGATACTGCAGGTCTGCGCTGGTGACAGTCTTTGTGCCGTCGCTGCCCTCAAAGGTGACGCACCCACTGCCGGGCTGTGCGGTGACGCTGGCGGGCACGGCCACATAGCCGTCCACCACCAGCGAGGATGCCGGGTCTTTGCCGTCCGGAACGTGCCAAAAGGCACGGATGGTCAGCCCTTCCCACTCGCCGGAAGCGGTGACGGCAAGGCGGTACACGCCCCGGTTCTTGGTGTAGCCAAAGCGCACCAGCTGCTCATAGCCCGGCACTTTGACGACGCCATTGGATGCGAGAGATACGCTTTGCTCGATCATGTTTTACTCCTTGTTGATGGTAGGCTTCTTTTCTGCCAGTGCCTTTTTCATCATGCTGACGGCCTTTTCAATCACACTGTCCAGCACTTCATCGGTAATAAAAGGCTTCAGCCAGTCCGGCAGTGCGCCGCGCAGCGCAGCAAAGACCTGCGCCTTTTTCTTCGCGCCCTGACCGCTACCCATGATGCTGTCCTCAGCGATGGTCACGAGCTCCAGTGCCCAGAGCTTGACGTACTGCTTGTAACCCAGCCGGATAGCGCCAACAGCCAGCGCGGCAAAGCCAATGAGCATCAGTACCAGTGCGATGGGTGCGGGGATAAAGTTAAACATTGCTTCCATGATTTGTTACTCCTTTCAGCAGGTAGTTGTTAATATCGGATTTGCTTTTTTGCATACCTTCGCGGTTGTTGCCGGACAGCTGCGAATCCAAAAGATTTTGTACGCCAACGAGTACGAGACGCATCTCTTCATCGAGGCCGTCAAAGCGGCGCAGGTCTCTTGCAAGGGCCTGTGCGTGCTGAAGCTGTCCCTGTTCCAGCACGCCAAGTCTTTTTTCGAGCGTATCCATTCGCTTGTTCTGCGCATCGTCGGGGGCCTGTGCCTTTTTGATGTACTTGTGGATGATGTCCAGCACCTTGTCGATCGTGATGGCCGCAGCGCACAGGCTGCCCAAGATGCCAAGCACCCACAGTAAAGCTTCTTTTTCGGTCATTTACCCTCCCGGAGACGGGTCAGACCCTTCTTGCTGATGATACCCGCATAGTCCTTGTATGCGTGGCTCATGTCAACATTAGTGCTCACGCCCGGCACGCTGGCGGTGCTGGTGTACTGCCACATGCCAAAGGGCCAGCCGGGAGCGGGCTTCTTCGTGCGGTAGGCAGCCAGCCACACGTCGTAGGGCTTCAGCGCCGCGCCGCCCATGTACAGGAAGGTACTGCCAAACCACAAACCGGTGTAGAGCAGAGCGTACACGCCCCAGCTTTCCACCGTGCTCAGAATGTAGGCCGTCAGGTCGGTCAGCGCGGCCTTGCCAAGCGGCTTCTGCACTTCGTCCTCGATGTCCACGGCCACCGGCAGCTCAAAGCTCCGGCCGGTGAGCAGCTTCTTGAAGTACGCCAGCTCCTTGTCAGCCTGCTCCCGGTTGACTGCTTTAAAGTAGCCATACACGCCGCAGGGGATGCCCAGCCGCTTGCATTCTGCATAGTTGCGGGCAAACTGTGGGTCAGTGTAGGGAGCACTGGGCCTGCCCGATCCGCTGTTGCCCATGGCGCGAATCATCACGCCGTCCACCTTGCCGCTCGCTTTGACCTTCTCCCAGTTGATCGTGCCCTGATATCGGGATACATCCATGATTTCAGCCATAGCGTCCTCCTTACTGCGTGATCTCCTCAAAGCCGCTCTTGATAAGAATTGCCTTGACCTTCTCCTTCAGCAGGCGGGGGCAGCGCTCATACAGCGCCTTTGCATCCTCCATAGTCTCAGCAGACATAATCTCCTGTGCCCACAACATTGCCATCATAAATACCATCCTTTCTAATTTTTGCGTAATTTTATGCATAAACAATCTCGCTCATTTCAAGCAAGCATTGCTTGAGCATCTCGCTTTCTTTTTTCAGTGTCTTGTTTTCTTCCTGCAGCGCCGCCACCGTTTCCGGTAGCTTCTCCCGGGCTTCCTGCTTTTTGCGCGCCTCTTCCTGCGCAGCCAGCTCTTCGGCGGTGTAGCGGATGTACTTCTGGATTGGCACCTGTTCCACCCATTCCTCCTGTGCCTGTACTCCGGGGCGGTCAACGATCTTCTGCACGTCCTTGCCACCGTTCGGATACTCGGTCACGGTCTCCCAGTGCCACTGCTCCTCCACGCCTTCCACGGCGGGGTGCTCCACTGGCTCGGTGTCGTCCACCAGATACCCAAGCGTCAGGTCAGGGTTTTCAATGGCTGCACCGTTCTCGTCAATGATCTTCATGGTTCAAAACCTCCTTTCTCAGGCCACACGCCGCCAGATGTGCACACAGTAGGCGGCAGGCTGCACGGTGTTGCTGCGGCCGTAAATAGAATTCGAGCGGGAAGCGTCGAAATACAAATCTTGCGGGAGACTATTGGTGACATTTGTAGCATCAGCACCGCCATAAGAACTAAATACCCCTGTGTTATAGAAAGCGCCTGTCATTGTAGCTCCACTTTCAGAAATGAATAAATTGTAAATATTTGCTAACTTAGGCACAACAGAGCCAGTAATATTCGGCAAACCGGCTTCGACTGTGGTACCCGCTGCGTGGGCGTAGGATGCACCCATCAGCACCCGGTTCTGCGCAATCTCCTGCCATGTACCGCCGAACAGTGCGGCAGGACTGGTGGGGTCTTCCGAAATCCAAAATTTGATTTTGGCATGGTCTTCTGCCAGAGCGTCTGCAATCAAGGTCTTTACAGCGTCTGCGCTTATCACGCCTTTCAGCGCGTCACCAACAGCCTTTCCGTCAGCCGGAGCGCCCTCGACGCTTAGCGTCTTGTCGGTGCTCACGATGGCCGCAGCCCTGTCCGCTTCAGCTTTGGCAGAAGCGGCAGAGTTTCCCGCGTTCGTTGCGTCTACGGATGCTGACTGTGCACTTTGGGCCGCTTCGGCGGCGGAGGTCCGGGCGGCGCTTTCGCTCTCTGCAGCTGCTGCGGCCTTTTTCGTCGCGGTGCTGGCTGCTCCGGTGGCGGTCTGAGCGGCCTGCAGGGCGGCCTGCTGCTGGCCTGTCACTTCCTCGGCGTACTGCTTGACGTACTCCATGCCTTGTGCAATGTCCTCGCGGACTTCCACGCCGCGCTCAGCCTTACGGATTCCCGCAATGGCTTCATCAAAAGTTTTATCCATAAAACACCTCCTGTCTCATTAGCCTGACATGTACCCTTTGAGCGATCGACTCAAATCGTAAGCATCGGACGCTTTGCGTGCACTCAAAGCTTGCAGGTCGCTGATGCTGGAAAACTCAGTGCCAAATGTAAACTCCTTTTTATCCGGCGAATCCAACGGCTCAACAAGTTTGGAACACAGCAGCCAGGTATCTACACCATGCGGTGCAGAGAAAATGTGCGTTTGCTTTCCAATTGCAATACGGCTGACATCAATATCAGCGTCTTTCAGATCGACCGCTTTGACTGTCATGCCGTTCAGATAGCGCAGATTTTTGGCAAGTTCTTCCTCTGCCGCATCCAGCAAAGACTGCGGCGTGCTTTCGATGCCTTCAATAAAGATCACTTTTGTGATGATGCCAAAAAGCTTTTGTGCAGCCAGATCGTTTGCGGTTTCTGTAATGGTTTCTCCCCATGAAAAAACAAGCCATGTTATCTTTTTGGCACCTACCGCGATCACCCGCGTGTAGATATCCTCTGCTTTGACGTTGTTGGTCAAATCCAGCAGGTTTGTTCCAAAAGCCACCGTCTGGCTGTTTTTATCGGTGATCGCCTGCAGATAGTCCAGATACCGGCGCGGTTTTCCGTCAGGATCTTCTGCATGGCGCAGCACCAGATATCCGCCGTACTTTTCCACCAGCTCACTCTGCAAGATGTCCCATGTAACGCCATAGTTTTTTCCATCGCCAAAGCTGTATGTAGGTTCCTTCACATCAAACAAAAAGCGAGAATCAGTCTTGCCGTTGATAGCAAGGATGTATTTCCCGTTTTGCTCGGTGATCTTAAAGGTCTTGGATTCAGATGCCTGCTCAACGTTGTAAATGGAGTACGTGCCAAAATTCTTGTTGCAAGTACCGCAGACGATTTCGGCTTTTTTCACTTCGACCTTTGCGGCGTACGTTTTGCCCTTTACATAGGCTGCAAACAGACGCACGCGGAAATTGTTGCTTCCAATCCGTGAAATAATGCGACCTTCCGCAATGTGCTCTTCATCGATTTCCCAGCTCAGGCAGGAAGCTTTGTTGATCTCTGTTTCCTCATAGAAAATATTCGTCTTTCCATCCACGGGATCTACAATTCCCCAATGGTAAATGTAATCTCCATCATTAGAATCGTAGCTGTAACCCACCTGCACGACTTTGATGCCGTCGATATAGGGCACGATCATGGGAATGTCCATTTGCACATTGCCAGGAGTAAAAGCTTTGTATGCATCTACCATTCCGTTGTGGTTATCGCAGATCCATTCCAAAAATTGCGAAAAGCTCACATTTTTTGCAGCGTACGGCGCAATGCCGCTATCATTCAGATATGCAAGCTCCCCTTCGCAGTAGATTTTCTGACGCATCAAAAAATCCTGTTCATGGCTCATGGGACGGCCCTGCCAGATGGAAACGCCGTCCTGTTCCACCTCTACCGTAGTGCGCAGCTTTTGCAGCGCAGAGTGTGCCACATTGCCCAGCGGCATGGTAAACTCAAAAGAGCCAGCTTTACCCACTTCGCGGGTCAGCGTGGGGCTGATGAGCTTTTTCGTGTCGGTAATATCGCTGATATCGTGGATACAGATCTTAGTTTTCCATGTGTCTACATCCGTCTGCACGCCAGCATAAACTTTATAGCTCATAGGCTTGCCCCCAAATACTTGATGCTGATGCTGCAGTCTGCCGATGCAGCAAAAACGAGGGTGCCCACCACGCCATCCGGCATAGTAAGCCCCTCGATATACTGCCAGTCGGTGGACTTGGCCAGAATGCCCACCTCAAAGCCATTGAGAGACACCGCGATGTTTGCGGCGGTCTCGCTGCGCTGGAAGTAGATGCCGGCCGCACGGGGCGCACCGGTTATGGACACTTGAACGTCTTTGTTTGCCTTGAGCGGGATATCCGTGTAGTTGCGCACGATGTCCGTTTCAAAGTTGAAGTCATCCCACAGCCAGTCGTTGGTGCCGTCGTAGACGCTGCGCTTGAAGGGGTTGCAGGTGCCGGTGATGGTAAAGGTGCTGGAAAGCCGGTCGCGGGAGGGTGTGACTTTCCAAAGCCCTTCCCAGTACCACGCCGGGTCTTCATCAAAGCGGCACTGTAGCCACTTGCCATGAATGGCATTGGCAATGGTGCTTTCGATGTAGGGCCACTTGCTTTTTGGCGCGTTGCAGAGCAGCTCCATGGTGATGGTGCGCTTTTTATAGTGCACCTTGCCGTCGTCCCATGTGGTCAGGTTCAGCAGCGAATCAGCGCCGGTGACCTGCACAAGGTATTCTTCCGGTTCTGCCGCGCCGATTTTAGGGCTGCCTACCTTGAGGTACAGCCCCCAATCTGTCAGGGTGTGAAAATTGCCGATTTTTGCCCCCAGAAGCTTTGCCATTACACACCCCTCGCTTTCCGTTCCACTGTCACGCCGATGCGTGCATCTACGTTGGTCGCCATGCGGGGCGACAGCACACCCACCAGCTCACCGGAGTCCATGACCACCTGACCCTTGCCGATGTCTGGCAGATGCTCGTCCAGCATCCCCTCGATGCGTTCCAGAATGCTGGTCTGCCGGTCAACAATGGACTGCTGGCCGGTAACGCGGTACTGCAGGGCTGCGCGGGTGGAGAAGGTGCCCAGACTGTCATACACGCCGGTCTTGTCAAAGGGACTCTGGTAGTGGCTGACAGGCTTCTGATTATTCTTCTTGTCCATCCACATGGCAAGGCCGATGCCGCCAGCGACTGCACCCACGCCCAGGATCAGGGCAAGGACGGGATTTGCTGCCACAAAGGACACGATGCTGCCCAGCGCAGAGGTGATGCCGCCTGCCATGCCGGAAAAGCTCTGCACGATGCTGCCAAGAGCGCCGCCCACGCCGCCGGAGCCTGCAAGACCGTTGACGATCTCACCAAAAGCCTTGACCGAATTGGTCACACCGTCGATATCGGATTTTACCCCGCCGTCAGCAAAAAGCTTCTGGAAGATATCAAACGCCTTGCCGATGCCGCCGCTGAAGTAACCTTCATTGACTGCGGTCAATGCCTTATTGAGCCAATCAGAGATCACGTCACGCTGCTTCTGCGATACTTCGCCCCAGATCAGATTGACAAAATCCAGCCCAAGACTTGCCCAGTCACCGTTTTTGGCATCACTAAAGGCGCTTTTTACCATCCCGAAAATGCCCTTATCCAGCTGGCCGGAAGCCTCGCTCAGCTGCTGGTCAATGCGGTTCTGGGTGCCCTTCACGCTCTTGTCGATAAGAGTAGAGGTCTCCGTCACCTTGTCTTGAACGCCGTCGATGTAGGTGATGATCTTCTCGTAGGTCTCCGCGCCGTTCTCGCCGATGCGCTGGCCAGTCTCTGTGACGGTCTTTTTGATATGCTCGCTGCCGTCCGCGTACTTTTCCACCGCCTGCTGCACCTTTGTGGTGATGCCGTCAAAGGTGGTTTCCGAGACGTTGGTAAAGGTTCCCAGCAGCGTTTTTGACATGTCGTCATAAGTCTTTGTGACCTTTGTGACCGTGCCGTTGACTTTGGTCTCGACCTGCTTAAAGGTCGTGGCAACACCGTTCACCATCTCCTTGCCGGTCGTGGTGGTGGTCTCGGTGATGCGGTCTTTGATTTTGCCGGAGCTGTCCTTGACCTTCTCGGTAAGGGTCTGGATGCTGGTGGTCACAGTGCCCAGCGCATTCTGTGCGGTGGTGGTAGCCGTGCTGGAGATGGACGAAATGACCGTTTCGGTAGTGGACTTGGAGCCGGAGGATCTGGATTTTTTGCCTGTGGAAGAACCGGACGGGCTGGTTGTAATGGAGCTGCCGCCGTTGCCGCTGGCTGCCGCCAGCTCCGCCTGACGCTCCGACCAGCTCTTGTTGCTGATGCCAATGCCATTTAATGCATTTTCCCGCATCCTGTTACGGTTACTCTTCCGGTTATTTGCATCCGCGTACTCTTCGTAGGTATCGAAGTCTGCTGTGGCGGCTTTTCCGAGAAAACGGTTGAGTTTATAGCTCAGCTGATCCAGCCATGTGGTGGCTTTGCTTGCGAAGTCCTTGAGAGCGTTTTTTGCCGTGTTGATAGGCTCTGTCAGGCCGGTGATCGCGCCTGCGAGACCAATCCAGCCGTCCGTTTTGTAAGCTTCCTGTGCTGCGACGAGCATATCGTTCAGATTGCCGATTACAACGCCGAAGCCGCTGGATAAATCGCCGGTCAGCAATCCTGCCAGCTGCTTCACATTGTCCTGCAGGGTAGACATGCGGCCATTCATGGTCTGGCTCTGGGTGTCCATGCTGTTGTAGTAACGCCCGCCCTCTTCGGAAGCGGCCTGCAAAGCCTGCGTCAGCAGATCATAACTGATTGTCATTTTCTGCACTTCGGTGGTGGACTTGCCTGTGTAGTCGGCCAAAATGCCGTACACGTCGATGCCGGCATAAGCAAACTGCTTGATATCGGCTGCTGTAGCCTTGCCGGTGTTGGCGATCTGCTGCAGGTTCTGGGACATCCGGTTCAGCTCGTCGTTGCCGCCGCCGGTCGCAGAGACCGCGTCGCCCAGCGCCATGATGGTATTGCGGGCATAGGAAGCGTTCTCGCCCGCAGAGATCAGGTACTGGTTGGCCTGTGTCAGGCTCTCCACGTCAAAGGGGGTTTTTGCAGCGTCTTCCTGGATTTGGCTCATGACCTGCTGGGCGGCTTCCGCGCTGCCCAGCATATTGGTAAAGCCGGTGGTGTATTTCTCGATCTGGGCGTTATACTCGATGCCGGAAGAGATGAACCCCTCTGTGGCACTGAGTGCAGCGGCGTAAAGCTTCGAGAAAACGCCCGCCATGATCGTGCCCTGCGCAATGGCACCGGCCAGAGATTTGCCGGACGCTTTCTCCGTGGAGCTGGCAAAGCCATCCATGCCGTTGTTTGCAGCTTTCAGCGCGGTCGTGGTTGCCCTGAGCTGTGCTTCTGCCTGCGCCAACATGGTCTTGAGATTTTTGGTCTCAGAGGACGCTTTGCCGGTCTTGCCCACCGATTCGTTGTAACGTCTGGTCAGTTCCACTACGGCCTTTGCGGCCTTGCTGTACTCTCCTGACAGCGAAGAAACGGTTTTTTTTGTTTCGGATTGTACATTCTGGATGCCCTGCCGGTAGGCACTGTCGTCCAGCCCGAGGGTGGCGCTCAATTCAAAAATTTTCAGGCTTCATCACCCCCGTTCAAGCCATTTTTAATGCGTGCTATCACTTCATCAGCGGACGGCTGCGGCGGCTGTGGGCGGTTTTCCACAAGCCCGGCCACCATGTCGTACCACCGCTCTTCCGCGCCTATAAGGTGCGCCAGAGCGTCCGTCATGTACGCCCGATAGCTGAGCGTGATGCGCTCTTGCCGCAAAGCGTTCAGGCAGTGCTGCAAAATGTACGGCCTGCCAAACAGCCGCAGCGCGTCCGGGCTAATGGAAGAAATCAGGCGTCTGTACCCGCCAGCACCAACGGCAGACACCAGAGCAAAAAATCCAGCACATCATCGTTGTTCAGCAGTTCTTTCACCGCGCGCATCTTCTTGAACGGGCCGATGTTTTCAACCACCCCGTTTTCATCCACGTCCGGCTCATAGAGTAGCGGAAGCAGCTTTGCGGTAGCAGCGGCATTGTCGAACAGCAAGCTTTTTGCCATAGCCTGAATGTTCTTTTTTGCCTGCTCCTTCTTCTTCTGTTCCAGCTCCTCCGGCGTTTCCTCGCCGGTCAGGACCGGCAGAACCTTGCGCAGCTCCATGATCTTGGATTTTTCCAAGACCTCCTCTGCCACATCGGCAATCTGCCAGCAGTGGCGCAGAAAATCTTCATCGGACAGCTCTGTCAAAAATTTCATGCGGTGTCCTCCTTATGCTGCGGCCTTGGGGCTGTAGTACCACTCCATAGGCACGGCGTCGTCACCCATCCGGGGGCAGCCGGTCAGGGTGACAGACAGATTGCCCTTTCCCTTGTCGGTGGTCTTGAGGGACAGGCCGCCGGTGGAGAGTGCGTTCATCAACTTGACGGCCACAAAGCCGCCGTCGATGGTGTCGCCGACCCACCAGATGTCCTTGAAGTCGCCGGTGCTTGCCGTCGGGTCCAGCGTCATGCGGGGGGTGACCTTCTTTTCACTCACATCCGCTGCGCCCAGCGCCAGCTTGATAACGTCTGTTGTGACGTTCAGGGCCGTAAAGGCCAGCGTGCAGTCGTAGTCCTCGATCTGCATCAGCTCTGCGGTGTTTTTCTGGCAGTTGTCCACATCATCGCCAAGGTCGGTGATGTTGGGCTTGCACTCTGCCGTCACGCCGCCGGAGGTTGCGCAGATGATGTCTGCATCCTTGATCTCGGTCGCGCCGGTCGGGTCAAACGTGTTCAGCACGACACCGGCATTGATCTGCATGGACTCGAATGCTTTTGCGCTGATCTTGGTAAACTTTCTTGCCATATTGCTCCTTACTCGCAAAATTGCGTGATTTCAAAATTGAGATATTCGCACAGATACCCTTCAGGCGGGTTGTCGAGGGGTTGTGCCCATGGGGTGCCTTTTTGCAAAAGAATAGCGCCGCCCTCGCAGGAAAGCGTTGTGCTGTCCTCGAGGGCCGCGCTGATCGTATCTTCTTTTTGCAGGATGGGGGCTCTGCCGCCCTTGCTGGGGTACCACAGCCGGGCGTGGAAGGATGCCGTTTCGTTCCACCCGCCGGGGATGGTGGGCTTGTAGGTCAGATAGGGCAGTGAAGCGGCAGGAGGGATGTTATCTTCCAGATAGCCCGGGATGCCAAAGCCGTTGAAAAAAGCGTTCAGCGCCCGGTTGATGCTCTCAGACGGTCCCATTACGGCAGCACCGCCTTTTTGCACTTTACGGCCCGCAGTCCCATGCCGGATTCCGGCGGGGCTTTGCCCTCATCTGCCGCGCTGGTGATCTGGAAAGTCTGCCCGCCGTCCACCCGCTTGATGTAGTCCGGGAAGGCCAGCGGAACGCCGGTGCCAACAAGTAGCGTGTAAGTGGATGCCGTGTCGGCCTGCTCTGCCACCTGTGCTTCCACAGTGGTATCGTGGCGTTCCACGGCCTCAAACTCGGGGCCGTCCTGCCAGCCGGACACAAATCCGCCCACGCCGTCCGGCTCATAGTTGCGCGTCTGAAAGCGGTATTTTTTGGTAAAGCCCTGCATCACGGTGGATGCAGCGAACGCGTTGACCATGTCACATCTTCCTCCAATGATTGATCTCGGATTTATAGCGGGTCTTGCCGTCTGTGGGCAGGCCGTCCGCGCCTGTAGCCATTGTGCCGGACCACCCGGCAAAGGACTGGGACACATACACGCCACCGGCCGGAAGCGCCTTGTCGTATGCGTCGATTTTTTCAGCCAGCGCCACAAAATCAGGCGGCACGCGCATGGGCTGCACCGTCCCGGTGAAGGTCTCGGCGGTCAAATCGCCGTCCCCGGCCTTGTGCACGCCGTCATTGAAGATGGATCCGCACACGAGGAAATACTGCCCCGGCACTACCCCGGCGGGCACGGTATCCGGCTCAAAAGCAAACTCCCCGGCAACGGGATCATCTGCCCGGTCAAAAAAATTGTGCGTGTAAACGCACAGCTCTGGGACGGTCATGCAAAGTCACCCCCTTGCAGGTTAGACCGATTCACCCGGGGTAATGGTCTGGACAGAGATGCCGTCCAGATACTCAGCAAACAGGGTCACGCCGGTGATGGCGAAGCTCTCAGAGACGGCGGTGGTGTAGTTGCCCTGGGTGTGGAAGCCGATCAGGTTGCTGGCCTCGCCTGCGGTGGTGTACACCAGCCCAGCCTTGGCGTAGTCGCTGTCGGAGGGGTCAACGTAGTACATCACAATGTTGTCCACGGGGGTGGCAATGACCTTGCCCTTTGCGATCTCGCCGTCGGACAGCAGGAAGATGGTGTTGTAGCCCATGAAATCCTTGATGTACTGGAAGCCGTACTGGTTCTGGATGGTGATCGGGGCGGCGCCCAGGTACTCAGCCACGTCCAGGACGTTGGCAAAGCCCACAACACCGGTGACGGTGCGGTGCATATTCTTGAACTTGTTCTCCACGCTGCCCTTTGCCATGGCCAGAGCCATCTGGAAGGTCTTGGGGGTGCCCTTCAGGCTGCCGGTGTTCAGGTACTTGTAGAACTTGTCCGTAACCTTTGCGGTCAGGTCGAACAGGAACTCGTCATCGGTCTTCTGCACGGCCACATCATAGCCATAGTTCTGGATTGCCTCCAGGGAGACGGCCTTGGCGTACTTTTCGATTGTGATCTTGCCGTAGTCTTTCTCCTTGACGGTGTACTGGCTGTAGGGGATCTCCTCGCCCTCTGCCACGGTGCCGCTCTGCAGGGTGCCCTGGGCGTACTTGCTCTTCAGCACGGTGCCGGGCTGCATCCGGATGGGACGCATGATGCCCATGATCTCGCGCAGGTGCTCCCAGTTGCGCTGGAAGCGTGTCACAAAGTCGATTTCCCGGGGGTTGACGGTGATCTCGGTAGTGGTGATCAGATTGGTCTTTGTTGCCATGTGTTAGTCCTTTCCGCCGCCCGTGAAAAGGTCGGCATTTGCTGCAATGGCCGCCTGCTGGAGAGCACGCAATATCAGAGCGATTTTCCGGAGCGGGATTACTGCATGGTGGTTCTGTTCCTGAACTGCGGAATGCGGCTTTCTGAGTTGGTGGGCATGGATCTGGGCGATATCGACCTGGAACAGCGGCAGATCAGGCTCTTTGGCAAGGGCCACAAGGAACGGATGGTCTATCTGAATGAGGCCTGCGTCGAAGCCCTGCAGCTCTACCTGGCCAAACGCAACACGATGGAGGGCCTGAATCCAAAGGAAAAGGCTGTGTTTGTGACCCGCCGCCGGAAGGAGCGCATTTCCAACCGCAGGGTGGAGCAGCTCGTCACCGGTGCCATGAAAGCGGCCGGGCTCAAGGGCTTTTCCACCCATAAGCTGCGTCACACTGCGGCAACGCTGATGTATCAGACCGGCAATGTGGATATTCTGACCCTCAAGCAGCTGCTGGGGCACAGCAGTGTGGGTACAACGCAAATTTATACGCACCTGCAAGAATTTCAGGTGCGTGCCGCCATTGAGCAGAACCCGCTGGGTACGGTCACACCCGAAAAAGCACGCTTGGATACAACAAAACGGGCAGCAGGGGAGAACAGAGGGGAAAATAACGCCGATTCGATGGATATTGAAGAAGCTGCCAGCCCGATGGAAGCTTTTGAGGGTGCCGCCAATGATGGCATCCGGGTGGATATCTCTTCTATGCCCAGGGATAAGGAAACTGTATGAACTATATCAACTTCTCTAAGAGCTATCATGTGCGGATGTTGACAGAACGCGATATTCCGCTGATTTTAGCTCTTTGTGAGAAAAACACACAGTTTTATGAACATTGTCCGCCATTTGTAACTGCGGAAAGCATTCGGGATGATATGTGTGCCTTGCCGCAGCGCAAAATGGACGAACCTCAGGATAAGTATTATCTCGGATTTTTTGATGATGCCGAGCAGCTTGTGGCTGTGATGGACTTTATTGACCATTATCCAACGGAACAAAGCTGCTTCATCGGATTCTTTATGATGGAACGTTCTGTGCAAGGGCATGGCATTGGAAGCAGGATCGTCACGGAGCTG
>OGYZ01000317.1_pt1 | contig 44425 bp, 32 predicted proteins | sample 1576681 | NCBI WGS metagenome assembly OGYZ01 (sample SAMEA3541480, study PRJEB24748) | human gut metagenome | biome: human gut; feature: human-associated habitat; material: faeces | place: China | collected 2012 | reverse complement strand
CCGCCGACCCTCTGCTTGTAAGGCAGATGCTCTAAACCAGCTGAGCTAAACGCCCCTTGCTTGTCTTAAAAGCGGTGCAAAGATATTAAGATTTATCCGAACAGCCAAACAAACGCCGTCATATTTTATATATTTTAACAAAACAGTATCTTTCATTCTCCCTCACACTCCTGTCCGCACTCCACATCCGCGCCGTCGTGTCATCGCGCACGCACCGTTTCCGCCGCGCCAGACACATGCAATGACAATCCGCGCAAAACAGTCACACAAGTCTGTCACACACATTGCATATTTATGCAAAAACTGAGGGGCATCCGCATAATTATGCATCGCCAACTTCACGAGAGTGCCCTCAGAATCAGCGAAAGCGGATACGGCTGCAAATAACGCAGTATTTCGGAGTTTGCGTAAGACACTGTCACACAGCGGCTTATGCCGACACAGTACAGAAGAAGCACTTTACGACGCCATGGAAGAGCCTCTTCGGGCATGCGGGAAAGCCTCTTTCATGGTGCGGAAAAGGCTCTTCCGCACAACGGCAAAGCCCGTTCCGCACGCCGGTACAGTCATTATGGCACACAAAAACGGCTCTCCGATGTGTCCGAAGAGCCGTTTTCAGCTTTTTCAAAGTACGGAAGCGTGCCGATGGAAGCATCTCCGACGCCTCACGACACGTTTTCCGTCACATTGCCTTTTCTCTTTCGAGAATTTCCGTTGTAAAGATTTTTTACTTCCGGAAACGCATATTTATTCACTTCCATATATCCTTATGCCATGTCAGGAGGCGGCATGCTCCATAACGCGAGTGCCGTTCACGCACGCCCTCACACCCCCGCCACCATGCCGCCTGCGGTGTCAGCGTTCAGCCAGAGGCACATACGTGCGCTCCTCCATGACACTCTTGTAGGCAGGACGGATGATGCGCCGTCCCTCGAAATTGAGTTCCTCTATGCGGTGTGCCATCCATCCCACGATGCGCGACATGGCGAATATCGGGGTGTAAATCTCCTGCGGCAGACCTATCATCTCGTATATGAAACCCGAATAGAAGTCCACATTGGCGCAGAGAGGCTTCTTCGTCTTGCGCCGGGCGGACACACACTTGATGCTCTCCTGCTCGAGCAGCCTGAGGAAATCATACTCCTTGTCGCGCCCCTTCTCTTTGGCGAGTTCGCCGGCAAGCCTTTTCAGCTCCACGGCACGCGGGTCGCTCACGGTATACACGGCGTGTCCTATGCCGTAGATGAGTCCGCTCCCGTCGTAGGCATCGCCGTCGAGGATGCGGTTAAGATAAGTGTCTATCTCCGCGATATCGGTCCAGTCGCTTATGTTCTCCTTCAGATGGTGGAACATGTTGATGGCTCTGATGTTGGCGCCTCCGTGCAGCGGACCCTTGAGCGAGCCAATGCCGGCTGCTATGCTCGAGTAAGTGTCGGTGCGGCTCGACGACGTCACCCTCACAGTGAACGTTGAGTTGTTTCCTCCTCCGTGCTCCGCCTGTATGATGAGGAGCATGTCGAGCATCCTCGCGTCGAGCTCGGTGTAGTCTCCCTCCTTCAGCATGTAGAGGAAGTTCTCGGCTATCGAGAGGTTCTCATGCGGGTGATGGATGTGCAGCGAGCGTCCGCGCACGGTGTGGCGGTAGCTGTTGTAGGCGTAAGCCACGATGGTGGGGAGCTTCGCGGTGAGCTCCACCGCCTGGCGCATGAGGTTGTCTCGCGACAGGTCGTCGGGGTTAGGGTCGAACGTGTACATCTCCAGCACGGTGCGCGCGAGTATGTTCATGATGTTCGAACCTTCAAGGTCTAATATATGAACCACCGACTTATGGTCTAGCGCCATGTTGTCGTTGATGAGCTCTTTGAACGCTGCGAGCTCCTCGCGGTCGGGAAGATTGCCCGAGAGAAGCAGGAAAGCTATCTCCTCAAAGCCCAGTCTCTTCTCGGCAAGTATGGGTGACACGAGGTCGTCAAGCTCATAGCCACGGTAGTAAAGCTTGCCTGCGGTGGGCACTAGCCTGCCTTCCCCGTCGCGTTCGTAGCCCACGACGTTTCCTATCTTTGTGAGTCCGACAAGCACACCGCTTCCGTCCTCGTTTCTCAATCCGCGTTTCACGCCATACTTAGGAAACAGTTCGTTGTCTATCTTACACGAGTTTTTCACCTCGTCAGACAGCTTATATATCAGATATTCCTTCTTCATAACCTTATGTTTTGTATGTTTTAAACTGCCGTACGGCGCGATGTGCCCGTCCGGTGAAATCATAGTGCGGTCACAGTGCGGAGGCGAGCATGGAGCCGAAAGCCCTCGTTCCGAGCGGTTTACCGTCGGGCATGAACCGCGCGAGGTCAGCCGTGGCATGTCCTCCGGCAAAAAGCCGCTCCATAGCCGAGGTGATGAGTCGCGCAGCCTCGTCCCATCCCATATACTCGAGCATCATCACCGCCGAGAGGATAATGGAACAGGGGTTCACCACATCCTTGCCCGCGATGTCGGGCGCGATGCCGTGTGTCGCCTCGAAAATGGCGTGTCCGCTGCCGTAGTTTATGTTTGCGCCGGGCGCGATGCCTATTCCTCCCACCTGCGCGGCAAGCATGTCAGACACGTAATCGCCGTTAAGGTTCATCGTGGCGATGACCTCATAGTCGCGCGGACGCAGCAGGGCGTTCTGCAGGAAGGCGTCGCATATGCAGTCGTTCACCACAAGCCTGCCGCTCCGCAGCTCACTGCCATACTCGCGTTCAGCCAGTTCGTATCCCCACTTCTTGAATCCTCCTTCCGTGAACTTCATTATATTGCCTTTGTGGACAAGCGTCACCGTCTTGCGTCCGTGCGCCAGAGCATACTCTATGGCACTGCGTATGAGCCGCTCGCTGCCCTCTCGCGACACAGGCTTCACGCCATATGCCGAGGTGGCAGGAAACCTCACCTTGCCCACTCCCATCTCTTCCGAAATGAACTTATAGAACTTCTCCGCCTCGGGCGTGCCTGCCTCCCACTCTATTCCTGCGTATATGTCCTCGGTGTTCTCGCGGAATATGCACATGTCCACATCCTCTGGATGCTTCACAGGCGACTCTATGCCACGGAAATATCTCACCGGACGCTGGCACACATACAGGTCGAGCGTCTGGCGCAAAGCCACGTTGAGCGAGCGCATGCCGCCTCCCACCGGTGTCATCAGCGGACCTTTTATTCCTACAAGATATTCGGTGAAGGCGTCAAGCGTAGCCTTCGGCAGCCACTCTCCGGTAAGTTCGTGAGCCTTGCCGCCCGCAAACACCTCCATCCATTCAATCTTCCTCCGTCCGCCGTAAGCCTTTCTCACAGCCTCATCCACCACTTCCCGGCACACGGGAGACACCTCGCTGCCCACGCCGTCGCCCTCTATGAAGGGCACTGTAGGCATATCCGGCACGGCAAGAACGCCGTTTTTCATTTCGATTTTCATTATTATTCGGTTGTTTTGGGATTTCCTTCAATGTGTGATAAAACCATTAGTCTTATCCGGTATGTACGCCGCCTTTATCCGGCTGACGCTCATCTGTGCCTTCCGACGTAGTTGAGCGCGCTGCCGGCGCGGAACCATTCTATCTGCGTTGAGTTGTAGGAGTGGCACGCCTCGAATGTGTCTGTCGTTCCGTCGGCGTGTCTCAATGTCACGGTGAGCGGCTTTCCGGGCTCGAAGGATCCGAGTCCTGTCACCGAGATACGGTCGTCCTCCCTCACCTTATCATAGTCGTCCTTGTCCGCGAAGGTCAGTGCGAGCATGCCCTGTTTCTTCAGATTGGTCTCATGAATGCGCGCGAAGCTCTTCGCCAGCACCACACGCACGTTGAGATAGCGCGGCTCCATGGCTGCGTGCTCGCGCGAGCTGCCCTCGCCGTAGTTATCTTCCGCCACGACGACAGACGCAAGTCCGGCAGCCTTATAGGCTTTCGCTGCGGCGGAGACGGTCTTTTCCGTACCGTCGGTGAGGCATATCACGCGGTTGCTCTCGTCGTTGAAGGCGTTCACCGCTCCCATGAGCAGGTTGTCTGAGATGTTCTGCAGATGTCCGCGATACCTCAGCCACGGTCCCGCCATGGATATATGGTCGGTGGTGCATTTGCCTTTCACCTTTATCAACAACGGCATGTCGCACAGGTCTTTGCCGTTCCACGGGTCGAACGGAGCCAGCTTCTGCAGTCTGTCGGAGTCGGGCGAGATTGCCACCTTCACACCGCTGCCGTCTGCGGGAGGCTCTACGAACCCCTCGTCCGTGGCATCGAACCCTTCGGGAGGGAACACATTGCCGTGCGGCTCGTCGAGCATCACACTGTGTCCGGAGCCGTCCTGCAGCGCGTCGGTTGCCGGATTGAAGTCGAGACGACCCGCCACGGCGAGCGCCATGGTCAGTTCGGGACTGCCGATGAAGGCATATGTGTTCGGATTACCGTCCGCACGGCGTCTGAAGTTGCGGTTGAACGATGTCACGATGGAGTTTTTCCGCTCATTGTCATCGGTATGCCGCTTCCACTGTCCGATGCACGGACCACACGCATTGGTCATTATCACGGCGCCGATACGCCTGAAGTCGTCAAGTATACCGTCTCTCTCGGCAGTGCGGCGTATCTGTTCAGAGCCCGGATTGATTATTATCTGTCCTTTTACAGGGATGTTTTTCTCATAAGCCTGACGCGCCACCGATGCGGCACGGCACAGGTCCTGATAAGATGAATTGGTGCACGAGCCTATCAGTCCCACCTCCACTGCGGGCGGGAATCCGTACTCCTCCACCCTGGCTTTCATCTGAGAGACAGGCGTAGCGGCGTCGGGCGTGAACGGACCGTTGAGATGCGGCTCCACCTTACTTAGGTCGATGTCTATCAGACTGTCGTAGTATGCTTCCGGATTTGCGTACACCTCGTCGTCGGCACGCAGGTCATCGGCGCACGTGCGTGCCATTGCGGCTATCTCCTCACGCCCCGTACGGCACAGATATTCCGCCCCGTTGTCGTCGAACGGGAATATGGAGCAGGTCGCGCCAAGCTCCGCTCCCATGTTGCATATGGTAGCCTTGCCTGTTGCCGACATCGAAGAGAGACCGTCGCCAAAATATTCAAGTATGGCGTTGGTGCCGCCCTTGACGGTCAGCATGCCGAGAATCTGAAGTATGACATCCTTTGGCGACGCCCATCCCGAGAGCTTTCCGCTCAGCCGCACACCTATGAGCTTGGGCATCTTCAGTTCCCACGGCTGCCCGGTAAGCACGTCGACGGCATCCGCGCCGCCCACTCCCACAGCCACCATACCGAGTCCTCCGGCGTTGGGAGTGTGTGAGTCGGTGCCCACCATCATGCCTCCGGGGAAGGCATAGTTCTCGAGCACCACCTGGTGTATGATGCCCGCGCCCGGTCCCCAGAACCCTATGTGATACCTGGCGGATACGGAGCGCAGGAAGTCATACACTTCCCTGTTGGCTGTCATTGCAGCCGGCAGATCGCTGTCAGCACCGGCATCTGCCTTTATGAGATGGTCGCAGTGCACCGACGCGGGCACAGCCACACGGTCTTTTCCTGCGTTCATGAACTGCAGCAACGCCATCTGAGCCGTCGCGTCCTGCATCGCCACACGGTCGGGGCGGAAGTCCACATAGTCGGTTCCGCGCTCATACCGCCTCAGTCCGTTCTCATCAAACAGATGGGCATACAGCACTTTCTCCGCATAAGTAAGCGGTCTGCCTAACAATCCTTTTACCTTCGCTACCTTATTATTATATGAAGAGTAGAAGCTCTTCAGCATTTCGTAATCCAGAATCATCTTATGTTGCTTTTGATTGGATGCAAATATACAAAAAAAAATCATATTTGCATCATTTCATTCAATATAGTTAGCAAACTGACATTAATATTTAAGCAAACCGATAAATATGTTGCATTTTTATACAAAAAGCAATGTCAGTGAACGCTATAGTGCTTGCCGCGACATTGCCGGGCGCAGCATGATTTAATCCAAAGTTATAATAAAAAACACGTAAAACGCATGACACATGCCGGAACAGACTTTCATACACTCATGTTTGGTGCGCGAAAGAACGTTCCGGCAACGTTAGCGTCAGTCGTTTATAATTTTTCCGAGCATCCGTGAAAGCTCCGCCACGTCAGAACACCTTCCGAGTATCTCACCAGAGGCGGATATAACATATATTAAACCCGAATCAGCCATTAGTCCGCCAATGCTTCTATTCCGTTTGACCAAAGGCTCTTCATCCGTCTTCCACACTGCTGCCGTCATACTGCCACCAGCTTCTGACCGGTTCAATATGTTACATATTGCACAAAAGATGGAAAACAACAACATGCCGTAAGCACGGAATGCGGATGCGGCATGACGGCTGATTCTGGTCAAATCACATCTCTGCGAGCAGTCCCCGACACGCATCCTCGATGAGATCGAGGGCATAGTCGAAGTCGGAATCGTCACCGTAGTAAGGGTCGGGTATCTCACTGACACCGGCATGCGATGTCATATACGAGCCGAGCATCCTCACCTTGTCCCTCTGCTCAGGCGCGGACGCCATCGCCTTTACCGCCCGCACGTTGGCGTTATCCATCACAAGGATAAGGTCGAAACGGCTGAAGTCGGCTTCGGAAAGCTGTCGCGCCCTGCTGTCAAACCTGTATCCGCGCACCGCCCCGCGCCTGCGCATGCGGCTGTCGGGCAACTGTCCGACGTGCCATCCGCCTATTCCGGCTGAGTCGATGACGAATTCGTCACCGCGTCCGGCATTCTCCACAAGTGTCCTCATCACTCCCTCGGCAGCCGGACTGCGGCATATGTTGCCGAGACAGACAAACAACAGTCTTTTCTTATTTTTCTTCATCATCTTCGTTTAAAAGTGTCTGCGGTTCCGGTATCGGGTAGTTGGCGCTCTCCTTCACGCCGAGCGACTTCAGCTCGTTTGCCTTCTGCACGATGCTCTGGCGTCCTGTGTAAGCTTTGTTGTAGGCATCGTCGTAGTCCTTATGCAGCGTGTCGATGTCCTTCTTGAGCTTGTCGAACCTCTTGATGAACTCCCCCACGCGCTTTATCATCTCGTCCGCCATCTCGAAAACCTTCTTCTGGCTCTCGGTCTGGGCATACTGCCGCCATGCTATCTGAATCATCCTGAGTATCGCCATGAGGTTCTGCTGCCCGGTGATGAACACATGCCGGTCGAACGCCTCGCGCCAAATCTTGGGGTCGTGAGCCAGTGCCAGCTGCAGCGCGCCCTCGTTCGGCACGAACATTATGACAAAGTCGATTGCCCGCCGCGGCTTTGTGATGTATCGGCTGTAGTCCTTCCGCGCGAGGTTCACAGCCTGCGTGCGCACGCTTTTCACAAGGTCGTCGGCAAACTTGCGCTTGAGCGTCTCGTCGTCCGTATTCACATACTGATAGTAAGCGTCTATCGACATCTTCGAGTCTATCACTACGTCCTCGTTGTCGGGATAATGCAGTATGACGTCGGGAATCATCCTCTTGCCGCTCTCGTCGCTTACGACGATGTTGCCCTTGTCGTCCGTGATGGTCTGCTGCACGTCGTAGTCGGTTCCCAACCTGTATCCCTGAGCGTCGAGAATCTCGGTCAGCATGCGCTCTCCCCAGTTTCCCTGCGCCTTGTTGCCCCCTCTTATGACGTTGGTGAGCATCGTAGCCGTGCGGTCTATCTTCGTTGTCTGGTCACTCATGGCCTTAAGCTGCTCTGAAAGTGACGCTGTGCTCTTTGCCGTCTCGCTGTTAGTGAGTCGTATGGCCTCCTGAAGCTGTTTGAGATTGTCGCGCAGCGGCTTGGTGATATTCTCCATACTCTCTGAGTTGTCAGCCTTCAGGCGGTCGGTGGTCTGGCTGAGCACCCTGGTAGCAAGGTTGGCGAACTGCTCCTGAACGGTCTTCAGCTGCTGGGCGAACTGCTCCTGCCTCATCTGCATCTCCTTGGAGTTGTGCTCCTTCTCTGCCTTCAGCTCGGCGGCAGAACGCTCCGCCTCCAACAACGCCTGCGTCAGTCTGCCGTTCATCTCCTCCGTTCCGGCTCTGGCGGCGTCGGTCTCCGCCCTGAGCTGCGCGGCAGTATGCTCCAGCTGTTCCGCCTTCTGCGCGGCAAGCGCAAGCTCCGTTCTCACCCCCCTTATCTTCGACTGCATGAAAAAGAAAGCCGTCACGCCGCCGACAACCATACCTATCATTAAATAAACTATCTCCATATTCCGGAATATTTTATACTTTCAACTGTCACGATGCAGCCGCCATGAAACCGCCGACGGCTGACATCGGTAAAGGAAAAAACACGTGGAAGCGCAAATATAATAAAATAAATCGGCTCCGCACGCCACTTTCCCGAAAATATTTAAAGTCTGACTGACAATCGGGTCTAATCTGTCTTTCGTCATGGCGGCGCACACATTGGTCTCAGGTTTGGCGCAAACGCCCGGACGAGGGCGTCACACCTGTCGTGCCATATGCATAATGTCGGTCAGAAAAAACTTCCTCCGGCATGCGTCATGAAGAATAAAACGCATATCCGCAACCACGCCGGGCATACATATATAATAATGTTTAACTGCTGACTGACGCGTTTTCCGCAACGTCCGGACGGAGAAATCATACTGTCACACATGCATACGCATATAACCGTTTTATACAGTTTTATTATAAATTTTATTGTTCCAAACCGTAAAAAAGCATGCTGTGTGCGCACACGGAGCACTTTTTTGGAAAAAAGGAATAAAATATTTTGGCAGACATAAAAAATGTCCTATCTTTGTAAACGTTATCCTGAAAACAATCTTTTTACCTTAATGGAAGAGACTAATACCTATTGAAGATTCGAAGCGGTCGCCTGTGAAGGTTGTCGCTTTTTTTATGCGGTGAAGCGAACAGGACAAGCTTGCACCCCGATATTAAAAAACACAAGACACAATGGACAACAACACAGCAGACTATATAAGACTCCTTGCGGAGAGATATGAGACGGCGGACTTTCTGAAAGACGACCCCAGCCTGTTCATGCACAAGGTGGAGGCGGCGGCAGACAGGGAGGTCATGGCGTTCGCGGCGTCGTGCCTGAGCTACGGCTCGCGCAAACAGTTCTTCCCGAAAATACAATACATGCTCGACAGCTCGGGCGGAAGGATGGACGAATGGGTGAGAAGCGGAAGCTTCCAGACAGACATTCCCGACGACGGCAGGTGCTACTACCGCCTCTATACGCGGCACGACGTGCACCGGCTGCTGCACACCCTGCGCCTTCTTCTCACGGAGCACGGCAGCCTCGGACAGTTTGTCAGGGCGAACGCCACCGACGGATACGGAGCGGTGAACGCCATATGCGCATACTTCGCGGCGCACGAGGCAAGCACGGTGATACCGCGCGACACCAAGTCGGCATGCAAGCGAGTGTGCATGTTCATGCGATGGATGGTGCGCGACGGCTCGCCCGTAGACCTTGGTCTGTGGACACGGTTCATCGACAAACGCACGCTCATCATGCCGCTCGACACGCACGTGGTGCAGCAGTCGCAGCGGCTGGGACTCCTCCGGAGCCGTACAGCGTCGATGAGTGCGGCACGCCGTCTGACGCAGGCTATGCTGGAGGTGTTTCCCGACGACCCTCTGAAAGGCGACTTCGCACTGTTCGGATACGGCGTAAACACTGCCGGGCAGACTTAAAGACACCACATATCCCACTTTATGAAAGCAAACCAAAAGACAGTTCATATCAAAAACAGTTCAAACCGGACTCTGTTTTTATTGTGCCTGTGGCTCATAGCCGCACACATGGCCGCACAGGCAATACTAACCGACAAGAACAACGGACAGCCAATACCTTATGCCCAAATAACCGACAAGAACGGTGTAACCATAGGCACAACGGACGAGAACGGGATGTTTCCGGAAAATCTGGCACCGGGAAAGGCGACAATACAGCATCTGGCATACGACCCTAAGGAAATAGAATGCGGCGGACTGACAGCCGACACAGTCATAACACTCACACCGAGGTTTTACACTCTCGGCGAAGTGAACGTCTCCGCAGACGGCATGGACTACATTCACATGAGAACATATTTCCGCAGCTATCAACTCAACGACTCGTGCATGAAATACTACAAGGACGGTTTTGCCGACTTTTTCATAGACATTAAAAAGAAGAAAAGCAAACGGTTTGTCTCACAACTGCGTAATTTCGAGAACAAAAGACTGACTGACAAAGACCGCAAGCGTGCGAACACCATGACCGACAAATTCACCGCAATGCCCTATCTCGAGAAACATACGCTTATGGAACAGCTGAAACGTGAAGGCATGACATTCAGTCCCGGCACCCCGGTCGGCGGGATATGGCATGACGGAACCATGGCGGGAACCGTAAGCACCGACACCGTAAGCGGAATAAGCTGCGTCACATACAATGCCCTTGAAAACAAAAAGGAAAAAACAGGAACGCTTTTCGGCTACACCACAAGACTCGTATCCCACCTGCTGAGCGAGACCTATCATTACAGGAAAGGGGCACAGCCATACTCCAGCCTGATAAACAGAAAGGGATACAGAAAGATTTTCTACAAGCACAAAAAAGACTCCGTCTGGCAAACGATAGAGGTTACAGACGAACTTTATGTGCTGAAAAACGAGTGCGTATCCTCTGAAAAAATGAAGGAAATTACGGCAGCACTGGAGTCCCCGAAGTCAGAGGCGGCTCCGGACAGCTCACTCGTGCAACCGCTGAACAGACCTCTCGCCATGACACTTGAAACGGAAATGACGCAGACCGGGCGGTAACACCTTTTTAAGAAAGACACATACGGGTGATACATAATCCGGCATTCAAAGATGACGGACAGCACTATGCGTACAACAAGACATAAGACAAACGAGGTATATACGGTCGTCTGTTTAACACTTTTATGTTAACGCGACGCCGTCTCCCCTCTCTACGCCGCCACACATTCCGCATCCCGGAAAGCGCACGCAAGCATATAAAAGACCGGCAACAGCCGTATCCGGAACGTCTTTTCACTGTTTTCACTCGCCAAAAGCACCGTCCGGGACTGCGGCAAAGCCCGTTCAGACACACGGGAAAAGCCGTTCAGCAACACAGGAAAGGCTTTTCCGCAACGCAATAAAGCCCTTTTCGCACAGCCGACGGAACAGACTCAACGAGCTCAAGACGCGCAACGCGCTGTGACACAGGTTTTTCCGCAAAGGGCGTAAAATCCGCGTTTTTCCGCCGGAAACGTTTGCCGGACGAGAAAAACACAGCCACAGGCGCATTACGTTTAACAATTGCCGCTTTTTAATTGCCGCCATACGCACACACAGAGACACATCCGCCGGACACCTGCTCACCGCGTACGCTTGCGAAAGATGATATGCGGCACATCGCTTTTTGCTTTATTTAACCATTCGTCTCTATAACTTACGTTATTTTTCAATAAATTTGCAAATTATGAGAATAGACATTATCACAGTCTTGCCGGAGATGCTCGAAGGCTTCATAAACGAGTCAATACTCGCAAGGGCACAGAAGAAAGGACTGGCGGAGATACATCTGCACAACCTGCGCGACTACACCACAGACAAGTGGAGGCGCGTGGACGACTATCCGTACGGGGGATTCGCGGGAATGGTGATGCAGTGCGAGCCGATAGACCGGTGCATTTCGGCACTGAAGGCGGAGCGCAGTTACGACGAGGTGATATTCACTTCGCCAGACGGCGAACGCTTTGACCAGCACGTGGCAAACGACCTCTCAATGAAGGAAAACATGATAATACTGTGCGGTCACTACAAAGGCATAGACCAGAGGGTGCGCGACCATCTCATAACACGCGAGATAAGCATAGGCGACTATGTGCTCACCGGAGGCGAACTTGCAGCCGCCGTCATGGCGGACGCCATAGTGAGAGTGGTGCCCGGAGTGATAGGCGACGAGCAGAGCGCGCTGAGCGACTGCTTCCAGGACGACATGCTGTCTGCCCCCATCTACACGCGCCCGGCGGAATACAAGGGATGGAAGGTGCCAGAAATACTCCTCAGCGGCAACGAGGCGAAGATAAAGGAGTGGGAAATGGAGCAGGCTATGGAGCGCACAAGGCGGCTGCGACCCGACCTTCTGGACAGATGACCGGCGCGGCGACACTCCTCACGGCGCACAGGCAAGACCCGTAAACGCAACAAACGACAATAAAGATATGAAAAACCTGAACTTCCTAAGCAAAGCCATATGCCTCATCACGATGCTCATGATATGCCGCACGGCGGCGGAGGCGGCATCCGGAGGAGACGGAACTGAGCTGCGCGTGGCTGTGGCAGGAGTGGCTCACGGTCATCTCAACGACATAATCTCGCGCATGGACAGGGGCGACTTCAAGGTGGTTGGCGTATGGGAGAAGGACGACCGCATGCGCCGCGACAACGGACTAATAAGGCACGACAGCACCATACCCGCCTTTGCCGACCTCGGAGAGATGCTCGACACCACGCGACCGGAGGCTGTCGTGGCTTACGGACCGATATACGACCACATGGAAGTGGTGGAGGCTTGCGCGCCGAGAGGCATACACGTGATGGTGGAAAAGCCGCTGGCGGTGAACAACAGGCACGCCCGCCGCATGGCAAAGCTGGCACGCAGGCACGGCATACTGCTGCTCACAAACTATGAGACGAGCTGGTACAGCTCAAACCACGAGGCATACCGCATGGTGAAGGACGGCATCATAGGCGACATCACACGCATACTTGTCTATGACGGACACCAGGGTCCGATAGAGATAGGGTGCGGAAAGGATTTCACAACGTGGCTTACCGACCCGGTGATGAACGGCGGAGGCGCCATAACCGACTTCGGATGCTACGGCGCCAACCTCGCCACGTGGCTCTTCGGAGGGCGGAAGCCGCTGAGCTTATATGCCGTGACAAACAGCCAGAAACCCGAAAAATACCCTAAAGTGGACGACGACGCCACAATCATACTGCAATATCCCGACGTCACGGTGCAGCTTATGCCGTCGTGGAACTGGCCCATGAACCGCAAGGACATGTACGTCTACGGCTCGAAGGGATATATATACCAAAGCGCGCCGTCGCGCATGTCACTATACAGGAACGGGAAGGAGAGCGACGTGAAGCCCACGCCTCTCGAAGCTCCATACGACGACTCGTTCCGCTATCTGAAGGCAGCCGTGCGCAGAGAGATAAAGGTGCTGCCGACAGACCTCACCTCGCTGGAGAACAACCTGACAGTGGTAGAGATTCTGAGCGCAGCGGTGAAAAGCGCGCGTACGGGGAAACCCGTCCGCCTGAAATGAAATTCCACGGGATGTCACTCACAAGACATCATGTCTGAAACCACAGGTACGGAATCCATCTGTGAAACTGAAGACAAACAAACATAAAGGATTCCATACTTAAACTCAAACCGAAAATGAAAGAATTGACAGCACTTCCGCAACTTGAATTCGATGAAGCGATAAGCGCGGCATGGAAAAAATTAGCACAGTTCAACGGACGCTCAAGACGGTCGGAGTATTGGTGGACTAAACTTGCAGTCGTTGTCTTGAACCTCGTATTCATGTGGATGCCCTTATTCGGCTTTGTAATAAACGCCATGCTGAACCTTGCGCTTATCCCAATAGAATTCCGGCGCCTACACGATACAGGAAGGAGCGGCTGGTGGTACGGCGTAAATCTTATAGGAGCATTTGTCTATGCGGTGACATATGTAGTATTGATGGGATTTGCAATATGGCAGTCTGAAAACTATGTCCACACTTCTTCATATGACGCGTTTAGTATAAACGCCTCAATATGGCTTATATTAGGACTTCTGATAGGAATTATCTACAACATAGTCTATATAGTGCTTCTCTGCCAGGACAGTCAGGAAGAAGAAAACAAATACGGCCCGTCACCCAAATATGTGGAGAAAGACACTGAAGAGGAAACTCCTGAAGCTCAATCTGTACAAGGTGCGGCCTCACCCGGTATAAAAACCGGCACCATCCCGCAAGAACCGATATGTAACAAAATATAGCAAACACAAATAAACAATCAAACAATAAAAACAAAACGTACAATCCTATGAAACAATTCACATCAACCCCATCTGTCGGATTTACCGATGCCGTGAAATCGACACTCAACAACATGACAAACTTCAGCGGACGCACACGTAGATCAGAATTCTGGTGGTCTATCCTGGCCTATTCTCTGCTAGTGTTAGTATTCTCAATCGTATTCGGAATATTTATACCGCAGAACGCCACGTCCATCATAAGCACATTTTTGCAATTCCTCATATTCGGCACAACAGTGCGCCGCCTGCACGACTCTGGCAAAAGCGGATGGTGGGTTGGAGCAAGCTGGATAGTCAGTGCGCTCGGATCTATATACACACTGACAAAAGGAAGCATGTTATTCGACATGAACACAGATCCGCAAGACCTTATGGAATTTGTTTTCTCGCCATTAACATTGTTGATGTTAAGTTTACAGACTATACTGAGCATCATCGTGATAGTATTCTGCCTGTTAGATAGCGATCCGAAAACAAACAAATACGGCGAGTCACCTAAATATAAAGATATGGACAACAACCCATACGGCGGACATAATGCCGATATTGAGGCGGTCTGACAGCTTTAATGAAGTACAGATGACAGATTCGACTTAAAGAAAAGAACATGCCATGCAGACCTGACACCAAACCACCCTGCATGGCGTTTTTTTGAGCCTTACGGCTGAAGAAGGCGGACACGAATACCAATGTCACGGCCGAATAAGAAAATGGAGAATTCGCTATAGCCGTCAGGAAGTCTTGTTGTGTTCAATACAGAATTTCTCACCCAAAGTGAACCCTTCCTCATAGAGCCTTTCCAGTTTCTTAGTGTCTTTCTCTATACGGTCCACTTCCATAGGCCGCAACGGACGTATGCAGGTGATGCGTCCCTCCTGCTCCAGCCGGTCTATCATGTCGAGCTGGCGGTTGTACACCTCTATCCTGTGGCTCAACGCCACGCGCAGACGCGGATAGTCGCGGTAGATGAAGCGCGGAATCTTAATGTCGCGGCTGTCGTTGCGGTAGCCCTTGTTGCGGGTCAGCACCACCACATTGTGGCTGTAGCCCTTCTGCATGGCATGTTCCACGGGTATGCTGTCTACTATTCCCCCGTCGAGCATGGGTTTTCCGTCCACAAAGACAATCTTGCTCACATACGGAAGGCTGCTCGACGCGCGCACCACATCGAGCGCGCGCTGACGGTCGTGACGCTCTGAGAGATATTCGGCAAGACCTGTTCGGCAGTTGGTTGTCACCATCTCAAACTCTGTCTCGCTCTTGAAGAACGTGTCGAAATCGAAAGGTATGTAGCTGTTCGGAAACTTGTCGTAAAGCAGTTTCTGGTCGAATATGCTGCCCTGCGTGAACAGATAGCGCAGTCCTATGTAGTCGTAGCGCGCCAGATAGTCGATGTTGGAAATGCGGGCGCGGCTGGCGGCTGACATACGACATGCCGTTGCACGCCCCAGCCGAAACAGCCACGACATAAGGAAAATACAAACCGTGCTTCATGAACGAATCGAGCACTCCGGTGGTGAAAACGCCACGCATGCCACCACCTTCAAGCACAAGCCCCGTATTGTTGTCCATCTGCGAAAAAAACGTTTAAATCACTCTGCAAAATTACACATTTTAAATATAAAAGTTGTAACTTTGCAATCAATTGACACGAATTTTTAATATATGTTTGACAAACAGACCTACGTAAACCGCCGGGCAAGGCTCAGAAGTCTTGTGAACGACGGCATAATAATTATTTTCGGCAACAACGAGTCGCCCTGTAACTACCCGAGCAACGGTTATTATCCGTTCAGACAGGACTCTTCGTTCCTGTATTATTTCGGTCTGAACAGAGACGGACTCGTAGGAGTCATCGACATAGACAACAACAGTGAGACTGTCTTCGGCAACGATATCGACATCGAGGACATCGTATGGTATGGCAGCGTGGACAGCGTTCACGACCTCGCCGCACAGGTAGGCGTGGAGCACACGGCACCGATGCGTGCGCTGAAAAACACATGCAACGAGGCTCTGAGGCAGAAACGCAGGATACATTTCCTGCCACCCTACCGCCACGACATAAAGATACAGATATTCGATTTGCTCGGAATACACCCGGTGCAGCAGAAGGAAGCCGCAAGCATGGAGCTGATAAAGGCGGTGGTGAGCATGCGTTCGGTGAAGGAACAGCAGGAAATAGAGGAGCTGGAGAGGGCTGCCGGGATAGGCTATCTCATGCATACCACTGCCATGAGGCTTACACGTCCCGGAGTGACGGAGAAGTTCGTGGGCGGTCAGGTAGACGGAATAGCCCACTCATACGGAGCCATGACGAGCTTCCCCACAATATACAGCCAGCACGGAGAGATAATGCACGGCAACCCGTCGATGAGCGTCCTGCAGGCAGGACGGCTCGCGCTGTGCGACGCCGGAGCCGAGACCATCAACAACTATTGCTCGGACAACACGCGCACAATGCCTGTAAGCGGCACCTTCACACAGCGTCAGCTGGAGATATACAGCATAGTCGAGGCGTGCCATGACCACGTGCTGGAGGTGGCGAAGCCTGGAGTGAAATACTTCGACGTCCATCTTGCAGTGTGCCGACTGATGACCGAACGCCTGAAAGAGCTCGGACTGATGAAAGGCGACACCGATGAGGCGGTGGCAGCAGGCGCGCATGCCATGTTCCTGCCGCACGGACTGGGACACATGATGGGCATGGACGTGCACGACATGGAGGGTCTCGGTCAGACAAACGTGGGCTTCGACGAGGAGACACGACCCAATCTTGAGCAGTTCGGGACAAACGCCCTGCGCATGGGACGACGCCTTCAGAAGGGCTTCGTGGTCACCGACGAGCCGGGAATATACTTCATCCCCGCGCTCATAGACGAATGGAAAGCCGGCGGACACTGCAAGGAGTTCATCAACTTCGACCTGCTCGAGACCTACAAGGACTTCGGAGGAATACGCATCGAGGACGATATCCTCATAACAGAAGACGGATGCCGCTTCATCGGAGAGAAGAGAATACCTTATCATCCGAAAGATGTCGAGGCTTTCATGCAGAACAATCAATAAAAAACAAACTACATAACAACACACTATGAAGAAGATAATGACACTTGCGTTCCTCGCCATGGTGGCCATGGGAGTGAGCGCCCAGGACAAGAAAGAGAACAGTAACAAGCCTGTTTTCACCGTTGTCAAGGAGAATCCGATTACAAGTATCAAGGACCAAAGCCGCAGTGGAACATGCTGGGACTACTCTACGCTTGCCTTCTTTGAGAGCGAAATACTCAAGGCAACGGGCAAGACATACGACCTCTGCGAGTCTTTCGTGGCTAACAAGAACTACATGGAGCGTGCCATTCAGGTGGTAAGACTGCACGGCGACTGCCAGTTCTCACAGGGAGGATCGGCATACGACGTCTATCATGTGCTGAAAACATACGGCATCTGCCCCGAAGACGCGATGCCGTTCCCTGGTTCTCTCTACGGCGACTCGCTTAACAACTTCAACGAGTTCTTCTCTCTGATGGAACCGTATGTAGCCGCCGTTTCGAGGAGCAAGGCTAAGAAGATATCCGGACAGTGGAAAGTCGGACTGCAGGGCATACTCGACGCTTATCTTGGAAAATGCCCGGAGAACTTCACATATGAGGGAAAGACATACACTCCGAAGTCGTTTGCGGCAAGCCTCGGACTCGACTGGAACAACTATGTCACCGTAACAAGCTACACACACCATCCTTTCTACACCAAGTTCCCGGTTGAGGTACAGGACAACTGGCGCAACCCTGGTTCATGGAACCTGCCCATCGACGACATGGCACGCATCATCGACAACGCCGTGATGAACGGTTACACAGTGGCATGGGGCGGTGACGTGAGCGAGGAAGGATTCACACGCTCAGGTCTCGCCTACTCTTACGACACCGACGCGATGCAGAGCTATGCAGGCAGCGACATGGCACGCTGGCTCAAACTGTCGTCTTCGAAGAGGACAAACATCATCGACTCGCTCGGATGCAAGGTTCCGGAGCTCACTCCTACACAGGAGAAGCGTCAGGAACGCTTTGACAACTGGGAGCTGACAGACGACCACGGAATGCTCATCTTCGGTATCGCGAAGGACCAGAACGGCAAGGAATACTACATGGTGAAGAACTCATGGGGCGAAGCCGGTGACTATAAAGGCATATGGTACATGTCGAAGAACTTCATCGTTGCCAACACAATGGACTACATGGTGAACATCAACGCCATACCTAAGGACATCCGCAAGAAGATGGAGGACGCTGTGAAGAAAGCCGGCATCGGTGAATAAAACCGCACGGCAAACGCTTACACGACTGCGGAGCAGGGAAACGCACACACCGGCACATTCCGGATGGAATGGAAGGTGAGGCGGAACGGACCTGCCCCGCAGCCTTTTTTATACATGCCTGACCGAATAAGGCAATCTGAAAACATAGTCTCATTGCACTCGCTTGCACTGTTTTTACATAAAACAGGCTGCACTCGGCAATCTGAAAACAAGCTTTCATTGCGCTCGCTTGCACTGTTTTTTTACAAAAACGCATTATCCATACAATGATTTCCATTTTTATTTTGTAACTTTACGGGCAGTTTGTGCGTGTCAATCCGCACATTCGCCTCATGCAGAATAAAAAAACTAAACTATATAATGCTTTTCAAATGGAATTACAAACCACCGACATCCGAAGAGATAAAGGCGGCTGAAGAGTTAGGAGAAAAGCTTAACATAAGTCCGATTCTTGCCGGTCTGCTCATAAAACGCGGCATAACGACCGAGTCGGCAGCCAAACGCTTCTTTCATCCGCAACTGTCTGACCTCATAAATCCCTTTCTGATGAAAGACATGGATGTCGCTGTCGACAGACTGAACGACGCCATGGGAAGGAAAGAACGCATAATGGTGTACGGCGACTACGACGTCGACGGATGCACGGCAGTGGCATTGGTGTACCGATTTCTGCTTCAGTTCTACTCCAACATAGAATATTACATACCCGACAGATACGATGAAGGATACGGCTTAAGCAAGAAAGGCATAGACTATGCGCATGCAAACAACGTGAAGCTTATCATAATACTCGACTGCGGAATAAAAGCAGCCGAGGAGATAGCCTATGCCAAATCGCTCGGCATAGACTTCATAATATGCGACCATCACGTGCCCGACGAGGACATGCCGCAGGCAGTTGCCATCCTCAACCCTAAGCGCAGCGACGACACCTATCCCTTCAAGCATCTGTGCGGATGCGGCATCGGATTCAAGTTCATGCAGGCTTTCGCCAAGAACAACGGCATTCCGTTCTCACGGCTCATGCCGCTGCTCGACCTGTGTGCGGTAAGCATAGCAGCCGACATAGTGCCGGTGACCGACGAGAACCGCATACTCGCCTATCACGGACTGAAGATTCTCAACCAGAACCCGAGCACCGGACTGAAGGCGATAATAGACATCTGCGGACTGAACAACCGCGAGATAGCCATGAGCGACATCGTTTTCAAGATAGGACCGCGCATCAACGCGTCGGGCAGAATAGAGAACGGACGGGAGAGCGTAGACCTTCTTGTGGAGAAAGAGTTCTCGCACGCGCTGGAGAAAGCAAAGCACATAGACTGCTACAACGAACAACGCAAGGACATAGACAAGCAGATGACCGAGGAGGCAAACCAGATTGTAGCTCGTCTGGAAAGCCAGCGTCACCGCTCGTCCATCGTCCTTTACGACGAGAACTGGAAGAAGGGAGTAATCGGCATCGTAGCCTCGCGCCTCACGGAAATATATTTCAGACCCACTGTTGTGCTCACGCGCGACGGCGACCTTGCAACAGGCTCGGCACGGAGCGTCACGGGCTTTGACGTATATTCGGCTATAAAAAGCTGCCGCGACATCCTTCTCAACTTCGGCGGACACACGTATGCCGCCGGACTGACGCTGAAGTGGGACGACATACCCGAGTTCAGGAAACGGTTCCAGAAATACGTCGACAACCACATACAGCCCGAACAGACAGAGGCGATGCTCAACATCGACACCGTGATAGACTTCAAGGATATCACCAAAAGACTGCACAACGACCTTAAGAAGTTCTCACCCTTCGGTCCGTGCAACCCGAAACCCATCTTCTGTACGGTGGGAGTGTACGACTACGGTACGAGTAAGGTGGTGGGAAGGGAGCAGGAACACATCAAGCTTGAGCTTGTAGACTCCAAGTCGAGCAACGTTGTCAACGGCATAGCATTCGGTCAGAGCGCCTCGGCAAGATACATAAAGTCGAAGCGCAGTTTCGACATCGCCTACACACTCGAGGACAACGTATTCAAGAAAAACATGGTTCAGCTGCAGATAGAGGACATCCGTCCGGCGGAAGAAGAGGATAACGTACAGGCGGAACCGCACACGTTCTAAAACAACATCACAAAACCCGACCTTCGTGAGCAACGGCTCTGACAGATACACAAGGATACTCCGGCAATACTGGGGGCACTCAGCGTTCAGGGGAATACAGCGTGACATAATAGAAAGCATCGGCAGCGGACACGACACTCTCGGACTGATGCCGACCGGAGGAGGCAAGTCGATAACCTTTCAGGTGCCGGCTCTTGCCGCCGAAGGGGTGTGCATTGTCATCACCCCACTCATCGCGCTGATGAAAGACCAGGTGTACAACCTGCGCCGCCGCGGCATACTGGCTGCCGCAATATACTCGGGCATGACGCGCCACGAGATATTGCGCACGCTCGAGAACTGCATACTCGGAAGCACCAAGGTGCTTTACGTCTCTCCGGAACGCATTGCCTCAGAGCTGTTCAAGACAAAACTGCGCCACATGAAGGTGAGTTTCATTACCGTGGACGAGGCTCACTGCATCAGCCAGTGGGGATATGACTTCAGACCGTCATATCTTCACATTGCCGACATCAGACAGATAAAACCGGAGGCACCGCTGCTCGCGCTCACTGCAACGGCTACAAGACAGGTCGCCGACGACATTCAGGAGAAGCTGAAGTTCAAGGACGGCAACATGTTCCGCATGAGTTTCGAGCGCAAGAACCTTGCCTACATCGTGCGGCATGCCACAGACAAGCGCGGCGAGATGCTGCATATACTGCGCAGCGTGAGGGGAAGCGCCATAGTGTATGTGAGAAGCCGGAAGCGCGCCTCGGAGATAAGCGGGTGGCTGGAGGAGAACGGCGTGGAGGCGACATTCTATCATGCGGGGCTCGAACACTCAGTGAAGGACGAGCGGCAGAAGCTGTGGCACGACGACGTGAAGCGCGTCATGGTGGCTACAAACGCCTTCGGCATGGGCATAGACAAGCCTGACGTGCGCGTGGTGATACACTTCGACTGCCCCAGCTCGCTCGAGGCTTACTTCCAGGAAGCGGGACGTGCCGGGCGCGACGGGATGAAGTCGTATGCCGTGATGCTCTATAACGGCAGCGACGACACCAAACTCCAGAAGCGCATAGCCGACGAGTTTCCGGAGAAGGAATACATCCGCGGCGTGTACGACCATCTCGCCGGATTCTTCCAGATTGCCGTGAACAACGGCTGCGGACACACGTTCATGTTCGACATAAGGAAATTCTGCCGCACATACAGGCTCTTCCCGGTACAGACCGACGCCGCGCTGAAGATACTCGAACGTGCCGGATACATAGAATACAACACCGACCCGAACTCCGACCCGCGCATTGTCTTCCTAATTTCGCGCGACCACCTTTACATGCTCAACGAACTCTCGCCGCTTGAGGACAGACTCATAACAACCCTGCTGAGAAACTACGGCTCGCTGTTCATCGACTACACTTACATCGACGAGGACATGATAGCCGCGCAGGCAGGACTCACAAGCCAGCAGATATACCTCCTGCTGAAAGGGCTAACACAGAAACGCATACTCCACTTCGTGCCGCGAAGCAAGACGCCTTTCATCACTTATACACGCGACAGGGTGGACGGCGAGAACCTCATCATAACCCGCGACGTGTACGAAGACCGAAAGGAACAGTTCGCGAAAAGGATAAACACCGTAATAGGATATGCCACCAACGACAACGTATGCCGTAGCAGGCAGCTGCTGAGATACTTCGACGAGCCGCGCTCGACAGACTGCGGACAGTGCGACGTGTGCCTGGCGCACAAGAGGATGCCCGACACCGAGCGTCTGCTCATGGATGCGAGGGACATGATAACCGCACTTCTCGACGACAGAAAGAGGCATCACCTCACCGAACTGCTCTCGCTCCGGCTGCCCTCTGACGCTCTCGACACGGCTCTGGAACAGCTTATAGCCGAGGAGACGATACACGTTGAGAGCAGTTATGTGTATATAGAAGACTGACACCGCGGCTTTGCATAAATATACGGAAACACACTTTGCGTCATGAATAAATATTCACCGTAAGCTTAAAATACCGCCGTTTTTCTGTCCTTACGACTCTTCGGGCGCAAATACGCGAGTTTTCAGCGTTTCACATACATCATTGACAATCAGCCATTTGCGCCATCCCAATAATCCGTACCGCCCATTCCACCTCGCCAAAGAGCCTCTTTCGCATCCCCAAAGAGCCTCTTTCACACCCTCAAAAAGCCTCTTTCACACCCCCAAAAAGCCTCTTCCGCACCCTCAAAAAGCCTCTTCCACACCACCAAAAAACCTTTCCCGAACCCCCAACCCCCGTCACGCGTCCTCAAAAAGCCTTTTCCACACTCCCACCCCCTCACTTTCTCACCCTCTCACCCTTTCTCACTTCCTCCCCCTCTCACTCTTTCCCGTTTTCTTTTGTCAATATTTTTTACCTCCGGAATGAATAATTATGCATTTCAATCAGGGTAAACCCGAACAGTTCATCAGGCTTCCATTCTCATTTCGTACTGCTGTCAGCCGGATTGTATTCGGCTTTACAGAAGATGTAGAGGGCTACACCGGGAAAAAGCAGGAGACAATATGACGGCAGCGGTACGGAAGAAGAATGAAGAACTGACAATAAATCTTAAATGTACAACCGGCGTTCTGATGACCTATCTGGGTTAAAACCGGAATACGACACGGCGGAAGCGGTAAGGGAAAAGCATGGGCAGACGACAGTCAGACAGCAAGACAGCCACGACGGCTGACGGCATGTAAGAGTTTAACCCCTACATGCTGCAGAACAGACTCACGAAGAACGGCACACTCATGTCCACAAGCATGCCGTGCAGGATGGCTACAGGCATCACCTCCTTACCAGAATACCGCGTGATGGAAGGCAGCAGCACATCCATCGAGTTAACCCCTGCGGCGGAGATGGGAGCAAGCTTTCCGAAGTAGCGGCGTATGAGAGGAGCCGCCACAAGCGACATCATCTCGCGCATGATGTTGCTCAGCAGGGCTATCGTACCAAGCTCGGTGGCTATCTGCATACCCACCGACGGCTCCTTGAACTGTGTTATCAGTATTGACGAAAGCGAATAGTAGGCGAACCCGCTGCCCACAGCCATGCAGTCGAACACGCTCCAGCGGCTCAGCAGAAGACTCGCGGCGGCAGAGAAAAGCAGCGTGCCCGTGATGGTGGCGACAGGCACAAGCAATATCTTAGGGCTGACATGTCTCAGGCTCTCGCGCAGTTCCCTGTTGCCGCCGATGCCCATTCCCACCTGCAACATGAGCGCATAGAGTATGCAGAGAGATATGCCGTGTATGTCGGCGTCTATCTCAAGATACGCTCCGGCGACACATCCGGCGGCGAACATAGCCACAACAGACATACTATTTTTCATCCTTCTCACCTCCTTTCCTGAAAAACAGCCGCGTCACAACGCGCGCGGCGATGACGCTTCCGCTCATTCCGAGTATGGCAAGTACGGCTGCCTGCCATCCGAAACATCCCAGATTTGATGTTATCACACTGTTTGAGCCTACTGAAAGACCAAGCACGAAGAGCAGCACGAAGATGGTTACGGAGGTGCTCTTCTCTATCTTCTCCAGTCTCTTTCCGTCACGCAGGAAATGCCCTATAAGCATACCTGCCAACATGGTGAATACTATGCTGAACATGATTTGTGTTTTCTGTTTTGATAAAAATATATGTATAGGATGCCGACAACGGCGCGGCGCACCGGTCACAGTGGCGGCGCCATAAAGTGTCGTGCCTCATCCTGGCGGCACGACTCAATCATATGAAAAGACGGGAAGAATAATCAGATGAATCCGCTGAACCAATGGACATGCACGGTATGACTGATGTCGGTGCCTCTGTAAAGCCCGCCGTCACGCCGCTTCCCACATATTATATATAATGTATAGTTCATCGTATATCTCTTTTTTTATATTTTCAGCTGACACAATCAGGCGTAAAGAAAACTTGCTTTAACTTTCCCGAGTGCAGTTTTTATTTCGCAAAGCTTATGCAAGCGAGAGGAATAAGAACTTGTTCTTATATTCCCGAGTGCAGATAAGCTTATGCAAAGCTAATGCAAACGAGCGGAAAGAAAGCTTGCTTTTACTTTCCCGAGTGCAGATAAGCTTATGCAAAGCTAATGCAAACGAGCGCAGTGAGAGCTTGCTCTTACACTGCCGAGTGCAGCTTAGCTTATACAAAGGTAATCATTTTATGCATATTTCGCAAATAAATATACAAAAAACCATGCCATTAAGGTATATAATCACATGGCGGATATTTGTATAATTGACCCATAAGAAGTAATTTTGTACGTCTTTTCACAACTACTCCATGAGCCGGTTATACGACAAAGGAAATCTCACCGAAGGCGGCATCACCGTCACAATGCTGCGTTTCGCACTGCCGCTGATGCTCGGCAACCTGCTGCAACAGTGCTACAACATAGCCGACACACTCATTGTGGGTCGTGTCCTCGGTCCCGACGCGCTGGCAGCCGTAGGCTCGTCGTATGCCCTCATCGTGTTTGTCACGTCCGTATTCATCGGTCTGTGCATGGGCTGCAGCGCGCTTTTCTCCATACACTACGGTGCCCGCGACCTGAAGGCATTGCGCCGCAGCGTGTACTCGTCGATGCTCATCATAGGCGGAACGACGCTCGCCCTCAACGCGGTGGCACTCATTTTCCTCAATCCCATAATCCGTCTCATGCAGACACCAGCCGAGGTGGAGCGGCTCACATACGACTATCTGTTCGTCACCTTTTGCGGAATGGTGCCCGTGTGCGTGTACAATTTCTACGCGTTCCTGCTGCGGGCGATAGGCAACTCCGTCGTTCCGCTGGTGTTCCTCGGTGTCTCCGTGGTGCTCAACATCGCGCTCGACCTCACTCTCATCCTCTTGATGGGCATGGGAGTGGAGGGCGCCGCGCTTGCCACAGTGGCGGCACAGACAGTCGCGGCAGCCGGACTGTGCCTTTACACACGCCGGCGCTATCCGGAGCTTAACCTCACACGAGCCGACTGCAAGACCGACATGGAGTCGCTCAGGCGTGTCTCCTCATGGTCATTTCTCACATGCCTGCAACAGTCTGTCATGAATTTCGGCATACTGATGGTGCAGGGTCTGGTCAACAGTTTCGGCACATCGGTGATGGCAGCGTTCGCCGCCGCGGTGAAGATAGACTCGTTCGCCTACATGCCCGTGCAGGATTTCGGCAACGCCTTCTCAACGTTCATCGCGCAGAACTTCGGCGCCGGGCGCGCCGGACGCATAAGGCGCGGCATCCGCAGTGCCGTCATCGTCACCACACTCTTCTCACTTGCCGTATCGGCACTGGTGTTCTGGCTGTCTCCATGGCTCATGTCGCTGTTCGTGTCTGAGGCTGAAAGCGGGATAATAGCAATCGGTGTGGAGTATCTCCGCATCGAAGGCAGCTTCTATGTAGGCATCGGCTGGCTGTTCCTTCTCTACGGACTCTACCGCGCCGTCGCCCTGCCCTCGATGTCGGTCGTACTCACCGTGGTGTCGCTCGGCACCCGAGTGGCTCTGGCATACGCCCTTGCCGCCATCCCGTCGGTGGGATACACCGGCATATGGTGGTCGGTGCCGATAGGCTGGGCACTGGCTGACATCATCGGACTGTGGTATTACCGTCGGCGGCGCGACACCTTGATGAGTTTCGGAGGATGCCGCAGGACCGCGCCGAAAAACTGACGTCGCCACACAGCAACATCATCTCCACACATCATTGACCGTCATTTCCATGTGCCGGAGCACATCATTCACACACCCAAAAGCATGGCTATGTCCATGAAAACAGGCAGTACATCACACGGATGCAGATTATGTTAAGCGTAGGTTATGAATTGATTGTCATCAGATGGGATGTTATTCTGTATATGAACTTCAAGGTCCGAAGTGAGGGTATAGTGGTCCGCACGGGCGGTGAGACATTGGAATGGACTCCGGAAGAGCGCGCGGGATAGAGAAAGAATGCAGATGACATATGGCTAATTTTATAATATCGGTAAATTCATAAAATCTACTTATAACAATACTTCATTATTTTTAATACCTCACAAGGACGTGGTATGACAATTATTTTTTATCTTTGAAAAATAAACATACTCATAACCAGTACATAACACATATACTTACATATGGGCAGAATAACAGTTGTGACAGGTGGAGCCAACGGTATAGGACGATGTATAACCGAGCTTTTCGCCTCGAAAGGCGACACGGTGTACTTCATCGACGCCGACCGCGCGGCTACAGAAACACAGACCGGAAGAATGAGAGAGCTCGGATGGAATGTCAGCGGTTACACCGGCGACGTGGCGGAGAAGGAAGAGCTGGATAAGTTCGCAGCCATGGTGCTGAGCAGGCATCCCGAGGGCATACACTGCCTCATCAACAACGCGTGTGTGATGAATGGCGGATTGCTGGGCGGATGCTCCTACGATGACTTCATGTATGTGCAGCGCGTTGGCGTGGCTGCACCTTTCTGGCTCGCCAGCCTGTTCAAAGACCATTTTCAAGGACTCGGTTCCATCGTCAACATATCGTCCACACGGGCGTTCCAGTCGCAAGCTGACACGGAGAGTTACACTGCTGCAAAAGGCGGCATCACCGCACTGACACACGCCATGGCTGTGAGTCTTGCCGGCGTGGCGAGGGTAAACTCCATCTCACCGGGATGGATAGACACAGGCGCCTGGCACTCCGACAGCTATCAGCCACATTACAGCCATGGCGACACAGCACAGCATCCGTCGCGCCGCGTTGGCGAGCCCGGCGACATAGCACGCGTCGCCGAGTTTCTGTGCGACACACGCAACTCGTTCATAAACGGCGAGAACGTGACAGTGGACGGCGGTATGAGCCGCCTGATGGTCTACCATGACGACTGCGGATGGACCTTCGACGACGGACACGGCAGCCGTTCCGACACAAGCACACATTGAATATTGTATAAGGAAAGAAAGGAGACAATCACAATGCTGGCATACACTTACATCGGAAAAGGGCACTTCGGACTGACAGAAAAACCCGTGCCCGAACTGCAGGACCCGCGCGACGCCATCGTGAGGGTGACGCTCGGAAGCATCTGCACGAGCGACCTGCACATAAAGCACGGCAGTGTTCCGCGCGCCGTACCGGGCATCACCGTAGGTCATGAGATGGTGGGCATAGTGGAAAAGACAGGCGCGGAGGTGACGAACGTCAGACCGGGCGACCGCGTGACAGTGAATGTGGAGACCTTCTGCGGCGAATGTTTCTTCTGCCGTAAAGGCTACGTGAACAACTGCGAGGACCCCGACGGAGGCTGGGCTCTCGGTTGCCGCATCGACGGAGGGCAGGCTGAGTATGTCCGTGTGCCGCATGCCGGACAGGGACTCAACCGCATACCCGACGGCGTAAGCGACGAACAGGCTCTCTTCACGGGCGACATCCTCGCCACAGGATACTGGGCTGCGCGCATATCGGAGATTGATCCGGACGACACTGTGCTCATCATCGGAGCCGGACCGACGGGCATCTGCACCCTGCTGTGCGTCATGCTGAAGAGCCCGCGACGCATCATCGTGTGCGAGAAATCTCGGGAGCGCGCCGCCTTCGTGCGCAGCCATTATCCCGGAGTGGTTGTCACCGGTCCGGAAAACTGCGCCGCTGTAGTATCGGAAAACAGTCTCCACGGTGGCGCGGATGTGGTGATTGAGGTGGCGGGGAGCGATGACACGTTCCGCATGGCGTGGCAGTGCGCGCGTCCGAACGCCATCGTCACGGTGGTGGCGCTTTACGACCATCCGCAGACATTGCCCCTTCCGGACATGTACGGAAAGAATCTCACGTTCAAGACCGGCGGTGTCGACGGCTGCGACTGTGAGGAGATACTGCGCCTTATAGCCGAAGGCAAGATAGACACGACACCGCTCATCACCCACAGGTTCGCTCTCTCGCAGATAGATGAGGCTTACCGCGTGTTCGAGAACCGGCTTGACGGGGTGATAAAGGTAGCCATAAGCAACGACACTCAGACGTGTGTCACTACACCGTAAGGACACCTCGCGACGCCAATGACGGCATCCGCAGCCTGCTGACGCGCCCTACTGGGACACCGGCTCAGCCTCTTCCGCCGCCTTATAATAACGACAACATACATGCAGGACATCATGTCGGTAATGATGTCCTGCATTTTTTATTTTATATACAGCCCCGCCTGAAACAGCGTTTTTCCCATACCTGACAGCCAACACAGACCTTATTCCCAATCAGCCATCGGCATACAGCGCACGCAAAACTTACGATTTGTCATTCTGATTGGATATTTTGTTACAATTAGAAAGCCGTTCCCGTCATATGAGAAAGCAACTGTAAGACAGCCGAATTATATTTTCCAAAAGTCAGAATAAATATTATTTCAATTGCATTTATTATTAATTTTGCATCGGAAACGATACAAAAAGACAACTATTATTATATTTTAGTTTCATAAAGACATACAAACCGAGACTCAGGAAACAACATATGCAATAACTTAAAAGGCAAAAGTATGATGAACAACCGTTTAAAAGAGACCACATTCCTGCTGTTATCATTTATTGCAACCGTGCAGACGGCACACGCGCAGGACAGACCCGAAGTATCAGTAGGTGCCGACATAGTGAGCGGATACATATGGCGCGGTCAGGAACTTGGCGGTTTCAGTGTCCAGCCATCGGCTTCGCTGTCATGGAAAGGACTGTCTCTTTCGGCATGGGGTTCGGCAAGTCTTGAGAGCGAATACGCCAAAGAGTTCGACCTTACACTCGGTTATGCCACAGGAGGATTCAGCATTTCGCTGACCGACTACAGCTTCAGCAAAGGCACAAACTTCAAGAGCGGAAGCATGATAGAGGGCAAATATTTCCATTACGGCAGCCGTTCCACACTCCATGTGTTTGAGGCACAGGTCGGCTACGACTTCGATGTGGTGGCTGTAAACTGGCATACCAACATCGGAGGGAACGACGGAAGACGTGCAAACGGCAAGAGAGCATACTCCTCCTACGTCTCCGCCACGGCTCCGTTCAGGCTCGGCGGCATAGACTGGAACGCCACAATAGGTGTCACACCGTGGGAGACGACCTTCTACAACAACGGCTGTGACGGTTTCGAAGTGTCCGAGCTAAGCCTCGGGGCGTCCAAGACCATCCGCGTGACCGAACGTTTCGGTCTGCCGCTGTCGGCAAAGGCGATATGGAATCCCGCTACCGAGAACGCATACTTCACCGTGGGTCTGAGTCTGTGAAACGCAATAACGATATCCGGCAACACATCCATACATTATATAATAATATAAAAAGACACATCATTATGAAGAAAATTGAAGCAATCATCCGCCGCACCCGGTTTGACGATGTTAAGGAAGCGCTGCTTGAGGCGGACATTGAATGGTTCTCATACTATGAAGTAAGAGGTGTGGGAAAGACACGCGAGGCGCGCATCTACCGCGGAGTGGCATACGACACAAGTTCCATTGAGCGCATCCTCATATCCATTGTCGTGAGAGAGAAAAACGTGGAGAAGACCATTCAGGCGGTCATGAAGGCGGCATATACGGGCGAGATAGGCGACGGACGCATATTCGTCATACCCGTGGAAGACGCCATACGCATACGCACGGGAGAGCGTGGCGACATCGCGCTCTACAACGCCGAGCACGAGAAATAGCGGCAGACACGAGAGAAGAAAGCATAAGACAACAACAATAATAAATTGAACGACATTATGACAACAGCAATATCACTCAATTCAGGAAACACTGCATGGCTCATCATGGCAACCGTTCTTGTGCTGATGATGACCATTCCGGGCATCGCCCTGTTCTATGGCGGACTCGTGAGAAGGAAAAACATGCTCAGCGTTATAATGCAGAGCCTCTCCATAGTATCCGTTATCAGCATCATATGGGTTGTCTTCGGCTACAGCCTCGCGTTCGGATCAGGATTCGACGGAAACCTTTTCCGCTATGGCATAGGCGGATTCGACAAGGTGATGCTCAAAGGCATAAGCCTCGACACCATCACTACGGGCGGCATACCCGAACTGCTCTTCGTCATGTTCCAGTGCATGTTCGCCGTCATAACGCCAGCCCTCATCCTCGGAGCATTCGCCGAGCGCGTGAAGTTCTCGGGCTTCCTGATGTTCACAATACTGTGGAGCGTGTTCGTATACATGCCGATGGCGCACTGGGTATGGGGCGGAGGATTCCTCATGGAGATGGGAGCCATCGACTTCGCGGGCGGTACCGTGGTGCACATCAACGCCGGAGTGTCGGCTCTTGTGATGGCTCTGCTCGTGGGACGCCGCAATGACTACCGACCGGGAAAGCCCATCACGCCCCACAACATACCGTTCGTGTTCATCGGAACGGCACTTCTCTGGCTCGGATGGTTCGGTTTCAACGCCGGCAGCGGACTCGCAGCCGACGGACTGGCAGCCAACGCTTTCCTCGTGACACACATAGCGACGTGCGTCGCGGCAGTCTCGTGGATGACCGTAGACTGGATTGTCAACAGGAAGCCCACCACCGTAGGGGCGTGCACCGGAGCCGTCGCCGGACTTGTGGCGATAACACCCGCCGCCGGCACGGCAGACATTCCGGGAGCCATATGCATCGGACTCGTCGCCTCACTCGTATGCTTCTGGATGGTGGCTGTGGTGAAACCGAAGTTCGGATATGACGACGCTCTCGACGCATTCGGCGTTCACGGCATGGGCGGAATGGTCGGTTCGGTGCTCACGGGGGTGTTCGCCACGAGAGCCGTGACGGGTGACGACGGTGTCCAGGGCGCGCTCTACGGCGACTGGCACCAGCTCTGGGTGCAGACAGCCACGACACTCATATCAGTCGTCTTCAGCGCGGTGATGACGTTCGTCATATTCCGTATCACCGACGCAGTGTGCGGTATAAGGGTCATGAGACGCGTCGAGGAGGAAGGACTCGATGTCTACGAGCACGGTGAGGCGGCGTACGACATGTAGTATGCAGCACACAATATGATGGCAATTAATTTGTAACATCTGCTTATAAGCAGCTTATTACAAAACAAGATAAATAACAACAACCAACAAAAACAACACAACAATTATGTCGAGTTTAAGATTCAGAGTAGTTGAAAAGGCTTTTCAGACCAAAGCCAGGGAATTTCCAATACCGGAGGAAAGACCGAGTGAGTATTTCGGAAAATACGTGTTCAACCGCGAGAAGATGTTCAAATATCTCCCGGGCGACGTGTTCGCCAAGCTCGTGGACGTGATAGACAACGGCGCGGCACTCGATGGCGGCATCGCCGACGAGGTGGCGTCGGGCATGAAACGGTGGGCTATGGAGCTCGGAGCGACCCACTACACCCATTGGTTCCAGCCTCTCACGGAGGGCACGGCAGAGAAACATGACGCCTTCGTGGAGCACAACGGCAAGGGCGGAATGATGGAGGAGTTCTCCGGAAAACTGCTCGTGCAGCAGGAGCCCGACGCCTCGTCGTTCCCCAACGGAGGCATACGCAACACGTTCGAGGCGCGCGGCTACAGCGCGTGGGACCCTTCGTCGCCCGTCTTCGTGGTGGACGACACGCTCTGCATACCCACCATATTCATATCATACACAGGCGAGTCGCTCGACTACAAGACGCCTCTTCTAAAGGCTCTCCGCGCTATGAACAAGGCGGCGGTGGACGTATGCCACTACTTCGACCCCTCAGTGAAGAAGGTGTTTTCCTATCTCGGATGGGAGCAGGAGTATTTTCTGGTGGACGAGGGACTCTATGCGGCGCGCCCTGACCTGCTTCTCACCGGACGGACGCTCATGGGGCATGAGGCGTCGAAGAACCAGCAGCTCGAGGACCATTACTTCGGCGCCATCCCGATACGTGTCGCCGCGTTCATGAAAGACCTCGAGATACAGGCTCTCGAACTGGGAATACCGGTGAAGACGCGCCACAACGAGGTGGCACCGAACCAGTTTGAGCTTGCCCCGATATACGAGGAGTGCAATCTGGCGGTGGACCACAACATGCTCATAATGTCGCTCATGCGCAAGGTGGCGCGCGCCCACGGCTTCAGAGTGCTGCTCCACGAAAAGCCCTTCAAGGGCATAAACGGCTCCGGAAAGCACAACAACTGGTCGCTCGGGACTGACAACGGCACCGCCCTCATGGCTCCGGGAAAGACGGCTGAGGAAAACCTGCGCTTCATCACCTTCATCGTCAACACGCTGATGGCTGTCTACCGTCACAACGGACTGCTCAAGGCGAGCATCATGAGCGCGACAAACGCCCACCGTCTGGGAGCCAACGAGGCACCGCCAGCCATCATATCGTCGTTTCTCGGCACACAGCTCAGCCAGGTGCTCGACCATCTTGAGGTGAGCACCGACGAGGACATGGGTGTTCTGGTAGGCAAGCACGGCATGAAGCTCGACATCCCACAGATACCCGAACTGCTCATCGACAACACCGACCGCAACCGTACGTCGCCCTTCGCCTTCACAGGCAACAGGTTCGAATTCCGCGCCGTAGGGTCGGAAGCCAACTGCGCCAGCGCGATGATCGCGCTCAACACCGCCATGGCAGAGCAGCTCACCGACTTCAAGCACGACGTGGACGAGGCGATGTCTGACGACGTATCGAAGGAGACAGCCATCCTTCAGGTGCTCAGAAGATACATAAAGACATGCAAGCCCATACGTTTCGACGGCAACGGATACAGCGAGGAGTGGAAGGCGGAAGCAGCCAGACGCGGGCTCGACTGCGAGACATCATGCCCCGTGATATTCGACAACTACCTCTCGGAAAGCAGCGTCAGGATGTTCACCTCCACAGGCGTGATGACCAAAGTGGAGCTGGAGGCGCGCAACGAGGTGAAATGGGAGACCTACACCAAGAAGATACAGATAGAGGCGCGGGTGCTCGGCGACCTCGCCATGAACCACATCGTGCCCGTAGCCACGCACTACCAGAGCATGCTCATCAACAATGTCTACAGACTGAAAGAGCTGTTCGACGCCTCTGAGGCTGAGGGAATGTCGGCTGAAAACATCTCTCTCATCCGTGAGATTGCCGAACGCACGGCATACATAAAGAAGCATGTGGACGACATGGTGGAGGCTCGCAAGGTGGCGAACAGGATTGACAACGTGCGCGAGAAAGCCATAGCCTATCACGACACCATCGCTCCGATGCTCGAGCAGATACGCTACCACATAGACAAACTGGAGCTTATCGTGGACGACCAGATGTGGACTCTGCCCAAATACAGAGAGTTGTTATTTATCCGGTAAATAAAGATTCCTTCATTGTTAGTTATTCAACAAGTGATTCCGGGCTGCCGCGAGGCAGTCCGGTTTTTATTTTCCGTCAGTCCGTTCCGCCTGTCGCGGTATGTAAATGAAATCCTTTTCTTCATACACCGACACGCTTTCAGAATGCCATACACTCATCCGCACACCGCTGTACGCCCTCCGTTCCTCATCCGCACACCCGTCCTCATCCTGTATGAAGCCTTGTCATGAACAAACCCGCCGCGTATTCCGCAAAACCGGGAAGTGACATTGCCTAAAGAATAATGGAACAATAAATAATCATGACAGCCGATCGTCACCCAACGGATATGCTCCGGAAAATGCATAAACATTCATTTTCATGGTAAAAAAATTTGACAACGGAAAACTGGAAAAGGGGAGATGGGGAGAGAGTGAGAAAGGGTGAGAAGGTGAGAAAGTGAGGGGGTGAGGGGTGCGGAATGGGCTTTTTGATGACACGGGACGGGGTTTGGAGGCGCGGGAAAGGGTTCTTGGTGGTTCGGAAGAGGGTTTTTGAGGGGATGGGATGGGCTTTTTGAGGGTGCGGAAGAGGCTCTTTGGGGGTGTGAAAGAGGCTCTTTGAGGATGTGAAAGAGGCTCTTTGGAGAGGCGGAATGGGCGGTACGGATTATTGGGATGATGCAAATGGCTGATTGTCAATGACGTATGCAAAACGCTGAAAACTCGCGTATTTGCGCCCGAAGAGGCATGAGGACAGAAAAACGGCGGTATTTTCAAGTTACGGTGAATATTTATTCACGACGCCACGGTGCGTTCCGTATATTTATGCAGAATCTCCTTCACCGCCCGCACACGTCAGTTTGCATAAAAAGTCCTGTCCGAGCCGCACCGGAACATACCTCCGATGACAGTCACGTACAGGACAGACAACTATTGATGTATCACAAAATAAACAATCAGCCGCGCGGAGGCTAACCTCTAATAAGCGTCCTCATGCACGCCGCTCACGGCTCTTCCGCTCGGCTCGTTTACGCCTGCGAACGAGTCGTCCCACGCAAGAGCCTCAGCCGTGGAGCACGCCACACTCGGCACGCTGGGCACGCTGCGGGCGGCACTCTCGCTCGGAAAATACTCCTCGAATATGCTGCGGTAGTAGTATTCCTCCTTGTTCATCGGAGTGTTTACGGGGAAACGCTCCGCCGCGCGCGCCATCTGCCCGTCGCTCACAGCCTTCGACGTGACGTCCTTCAGCGTGTCTATCCAGCTGTAGCCCACCCCGTCGCTGAACTGTTCCTTCTGTCTCCACGCCACACTTTCGGGCAGCAGGTCGCAGAAAGCGTCTCTCACAATCTTCTTCTCGATGGTTTTGCCGGGGCACATCTTCACCGAAGGGTTGAGCCGCATAGCCGTGTCGAGAAACTCCTTGTCAAGAAACGGCACCCTGCCCTCCACTCCCCACGCCGACAGAGACTTGTTGGCGCGCAGGCAGTCATACAGATACAGCTTCGAGAGCTTGCGCACCGTCTCCTCGTGGAAAGCCCGTGCGTCGGGCGCCTTATGGAAATAGAGGTATCCGCCGAACACCTCGTCGGCTCCCTCTCCGCTAAGCACCATCTTTATGCCCATGCTCTTTATCACCCTCGCGAGCAGATACATGGGGGTGGATGCGCGCACTGTGGTGACGTCGTATGTCTCGATGTAGTATATCACATCGCGCAAGGCGTCAAGCCCTTCCTCTATTGTGTAGTTTATCTCATGGTGCACCGTGCCTATGTGAAGAGCCACTTCGCGCGCCTTCTCAAGGTCGGGCGAGCCCTTCAGTCCCACCGCGAAGCTGTGCAGCTGCGGCCACCATGCTGCGTTGCGCCCGCCCGTCTCTATGCGGCGCGCGGCGTATTTCTTTGCCAGAGCCGATATGACCGAGCTGTCGAGACCGCCCGAGAGCAGCACGCCGTAGGGCACGTCGCTCATCAGCTGCCGCCTCACCGCACTGTCGAGAGCCTCGCGCAGGTCTGCGGTCTGCCTTTTGACGGCATCCTCCCCTGGCGCGACGCGCGTATGGTTCACCGCCTCCGGAGTGTAGTTGAGCCTCACATTGTCATATTCCGTCCACTCTCTCCTGTACCAGCGTCTCATCTTCCCCTCGCGGCTCCAGTAATAGTGTCCTGGCAGGAAGGGCTCGTAGCTCTCGCACACACCCTCGAGAGCCTTCAGCTCACTGGCGCAGCAGACGCGCCCCTCGCTGTCTTTGCCGATGTAAAGCGGTATCACCCCGATGGCGTCGCGTGCGATGAGATACTCGTCCCTCTCCTCATCATAGAGCGCGAAAGCGAATATTCCGTTCAGTTCCTCGATGAAGTCCACGCCCTTGTCGCGGTAGAGTGCGAGTATCACCTCACAGTCGCTGCCCGTGCCGAAAGCGTATTTTCCGGCATAGCGCGCGCGTATCTCGCGGTGGTTGTATATCTCCCCGTTCACCGCGAGAATCTGTTTTCTGTCGGGAGAGAACAGCGGCTGCCCGCCGCTTTGCGGGTCGACGATCGACAACCGTTCATGACACAGTATGGCAGACCGTCCGCACCAGATGCCGCTCCAGTCAGGTCCGCGGTGCCTTATCTTCCTCGACATGCCGAGAGCCTTTGTCCTCAGCGCGCCCACGTCGCCCTTTATATCAAATATGGCAGTTATTCCACACATACGCTATAGCTTTTTAAGATAATTGTCTATGTCCTGAGCGGCTTTCCGTCCGCCCGCTATGCATCTCACCACGAGGCTTGCTCCGGTAGCCGCGTCGCCCGCCACGAACACGTTGTCGGCATATTCGGGATGCTGCGGTCTGAGGAATCCCATTGCCAGAAGCACCATGTCGGCGTCTATCATTTTCTTCTTGCCCGTGGGTCTCATCACCGGGCGTCCGCCGTCGGAGGCAGGAGTCCACTCCACCTCCTCCACTTCCACACCGCTCACCCGTCCGTCCTCCGTCCCGACGAAGCGTGTCGAGGCAAGACACCAGCGGCGTTCGCAGCCCTCCTCGTGGCTCGAGCTGGTCTTCAGCACCTGCTGCCACTGCGGCCAGGGAGTAGCCGGATTGTGCCCTACCGGCGGTTTCGGCATTATCTCTATCTGCATCACCGACACCGCACCCTGCCTGTTGCTCGTGCCGATGCAGTCGCTGCCCGTGTCGCCTCCGCCTATCACGAGCACCCGTTTGCCCTTTGCACTTATGCGGCTGTCGCCGTCGAAGGTCTGTCCGGCAAGCACCCTGTTCTGCTGCGAGAGCATCTCCAGTGCGAAGTGTATGCCCTTCAGCTCGCGCCCGGGAATGTCAAGGTCGCGCGCCTGCGGCGTTCCTGTGCACAGACACCATGCGTCGAAGCCGTCAGGAAGGTCCTGGGTGTCTATCGGAGTGTTCACGCAGAACCTCACGCCCTCGGCTTCCATGATGCCGATGCGGCGGTCGATGACAGCCTTGTTGAGCTTGAAGTTGGGTATGCCGAAGCGCAACAGTCCGCCCACATACTCATCCTTCTCAAACACCGTCACCTCATAGCCCATGGCGTTGAGGCGGTTTGCGGCGGCAAGTCCTGCCGGTCCGGAGCCCACTATGCCGACCTTCATGCCGTTGCGCCCGTACTTGTGCGGCTGCACATATCCTTCCCTGAACGCCGCCTCTATTATGGCAGCCTCGTCCTCCCTTATCGTCACGGGGGCGTCGATTGCCAGTTTGAGCACGCAACTCTTCTCGCAGGGCGCCGGACAGATGCGTCCGGTGAACTCAGGAAAGTCGTTTGTGGCGGTCAGTATCTCGTAAGCCTCGCGCCACTTGCCCTTATACAGTGCGTCCTGAAACTCCGGAGGACGGTTGCCCAAGGGGCACGCCCAATGGCAGAAAGGCACTCCGCAGTCCATGCAGCGCGACGCCTGCAGCTTGCGTTCACTCGTGTTCAACGTCTGTTCCACCTCACCGTAGTCGCTTATCCTGTCGTGCACCGGACGGTAGCCCGCCTCCTGCCGTGGTATGGTGAGAAATGCTTTAGGGTTTCCCATATATGTTTCTGTGATAATGTTCTTACTCTGTTTAATAATCTCTCTGCACGTCCGCTATCTTCTGTTGCAGCTTCCGCATCTGCTCTTCGGCAAGTACGCGCTTGTATTCGATAGGTGTCACCTGTATGAACTCGTCGGCATAGCGGTTCCAGTCGTCAAGCATGGTGCGCGCCAAGGGTGAGCATGTGTACAGATAATGCTGTCTGATGAGCTCGTGAAGCTCCTTTCTCGCGGTGGAACTCTCGAGCAGCGACAGCTCCACCATCTCCATATTGCAGAAGTAGTCGAACGTGCGGTCGCGGTCCCAGACGTATGCCACGCCGCCGCTCATGCCCGCGGCGAAGTTGCGTCCGGTCTTTCCGAGCACCACGACCCTGCCTCCCGTCATGTACTCGCAGCAGTGGTCGCCCACGCCTTCCACCACTGCCACGGCACCGGAGTTGCGCACCGCGAACCTCTCGCCCACGCAACCGTTGATGTAGACCTGTCCTCCCGTGGCTCCGTAGAGCAGCGTGTTGCCTGCGATGGTGTTCTTTCCGGCGTCGAAGTTCGACCTTATGGGCGGACGTACAGATATGAGTCCTCCGCTCAGACCCTTGCCCAGATAGTCGTTTGCCTCACCTTCGAGGCGGAAACTTATGCCGTGCGCGAGGAACGCACCGAAGCTCTGACCCGCCGAGCCTTTGAATCTGACGTTGATGGAATGCTCGGGCAGTCCGTCGTTGCCGTATCTCGCGGCGACCGCTCCCGACAACATCGCACCGACAGAACGGTCGGTGTTGGCGATGGCATAGTCGAGCGACACCTCCCTGCCGTTCTCTATGGCGTCGCGCGCTGCGGCAATCATGCCGACGTCCATCACGCTTCCGATGTCGTGCCGCTGCTCTCCCGTGTGGCGGATGGCTGCTCCGTTGTCAACCATATGCAGCATACGGCTGAAGTCGAGCAGCGAAGCCCTGCCGTGTCCTTCGGTGTTCTTCAGCACGATAAGGTCTGTCCTGCCCACTATGTCGTCGAGTCTGGTGAATCCCATCTGCGCAAGATACTCCCTCACTTCCTGCGCGAGGAACCTGAAATAGTTCACGACGAACTTGTAATGACCGCGGAAATGCGCGCGCAGACGCTCATCCTGAGTAGCCACTCCCACCGGACACATGTTGGTGTGACACTTCCTCATCATCACACAACCGAGCACAATGAGCGCCGAAGTGCCGAATCCGAACTCGTCGGCACCGAGCAACGCCATGCTTATAATGTCGCGTCCGGTCTTCAGCTGACCGTCCGCCTGCAGGCGCACCTGCCCGCGCAGACCGTTGAGGACAAGCGTCTGCTGTGTCTCGCTGAGCCCTATCTCCGGCGGAACACCGGCATAGCGCATCGACGAAGCGGGCGAGGCACCCGTTCCACCCTCCGCTCCTGAGATGACGATGAGGTCAGCCTTCGCCTTGGCAACGCCTGCCGCGATGGTTCCCACTCCGCTTTCCGCCACGAGCTTCACGCTTATCCGTGCCTTGGGATTGACATTCTTAAGGTCGAAAATGAGCTGCGCGAGGTCCTCGATGGAGTATATGTCGTGATGGGGAGGCGGAGATATGAGCGAGATTCCGGGTATGGAGTGGCGCGTACGGGCTATTATCCCGTCCACCTTGAAGCCGGGCAACTGTCCTCCCTCGCCCGGTTTGGCACCCTGCGCCACCTTTATCTGTATCTCGTCGGCATTGACAAGATATTCGGCAGTCACTCCGAAACGTCCCGACGCCACCTGTTTTGTCCTGCTGTTGAGCGATATGCCTTCCGACGAACCGTGAAAACGGCTGCTGTCCTCGCCTCCCTCGCCGGTGTTGCTGCGCGTTCCCAGCTCGTTCATAGCAAGCGCGAGAGCCTCGTGAGCCTCCTTGCTGATGGCTCCGAACGACATCGCCCCGGTCACGAAACGGCGCACTATGTCCTCCACCGGCTCCACACTGTCTATCGGAATGGGGCTGGTCTTGAAGTCGAAGAAGTCGCGGAGGAATATCTCACCGTCCTTCCGGTCGGCAAGAGAAGTGAACTCCTTGAACTTCTTATAGCTCCCCAGCCGCGTGGCAAGCTGCAAGGCGGAGATGGTCTCAGGGTTCCACGCATGCCTCACCCCGTCCTTGCGATAGGAGAAAAGTCCGATGTGAGGCAGCAAGCCCGACACAGCGGCAGAGCCGAACCCGTCGTTGTGGAACGCCGCATAGTCGCGCGCTATCTCCTCCAAGCCTATTCCGCCGATGGTGGAGACATCCGTTCCGAAGCAGTCGTGCAGCAGTTCGGCTCCCACTCCCACCGCCTCGAATATCTTGGCGCCGCGATAAGAGCGGATGGTACTTATGCCCATCTTGCTCATTATCTTGTATAATCCCTTGCAGAGAGCCTTGACGTAGTTCTTCTCAGCAGTGTCGTAGTCGAGCTGTATGGCGTTGCTTCTCACCAGAGAGTCGGTCACAGCGAACGCCATATAGGGATTGATGGCACTCGCCCCGTAGCCAAGCAGCAGGGCGGCATGCATCACCTCGCGTATCTCACCGCTCTCCACGATGAGCGCGGTCTGCACTCTCTTCTGCACGGATATGAGGTGATGGTGCACGGCACTCACCGCAAGGAGCGACGGGATGGCTGCATGCGAGGCGTCCACGGCGCGGTCGGAGAGTATGATATAGTTAGCCCCCTCGTCCACCGACGCCTCCGCCTGACGGCACAGACTGCCGAGCGCGGCGTGCAGGGATGCCTTTCCGCCCTCCGGACTGAATACAGCCGACAGCTTCACGGTGTTGAATCCCTTGTAGCGTATGTTGCAGAGGATGTCGAGCTGGGTGTTTGTGAGCACGGGGTGAGGCAGTCTCACCATCTTGCAGTGCGACTCGTCGGGCAGCAGGATGTTCATGCCCACCGCACCGATGTACTCCGTGAGCGACATGACAAGCTCCTCGCGGATGGGGTCAATGGGCGGATTGGTGACCTGGGCGAACTGCTGCCGGAAGTAGTTGAAGAGCAGTTGGGGACGGTCGGACAGCACTGCGAGCGGCGTGTCGTTGCCCATGGAGGCAGTCGGCTCGGAGCCGTTGACACACATAGGCTGTATGACAAGCTCCACATCCTCGCGCGTATATCCGAACGTCCTCAGCTTTCTGGCGTAGTCGTCCACGCTGTTCTGCGCCTTGCGTCCGCTGCGCAGGGCGTCCAGCTCAATGCGGTTGGCTGACAGCCACTGCCTGTAGGGCTTCATAGAAGCGAGACTCTCCTTCAGTTCCCCGTCGTAGTATATCCTGCCCTCCTGCGTGTCCACGAGCAGAATCTTGCCCGGCTGGAGGCGTCCTTTCTCCTTTATGTCGGCAGGCTCGAAGCCTATGACGCCAGCCTCGCTCGCCACAACCATCATGCCGTTGCGCGTTATGAGATAGCGCGCCGGGCGCAGACCGTTGCGGTCGAGCATGCCACCGGCATAGCGACCGTCGCTGAAGAGGAGCGCCGCCGGACCGTCCCACGGCTCCATGAGGATGGAGTGGTACTCGTAGAACGCCTTCAGGTCCTCGCTGATGGGGTTCTTGTCGTTGAACGACTCGGGTATGAGCATCGCCATGGCATGGGGCAGACTGAGTCCCGACATGACGAAGAACTCAAGCACATTGTCGAGCGAGGCACTGTCGCTCATGCCCGGCTGTATGACGGGACGTATGCCTCTGACATCGCCCAGAGCCGGAGTGGAGAGCACACTCTCGCGCGCCTCCATCCACGCGCGGTTGCCCCTGATGGTGTTTATCTCACCGTTGTGCGCGAGCAGACGGAACGGCTGGGCAAGGCTCCACGTGGGAAACGTGTTGGTGCTGAAGCGCGAGTGCACCACGGCTATGCCGCTCGTGAAATAAGGTTGGGTGAGGTCGGGGAAATATTCGCGCACCTGCACCGACGAGAGCATGCCCTTGTAGACGATGTTCTTGCTCGAGAGCGACACGATGTAGAAGTCCTTGTGCGTGATGCGACGCTCGATGCGCTTGCGTATGATGTACAGAGTGCGGTCGAAGGTGGCAGTGTCCGCCGCCCCCGTTATGAACACCTGCCTGATGTCGGGCTCCGTGGCGAGCGCGTCCTTGCCGAGCACCGACGAGTTGACGGGCACGCTGCGGAGGTGCATCAGAGTGAGTCCCTCGCGCTCAATCTCCTCTATCATTATGCTGAGCATGCCCGCCTGAAGGTCCGGGTCCTTGGGAAGGAACACCAGACCCGTGCCGTACTTGCCCTTCTCCGGCACGGGAATGCCCTGCAGGAGGATGAACTCGTGGGGTATCTGAAGCATGATGCCGGCACCGTCGCCGGTCTTGTTGTCAGCCCCCTCGGCACCCCTGTGCTTCATGTTCTCGAGCACCTTGAGAGCCGAGTCCACCAGTTCGTGCGACTTGTTGCCGTGTATGTCCACTATCATACCCACTCCGCACGCATCGTGTTCGTGTGATGCGTCATATAATCCGGTTCTTTCCGACATTGTCATATTACCAAAAGTTATCGTTTTATCCTATAATTCTTTCCTTGTGAAATATATTTATCACAAATCATTTACTTTGTCCTGCAAAAGTAATAATTTCCTTTCAGAATGACAGGAAAGACCGTACTGATAATCAAAAAAAATAAAGCCATCTTACGATTTATAACATAGCAGCCATCCAAGGCACCGATATCACAATACATGTAAGTAAAAACCGGTATTTTATAACATATTGTAAATCACACAATATTTATATAATAAAAATGCCGGAAAAACGCTCCGGTTATGTTTATTCTGCCATAAAAGGCTCCGGAACCGACGGCATGACATGACGGGAAACAGCCTGTGCGCGACCGTAAGCGTAAAAACGCACCGCCAGGGAATCCCATGCAGACACGACGGCAAGGGGATGAAGCAGGGCAATGAAGGGGTTTTGTATTGGCGTAGAAACAAACATTGGGGAGGAACAACGGTGGAACGTCAACTCCGCGAGAACGGTGCGGAAGCGTGCAGGAGCAATTCCCGACACGAATACGCGAGTTTTGCACGGTTTGGGTATCTCTCTGTCTGCCAGCCGCTTACGCGATACAATCAAATAAAAAAGGATTTATCCTCGTGCGGAAAAGCCCGTTCGGGCAGACGGAAGAGCCTTTTTGACACCACAGGAAAGGCTTTTCCGGATGCCGACAGAGCCTCTTCCGTACACCGGAAAAGCGGGTTTCGCCCGTCGGAAAACCTTTTTCAGGCTCATCATACGAAAGAAACGGAGATATGGAACAACAAAAACGGCATATCTTCCGGACAGACTCCGCGATGCCATTTCTGTTTTACAGCTTTCAGACTGTCAAAATTTTTTACTTCAGCCACAGCTTGTCCATCCATGCCAAGCAACTGCGGCGGCATGGCGGAAAGGTAACGTACCGTCCGCAGGCTGACCTGCATCAGAGTCCGCGCGCCGTCACCTCCTCAACTATCTCACGCGCCACGGCGGCTATGACGGCTGCATTGACAGCGTCGGTCTCGGCGGAATCTTTTATGAAGACGGTGATGTAGCAGTTGCGTCCCGACGGCATGCGCACCACGGCGACATCGTTGTCACCGGTCTTTATGCCTGCCATGCGGTCGGAGCTGCCCGTCTTGTGGGCTACGGGAAGGCTTTCAGGCACTCCGGCACGTATCTTGTCAGCACCCGTCACGGTGGCTGCCATCATGCTCCGCAGAGGCGCGTAGAGCGGTGCGGAGCCTTCGAAAATGATTTTCATGAGCCGTGTCATAGCCTCCGGGGTGCTCCAGTTGTCGTAGCAGCGGGTGATGTCGCGGTGCATGGCGTCCTCATCGTGCATCAGGCGGAAGCCGTCCACACCGAGCGAGCGCACATAACGGTCGACCTGTCCTATTCCGCCCGCCATGCGTATGAGTATGTCGCAGGCGTTGTTGTCGCTTTCCGCCACGCTGTATCTCATCAGTCCGGCTAGCGTGATGTCGACGTCTCCCGACGGACGGGCGTCCCTCAGCGGACTGTAAGTGTTCTCACGCAGCATGGCTCTCTCAACATGCACCACGGTGTCGAGGCTTGTGCCGCTTGCCGACATGTCGGCAAGCACCTTCATGGCAACATGTACCTTGAACACGCTCATGAGCGGAAAGCGCACCCGCGCGTTCCTTACATAACTGAAGTCACCGCATTCAGCCGACACTCCGACGGTCATCCGCCTGCCCGAAAGGATGGAGTCAATGCGCTCCGCGAGGGATGCCGGCATGCCAGCACACCACAGACGGCAAGGCAGGAGTGTGACGGCGAAGAGGAAAAACAGACGTATAAGATTTATCATATGTACCTTAATTCCGCAACACTATAATTTAACTTTATTTATAAGTTCCTGAGCAACAAAAAGTTGCCCAGGATTTTGCCATGTCAGAATTTTCACTTATCTTAGTGTTGCAAAAAGAAAACAAGCAAAACTCTAATATGACATGGCAAAAATACAAATTAAATCTGAGAAACTCACACCTTTTGGAGGAATTTTTTCAATCATGGAGAAATTTGACTCCATGC
>OGYZ01000293.1_pt1 | contig 46936 bp, 29 predicted proteins | sample 1576681 | NCBI WGS metagenome assembly OGYZ01 (sample SAMEA3541480, study PRJEB24748) | human gut metagenome | biome: human gut; feature: human-associated habitat; material: faeces | place: China | collected 2012 | reverse complement strand
GAATGAATAATTATGCACATACTTAATGCATACAGATGCAAGCATGTTTGTTTTTGGGAATACATTATATTGTTATGCGCAGATGAAAAAAGTAGAGACGCAAAATCTTGCGTCTCACAAGCAAGAATGCGCAATAAACAGATGCGAAACATGTCTGTCAATGCTGCGCTTTTTGCTCGTGAGACGCAAGGATGGGCTATAAACAAATGCGATTATATGCCTGTCATTGCCGCGTTTTTTGCTCGTGAGACGCAAGATTTTGCACTGGTGTCCCAAAAAAAAATTAACATTCATCTGTAATGGATTGATAATCAGAACAAATTTATCAATAAAGTTTGTCGGAGGATTTTGAAAATACATTTTATTGTCTATATTGGCGTAACTGACAAAATGTTACCAATATGCCACAAAACGCTTACATCTTCAATCAACTGCATTCGCTTTTGCCGCGTGACCATTTCGAGTATCTTGTAAAGAAATATGACGGTAACGCCTATATAAAAAAATACAGTTGCTGGAACCATTTTCTTGTAATGTTATGGGCACAGCTTTCCGGTCGTGAGAGTCTGCGCGATATAGAAAGCAGCCTCCGTGCCCATCGTGATAAACTTTACCGTCTGGGTATGGGAATGGACATTTCACGAAACAACATTTCTTATGCTAACGCAACACGTGAAGTCGCGATATTCAGGGAATTCGCACAAAGGGTGATGGACATGTCCTTTGGACATATCAAGGCTGACGTGTCGCTGCTCTCCAGTCTGTCGGAAGGATGCCGTCTGTCGGGGTTCTTCGCGGTTGACTCGTCGACGGTCTATCTGAACCGCGATAGGTTCGGATGGAGCGTCCCGCAGAAAGACAGGGGAGGCGTCAAGCTCCACACACTGTATGACATATTACGGGAAATACCCGCCATGTGTCTTATAACCGGTCATGAGGAGCGCGACCAGACATTCATGGAAGACTACCCTTACCGCAGGGGCGGCATGTATGTCTTTGACAAGGCTTACGTCAAGACATCATGCTTTAGAAGAATCGATGAGGTGCCGGCTTTCTTCGTCGTCAGGAGAAAGCGCGGGATGGCATATTCCGTCTTGAGCGAACAAGCCGGCATTGAGACTCCTGTGTATGGGGACAAGGAGATACTTTTCACAAACAGATGGGCGGGGAAAGGATATCCCGGCAAGCTCAGACTCGTGCAATATTACAGCAGGGAGAGGAACGAGGTGATGGATTTCCTGACAAACAACTTCATGATACCTGCGGCAATGATAGCTCAGGCATACAGATACAGGTGGAACATCGAGATGTTTTTCAAGTGGATAAAGCAGCATCTGCATATTACCCGCTTCTACGGCACATCAGCAAATGCCGTTTGCATACAGATATATGTCGCAGTTACGGCTTACTGTCTTGTCCTGCTCGCCAAGTCGTTATACGGATTCGAGGGTACTGCATATGAGATGTTCAGAATCATAAGCGTGTCACTTTTTGAAAGACAGCCGCTAGGAGACATTATTGAGAGATACAAAAAACATACAACCGCAAAAGACACATGTTTTTGGCCATCATTATTTGACTGGGACATTTGACAATTTGATAGTTGGAACACACCTGTAACACCGCAAAATCAACTGTTAATTTTTTCTTGGGACACCAGTGCAAGATTTTGCGTCTCTACAAGGCTGACGCCGTCACATTTTATAAAAAACAGGCTGCGTTTGGCAATTTGAGAGCAAGCTCCCATTGCACTCACTGGCACTGTTTTGCACTAAAACTCGCAATCTTATTGTTATGGCTTTGTGCCGAAGTTTATATTGAATACGTATAAGTTACTGTGTTGATATACTACATTACCCAAATCGTACATGTATTGTTGATTGTCGCCCTTGTCGTCAGACCTGAACAGATAGCTTATAGTTAACCCATTGGGATCTAATATACCTACTGTTGTCTTCTTCTTTCCGGCGGCTCTCTGGCTCATCAGGTAGTAAGAAGTAAGTTGTGTGTTCGCAGTGCTTTCATTGAAGTCGTAGTTCCATATATCTGCTGACTCATCATATATCATATTTTCAGACTGATATTCTTCGTGTTGGTCATAACTTGCCATAAAGCGGTCGTACAGGTTATATTGGGGACTTGCCGATTTAGCGAGATTATACTTGCTCTGCGGGGTATTGATGTATACCTTCCAAAACTCACGGCCTTTTTCGTTCAGCGGTGCCGGTGCGTCAGACACGTCAAGGTCTATGTTCAGCACATAGAGCAACGGTTCCATGTCTATGGTGAATGAGTATTGGCTCTGCGGCTGCACCATCATGTTGGTGCTCATACCGAAGAACGGTATCGGTTTTCCGTCCAACGGCACCAATACCTGTCCGTTTTTGATTGCCACCTCAGCCTTCACATTACTGCTGTTGTCGGTTTTCGGAGTGACAGTCATTTCGTCCGGCAGGTCTGTAACGGCTACGAGGTTCAGCTGGCTCCTTGGTGCTCCCGACGGCCATTCATACTTCCATGTCGCCTTGTTGCCTTGCAGGGCGAGTGTCTCCTCTTTGTAGGGAGGGTTGTCGTCTTGGTCTGTCAGAGTTGCCGACCACAGTTTGAACTGTGAGGGTTCGGGTGTAATGACGCTTGCGCGTCTCGGTGCCGGTCTCGGTGTGAGCGTAACGTAGAGCTTCGGACCGTCAGGGTGGTTCTTGCACGGCACCTCCACAATGAGCGGTTTTGCCGCTGCCACCGCTGCCTGAAGCTTGGATGGGCGGTTAAGAGTGATTGTTGCCATGCCGGTTTTAGGTTCCGGCTTTATGTCAGAATCGCTGCTGCAGCTGCTCCATATGAAGGATATGCATGCCAGCGCGGGAATGAGTGTGTGTCGTAGTTTCATGTCTGATTCTGTTATGTTCTGTTAATGTGTTGTCTTTAATGATGCCGTGTGTTTACTAAGAAGTATAAACAGACCACCCGTCTCCTAATTTGTTGCCAAATCCGTCTTCATTTCCCCATTCGTTGTCAGGGTCGAACGCATACGTGTCAATGCTTTCCACGTCTCTGTAGTTGAGCGTTATGTCATCGCTTGAAGGCGATGCCGCCATGAGTTCAAAGCCGTCCATGGGAATCATTTTTATTTCCGGACGTACGTAAAGAGTTTTCTTTGTTTTTTCTTTCATAACAATTTACAATATACAGTAATAATCTTATACACGTGGTTTCTTCGTTAGTGCATTCTCATGCACATACTCGTGCCTGTCCGCGGTAAAGGTATGAATTTTAAATCGGTAAAGTTTGTTAATGTATGTTTTTTAATATGATATTAAGATTATATAACTTTGCGGGTTTAACCGATGTTATATATAGTTGAAAATCATGGGTTTCAACTCATTCATGGTGTCTCCGGCGTATCGTTAAAGAGATTGGAAAATATGATTAAATCCTACCGTCGTGAACATAAATTTTATATATTTGCATCATTATGCCCAAATGCAGGGATTGTGATAAAAACCGGTATATTATATGAAAGGTGTGTTTGTTCTCATGGCGTGTCTGCTTGCGGTGTTCTTGCCGCAACAGGACTGTGATGCCGCATGCATAGGAGACGGCGGCGGCAAGAAGGTGCTTGTGGCGTATTTCTCTGTGAGCGGCAACACAAGGGCTGTTGCCGAACACATTGCCAGCGTCACTGACGGTGACGTGTGGAGCATCGAGCCCGTACTGCCTTACAGCCGGAGCGTCGCGCGAGGAGGTGGCTGAGTGGGTGAGGACAGTGCTCTCAGACTGACCGGAGGGGCTGTGCGGCGAGCCGGAATAAAACCCGCTATTCCGTTGCAGGATACCATCTTTCTTATATAAAATATGAAAGAATTATGAAAAAGGAATCTTTTGACATCATACACATCTGTCCGTCGGCTGCCATGTACGGCTGTCTTTTCATCCTGGCACTTGTCTTTTCTGCGTCAGGATGCTCCGGGCGGAAGGGATATGTCATAGGAGTGTCGCAGTGCAGCGAGGACATATGGCGTGACAAGCTTAACGAAGAGCTGCGCATGGGCACTTATCTCTTCAACAATGTAGAGCTGCGCATCACTTCCGCCAACGACGACGACCGGAGGCAGATAGCCCAGATAGACAGTCTGGCGGATAGCGGGATAGACCTGCTCGTGGTGTCGCCGAACCAGATTCACACCGTGTCTGAGGCGATAGACCGAGCCTACGACAGGGGAATACCGGTGATATATTTCGACCGTAAGACCAATTCCACAAAATACACCGCATTCATCGGAGCCGACAACTATTCCATAGGAACCACCATGGGACATTATATCGCCACCAAGCTTGGCGGCAGGGGGCGCGTGGTGGAGATAACCGGACTGAAGGACTCGTCGCCTGCCATCGACCGCCACCGCGGTTTCACCGACGCCCTGAAGGCTTATCCCGGCATCACGCTCGCATGTGTGAGCCACGGCGAATGGACCAGGGCGAGCGGCGGACATGCCATGAGCGACATACTCTCGCACACCTCCGACTTCGACTGTGTGTTCGCGCATAACGACCGTATGGCTGACGGGGCGCGCGAGGTGATGATGCGCTACGGCGCAGGACATGATGTCACATTTGTAGGAGTGGACGCCCTGTCCACACCGGACGGCGGCATGAACCGCGTGAAGGACGGCACATTGGCTGCCTCATACCTTTATCCCACGCGCGGAGACCTTGTGATGCAGCTCGCCATGAACATCCTTCAGGGAAAGCCATACAGCAAGGACAACTATCTGAAGAGTGCCATCGTCACGCCTGACAATGCTGACGCCATGCTCATGCAGGCAGAAGAGATGGCGCAGCAGAGCGAGAGGCTTGAGGTGATGCACGGCAAGGTGGACCGCTATCTGGCGCAGTACAACCATCAGAAGCTCTTCATGCTGCTCTCGTCCATCATCATCGCCCTGCTCATAACGTTCTTCACATACATCTACCGCACCATAATAATGAAACGGCGCCTTGCCGAGGAGACGGCGAACGCCAAACTGCAGTTCTTCACAAACGTGAGCCACGAATTCCGTACTCCGCTCACACTCATAGCCGACCCGGTGGACCGGCTTCTGGCTGACGCCGGGACAAGCGGTGAGCAACGCCGTCTGCTGACGCTCGTCCGCAGGAATGTGAGCGTGATGTTGCGTCTGGTGGGGGAGATTCTCGACTTGCGCAAGGTGCAGAACGGAAAGATGGGCATCGAGGTTTCGTGCTTCGACCTTGCCGCCGCACTGCGTGACTGGGCGGGAAACTTCGAGTCTATGGCAAGCGGCAAGCGCATAACGTTGGACGTCACGGCTCCGGAGACACTCGTGGCATGCACCGACCGCAACAAGATAGAGCGCATATGCTACAATCTCATGTCAAATGCCTTGAAGTATACACCTGAGGGTGGACGCATAGACGTGAGCCTGAAAGGAGGAGACGACGGCTCGTTCACACTGGCGGTGGCTGACAGCGGAATAGGCATACCTGCCGCCATGCTGCCCCATGTGTTCGACAGGTTCTATCAGGTGAGGCAAGATTCGGGAGGAACGGGCATCGGACTCGCTCTTGTCCATTCGTTCGCCGGTCTGCTCGGTGGCAGCGTCAGGGTGAGCAGCGAGGAGGGGAAGGGGGCTGAGTTTGTCGTGACCCTTCCTGCGGCGGAACTTCCTGCCGGGGAGGACTCTGCACAGAAAGAAGAGGCGCACGACATGATTGCAGAGGAATATGCCGTCGCCGACAGCACTGACACCTCCGCAGCATCCGGAAGCCCCGCCGACATCATGACAAGTCCTGAGGATATAGGAGAGCGCGAGGACGTGCTTGTGGTAGACGACAACGGTGACATGAGAAAATACATAGGCTCGCTTCTGGCTGACAGATACAACGTGAGCTATGCCTCCAACGGGCTTGAGGGACTCGACAAGGCTGTCGCCGGAGTGCCGGGAATAATCGTGTGCGACGTCATGATGCCGGAGATGGACGGGCTGGAGATGTGCCGCCGCATAAAGACCACGACGGCGACGAGCCACATACCCGTCATACTGCTCACGGCAAACGCCATGGACACGCAGCGCGCCGACGGATACGACTGCGGAGCTGACGCCTATATAGTGAAGCCGTTCAGCGGCAAGGTGCTCACGTCAAGGGTGCGCAACCTCATCGAGAGCCGCCGACGGCTGAAGAGCATATACGCACACGGAGACACCGGCGGCGAGCAGCTGGAGAGCATGGACAGGAAGTTCATGAACGAGTTCAGTGCAAAGGTGAACGAGCATCTTGCCGACCCTGATTTCAATGTGGAGACACTCAGCTCCGAATTGGGGCTGAGCCGCGTGCAGATGTACCGCAAGGTGAAGGCTCTTACCGGCAGCACGCCTGTGGAACTGATACGTATGACAAGACTAAGACGTGCGGACAAACTGCTGAAGAGCGGCGCATACACCGTGTCGGAAGTGTCGTATGAGGTGGGCTTTTCATCACCGTCGTATTTCTCCAAATGCTATAAGGACTACTTCGGACATACGCCCAACGGCAAATGACGCGCCGCACGGCGTGGCGTATGAGAAAAGCAGAGGACGCACCTAAGACAGCGGGCATCCTCTGCTTTCTTCGTATTGGGTGTCATGTTTTTTTCTTATTGGGTGTCATGGGCAGACAACCCGTAAACTGTTGGACCGACGACTGCTGTCCGGCAGACACTCCTGAGCGGTGCGCCATCAGCCTGCCGGAGTCACGCCTTGCGCGCTATTCTCGACGTAAGTACTTCAGGAAGCTCCGGCATCGCGCCGTTCTGTGTGCACACATAAGCCGACACGTCCACGGCGAGCCTGTGAGCCTCCGCCACCGGCATGCCGCTGATGAGCGCGGCGCAGAGCGATCCGGTGAACGAGTCGCCCGCTCCCACGGTGTCGGCAACCTCCACCCGGGGTGTCTCGAAGAACGACATCTCCCCGTGTGTGAACACATAGCTGCCGTTCACCCCGCAGGTGAGCACGAGCAGGTCGAGGTTGTACTTGCCGAGTAAGAGCCAGCACTTGTTGCTCATGTCGAGTCCCGGATAGCCGAACATCCTGCCTATGATGACCAGCTCCTCATCGTTTATCTTCAGCACGTTGCACATTCTGAGCGACTCCTGTATCACTTCCTTCGTGTAGAAGTTCTGCCTAAGGTTGATGTCGAAGATGCGCATGCAGTCCTTCGGCGTGGCTTTAAGGAAGCGGTGTATGGTGTCGCGCGACACGGCGTTGCGCTGTGCCAGCGACCCGAAGCACACCGCGCGGCATCCGCGTGCCAGACTCTCCATCTCGGGTGTGAACGGAATGTTGTCCCACGCCACGCCTTCCTTTATGTCGTATGCCGGCACTCCCGCCTTGTCGAGCGTCACCTGCACCGTTCCCGTGGGGAAAGGCACCCTCGGCATGAGATGTCTCAGTCCCTTGCTGTCGAGCTCTGCGCATGTCTCGTCGCCCAGACTGTCGTCGCCCAGCGCGCTCACAGCCACCGTGTCCATGCCGAACTGTCCGGCATGATAGGCGAAGTTTGCCGGTGCGCCACCTAATTTTCTGCCGTCGGGAAGGACATCCCACAGAGCCTCCCCGAGTCCTGCTACAATATTTTTCATATGTCTTTCAGTGTTTTATGTTCTTTATGAAAGTAAGAAGATATACCACTCCCACAGCCATCACAGCCACGGCTCCCGTCTGTCCGGCGGCGTCGGCGGCGAATCCCATGAGCAGCGGGAACACCGTACCGCCGAAAAGACCCATTATCATCAGTCCCGACACCTCGTTCTGACGGTCGGGCACGGAGAGCAGAGCCTGCGAATAGACAAGCGAGAAGACGTTGGAGTTGCCGTAGCCCACGAGAGCTATCGCCGTGTAGAGCACCGCCTCTGTCGTGCCGAAAGCCAGCCCCGCCATGCTGAGAGCCATCATCACGATGCTCACGGTGAAGAACGCGCGGTGGTTCATCACGCGCAGTATGAACGAACCGGTAAGACATCCCACCGTACGGAAGATGAAGTAGAGGCTCGTGGCGAACGCCGCCTCGTTGAGAGTCATGCCAAGTCGCTCCATGAGAATCTTGGGCGCGGTGGTGTTGCTTCCCACGTCAATGCCCACATGACACATTATTCCTACAAACGACAGCAGCACCACCGGTTTGCCGAGCAGGCGCAGGCAGTCGGCGAAACCCGACGCGCTGTCTCTCTGTCCGCCCTCGTCTATCGGTGTCGCCCACAGCAGCAGTGTCGCCGCAATGCCCACCACAAGATATATGGCGAACAGAACCTTCCATCCGAATCCGAACGAAGGCATTGCCGCTGTCGCTCCCCACATGGCGAGATAAGGCGCGAGGAACGACGCGATGGCTTTGATGAACTGTCCGAAGGTGAGCGTGCTGGCGAGATGCTTGCCGCTGATGATGGAAGAGATGAGCGGATTGAGCGACGTCTGCATGAGCGCGTTGCCGATGCCGAGCAGCGAGAATGCCACGAGCATCACGGCGAAACTCTCGTCTATGAGAGGCATAATCAGCGACGCGAGCGTCACCAGAAGCGACAGCAGCACAGTGTTCTTGCGTCCTATGCGGTTCATGAGCATGCCCGTGGGCACGCTGAAGATGAGAAACCAGAAGAACACGAGCGACGGCAGAATGTTTGCCGTTGAGTCGTTGAGCGCAAGGTCTTCCTTGACATAATTGGAGGCGATGCCCACCAGGTCGACAAATCCCATCGCGAAGAAGCAGAACATCACGGGGACAATGTAAATCGTCTTGTTTTGTTTCATAATGATTTGCGGTTTTTATTTTTCATTCGTCATTCTGGCTCCGGAGCGTCAGTCGGTCGCCGTAAGCTCGTATACGTGGCTCGCGCCGTCAGCCGCCGAAAGCGCAGGCAAGCCTATCTTCATGAGCCAGTCGCCCGTGTAGGTACGCGCTTCAGCCTCGCGTCCGTCGGGCAGGTTTATCTCCTTGACGCTGTATGCGCGCTCCGGGTCGAGTCCGCGCAGCCTCACGTTCGGCACCGGTTCCTGATAGCGCGGATGCAGGTCGTAAGCCAAGAGCACGGCGCGGCTTCTGTCCTTCGACACGTAGTTTACGGCGGCGTGGTTGCCCTCATACGGAGATATGAGCCTGTACATGTCGCCGTCGAGGATGACAGGCTTCAGACGGTTGTAGTTCTCCACACCCTTGCGGCAGAGATTGAGGTCCTGTTCGGACATCTTGCTCACGTCGATGTCGAATCCCAGCTTGCACATGCTCGCCACGTCGAGCCTGAACTTGAGCGACGCCCCGCGGTTCCAGTCGGTCACGTGAGCCGCCATCGCCTTCACGGGGAAGAATTTCGACATGCTCCACTGTATGTATATGCGCTCGAAGGGGTCGGTGTTGTCGCTGCACCAGTATTCGGTGAAATACTTCAGAGCCTCATAGTCGCAGCGCGATCCTCCACCCGAGCAGAGCATCATCGGCACGTCCGGATATTTAGCCTTCAGTCTGCGGAGCACGTTGTACAGTCCCCTCACGTAGTCCACATACAGGTTGCCCTGTCTCTTCTTCAGGTAAGGCGAGCGTATGTTGGTGATGGGGCTGTTGCAGTCCCACTTGAAGTAAGCCACACCGGGGTTGTCGGTGAGTATCTTGTCGGCGACGTCGAACACATAGTCCTGCACCTTCGGATTGGCAAGGTCGAGCACAAGCTGGTTGCGGTAGTAGTAGGTGTCGCGCCCGTTCTGCGTTATCACCCAGTCGGGATGCTCCTCGTAGAGGCGGCTCTTGGGGTTCACCATCTCCGGCTCTATCCATATGCCGAACTTCACTCCCGCCTTCTCAGCGGCAGCCGTCAGCCCCGCGATGCCCTGCGGCAGCTTCACCGGGTTAGGCTCCCAGTCGCCCAGACCTGCCCGGTCGTTGTCGCGCGGATACTTCGATGCGAACCATCCGTCGTCAAGAAGGAACATGTCCACTCCCAGCCGTGCGGCATCCTGCATCACTCCGGAGAGCTTCTCCTGGTTGAAGTCAAACCCTGTGCTCTCCCAGTTGTTGAGGAGCGTCATGCGTGTTCCCTTTCCGTCCTTCAGCTGGTAGAGCCTTGCCCAGTCGTGCAGGTTGCGGCTTGCCTCTCCCGTACCGTTGTCGCTGAGGGTGAAGATGAACTCCGGCGTGACGAACGTCTCGCCAGCCTTCAGCCTGTAGTCGGACGCATAAGGGTTTATTCCCGGTATGACGCGCAGTCCGCCCACGTTGTCCACCTCGAACGTACAGCTGAAGTTGCCCGTCCATCCTATTGTTCCGAGCAATGCCCGTCCGGCGTTCTCCTGCGCCGGAGAGCCTATGCCCAGCTCGAAGAACGGCTGCATGAACATCGCCGCGCGCGTCCCCAGCTTGGTGTCGATGGTTTTCTTTCCGAACGTGAGCTGCTGTGTGGCAGGCTGCGCCTCGCGTGCCCATTCGCCGTGATAGTTGGTGAGATAGTATGCCGGCTCGTTGAAGTAGAGCATGGTGCTCGCATATCTCCACAGCGTGATGTCCGACTTCTCCCCGTGCTTTATCTCGCTCCACGCCTTGATGACGTTCTGCCGTGTGTAGGCGGCGTAGTGCAGGGTCACCTCAAGCGGGTATTTCCTGTCGGCAAGACGTATCACCGTCTCCGTGCCTCCGTCAATGGCATGTGTCTGCGAGTCCTTATAATAAAGATAGGTGGTCATGTCTCCGTCGGCATGCGTCACCGCCAGAGCAGGCTCGAAGAAGTCCTCTCCGCCCGAAGCCATGTACGCCTCGTGTCCCCTTTGGCTCACGCTGCCGTCTGTTCCGGTGTACACGCTCCATCCGAACCGTGAGGCGTCGTCGGCGTTGAGCAGTCGGTCGCCGAGATAAACCATATATAGCCGTCCCTTGTCGTTCACCTGGAATATCATGTCGGTGTTGTCGGTGCTTACGCGGATGGTCTTCTGTCCGTCGGCGTCCGCCGGGAGTGCGAGTATCAGCAAGGCTGACACCATAAGTAAGAGTTTTCTCATCAGAATGTGTTTTTATAAGATTGTATTAAATAGATTTACAATAATCATAACGCACGGAGGCGTTATGATATTGTGTCTACAGGCTTATTTTATGCAACTTCACATTTCTGAAAGCCGCCGTTCCGCCTTCGGTATAGAACCGCAGCGAGTCGTAGGGGCTTGTGGGGAACACAAGATTGGTCATGGCAATGCGTCCACCGTCGACGAACAGTTCCACCGAACACTTGTCTACGAATATGTCCACATGATAGGTCTTGCCTTCGCAAAGCTCCAGCGGAGCCCATGTGCCGAGCGCGAAGTCGTTCTTGTAGTTCACGGCGTTCTCGATGCGCATAGGCTTTCTGTTCTCTTCCGCACGCTGCGCGTCGGCTTTCTTCTCTATGTCGTGAGGCTCAGCCTTCAGTCCGAAGTCGGTTAGTCCGCTCTGCGTACGGTCTGTCACGATGCGCCTGTTCCTCATGTCAAGATATATGACGGTCTTTTCTCCCTTTCCGTTGTAAATCTCCAGTCCTGCAACGCCAGCCTTTCCCGGGGTTATGTCAGCCTCTATCTCGAACGCCCCGTCACATCCGTCAGCCACCGCCGCCTTGTCTTCAGAGCCGTCTACCCTCATGTCGGGCACATTCCTTGTGTCTTTCCTCAACGCCCTTATCTCCGGCGCCACGTCGGCAGCCACATAGTATCGTCCGTCCTTGGTGTAGAGCGACAGCTCCCGAGGCAGGGCGTTGGCACCCCTGTACTGCTTTATCGGGGTGACGTTGGCATACTGCCAGTTGCTCATCCACGGCAGTGCGATTACCCTGTCGCCTGTGTTTGAGAAGCACACTGTGGCATAATGGTCCTTGCCGTAGTCGAGCCACTTGGGCGTGTGCGGGTCGTCGAGACATCTGAACTCCTTGCCGTCGAAGTCTCCCACGAAGTATTCTGTCGCGCTGCCACCGAAAAGACAGCCCGGATTGACGTTCATGAGCATGACATACTTCATGTTGTTCATGTCACCGTTGACAGGCAGACGCACGAAGTCAGGGCACTCATACTGTGACGGCTGCATGCCGTATCCGCGTCCGAATGCGCTGACATACGTCCATTTCTTCAGGTTGTCAGACTTGTAGAAGCGCATTTCCTTGTCTGCCGAGACAATCATATACCATGCTCCGGCAGGCTCATACCAGAACACTTTCGGGTCGCGGAAGTCCTTAAGTCCGTCGAACGGGCGCAGCACGGGGTTTCCCTCATACTTCGTGAACGTGCGTCCGTTGTCGGTGCTGTATGCCATGCACTGTATCTGTCCGTTCCTGTCGCTCGCCGAAGTGTAGAGCGCGATGATGGCACCCTTGCCATATCCGGCTGTGTTATCCTTGTCCACCACAGAGCTTCCAGAGAAGATGTGCCCCATGGTGTCGCGCGCTATGGCAGGCTCCATCTCCCTCCAGTGTGCGAGGTCGGTGCTCACGGCGTGTCCCCAGTGCATGTTCCCCCACTTCGAGCCGTAAGGGTTGTACTGGAAATAGAGATGATACTCGCCGTCCTTGTATACCATACCGTTGGCGTCGTTCATCCATCCGTATGACGGAGTGTGATGGTAAAGCGGGCGGTAGTAGTCGGTGTTCGCCACGCTCCACGTGTCAGACGTCCTCAGCGATCTGAGCGCGAGAGCGTCAGGACTGATGTTCAGAATCCTGACAACGGCTTTGCTGCCGCCTCCCAATGCGAATGGCACGCAGTAGTCTGTCCTGTCCTGTGCGAGGCGCACGTCCATCCAAGTGTCAGCCGGAGAGCCTGTGTCGAGCAACACCCGTGCCTCTCCCTTGTCTTCCTCCACTGGGAGGATGAGATATTTCTTCGGATTGTCTATCACGACAACCGTCGTGTCGCCGCTGCGGCTCACTTTGATGTCCTGCGCAACGGCAGCCTGTGCGGCGAGAGAAACAGCCGCAAGGGCAATGGTCTTGATAAAAACGATTCTTTTCATAGATTTGTTCGGATTGTCAGTTATTATATTTTGAACGGTTGTAAAGAAAGGTTGTCCCGCCGCACCGTCAGCCGTCATGCGTGCGGGACAGCCCTTGCGGTCAGAATCTGAGCGATGCAGAGAACTCCACTGTGAACGGGCGCAGGTAGCTTCCGGTCATGAGGTGACCGTCATACTGTTTCGCCTCGTCCTTTGTTATAAGCTCCGCTCCGGCTATGCTTCCCTTCGCTCCGGTCTGGTTGAGGAAATTCACCACGGTGCATCCGAGCGACAGCTTCCTGTTCACCTGCCAGTTCACTCCTCCGAAGGTCTCCCAGTGTCCGTTGAAGTAGTAAGCCTCATTGATGTTGGCGTAGGTCTTGCTGAAGTAGCGGAAGCTTGTCCATATCTTCAGGTCGTCGGTTATCATGTAGCTCGGGTCGAACTCTATGAGCACCTGCGGTATCTCAGCCACGATGTTTCCGGTGGCGTTGATTTTTCCCTCATACCCGTCTGAGAAGGTGACGGACGTCTCATATTTCTTATATGTTGGCTTCTGGTATGTGAAAAGGAAGTGTATGTCGAGTCCCTTCACAGGATGCGCCATCACGTCAGTTGTCCATCCGATGGTCTGTATGTCGTAAGTGAGCGGCGCAGCCATTATCTCCCCGCCGTGCTGGAGGTTGAGCGTGGAGTTGTTGTTGGTCTTTGAGATGTATGAGAAAAGCGAGGTGAGGCTCAGCCAAGAGTTGTTGTAGTATATTCCGGCACGTCCGAGCGGCACGGATATTCTGTCGGTGTTGGGCAGTGTGGCGGGCGAGAAGTTCTCGAAACGCGGATGCTGCACGATGTATGTGAAGTCGCCTGTCAGTCCGAAGTTTCCTGTGAGCCGGTATGTGAGTGCGGCAGTAAGGTCGTAGTTCAGCCAGTCGTAGCTCAGCGGAGTGGGTGTGATTTTTGTCCCGTCAGGTGCTGTCGCGCCTAAGTGATAGTCGGCGAAGCGTCCCACATATTGTCCCCCGGCGTTTCTCACAGCCGCGTTCTCTCCTTTGAGCGACTGCCATTCGAGGCGCGCGCCGTAGTAAACATTGAACTTCGGAGTGATGTCCCAGTCGTGTGTGAGATAAAGCGCGAGCTTGTTCTCGTGTCCCTTGTAATATTCGGATGCGTTCTTGTTGAAGTCGTAGAAATAGTCGCTGCGTTTGGCGGCGTCGTATACCCTCACCGGATATCCGCCGTCGGCAGGCACGCTCTGGTCGTACATCGTGGTGTTGGACGTATAGTCCACGTTGTAATACCACTCGTTCACACCTATGCGCAGGGTTGATGTGGCGAACTTCTTCGACAGTTCCGAGGTGAGGAGCAGTTCGTCTATGTCGCCCGAGTTGAGGCACGACATGCGCGTCTGCACATATTCTCCGGTATAGGGAGTGAGCTGTCCGCCGATGCCCCGAGTCACATAGTTGTAGCTGTTGCCGTCCTTCACGTTGATGAGCGACATGGGAGTCTGGTATACCAGCGCTCCGTGCGCGTTGTCATAGCGTCCTGCCACTTTCCACGTGAGTCCGTTGTCCCATTTGTAAGTGTTCATCAGCGACACCTCGCTTGAGCGGTTGGCTATGGCGTCATAGAGTGTGGTCTGCTTCAGTTCGCCCGTGCGCATGTCACGATAGGTCATCGTGTTGTCCTTGGGAAGATACGAGGTTGTGCCGAGCCTGAATCCTCCGTATTCCTTCACGCTGCCGTCTCCGGCATAGATGAACGGAGCCGACTGTGTGGCGTAAGTGTATACGGGGTGGCTGTTGGAATAGCGGTACATTGCCGTGAACTCACCCCTGCCCTCGCTGTAGCGTCTGGTGAGAGCCGCCTTGTATATCTGCGTGCGGTCCTGAAAGGGCGTAGACCTTATCTTGAACGTTCCCGGGTCGAAGTCCTGATAAAGGCTTGTGCTGTAATACCATCCCTTTCCGATGGAGCCGTTGAGGTTGAGCGAGAACTCCTGCAAGCCGAAGTGGTTCGACTTGTAGTCGAGTCTGCCGTTGAATCCTTCCTGTCCCAGCTGCGTGAACGAGTTGACGGCATATCCTATGTTTCCGGTAGTGATTGCCGTCTCCGAGATTTTGAGCAGTCCCACATGGCTCAGGCTCGCGTCCGAGCGCCAGTTGGAGTTGATAGAGTGAGGATTGGTGGCGTAGGTGACTGGCAGTCCGTTCTCCAGCACATTCACGTCGGCAGAGGGCAGTCCTATCTGTATCTCCCTCGGTCCGTTTGCGCTTGAGGCGTTGAGCATCACGTTGCGGTTGCCTTCCTCCTTTCCGGAGCCTTCATCGCCTGTAGCTGTCTGTTGCGCGTGTACATAAGAGCATGCGAGCAATGACATGAACGCCACTGTGCGGAATCTTGCTTTTGTGTGATTGAGTGTTCTCATAACGGTAAAATAAAAAAGAGTTGTTGTCGTTTTAGTTATTCAATTTTTTTCTGCCGCAAATGTATGAATTAAGCGTAAACTGCTGTTACATATATGTTTCAGAGTATATAAAAAATCGTTCATGTAACATTTTTGACAGGTTTTGAACGATTTTTTCAAACCACCGTATCATGCGGACAGGCATCCGGCGCACGGCAAGGCTCACGGCAGGGAACGCCATGCAGCTTTCTGTGACGGAGCCCGTCGCAGTCTTGTCGCGCATTCTCAACCGTATTGCAAAGCCGTTGAAACCGCGCGGTAACATCGTATGTGTAGTTTTGCACGACCAAACAAAGCTATATTATGAACAGATTTTTACTTTCAGGATCGCTGGCGATGCTGCTTGCAGGACATGTATTGGGCCTTCAGGCGGACAACACCGGCACAATCAAAGGCGACGCCGACATGAGGACAGGCGACGTGAAGACCTACAGCGTGGACGAAAACGCTGACGTGACAGACTACCGCTGGCTGCCTGCCACGGGCTGCGACATCGTGGATGGACAGGGCACTCCCACGGCAAGGATAAGAGCCACGTTCATCGCGCAGGACAGTCCGATGATGGTGGAGCGCACCTTCAACGACGGCACGAAGGACACACTGTCGCTCGACATCACCTTCCACCGCTATGTGAAGGGCTTCACCGACCATTCCATCAAACCGGGAGAGAGCATAGAGATAGCCGGAAAGACATACACCGAGGCTGACATCTACTATGAGCCCGTGACCGGTGACGACGGCTATGAGCAGGTGATGGCACACCGCGTGACGGTGGACCTCGAGGGCGCGCCATACCGCCAGATGACCGAGCCTTACCTCCAGACAGCCACCGACCACTCCATTTGGATAAGCTGGAAGACCGACTTCGACAACACTCCGGAGGTGATGTTCGGCAAGTCTGAGGACAATCTCGACGCAACCGTGGGGGGAACAGCCGGCAAACTGTCGGACACTTACTTCTGGAACTCGGTGAAGCTCACCTCGCTCGAGCCCAACACCATATATTATTATAAGGTGAGGAGCGGCTCGGAGGAAAGCCCCGTCTACCGATTCCGCACCATGCCGGAGAAAGGCGGAAAGACTCCCATGCGCATACTCCTCATGGGCGACCACCAGCTCAAGAAGCGCAGCGGATATGAATGGCTCATGCAGGCTGCCAAAAGAAAGATAAACGAGAAATACGGCAACCTCGAGGAGAACATCAACATGATAATGAACGTGGGCGACCAGGTGGACAACGGAACGCTCGACCAGTATGAACTCGTGAACTACTGGAAGAACAGGCAGATGTCGCCCTACCTCCCAATCATGACGGCTGTGGGCAACCACGACACTTACAGCGACCCGGGCATGGAGCGGTATGCCGCGCACAACCACTTCGAGGAGCTGGAGTATAAGGGCATAAAGAGCGGCACGGAGAACTATTACGCCTATCAGGCAGGACGCATACTCTTCGTGGTGCTGAGCACCGAGCACACGGGCGAGGAGCAGAAGAGCTGGGTGAGGAAGGTGGTTGACGCCGCAAAGAACGACGACAGCGTGGACTTCATCATCAGCGTGAACCACCGTCCGATACAGGCGGAGCAGTATATAGGCGACATATCGGCGTGGGCAAGAAACGAGATAATGCCAATACTCTCGGAGACTCCCAAGCATGTGCTCAACTACGGAGGACACCACCACCTCTATCACCGCGGACAGATAGCCGACTATCCGCTCTATCACATCATAAACGGAGCGGCGTCATACGACCAGCTGTGGGGAATGTCGTCGGAGCAGGACTATGACGACGTGCAGAAAACCATTGACTACTGGGGCTACCAGATACTGGAGTTCGACTTCGAGAAGAAGGAGATGAGGGCTGAGTGCTACGCCATAGGCAACAAGGGACTCGTGGTGGACAACATCCTCATAGACTCCTTCCACCGCTCATTCGGCAAGGCGGCGCCCGAGAAGCCCGAGCTCGGAGAGGTGGACAGCGAGGTGGAGCTGCCCTACACGTTCCACGCCAGCCCATACAAGACACAGACCGGAGAGAAGCTCAACACCGTGCAGTATCAGTTCTCTACCAACGTGAACTTCTCAGCAATATCGCTCAACGTGGTGAGAGACGTGGAGAACCTCTACGGCTCTACCGGAGCCCCGCTCTATCTGCCCATAGACCTCAACCACAATCAGGACATAACCGAATATACACTGCCCTCGCGCGGATTGGGCAACGGCACATACTACGTGCGGGTGAGATACCGCGACGAGAATCTGGAGTGGTCGGAATGGTCGGAGCCGAAAGAGTTCGAGGTGACGGGAAGCGTCATAAGCGAGCCGATGATCACCATAGAAAAGAAAGTGTATGAGCCGGGAAGCGAGATAGAGATATCCTATGCCAACGCGCCGGTGGGCAAGAACGCATGGATAGGAATATACCGCAAGGGCGAGACTCCCGGAGGAGAGGGAGCAGGCACGACGACATCCTACAAATGGAACTACACGTCGCAGGCTGCCGGATCGTTGAAGTTCACCATCGACGAGGTGAACGAATACTACGCCGTGCTGTTCGCCGACGAGGGCTACACAGAGATAACGGAGCGGCTGCCGTTCTACTTCGGACCGGTGCCTGAGCTGTCGCTGGAGAAGGACAAGTATGAGGTGGGCGAGGACATAAGCATCACGTTCGCCAACGCGCCGGGACTGAAGGACGACTGGATTGGCATCTACCGCATGGGCGAAGTGCCGGGAACGTCAGACCTCTCAGACTCATGGGACTACACCGGAGAGGCAAAAGAGGGTGTGATGACGCTCACGAAAGACCTGCCGAAAGGCTATTACTTCGTGAACTACTTTACACGCGGACAGTACTTCGAACCGTCGGAGAGGCTCATGTTCGCCATCGGAGACAACATCTCTTCGGTGAGTCTTGACAAGACGGAGTATCTCTGCGACGAGGACATCACCATACACTACCACGAGGCTCCGGGCACACCGAAAGACTGGATAGGCGTGTATGAGGAAGGAAAAGTGCCGGGCGTGGACGACCTCGACGGATTCTTCTACACCTACGGAAGCATCGACGGGAAAATAGAGATAAAGGCGGGCGACCTCAAGCCGGGCAAATATTTCTGCTCGCTCTACATCAACGACTCGTGGGACGAGGTGTCGGAGAGGAAGCACTTCACCGTGAGCGAGCTGTCGACAGACATCTCATCCGTAAAGGAAGGGATGAGAGTGTATGCGGAGAACGGCGTGCTCTACATCTCGTCAGACAGGGAGTGCAAGGTGGACGTGTATCGTCCGGACGGCACGAGGAAGGCGCGTCTGAACGTGAAACGCGGACTGAACAGCTACGGCACTCTCGGAAAGGGCTTGTACATCGTAGGAGGCAGGAAGCTGGTGACGGACTGAACAGCCGCCTGCGGACAGTGAGCGGCAGCCCCGCACGCCATGGTGCGCGCTTCAGGCAAAGGTATGCATATATATGCAAAAAGTCGGGCGGCATATGCATGGATGCGGGGTCATAACTCAAAATCAAGCCGCCTGTTGCGTACGGAATGTTTTTCAGAGGCAAATACGCCGTTCTCGGAGACTTAGCGCAACCCGCTGCCGGTCAGCGGGTTGCGTTTTTCATGCCCGTCAGTCACGCCCTTCGGCTATGCAGAAGAGCCTTTATGGGTCACCGATATGGGCTTTTCGGCACGGTGGAAGACGCTTTGTTGTGAGCTGAAAGAGCGCGTTCCGTGGCGCGGAAGAGCCTTTTCCGCAGTGAGAAAGGAATATTCCAGCCGTCCGGCTTCGCCTTTGCCGTCACAGAAAAGGCTTTCCGGTGTGAGGAAGGACACGTCATGGCGCACGGCGTTTTCTGTTTTGCAAAAATGTTTTGTCAATATTTTTTACCGTCGGAAACGTATATTTATGCAACGGCGCGACGCTTTTCCGGAATATTTTCGCGTGCGTTTGATGTACTTATTCGGAAATTATCCTTATTTTTGTCCGGCTTATATGATAAGCGGAAAAATTTTAAATTAAAACCCCAAAAATTAAAGATTATGAAGAAAATCGCATTTCTGGCGGTACTCGCCGTCATCGTATCATGCGGAAGCAAACCTGTAAAACAAGCCGAACGGAAAACACTGAAGGATTCGTCGTTCTTAGGCGACTTCGTGACAGACGAATATGCACAGCGCGCCGAGGGCAACGACTGGACGGCGGTGAGCATAACGGAGACATCTGACTCTACCGCACACATAAGCATACGTTCAAGAGCCGACATAAAGAAGCCTTCGTGCACCTTCGACGGTGACGCCACTCTGACGCAGGGAGGCGACTCGCTGGTTGTGCCGGTGGAGGGAAGCCACATATATTTCACACTGCGCGGCGACACTCTCGGCATCTCCGCCGACGACGAGGTCCTGCTCTACTATTACTGCTCGGGCGGCGGATCGCTGAGAGGAGACTACGTGAAACTGAACGGGAAGCTTGACAGAAGCCAGCTCAAAGAGGAAGCGAAGAATGCTGAATAGGAGTATTCCGGGAAGACATTCCGCCACGTTGCTTATGCATATGTGGCGGCAGGTGTGTGTAATGGAAAAGCGGCGGAGAGCCGCTTTTCTTTTTTTATCAGACTGTGCGTGACGCGACGCATGCGGCGCGGCGGGAATAATGCTTGCGGAGAGTGGCTGTGGCATGCGTTGTTTTCTTGAATGTGGAGAAACGGATGGGCGCGTATGGTTGTCGGGAAAATATTTCTTGCGTTGCCGCTATGACGTAATTTATTGGAAAACATATAGTTGCATGGGTTGTGTAACGTATATTCAAATGTAAACAAACGTTAACTACCCCTATAAGCTATTGCATCCGGCAGGGCGTTGTTATATCTTTGCATAAGACAAGCGGCGGCTCGGCAGTGGCAAATCTGGCAAGACTCCGTCTTCCCGTATTGCCGTTGCTCTCGCCTTGCAATGTCTTTGCATAAGACATAGCTGCACTCGGGAAATTGAAAACAAGTTTTCTTTCCGCTCGTTTGCAATGTCTTTGTAACGTCTGACAGGGGATGAAGAAAAACACGGTACCTTAGTAATCCCGCACCGGCAGAGGATATCTGCCGTATTGACAGCCAGCCGGAGGCATACTCATGGATGGTTGGGGAGAAAAACACAAACATACACACAAAAATGGGAAAAACAGTACAGACACTTTGGACAGGGCACAAAAGCCTTGTCAGGGACAGCTTTGGCTGGCTCGAACCGCAGTATCATCTCATGGCATGGGCACTGAGCTGCCTGATGCTGAGGGAGAGTTATGACGACGTGGAGCTTTACACCGACTCTGAGGGAGCGGCGGTGCTAATAGACCGTCTCAGGCTGCCTTACACGCAGGTGAGGGTGTGTTATGACCGTCTTGACATACCAGAGCCGCACTGGGCTTACGCCAAGATGCTGACATACTCGATGCAGGACTCGCCTTTCATACACGTTGACGGCGACATATTCGTGCCAAGGAGGCTCGCCGCCGACATAGGTTCGTGTGGACTCATAGCGCAGAACGAGGAGGAGGGCACGGCTTATTATAAGAACATTATGGACGGTCTGGACACACGTGACATGGTGATGCCGAGCTGCCTGCACGAGGAGCTGGCACGGCAGTCAATCGGCTCGTACAACGCGGGGGTGCTGGGCGGCAGCGACACAGGTTTCATACAACGCTACTGCGAGACGGCGTTCCGCATAATAAGGGACAACGGGCTTGACCGCGCGGACAGCGGACGACTGAACGGCAACTATAACCTGATGTTCGAGCAGGTGCTGTTCTATGCCATGGTGAAGGCGGAGAGGAGGAAGGTGACGACGCTGTTCGCAGGAAGGACGTGCGACAACGGATATACCTACGGTGAGTTCTGCGACTTCCTCAACATCAGTCGGCGTCCGCTGCTGCACCTTCTGGGCGGACACAAACGCAACGCCAAGGCGTGCGCGCTGCTCGCCAGGACGCTGCTCGGGAGGTATCCTGAGTATTTCTGGAGAATAGCGGAGATGTTCGGTGGAAGGCATCCGAGGCTTTCGGGCATGCCGGTGGCGGAGGCTGACAGGCTGTCTGCCGTGAGGTGCGTCGCCTCTTACACTGACTGGCTGGAGGAGAGGAAACGGGAATGGGACGCCGTTGAGCGTGACAGGCTCATACGGCAGGAGGAGCTGGCGGCACGTGTGGTGGAGTTCTTCAACATCGGTGAGGAACGTAGGGACGGATGTGTGCTTGCCGTGAATCCTTACATGCGGGTGTTCTCCATCCCTGAGAGATGGCACACGGAGGCGCGGGCACTGCTCATATCCTCGCTCTGCGGGCACTGGACGTGTGGCATGCGCGACATAGCGTGCGTGCCGACGGTGACGGGAAAGGGCTACAGGGAGATTGTGCTCAATGACCTGTGCTTCAACATCCTGTCGCTGCTGCGACGGGAACAGTCATGGCGCGAGCTGCGCAAGGGCATCATGGCGTGCGTGGCGGACAGGCTGAAGATGGACGCGACGTATGTGGACGGATGCGTGAGAGATGCGATGGAGCGGCTGATGATGGAGGGAGCTGTGATGTGGAAGAAAAGGTAAAAGGGTAAAAAAAGTAAAAAAGTAAAAAGGTAAAAGGGGAAAAAGGAGAGAGTGAGAGGGTGAGAAAGTGAGAGAGTGAGATGGTGAGAGAGTGAGAAGGGATGCCGGGCGGTCCGGTGTTTATTAATAAATTAAAAATTAAATGATTATGAAAAAGAATGTGACAAATGAAGGTCTGAGACTTATTGGGAATGAGGCTCAGATGAGTATGAAACCAAGTGCGATGATGATGAGGGTAGCGAGTGCGTGCGGAAGCGGCTGTGGTTGTGGAAGCGGCTGTGGTTGCGGAAGCGGAGACGATGATGAAGATGAAGATGGCTGTGGAAGCGGCTGCGGTTGTGGAAGTGGCTGCGGCTGTGGAAGTGGCTGTGGTTGTGGAAGTTTTTGCGGTTGTGGAAGTGGAGAAGGCTGCGGTTGCGGTATGTGGTCTTGTCCAGAGAACTGCATGCCGATAGAGATGTATAATGATTTGTGCAGCAAGGGACTTTTGAAACATACCGTATATGTATGTGGAAGAGGCAACATGCTTCCTGAAGTGGTTGTCAAAGGACATGCCAGCGGGAGCGGACACAGCTCGGGGTATAATAATGGAGACGGGCTGTTCCCGGGATATATAGGTAATCCGGGTTATGGTTCAGGACATGATTCCGGATTCGACAACGGCTATGGCTCTGGTCTTGATTACGGCTCCGGATATGGTTCGAGTGGAAGTTCCACCGGTAGCTCCGGTAATGGAACCGTTTACGTCCCCGGCAGTTCTTCGGGTTCTACGCACCACACAGACCATGGCAGTGACAATAATACGTCAGGTCTGACTGTTGAGAAGATGTTGAAAAAAGCATATGAATATGAAAATGTGAGATATGATGACCATGGAGGAATGACTAAAAATGGTATGGATTGCAGCGGACTCATAACAGTTGCTTGTGGCATGAAAGGAGAGAGGTTTACAACACACAAACCGGAAATGCTGAAAAAATACGGATTTGTAAGGCAGAACATCGAGGCTAAAGAAAATATAGAAGCAAAAGAAATCATGCCTAAACTGAAGAGAGGGGATATACTGCTGTGGGAAGGTCATCATGTCGCAATATATATAGGCAAAGGAAAACTGTTTCATGCACATCGTGGAGGTGTTGGAGAAACTCGTGACTTTGAAAAATATTGGTATCATGCACACAACTATTCAATGCAGGTGTACAGACTGAAATAGAATTGCGGTATAACATAATTAAAACTGACCATTAGGAAGACCACGGCGGTAAAAGGCTGTGGTCTTCCAAAAGTCTGAGAATGGAACAATAAGTGATTGCGGCATTATTTCTACAATATGCTTGCATCATACAACAAAGTTTTGTATATTTGCGATGTTCTATAAATATGTTTAACAAACAACAATCTCTTAACTGATGATAAATATGAATAATATGAAAAGCATATATTTAATGCGTATACTTTCAATCGCAGCCATGCTGCTGTCGTTCGTTGTCACTGCCGATGCGCAGCGTGTGAGCAAGCGTTTCCCCGAGATAACTTTTTGGGATTATACATTCCGTGGTAAGGCAGACTCGGTGGACTGTATATATAATAAAAAACTTGGTTTATATTTTACCGGTTTTGACACCGACGGCAAGGGCACGTTCTGCTTTGCCGGTGGCAGTCCTCTGCGAGTGTCGTGCTTCAAGGGCAATAGGTTGCAGTGGCGACGTGAGGTGGCAGACGAACGGACCAGATGCTCTCTGTTCCGTATGCGCGGTGACAACGTATATCTGGTTCATGACATGAAGCGTGAACTGATAGTGGTGAGTAAGGACGGTGGATCTGTGCGTCATATAAAGCTTCCTGTAGACACAATCATGGGAGGATGTATGCATGACAAATATTTTGTTCTCAGAAACAACGAAGTAAAATATAATGGGGTGAGATTCAATTATGAGCTGAGTTTCTTCAATTATGAAGGTGCGCTGTTGTGGAAGGATACTGTTGACATTTGTATGGTAGAGCAATGCATGAGACCTGCGCCCGATTATTATGATAATAGAATACATGATGGATTTGGAGGAAAAATCCTTGATCCGAACTATAGCTATAAAGGTATGTTTTATGGAAGTGCATTGTTTGAGAGATTTTGGGAATTCAGACTGAATGTGAAAGGAACAAAGGATATGCCGACCATTAAGAAATATGACTTTGATTTTAGTGAAGATATGTATGAAGGGAAAGACGTCAATGGTGTAAGTTTCTTTGATTTGGAGGATGATGATTGTCATTTTGGTTTTTGGGAGGAAAACATATATCGTGGGACACACCTGTATGAGGTAGCCAGCCAATGGGATTCCGGCATACTCACGGTTATAGACTTCGATATAGAAAAGATGTTCCCTGAATATATGAGACATTATAAGAGGTGGGCAAAATACATAGGAGATAAGGAAATTGAGGACTTGGAAAAAGTTGTTCCATAAAAAAGATGAGAAAAATGAAAAGCATATATTTAATGCGTATACTTTCAATCGCAGCCATGTTGCTGTCGTTTGTTGTCACTGCCGACGCGCAGCGTGTGAGTAAGCGTTTCCCCGAGATAACTTATTGGGATTTTGCGTTACGGGACAAGGCAGATTCGGTAGACCACATATATAATAAAAAACTCGGTTTATATTTCACCGGTTTTGACACCGACGGCAAGGGGACGTTCTGCTTTGCAGGCGGCAGTCCTCTGCGAGTGTCGTGCTTCAAGGGCAATAGGTTGCAGTGGCGACGTGAGGTGGCAGACGAACGGACCAGATGCTCTCTGTTCCGTATGCGCGGTGACAACGTATATCTGGTTCATGACATGAAGCGTGAACTGATAGTGGTGAGTAAGAAGGACGGAGCTGTGCGTCACATAAAGCTTCCTGTGGACAGCATTGTTGGAGGATTTATGCATAATAACTATATCGTTCTCAGAAGCGACGAGGTTAAAAATAAAGATATGAGATTCAACTACGAGCTGAGTTTCTTCAACTATGAAGGTAGGCTGCTGTGGAAGGATACTGTTGACATATGTATGATAGAGCAATGCATGAAACCTGTGCCAGAATGTTGCTGCAATCCTAATGTGGCTTCGAGCTATGATTATAAAGGTATGTTTCATGGAACGGCATTGTATGAGAGTTTGTGGGAATTCACATTGAATCTGAGAGGACCGGACGATATGCCTACCATTAAGGAATATGACCTGAGTGATGATGTATATGAAGGAAAACTGTTCAATACGATAAATTTCACAGACCTGGAGGATGATGATTGTCATTTTGGATATTGGGATGGAAACATATATCGTGGGACACACCTGTATGAATTGACCGGACAATGGGATTCCGGCATACTAACGGTTATAGACTTCGATATAGAAAAGATGTTCCCGGAATATATGAGACATTATAAGAGGTGGGCGCAATACATAGGAGATAAGGAAATTAAGGACTTGGAAAAAGTTGTTCCATAAAAATATAAGGTTATGAATATTGCAAGACTGTTTGCGGCACTTTTGCTGTTATCTGCTCCGTTGACGATGGCGGCGGGACAAAAGGATAGAATAGAACGTGAAGAATTGACAGTATCGTATAATGACAGCTCAGACACTTCATCCGAGGATAAGGAATCAGGGGTCTTTTCAACCAACCAGTATATGTGGGACAAGAAGAATAAAGAGCGTATAGAAGTGTGGACATTGGCGGTTTTCCATAAGGACGGCAATAACTTCAATAATCTTAGAATAATGATAATAACAATACGTAAAGGTGTGGCAGGCTATCCGGAAAGATCGGAAGCACATGAGTATAATTTAGGAAACGTAAAGGGACCTGTTTTTAATAAGAATCTTGAGATTGTACTTGCAGACTCGCGGCGCCCGTTGTGGAATGTAAAGGAATATCCTAAGGGCGTGCTTGTATGCAAACTTAATGTCCGTTTTAATGTGAACGACGGTCATGCTAAAGAAAGAAGCATCTATAAGTATAAGATAAAATACCGCAAGATGAAGGACAAGTATAAGAACCGCATTCATGTGAACTGCAATAAAGGCTTTGGCGTAGAATATGACAGTCGAGGCAATGTGATGTATTTTGACTCAGAGGGAAAGCTGCATAAACGGAAATGACTCTCAATAATATATACTGAAGAGTACTTGTAGCAAACAGTAATGTTTTTATGTATTTGCGATGTCCTATAAATATGTTTAACAAACAATAATCTCTTAACTGATGATAAATATGAATAATATGAAAAGCATCCGTCTAATGCGTATACTTTCAATCGCAGCCATGTTGCTGTCGTTTGTTGTCACTGCAGGAGCGCAGCGTGTGAGGAATGGTTTTCCCGAGATAACCCTTTGGGAATTTGCGTTCCGTGGTGACCCAAACTCAATAGACTGTATATATGACAAAAACAATAACGAACTGTTTCTTTCCGGTTTTGATACCGACGGCAAGGGCACGTTCTGGTTTGCCGGTGGCAGTCCTTTGCGAGTGTCGTGCTTCAAAGGAACAAAACTGCAGTGACGGCGTGAGGTGTCTGCGGAGAGCACGAAGTTAGCGTTGTTCCGCCTTTGCGGTGACAGCCTTTATCTGGCTCATGACATGAACCGGGAGCTGATGGTTTTGAGCAAGGACGGCAACGGCTCCGTACGCCACACAAAACTTCCTGTGGACAGCATAGAGCACGGTGTGATGCATGAGAAATACTTTGTGCTGAGAAGCAACGAGTTGAAGTATAACGGATGGAGGAATCATTTTGAGCTGACTTTCTTCAATTATGACGGGTCGCTGATGTTAAGGGACACTGTAAACCGTGAGATGATGGAACAATACATGAGACCCGCTCCAGACTATTATTATCAGAACACCCGTGAAAGAAACAATCCCGGAATCACGAGAAAAGTATACATTCATTATGATTATAAAGGTATGTTTTATGGCATGCCATTATATGAGAGCGGATTCAAGTTTTATCTGAATACTGCCGGAGAAGACGGGGAGCCTATGTCTCGAAGTTATAGTATTGAGGATATATTTGATGTGGACGTACCGGAGCGTGCATGGCCGGTGGAACCTATTACAGACAGAACGTTTGACGAGTATCATTTCACTCTGCCGGAGTCGAGCATGCTTCGCGGGACACATCTTTATGAAACGTATTATCAGCGTTCCGGTGTTTTCACTGTGATAGACTTCGATGTAGAAAAGATTTTCCCCGAGTATGTGGAAAACTATAAGAAATCTGACGATTACTTAGGAGACAATAAACTTCCTGACATAAGAGAATTTTATAAATGATAAATACGCTTGCATAATACAATAATATTTTGTATATTTGCGATGTCAGTCAAATGAACAGTCTTACCGAATTGCCGATAATGAAGAATTATATTAATGACTTTTTCAGACCTTTACGGCAGCCAATGGATAAAGATCCGTTGCTGCTATTCCTTATTATATTGATGGGTACATTTATAATACTTATATCACGTGTATGTGAGTCATTACCTGTAATATTGCTGCTTTCACTGTCTGTGTTTACCGTTACAGTACTGCTTTACTGCTTTATAAAAAACAATAAACGGCAATCGTGAAAACATAGTAGTGTCAAATCTTGAATACCATAACATATACCATGTGCAAACCTTATGATGTCAGATATAAAAACACTTTGGGCGTTTTATTGACGGTTCTCAAAAAGACCAATAATTGATAGAAACGATACTGGAGTTGGACACCGCCTTATCGCTTTTCCGTATAAATAACACGACTCCGGAGTCATCGCACAAGTTTATTTCCGTACCGTTATACCAATGCTACAGAAATAACGAAAAAGATTAATGATATTTAACTATTTATCCCTTAAATAATGCTTCGTGTTAACATCGTTAAATTATTTTTTCTTTACTTTTACCACGCACAACGGTTAAGGAGACTGTAATGTCGGGCTGTGATAAAACCGTTTCGTGCGCATTGTCTTATCCCGGATAAAGTCATGGAATGCAAATTACGCACCGGGAAAGAGACAATATATAAAGAATAAGATAACTGAAAACATTGAATCATTATGAAATCCTTATCATTACCGAAGGCACCTTCCTGACAAACAGAACACATTTTCACGCAACTGTCACATCCCTATGTCACCATGACATGACAGGCATGTGGGAGCGACACCAATATTACCACTCACTTTATAAACAAATCTTTATTTTTATGGAACACCATTCAAGTAAGAAGAGTATCCTGCCTGCCAACAGACGTCTGTCGCAGTTGGCTACGGGAGCAACGCTTGTATGCGCAATGCTCGCTGCCAATGCGGCTTCGTCAGATGCTTTTGCAGGCAGCCTGAAAAATTCTGTCGTGCAGACGGCGCAGCAGAAGAAAGAGATAAAAGGTCGTGTCACCGACCGCAACGGTGAGCCGCTCATAGGCGTCACCATTGCCGAGAAAGGCACGCAGAACCGTGCTATAACCGATGTGGACGGCTACTACACCATCAATGTGGAGTCGGCGGCTCCGGTCCTCGAAGTGTCGTATGTGGGTTACACCGCAAAGTCCGTGGCTGTGAACAACCGCTCCAACATAGACATCAACCTTGAGGAAGACCTCAAGACTCTGGGCGAGGTTGTGGTGCAGGGCTTCGGTCTCGCACAGAAGAAAGAGTCGCTCACGGGAGCCATCTCGAGCATAGGCGACAAGGACATATCGCGTACTCTGGCAACCACCACCTCGGGAGCCCTTGTGGGAAAGATTGCCGGAATAAACAGCCGTCAGGCAGACGGACGCCCGGGAGCGAGCACATCGCTGCAGATACGCAACATGGGCACTCCTCTCTACGTCATAGACGGTATAGTGAAAGATGAGGGACAGTTCAACAACCTCGACGTGAACGACATCGAGCAGGTGAGTGTGCTGAAGGACGCCTCCGCAGCCCTCTACGGTGTGCGCGCCGCCAATGGTGTGGTGGTCGTGACAACCAAGCACGGCAAGGTGAACGACAAGCCGTCCATTCAGGTGAACGGCTACTACGGATGGCAGAACAACTCGCGTATGGCGAAGCCTGCCGACATAGGCACATACATGCGTGCCTACACGGCGGCGCAGACCGTTCAGGGAGCCGACCTCACTTATTCGAGGGAAGACTACGCCAAGTGGATGCGGGGAAAGGAAGACGGCTACCGTCCGTTCGACTGGTACAAGTACATCTGGGTGACCTCTCCGCAGACCTATATCAACGTGAACACATCGGGAGGTTCTGAGAAGATAAACTATTACTTCTCCCTCGGACACCTCAAGCAGGACGCCGCCATACGCAACTACGGAGGGTTCTCGCGTACCAACGTGCAGATGAGCGTGGACGCCAGGATAACAAAGAAATTCACTGTGGGAGCGTCTATGAACGGACGCATAGAGACGCGCCAGCAGCCCGGAGTGCCCGGAGGCGACGACTACTGGCTGCCGCAGTTCGCCGTCTACCGCAACCTCCCCACCAAGCGGCCCTTCGCCAACGACAACCCTAAATATCCGCAGAAGGTGTCATCGGAGGCTGACACCAACTTCGGACTGCTCAACTACACCCTGTCGGGCAAGTTCAAGGAGAGGTGGCGCGTGGCTCAGCTCAACGCGCACGCCGACTACGAGTTCCTGCCCGGACTCAAGGCGCAGTGGCTCGTGGGCTACTATCTGGCTTACCAGCAGCTCAACAACCACGAGTACACATGGAAGCTCTACGGCTATGACAAGGAAAACGACAGCTACTATGTCACCGACGAGATGAACAACCCGTGGCGCGAGCGTCGTCTCGGACATAAGGAGGAGCTCACGTCCAACCTCCGTCTCACATACGACAAGACCTTCGGACAGCACCACGTGGCTGCCGTCATAGGTCTGGACGCATCCAAGCTGCGCGCTCCTTCCACATGGGTACACGCCCAACCGGCAGCCAACTCGATGGAGCTTATCTACACCACCTCGATGGACGAGTATCAGGACACCGGCGACAACACCGAGACCCGTCTCGGATGGATAGGACGTCTCAACTACGACTTCGCCGGAAAATACCTCGTCGAGTTCACTGTCCGCCGAGACGGAGCGTGGAAGTGGGCTCCCGGCCACCGTTGGGGAACATTCCCCGCAGGGTCTGTGGGATGGCGCATCTCTGAGGAGGACTTCTGGAGAGACAGCAAGCTGGGCTCCATCTTCAACGACCTGAAGATACGCGCATCCTACGGTGTCGTGGGCGACGACAACATTGACGCCAACGTCTACAGGGCTTACGACTATATGAGCGGCTACAACTACAATCAGGGAGGCACCGCCATCGACGGCAAGTATGTCATCGGCTCGAAGGCGCGCGCGCTGCCTGCCACCACCTTCACGTGGATGAAGGCTCACATTCTCGACATCGGTATAGACTACGCCTTCTTCGGACAGCGTCTCACCGGTTCGCTCGACTACTTCAGCCGCAAGCGTACGGGTCTGCCCGCAAGCCGTTATGACGTGCTCATCCCTGTCGAGGTGGGATTCAGCCTGCCGCAGGAGAACCTCAATTCCGACGTGCGCCGCGGTTTCGACGGTGCCATCCGCTGGTCTGACAAGTATCGTGACGTGAACTATTCGGTAGGTTTCAACTTCACCTATGCGCGCCGCTACAACTGGGAACAGTACAAACCGCGTTTCAGCAACTCATGGGATGAGTACCGCAACTCGGCATGGCACCGCTATGCCGGAATATTCTGGGGATACAAGAGCGACGGACAGTTCCAGTCGTGGGAGGAGATAGCCAACTGGCCCGTGGACAACGACCGGAAGGGTAACCGCACATTGCGTCCCGGCGACATAAAGTATAAGGACCTCAACGGCGACGGTGTGATAAACGACATGGACCTCCGTCCCATAGGTTATACCACCGACAACACGCCAAACTTCAACTACGGCATCAACCTCGCCATGCAGTGGCGCGGCTTCGACGTGGCTCTCGACTTCACAGGCGGCAGCGGCATGGGCTTCAACCCCAACTGGGAGCAGAAGCTTCCGTTCCACGACGGAGGAAACAACCCGCAGTACTACCTGAGCGACACATGGAGCCTGAGCGACATCTACGACGCCGGAAGCAAGCTCACCAGAGGCAAGTACCCCATGCCTCTCATCGGCAACAGCTCTCACAGCAACTATTGGAACAGCGACTTCTGGTTTGTCAACGTGAGCTACATCAAGCTGCGCAACTTCGAGGTGGGCTATACCTTCCCTGCCAAGTGGCTGTCGTTCATGAAGGCGCAGTCGCTGCGCGTATACTGCTCCGGCACCAACGTGTTCGTCATCACCAACAAGCCGGGATACGATCCTGAAGGCACCACCGACAGCGGTCTGCAGTATCCTACAACGCGCGTTATAAACATCGGTTTCAATCTCACATTCTAAAGCCTTTAAACGTTATGAAGACAAAACATATATTTGTGACGGCGCTCGCGGCAATCACCCTGAGCAGCTGCAACGGATTCCTCGACCAGGATCCTGACTCGATATATCCTGATGAAGTCGTGTTCGGCGATGCCAACATGATAGAGTCGGTGCTCTCAAACCTCTACAGCCGTGTGAACTACGGCATGAACCTCAACGACAGCTACAGCTTCACTTACATAGACGAGGCTGCGAAGATGGACGGAGGTCCGGACGAGCGGTCAACATATGAGGACAACCTGTGGCGGGTGTACGACTATGAGTTCGTGCGCGACTGCAACCAGTTCCTTGCGGGACTCAAGAAGTCGCCAGCACTGTCAGAGGCGGCTAAGAAACCGCTCGAGGGTGAGGTGCGCTTCCTCCGCGCATGGTGCTATTTCAACATGGTGCGCAGCCTTGGCGGCGTGCCGCTGATGGGCGACGAGGTGTTCGCCTACAACGGTCCGCAGGATGTGGGCAAGCTCACAAGGAAACGCTCCACGGAGGCTGAGTGCTACGACTACATCATCAGCGAGTGCAAGGCTGCCGCTGAGATCATGAGCACTTCCACCAACACCCATTCGGCACGTGCCAACAAGTGGACGGCTCTCATGCTGGAGGCGCGCGCGGCTGTGTATGCTGGCTCGCTCGCCAAGTACAACAACAAGCTCGACAGACCCATAAAGACCGCCGGAGGCGAGGTGGGCATTCCTGCCAACCTGTCTGAAGGATATTATAAGACTGCCCTTGCCGCAGCCAGGGATGTCGTAAATAACAGCCCCTACTCGCTTCAGGACACCAAGGAGAACAAGGGGGAGAACTTCTACAACGCCGTGTGCGTAAAGGACAACAACACGGAAGTGATGTGGAGCCGCGACTACGACTCGCCCACAAGCACCGTGAGTTTCTCCAATGCCAACATCCCGTCACAGTTCAAGGAAGACATAGACAACAGCTATGCCGGACCGACGCTCAACATGGTTGAGATGTTCGAGCCGCTGCAGACCGACAAACCCGGTGAGGGAGAGCCTGTGAAGACCAAAAACGCCGACGGCTCGCCGGTGTTCTACAAGACCGCGAGCGCACCCTTCGACTCGCGCGACCCGCGTCTCTACGGCTCTGTGCTCTATCCGGGCGGAAAGTTCCGCGGCGCGCCGTGTCTGCTCCAGGCAGGACAGGCTTATCAGGAGAACGGTGTGTGGAAGTTCCGCACGGGCGACCTCAACTCTGTCGATGCCGACGGCAATGTCATAACATCCATAAACGGTCCCAAGTACAGCAACCAGCAGTTCATAAACAAGACGGGATTCTATTTCCGCAAGTTCCTCGACGAGTCCGCAGGTTCGTCGCTGCGCAACGGTGCCCGCTCCGACATGTGGTGGGTCTACTTCCGCATGTCAGAGGCTTACCTCATAGCCTGCGAGGCATCCTTCGAGCTCGGCGACAACAGCAGCGCGCTCACCTACATAAACGCCGTGCGCAAACGTGCGGGGGTACAGCCTCTCACCACAGTCACCTTCGACAACATAGTGCATGAGAACGCCGTGGAGTTCGCCTTCGAGTTCCACCGCTGGTGGGACCTCAAACGCTGGCGTCTTGCCGACAAGATATTCAACGGCAACAGCAGCGACCGCAGGGCACGCCACCGCATGCTGTGGCCCTATCTCGTGGTAGACCCGGGCAACCCGCACAACGGAGAGTGGATGTTTGTGGAGGACTTCTACTGGATGTCGCCCAACGCCCGCTACTTCCAGGCAAAGAACTACTACAACTTCATAGACGACAGCTGGATTGACAAGAACCCGCTGCTCGTGAAGAATCCCTATCAGTAAGGAGTGAGGAATGTATAGGGATATAAAGGTGAGAAAGCATACTGTAAGTGAAATTTAAATACAAAACGCAAAAGATATTATGAAAAAGATATTGTTCAACATAGTGCTCGCGCTGGCTGCCGCAGCGGGTCTGAGCTCATGCGGATACGACAACTTCGACGAGCCTGAGACAACGTTCACCGGAAGCGTGAGGTATAAGGGTGAGAGCCTGCAGCTCCGGGGCACGTCGGGAGCGGTGTGCGTGCAGCTCTATCAGGTGGGCTTCCCGCTCAAGTCGCCCATCAACGTGTATGTCAACCAGGACGGAAAGTTCTCCGCCAGAGTGTTCAAGGGGCATTACAAGCTTGTCACCAGAGACAACAACGGACCATGGGTCAACTCGCGCGACTCCATTGACGTGAACGTGAAGGGCGCGACCAACGTCGATATAGAGGTGAAGCCGTATTTCCTTCTGGGCAACGCCACAGCCACAGTGAGCGGCAACACCGTCACGGCTACGTTCAATATCGAGCGCATCGTGGACGACGCTGCCATCGAGAGCGTGTATCTCTGTTTCGGACATACAATGCTCTGCGATGCCGCGCAGAACGATTTCCGCATCGACATCCCTGCGTCTGACCTGCACGTAGGGCAGAACTCCGTCACGCGCACATTCACCGACGCGCAGATAAAGAAGATGAAGAGCATCGGCTACACACGTCTCGTGACGCGCATCGGACTGAAGAGCACCGCCACATCGGAGTGCATCTATTCGCCCGTCATCACGCTGAAGTGACGCCGCACACAGGTTTTTAGCCGGGATAGGGTCACCCGTTCCGGCACCGTGTGTGTCACTCATGGCACCGCACATGCGAGTTTAGTGCTTTACATAACAGTTTTTCATGAGGGCGTGTCAGATATATACCTGTCTGATGCGCCCTCTTTTTCTCAGTTCATGAGGTGTGACGCTTTTCCCAATCATGACATGCCATCACACCGCCACCGCCTCTTTCCCGTCCAACCGAAGATTATTCATTCCCATCACGTCCTGCCTCCATCAGGTAAATGAGCAGGAATCCAATCACAATATCCGCTTCCCACCAAAGTAGAGACGCAAAATCTTGCGTCTCACAAGCAAGGATGCGCAATAAACAGATGCGGAATATGCCTGTCATTGCTGAGTTTTTTGCTCGGGAAATGAAAGGATGCGCAATAAACTGAGGCGATTATGTGCCTGTCATTACCGCATCTTTTGCCCGGGAGACGCAAGATTTTGCGTCTCTACTGGGCTGACGCCATTGTTATCTTGGGACAAAAAAATGTGCAAGTGTGTGCGATAGTGTTTTACACATATCCCCACCCACTCTTCCCTATCCAACAACCCTTTTCCTTTCATTCCGTGCTGACAACTTATCCGTAATATGTTAAAAACTGTCATAAAATGTAATAAAATCATAGACATATGGCAAATTAAGTTAAATCTCATCCCAATTCATGTCATATTGCAAGCACGGTATGCACATTTATCGCTATATTAGCGGATATTCATAACCTAAAAACACACATTATGAAACACTTCTTTATACTATTATTCCTATGTCAGGGCATTCTTGCGCAAGCCCAGACACGCCTCAGCGAGATGCCGTGGCATGAGCGCGACAGTGTGATAACGGCGAGGATGAGGGATTACTTTCACGACAGCAATATTGGTAAGGAGTCTGTCGCACTCATATATCAAGGTGATTTCGACGGGAGTTACGTGGAATGGATATATAACTTTCTTCATCCTAAAGAAAAAGACAGTATAGAAAGGGCTTTCGCACCGTCCGACAGATACATTTATCATATAGATATCATAGGCAAGGAATATTATCCTTTCGTTTTTGACGACACCGAGCCGGAGATAGGGCGTCCTGCCACAGCAATGATGGAAGAGAACCTCAACGTGCTGCTGTCTGAATATACGTATGACGTGACCGTAATCGGCAACAACTTCGACATGAAGGACAAGATTCCGACAGCGGAGATATTCAGGAATGCCCCGCGCCGTCCCAAGAAGTACGAGATACCCACCGACGGGCAGCTGCGCAGCAAGAAGTATGCGTACGGGAAGTCTGTCGCCTCGCTCAAAAAGGCTGAGCGGATAAGGATACTCACCGGCATCGCGCTCAACCATCTGGTTTATCACACAAAGAAAGGCGAGTGCTGGACAGACATGAGAGACATCGGCGAGATATATCCCACTATCGGCGAGTCCACATTCAAGTTTCTGAAATACGACTGGATACCGGAGGAATACAGGGATTTCAAAAAGGACGAGATACCGGAAGGGACGCTCCCGGAGGACATTTACCATCATGTCACGATATATTGGGAGGGCTGGGAGAAGGCAGGTCTGAAGTCCCCGATACTCGCATCGTGCTGGATAGCCGACAAAAACCGCAAGGTGATCAGATGCAGTATGCGCAAGCCGGAGCCGAAGTGAGGCGGGACCTCACGCCGGTCTCACTTCACTTCCTCTATCTGCACGCTCAGTATGCCTGCCGCCGCATCGGCTTCAGGCACTATGTGTAGCCTCAACGCCTCCGCCTTGATGTCCTCGCCGGGGTGCACCATGTTGTACTGGTCCTTCAGGACGCGGTATTCGTCGGTGACATATATGGGGAAAGGCTTCCACTGTCCGTCAGCCTTGTACTCGAGAGTCCACGACTGCGGCACCTGCACCCCGCCTTTGTCGTCATACCAGTACACCGATAGGCTCTGCAGCCTGAGCGGACGTTTGAGCGTCATCTCCACGGTCTGCTCCCTTCCTTTCTCGGGCCAGCTTGTCCAGCGCGGTATGGACGTGTCGTGCGAAGAGGCGGGATAGCCGTTAGTCACCATGGCAAGCACGTCGTCCTGCTCGAACGTATGCGTGGCTTTCACGTCGGAGATGTATTCCGGGATGACCGGTATGGACACCCTCGCAAGGCTGTCGTTGTCTGCCATCCACACTGTCATGGCACCGTCGCCACGGTTGTCCCACGCATAGTAAGGCACCATCGTGAGAGTGCCGTCGGCTCCGTCCTGCACAGAGCGCGCCTCCACCGTCACGAAGTCGATGCCCTTGAGCGGTCCGTCAGAGGCTTTCCTCACACCCGTCGCGGCGTCGGGCGAGAGCACATAGCTTGCCGGCATGGCGGCGTTGTCCACCGCCTCGGCGCAGTAGACGAGCGGTCCGCGCGTGACGCAGAGTCGTCCTCTGTCAGCCTCGACCTGCGGCAACGCCCTGTTGAAGCGCACCGGCATGGGCAGGCGCAGCTCCACGCGGTCGCCCTTTTTCCATGTGCGGCTGACCGTGACAAAGCCTTTCTCCGGCACAGCCTTCACCTCCTCACCGTTCACCAGCAGCTGCCATGCGTCGCGGCTGTCACCGGCATACGAGTAGAGTCTGCCCGGAACGAACTGCGTGCCGGTCCATGTGGGTATGCGCAGGTGCAGGGCGAACCTGCCGCTGCCGCCTTCGGGATTTATCTCCAAGCGTATTGTCTCGCCGAACGGATATTCTGTCTGCTGGCTCAGGCTCACCTTTCCCTTCTTCAGCGGCACCACTGTGGATGTGCCGGCATAGAATGTGCAGTATATGTCATCGTCGGTATAGGCATACATCATGCCCGGAATCTGCGGTATGAGGCGCGCTATGTTTGACGGGCAGCATGCCGTGCCGAACCACGGCGAGCGTCCTTTCACACCCTGGTTGAACGCCTGCCGGCTGTCGGTCTCGAGAGGGTTGACATAGAAGAACCTGTTTCCCGAGAGGCTGACGCCAGCCAGCACGTTGTTGTAGAGAGCCACCTCAGCCACGTCTATGTATCTGGCGTCCTTCTCAGCCATGAACATGCGGTAGTTGAACATCACGTTGCCCACAGCCGCGCACGTCTCGTTGTAAGCCTCCTTGTTGGGAAGCAGATATTCCGGACCGAATCCCTCGATGCCGTGTACGGCTCCCAGTCCGCCGGTGATGTGCATCCGTGTGTCCACGATGTTGGTCCAGATGCTGTCGAGGGCGGGTCGCAGCGTGGTGTCGCCCGTCTGCGCCATGACGTCAGCCATTCCCGAATAGAGATATGTGGCGCGCACGGCGTGACCCACAGCCTTTGTCTGCTGTCTCACCGGAAGATGCTGCTGGGCGTAGCTCGGGCTCATCACCCCGTCGCCGTCCGGGCGGTATGTCACTCCGCGTATGTCTATGAAACGCTTCGCCATGTTGAGATACAGCGTGTCGCCCGTGGCGTGGAAGAGCTTCACCAGCGCAAGCTCTATCTCCTCATGTCCCGGTGCCTGGTTCACCGGTTTGCCTCCGTTGTAATTCGGGTCGCCCTCGAAGAACACGTGGTTTATGTGCCGCGCGTTCTTCTCGGCTATCCTCAGCCACTTGTCCTTGCCCGTTGCCTGCCAGTAGGCTACGGCTCCCTCATACATGTGCCCCATGTTGTAGAGCTCATGGCTGTGCACCACCCACGAGTAAGGGCGGTCGCCCATGCCCGCTCCGCCCCAGTGTTCGTGGTTTGCGGAGACGCCCGTGGTGTGCGCCTCATACAGATAGCCGTCGTCCTGCTGGGCGCGCCCTATGAGGTCGATGATGCTGTCCATGGTGTGCTCGAGCGCGGCGTCCCTCTCCAACGTGAGCAGATAAGCCGCCCCCTCCATCACCTTGTAGAGATCTGACGCCACGTAGCGGTGGGGGAAAGGCAGCTCGTCCTTCACCCCGTGAAGCCAGTTTCCCGTCTTGCGCAGGTTGTCCATGGCAGGCCGCACCTTGTCGAGCGCGAACGGCACGAGCACCTCTTTCTGTGTCTTCAGGCGCGGAAGCCAGAAGTTGTCCTCCAGAGTCACCTGCTGGAACGGTATCTGCTGCAATGTTGCGTCGTCGGTGTTGCTGCGTGCGGAGCATCCTGCGAGCACCGCCACACATGCCAAAGGCAGTATGAAATGTTGTCTTTTCATTCTCAATTGTTCGGTTTTTGGATTATTTATAAGGCAAATTTACGAAAAAACACGTATATCCGTAACTTTTATACGATATTAAGTAAATAATTTGTAGTTTTGTGGCTGTTTTACCAAAAGGCTTATTTATTCAGACATTTGTAGATGTGAAAAGATTTTTTATTTGTTCTGTCATGCTCTCGCTTGTACTCGGAGCGGCTGCCGTTCCAGCCAAGCGGGGGCTTTGGAAAACCCTGCGTCTGGCTGACGGACAGGAAGTGCGCGCCCGACTGACGGGAGACGACATCGTGCACTACTATCAGTCGGAGAGCGGCGACTGCTATGTGACGGGACAATATCGTTCCGTTTCCACTCCACACCGGTGGAGCGCGACGCCTACCTGCTGCTCGAGACCTTCGACGACAACTCCAGCCAGGGAGGCAACGACGGCATGTGGACGGGCATGGGAGGCTCAGCCCTGCTCACCGACCTCGAAGGATGGACCGGCGTGAAGCAGTATGCCGGAGCACAGTGCGCGCGTTTCGGCACGAAGAGCACGCCCGGCTCGCTCACCTCTCCGGAGTTTATGGCTGAGAAGGGAGCCGTGCTTAGCTGTCTCGCCGGTCCGTGGAGCGGTGAGGAAAGCACCATGACCGTGAGCTTCATAGACAGCAGCACGGGCACGGAGACCGAAATAGGAACGTTTGACATCACGGAGGAGAAGTGGCGGCAGTGTGAGATGACGCTTGACATGAGCGGCAAGGGACGCCTGAAGTTCGCGTCGTCCATGCGCCAGTTCCTCGACGAGGTGAGGGTGTCGAAGCCTGTCACTGACGGCATAGGCGGCGTCACCATGAACGGAAAAGCTTCCGACAGACGTGTATACAGCATCGACGGACGCTATCTGGGAGACGATATAGACAGCATGGGACACGGTCTGTATATCGTAGGAGGAAAGAAAATCGCGAGATAATCCCGCATCACGACAATACACAAGCGGCTGTTCAAGACTTGCCAATGGCACAAGTCATGAACAGCCGCTTATCCGTTATTCAGAAGCTAAGACCGAATGTATAGTCGGACAATTCTGTCTTTTCCTCCTTGCCGAAAGCCCTCATAACGCGCGTTGTGTACATACGCAGTACATTGTCCGTATATCCCTTTACTCTCACTGTCAGATTTTCCTTATCTGACGGAACGCGCTTCAACAGCTTAAAATATCTGATTGAGAAAAATATCGTTCCAGGATTGTGACCTTTATAAAACATCATTACCTTACCAGATGGAGGCACTTGTCCTCTTGGTATATAAAAAGTCCCGTCTTGGCTAAACTTTACGTTATCGTCCTGCACTACATACAAAGAGACATGTCCTGTGTTTCCACCCAATGAGACCCACGGATAAGTCTCTTCAGGTATTCCCTCCAGACTTACGACCACTTTCTTTTGAGTCTCTGTCATATCCAGAGAATGACCGTCTCCGTTATCACATCCTTGTGACAAAAGACATATGACCGACAAAAGAAACAAACAGTAATGTCTCATTCCTATACAGATTGCTCTCTTTATTTGTGTGTGTTTTTATTCATAAAGAAGCTGTCGTATGGCAGCCTTTTCAACAAAAATAGAAATAAAATGAGATGTGCGCAAATCTTTTGTAGGCTGTTTTTCCCATTTCGGAGTCACAGTACAGCATTCCCTCCTTTCTGTGTAAATAAAATGACGGAGCGTGTTGTGAACAGCGGCAAGCCGCTCCATGTATCTTCTTATATATATGGAAAGGTGGAGGCACATAACGTCCGCCGCACACATGTAGGGAATGCAGGCGACTGCCTGTCGGCTTTCCGGCGGCATGGGTGTGAAAAGGGGCGGTGCCGAACTGCCGTAATGTGGTTTTACGCGGTGTCAGAGGAAATGTATGTTCATGCATGACGGGAAGAGAAAAAAGTCTTACATTGTTTCTTGCTGGAAAGTGCATAATTATTCATTCCCGCTCTTCCTCAACTCCGCGAGAGCGTCCCACAGCCCACGGCAGAGGCTCACGGACGCAAATACGCCGCTTATTCGCATTTCACGTATCTGTCTGAAGGTCAGTTATATACACTCAATTATGATACAGACCGGATTTTTCCACCATGCCGGAAAGGCTTTTCGGGATTGCGGAAAAGGCTTTCCGGGGTGACGGAAGAATGTGTTCCGGCATGCGGGAATGGTGTTTTGGAAAGCCGGAAAAGGCTTTTCCGCACAAAAGAACGTACCGGCGCACCGGAGGAATGAGTCCGCATGCGCTTTTTATACGGTTTTAGTGCCTTCGCATTTCCTGTTTCGCGATTTTGTTTTGTAAAGATTTTTTACTGCCTGAACCGTATATTCATGCATTCCGGTATGCACCGCGCAATTGCCATTACCTCATTACCCGCTCAATGGCGCATGCCCAGTAGAGACGCAAAATGTTGCGTCTCGCGTGCAAAAAAACTCAGCAATGACAGGCACATTTCGCCTCAGTTTATTGTGCATCCTTGCTTGTGAGACGCAAAATTTTGCGTCTCTACTTTGGTTAGTCCACATACAATATCGCGTTGTTTCCAACACTTATAATGATGGCGTCAGCCCAGTAGAGACGCAAAATCTTGCGTCTCCCGTGCAAAAAACTCAGCAATGACAGGCATATAATCGCCTCAGTTTATTGCGCATCCTTGCTTGTGAGACGCAAGATTTTGCGTCTCTACTTTGGTTAGTCCACATATAATATCGCGTTGTTCATATGTATAAAGCAAAGTCAACAGCTCAATAAGGGCTTGCTTTCGTATTGCGGGCACCTAATTTCGCATAAAAATGCAAAGGCGCGTACGGCTGTGCATATTTATCCAGCGGCAACTCCGCGAGAGTAGGATATTTTCGTCGTAAAGACACCGCGGACGCGAATACGCGGTTTTTACGCGATTTTGATAAGGCGTTGGCAGTCAGGAGGTTGTATGTTATCGCGTTGCAAGGTGATGTTTGCCGGGTTGCGGAAGAGCCTTTTCGGTGTCGCGATACGGGCTTTCTTGTGGTGTGGAAAGGGCTTTTTTACGGTGCGGAACGTGCTTTTCTGTGGTGCGGGAGGGTGGTAAAGGAGTGACGGTTCTGTGAGGAATGTCCGCCGGAGTGGGTTTTATGGCGATGCGGAGGGTATGGAGGAGCAGGTGAGGATGGTATAAATGCTTGCTCAGAACGGTTTTTATTCTCTCTTTTGACAGTAAAAAATGTAATGATTTTTTACTGTCCTTATTGCATAAATATTCATTTCCGGCAATGCCGCGCGGCTATTTCTTCATATCCGTATATCCGTCCCGCGCGCTCGTCCGACTGTTTTGTGATGCCAAAGAAACATGGTCACGAGCAGCCGATGACAATGAAATGTGTGCAGTAATATGGTGAGGATGAATGCGTTTTTCCATCGGGAGACGCAAGATTTTGCATCCCCACTTAAGCTGGCAGAGGGCTTTATGATTGATTTAATGCTTGTTTTCTCAATGCGTACGCCTTGTGTAGGTGATGCGTCCGGCGTACAGTGAGCGTAACGCTTTCATAAAACTGGACTCCGCAGACCTGCGTCTACTTCTTCGATCCTGTCTCGGTGGTGTGCGGAAACGAGCTCGCATATACCGACACTTATTCGGGAAAGGTGTGTGTGGCAGACACCGCCGACCTGGCAAAGACCAAGGCAAGATATACGGTGTTCGCCATAAACGATGACGACATAATGCCGCCCGACACGGCAAACTTCTACTCCTTCGCGGCTGCGAAGGCTTACAGGGGACTGCTCTGCCGCGGCATCATTGACATGAGGCTCACGCCCGACAGGCTGTTCTGCATGGTGAAATATGGCGACATGTCAACTCCCAACGACCCGAAGCAGCGGTTCACCTTGGTGGAGGTGGACCGCAAGACCGGCAGACGCAGGGAATGGCTCTATCCGGAACCTGAGGGACGCACGGTGTTCACACGCGGACTGTACACCGAAAACGGCAAGGTGAGACCCTATGAGGTGCTCAAGGGAGGCGACGGACCGGTGATAAGGGTGTTCGCCGCAGACTGACCCACAGGGACGCACCTGCTCAGACGTCGAGACGAAGCTCGTAGTCGACAACGTCGAGCGTGCGTCCCATTTTCATGCCCACGCCCTTGAAGTGAGACGCCCGGAAGAAACCCAGCTTGCTGTGCATGGCTATGCTCGGAGCGTTGCAGCCCGTGATGCAGGCTATGAGCACGCGGCAGCCCTGACGGCGGCAGCGGTCTATGAGCACACGCATGAGCGCGGTGCCCAGTCCGCGGCGCACGCAGGCATGGTCAGCATATACGGTCGTCTCCCACGTCGCGGCATAGGCGGCGCGCTCTTTCCACGGATGGGCATAGGCGTATGCCACGACCTCTCCGTCTTCCTCAGCCACTATGTAAGGGTGGGTGGCTGATATCGCCCGCACGCGGGAGCGCATCTGCTCCACTGTGAGAGGTTCGGTCTCGAACGTCTCCACACCGTTCACGATATACCAGTTGTATATTTGCGTTATCCGGGCTATGTCTCTGTCTTCTACGTCGCGTATCATTGTATACGCTTTGTTATTATAAAAAAAGGAGGGAATGTCTCACTTTCCCGCCACTATCCTCTTTATCTCGTTGAGTTTGTTAAGAGCCTCGACAGGCGTGAGGTTGTTGATGTCGAGCCCGAGAATCTCGTCGCGTATCTGGCAGAGCACCGGGTCGTCCAGCTGGAAGAAGCTCAGCTGCATTCCCTCGCGCGTCATGTTCAGCCTGTCTGCCGATGGTTTTGCCACGCGCCCCACCTGCGAGTTGTCCGCCTCGAGCTCTTTCAGTATGACACCGGCGCGCTTCACTATGCTGCGCGGCATGCCGGCAATCTCCGCCACGTGTATTCCGAAGGAGTGCTCCGAGCCTCCGCGCATGAGCTTGCGCAGGAAGATGACCTTTCCGTCTACCTCCTTCACGCTCACGTTGTAGTTCTTTATCCGCGCGAAGTTCTTCTCCATCTCGTTCAGCTCGTGGTAGTGTGTGGCGAAGAGCGTGCGTGCCCGCGCCTTGGGATGCTCGTGCAGGTATTCCACGATGGCCCACGCTATGGATATGCCGTCGTATGTCGACGTGCCGCGTCCCAGCTCGTCGAAGAGCACGAGCGAGCGCGGTGTGACGTTGTTGAGTATGTTTGCCGCCTCGGTCATCTCCACCATGAAGGTGGACTCGCCCAGAGATATGTTGTCAGACGCGCCCACACGTGTGAAAATCTTGTCCACCATACCTATCCGCGCGCTCTCCGCCGGAACGAAGCAACCAGCCTGCGCCATGAGCACAATGAGCGCGGTCTGGCGCAGAAGGGCGGACTTTCCCGCCATGTTGGGACCTGTGATGATGACAATCTGCTGGCGTTCGGTGTCGAGCTCTATGTCGTTGGGCACATAGGTCTCGCCCGCAGGCAGCTGCGTCTCTATCACCGGATGTCGTCCGCCGCGTATCTCCAGCACGTCGTCGTCTGTCACCACCGGTCTTACATATCTGTTCTCCTCAGCCGTCTTGGCGAAAGAGAGCAGACAGTCGAGCCGCGCCACGATGTTGGCGTTTATCTGTATCTGCGGTATGTATTCGGCTGCGGCGGTGACGAGCTCGCCGAACAGGCGCGTCTCCAGGGCGAGAATCTTCTCGTCGGCACCCATTATCTTCTCCTCATACTCCTTCAGCTCCTGCGTGATGTAGCGTTCGGCGTTGGCTAGAGTCTGCTTTCTCACCCATCCCTCCGGCACCTTGTCCTTATACGTATTGCGCACCTCAAGATAGTAACCGAACACGTTGTTGTAGCCCACCTTCAGTGACGCTATGCCCGTCCGCTCCGTCTCGCGCTCCTGTATCTGCATGAGATAGTCGCGTCCGCCGCGCGATATGGCTCTCAGTTCGTCGAGCTCGGGCGAGAACCCGTCGGCTATCACGCCGCCCTTGCTCACGAGCTGCGGAGGGTCGGGCTGTATCTCGCGCTCTATTCTGTCGCGCAGGTTCTCGCAGAGATTCATCTGCGCGCCGATGTCCTCAAGTATGCTGTTGCCCGAATGGCAGCACGCCGACTTCAGCGGAGCCATCGCCTGAAGCGCAGTACGCAACTGTACGAGCTCGCGCGGAGACACTCTCCCCACGGCGACCTTCGATATGATGCGCTCTATGTCGCCCATGCGGTGGAGCTGCTCGTCTGCCATGAGGCGGAAGTCGGGCTTGCGGAAGAAGTGCTCCACCACGTCCAGGCGGTCCTCTATCTGCCTTACGTCCTTCAGCGGGAACACCGTCCACCGCTTCAGCATGCGTCCGCCCATGGGTGTGACGGTGCGGTCGATGACGTCGAGCAGCGACGCTCCGTCCTCCTGCATGGAGTGGAGAAGCTCGAGCGAGCGTATGGTGAACTTGTCGAGCCGCACATAACGCTCCTCCTCAATGCGCGCGAGCGACGTTATGTGCGACAGATGAGTGTGCTGGGTCATCTCGAGATACTGCAAGATGACGCCCGAGGCGATGACCCCGCTGCGCAGGTGCTCCACGCCGAACCCCTTCAGCGAGCGTGTGCCGAAGTGGCGCAGCAGCTTCTGGCGTGCGCTCTGCTCGGTGAACATCCATTCGTCCAGCTCGAACACACACCATCGGGAGCCGAACCGTTGTTCGAACTCCTGCCTGCACGATTTCTCATACAGCACCTCCTTGGGTTGGAAACTGCCCATCAGTTTTTCCACATAGTCTGCCGTGCCCTCACCGGTGAGGAACTCGCCGGTGGATATGTCGAGAAACGCCACGCCGCATGCCGACCGTCCGAAGTGTATCGCCGCCAGGAAGTTGTTCTCCTTATAGTTGAGCACGTTGTCGCCCATCGCCACGCCGGGAGTGACGAGTTCGGTTATGCCACGCTTCACGAGAGTCTTCGTAAGCTTCGGGTCCTCCAGCTGGTCGCATATCGCCACGCGCCTGCCAGCCCTGATGAGCTTGGGCAGGTAGGTGTCGAGCGCATGATAGGGAAAGCCCGCCATCTCCGTAGTCTGACCTCCGTCGCGCGAGCGTCCGTTGCTGCGCCGCGTGAGAGTGATGCCGAGTATCTTCGACGCAGCTACGGCATCCTCGCAGTAAGTCTCGTAGAAGTCACCGCAGCGGAACAGCAGCAGTGCGTCGGGATGCTTCGCCTTGAGGTCGAAAAACTGTTTCATCATCGGCGTGAGGCCGTCATCTTTCTTTTTTGCAGACATGTCGTTGTATGGTTTTTCAATACGCAAAATTAAACAAAATCAATGAAAAATGATAATCTGACGGCAACATTAAGCGGACGGCAGGGATTTATTGCCGTCACGTTGACGCCGTCATCGCTCATCCGCATACCCTGACCGGAGGTCTTATTGTTATGTGATAATGACTCCGAGGGGATATGCCTGACGGCACGTATCGTCATGCGTAAACAGCCGTTGTGTCAAAAAACACGCGCGCTATTGCGGCTTTCTCAAAATTATTTGCTATATTAGCACCGATGTTACGCTGCCCCGCGCCATGCCGCACACGTAGCTCACGTCATCCGGACAGGCGCGGTCGGGGCACGGCACAACGCATACATACCCAACCGGACAACACCACGACACAGCATGACAATACATCCTCTTTGGTCAGACGAAATATGGCTGCCTCTCATGCAGCTTTACCTTAAAAAGCCCGAAGGCGTGAAACCGCTCTTCTCACGCCATCTCATACAGCTGAGTCTCGAACTGCACATCGAGCCGAAAATACTCTACGCGCAGATGTTCAGACTGCGCCAGCCCGACACTCCGTCGCTGCAGCACCTGTGGCGCAGATACTCCGTCGACACGCGGAGACTGGCGCGCGACGTGAAACGCCTGAGACAGATGGACGGGTTCGGCACGGCAGGGGCATTCTATGAGGGTGTTGCCACGAGCGAGTCGTTCGAGAAGGAATACCGACCCATCGATGCCGACAGCAGACTCACGCCCATGATGCTCACGATGATTCTCGACCTGTACTACCGTCTCACACCCGTAACGATGGTGGCGGAGACACCCGAGGTGGGCGAACTGGCGCGTTGCATGCGCATACCGCCGTCGCTCGTAGCCGAGGTGATGGGTTGCTTCCTCGTGTGCGACCCGTGCATGAAGTACAGCGACCCGTCATCGGGACTATATCCGGAGTGTCTCGCGGTATGGAGAAAGTATATATCAAAAGAGCCGGAAGAGCTCGCCGCCACCGCAGCACAGATGCGCGCGTACTTCAGATGACGTGCTTCAGCGGCGGCATAACGCCACCGCCCGCCGTATTCCCGAACCCCGCAGGAAAATTCCACGTAGCACATACGGAACATTCCCTGCCGTACCACCGCCATATTTCCGCCGTACAGGCGCATGAAACACCATCATTATTTCAATCGCAAGCACATCATGTAATACGCTACAACCCAAAGTAGAGACGCAAGATTTTGCGTCTCACAAGGAAGAATGCGTTATTAATTGAGGCGATAAAATGCCTGTTATTGCTGCGTTTACTGCTCGTGAGACGCAAAATTTTACGTCTCTACTGGGCTAACGCCGTCATTTATATATCAAGGGCGTGCTTTTATAACATACAGGCGGCTGTTTCC
>OGYZ01000282.1_pt1 | contig 47743 bp, 37 predicted proteins | sample 1576681 | NCBI WGS metagenome assembly OGYZ01 (sample SAMEA3541480, study PRJEB24748) | human gut metagenome | biome: human gut; feature: human-associated habitat; material: faeces | place: China | collected 2012 | reverse complement strand
CCTCCTTGTAATAAAATAGATTCCAGTAAAAAATGATTGTAATGCGTCAGCCCTGATTTGCCGCCGGCGTTTTTATATTCGCCTAGGGCGAATATATGTTCGGAGTAGGTGATTATATGTTCGCCCTGGGCGAACAAAGAAAATGCAATAGGAAAGATAAGTTTTGTTGGTTGGTTTTTCAAAATAAAGAGGATTTTCGATGAGAAGATAGTCCATAAGGGAATAACTAATAATATTGTATGAGTTTGATGTACAATTGGATAAAAAACGTAACTTTGTAAATATATCAAAGATGATTATGGCTAAAAATATAGATAAACGAGCCGTTGAAAACTTGGAAGATAACTTCCATGGCTATGCGGTATTGCTTCACAAAATCAAGCAACGAGTATTGGTTGCCCAGCAACGGGCAATTTATGCTGCCAACGAAGAAATGCTCCGAATGTATTGGGATATTGGTGGTATGTTGCAACGAAGCCAAGATGCAGACGGTTGGGGTAAGAAAACCTTGCAACGTTTGGCTGAGGATTTGAAGAATGATTATTCCGAAATAAAAGGATTTACTGTACGTAATATGCAATATATGGTACAATTCTTCAATGAATATAATCAAGAACTAACGATGGTAAAAGGGAGAGTTTCTCCAACTGCGAAATCACTGATTTCGCAATTGGAGGAATATAATTTTACCCTTCCTATTAAGCATTTAGATTGGACGCACAATCTTGTACTGATAAAGCAGGTCAAGGACATTCGTGCACGTTATTGGTATATGATGCAATGCATTACCAATCATTGGACAACACGTTATCTACAAGAAGCCATCAAACTGGATGATTATGGCAAGCATGGGGCATTGGCTAACAATTTCACTGAAACCCTGCCTGCACCGGAAGCAAATAATGTCAAATCGATGCTTAAAGACCCGTATATATTCGATATGTTGACTTTTACAGACCATTACAATGAGCGTGACGTGGAAATAGGTTTGGTGAAACATGTGGAGAAATTTCTTGTAGAAATGGGTGCAGGCTTTGCTTTTATGGGGCGTCAGTATCATATAGAGGTTTCAGGTGATGATTATTATATTGACATATTGATGTATAACACCTTTCTGCACCGTTATCTGGTGATCGAATTGAAAGATACGGAGTTTATGCCGGAGTATATTGGCAAACTGAATTTTTACTGTTCCGCTGTGGATGATATTCTTTGTCGGGAAGGAGATAACCGGACTATCGGGCTGCTGCTTTGCAAGAGTAAAGACCGTATCAAAGCAGAATACGCCTTACGTGATATTCAGAAACCAATCGGAATCTCAGATTATGAATTAGGGCAAGCTCTACCGAAAGATTTCCGAGGTAGTTTGCCTACGATTGAAGAAATTGAGAAAGAATTCGAATCTGGCGGCGGTGAATAAAAATACTAATATGCTCAATTTATGTCTATGAAAAGTTCTAAAAGTATTTCACTTCCTTATTTTTCCCATTGTATTTGAATTATGTTTGGTAAGCATATTGTACATTTCTTTATAATAGTTCAATACAGATTAACTGGTATGAGAAAATTCTCTATTACGGTTTAAATTATTACATTTGTAACAAGTTAAGATAACACTGATAGGTGTGACTATATAATTAAATGTAAACCAGTTCTAAATGAAAGAAGCTAACGATCTGTTTAATAATAAGAAATACAAAATCCTATTTGTTTGTCTCGGAAATATTTGCCGATCACCGTCGGCTGAGGCTGTGATGAAGAAGCTGGTGAAAGATGCCGGAATGGAAGACCGTTTTCTGATTGATTCGGCAGGGATTATCGGTTATCATGAAGGCGAGCCTGCCGATCCTCGGATGCGTGCTCATGCTATCCGCCGGGGATATCGGTTGGATTCTATTTCCCGTCCGGTCCGAACACAAGATTTCTATGATTTCGATCTGATTATTGGCATGGACAACCGGAATATTGATGATCTGAAAGAGAAAGCTCCTGATTTGGTTACTGAACAGAAAATCCATCAGATGATGGAATATTCGACGAACGGCCTTTATGATTATGTGCCCGATCCTTATTATAGCGGAGCCGAAGGCTTTGAGCTTGTCCTCGACCTGCTGGAAGATGCCTGCCGAGGACTTTTGGCCCGTGTTATTTCTTCTTCAAGTCAGGATAACTGATACGGGTGTGATACATGATCTTCAGCTTCTCGATGAAGACTTGTTTAACGGATTCCACATCCCGGAAGGTAAGCGGAGCATTCTTCAACAATCCGTCGGCAATCTGTGTCTCAATGATTTTATTGACCAGTTGCTGGATACCTTCCACGGTGTGTTCCTTCAGACTGCGTGAAGCAGCTTCGACCGAGTCGGCCATCATCACGATAGCTGTTTCTTTAGAGAACGGATTCGGACCAGGATAAGTAAACAATTCGTCTTTCACTTCCCGGTCAGGATATTTGTTCTTGAAGGAATTATAGAAATATTTGGCTTTGCCGCGTCCGTGGTGCGTACGGATAAAGTCAATGATCTCTTTCGGTAGAGAAGCCTTTTCAGCAATCTTGACACCTTCGGTCACATGACTGATCACCATCTGCGCACTTTCTTCAAACGACAAACCGTCGTGCGGATTCTGTTGGTTCTGATTTTCGGTGAAGAAGATCGGATTACACATTTTCCCGATATCATGATACATGGCTCCGGTTCTGACCAGTTGAGCATTGGCTCCTATCTTGGCCGCAGCCTCGGAAGCAATGATGGATACTTGCAAGGAATGCTGGAAGGTGCCGGGACAAGTTTCACTCAGTTTCTTCAGGATACCCGAATTAATATTCGACAGTTCCACCAGCGTGATGGTAGATAAATAACCGAATGTCTTTTCCAGCATATAGACCAGAACGTAAGTAAACATAAGCAGGATGAGGTTGATTCCGAAATAAAGCATCATCACCCAATGAATCTTGTTCAGATCGGCATCCTGATAGAGACCGAGTCCGAGGTAGGATAAACTGTATGACAGGAAAACAAAGAACGAACAGCGCATCAGCTGGGAACGTTCGGATAATTCACGCAAACTGAAAGTTACTACCATGCCGGCAATGATCTGCAGGATGAGGAACTCGTGCGGGAAAGGTGCCATGATCGAACTGATCAGTACCGCAATCAGATGGGTGAACAAGGCTGTCCGCGAATCGAAGAAGGTACGGACGACTATCGGAACAATGGCATACGGAATAATATAAATGTTGAAGATGCTGTAAGTGACGCATATCTCGGTCAGGAAAACCGGTACGAAAATACAGCATATCAGGAAAAAGGCATTTCGCCGGTTATGCATGAACTTGATACGGAACGACCAGAGATACAGCCAGTAACAGAAGATAATACCGAAGACGAGGATGATTTGTCCGGCAAGCATCAGGTTATGCCGCTGATTTCCTCCGGATTTGGATTCATAGACTTTCTTCAGCGAGCGAAGGACATTGTACGTTTGTGAGTCGATGATTTCGCCGCGGTCCACGATACGCTCTCCAGCCTGCACGACACCACTCGAAATCGGAACACTTTGCAGTAATTCTTGTTTGACGCGGTCGGACATCTCCGTATCGTAGCTGACATTCTCAACCAGATAGTTGTTGATATCGCAAGCTTGAAGTAAAGAACGGTGCAGGCTGGACGGACAATTGTTGATGATAAACTCATAAGCCGACTTGACAGTGAAGAAGTCTGATACATAATGCGGCGAAGAAACCGTATTGCGCAACAGGTTAATCTGGGAATAACCTTGGGCATGGAGCTTTTCCATTTCCTCCGGCGAGATAATACCGTTGCTGTATAGCTGTTGGAGCATCTTCTCGATGTATTGCATATAAGCCGATGTTACCCGTTGGTTCAGGCGGTTGTTATAATCAGTCCTCAATTTATCAATTTGATTGGACTCGATTTCCTGATTCACCCGGTAATAAGGCTGGAACTTTTTCAGTACGCTGTCCTGTTCTTCTTTTACCTGAGCATCCGTCTTGTAGATAGGAAAGTTGGTCGGCGCGGTCAGCAAACCGTAGCGCCACGGCTTCCCTTCGTAAAACTGATATTTAAACTTCGCATCACGTGGAAAAAAGTAAGCCATCAGCAAGGCTGCGATGATAAAAAATATAGACGGATATACGTTGTAATTCTTAATATTCATATCACGTTTATTAGTTTTTGAGTTGACGAGTTGACCCGGTTTTCGTTGGCGAGTGCATAAGGTTAACTTGCAACTGCATAACCTTATAACCTCATTTACCCGTAACCTTACAACTTCACAAATTCATTTGAAGGCGAAATGTACGCAAAAAAGTTTATTAACAGAAAAAAAAGGCGTACTTTTGCCCCAATATTATTTAATCCAAGTATGATTATGACTCAAAGAAAGGTTAGAGTCCGTTTTGCACCCAGCCCAACAGGCGCTTTGCATATCGGAGGAGTTCGTACAGCTTTATACAATTATTTGTTTGCCAAGCAAAATGGCGGAGACTTGATTCTTCGTATTGAAGATACTGATTCCCAGCGTTTCGTACCGGGAGCCGAGGCTTATATCATTGAAGCTCTTACCTGGTTAGGTATTCATTTTGATGAAGGTGTAGGTTTCGGTGGAAACTATGGTCCTTATCGTCAGAGTGAACGTCGGGAGATTTATAAGAAATATGTTGATCAGTTGCTGGAAGCCGGTCATGCTTATATCGCATTCGATACCCCACAGGAACTGGAAGCCAAGAGAAAGGAAATTCCGAATTTCCAGTATGACGCATCTACCCGTTTGCAGATGCGCAATTCGTTGACTTTGTCGGCAGAAGAAACGAAGGCTTTAATGGATGCCGGCAATCAATATGTAGTTCGTGTCAAGATTGAGCCGAACGAAGATGTACATGTGAACGACCTGATCCGTGGAGAAGTGGTGATCAACTCGTCAATCCTGGATGATAAGGTATTGTATAAGTCGGCAGACCAGTTGCCAACCTATCACTTGGCTAATATAGTGGACGACCACCTGATGGAAGTAACACACGTGATCCGTGGAGAAGAATGGTTGCCGAGTGCTCCGTTGCATGTTCTGTTGTATCGTTATTTCGGTTGGGCTGATACCATGCCTCAATTTGCCCATCTGTCATTGTTGCTGAAGCCGGAAGGAAATGGAAAGCTGAGTAAGCGTGATGGCGATCGTCTTGGATTCCCGGTTTTCCCGTTGGAATGGCACGATCCGAAGACAGGCGATATCTCTTCTGGTTATCGTGAAAGCGGTTATCTGCCCGAAGCAGTTGTCAACTTCTTGGCTTTGTTAGGTTGGAATCCGGGTAACGATCAGGAAGTAATGAGCATGGATGAACTGATCAAGGCATTCAACTTGTCACATTGCAGTAAGAGCGGTGCGAAGTTCGACTACGAAAAAGGAAAATGGTTCAATCATCAATATATTCAGAAGAAAGACAACAAGGAAATTGCAGCCTTGTTTATGCCGATCCTGAAGGAACATGGAGTAGATGCTGATCCGGCTTATGTTGAAAAAGTGGTAGGCATGATGAAAGACCGTGTCAGCTTTATCAAGGATTTGTGGGATGTATGTGCATTCTTTTTCGTAGCTCCGACTGAATACGACGAAAAGACTCGTAAGAAACGCTGGAAGGAAGACAGTGCAGCTCAGCTGACTGAGTTCATCGAAGTATTGCGTGCACATGAACCATTTGATATTGAAAGTACGGAAAATGCGGCAAAAGCCTGGATCGAAAGCAAAGGTTATCATCTGGGTAATATCATGAATGCCACACGTCTGGCATTGGTGGGCGAAGGCAAAGGTCCGCATATCTTTGATATAACCGAAGCTTTGGGTAAGGAAGAATCTATTCGCCGTATCCAACGTGCTATCGAAGTTTTGGGATAAGACGAAATAAGGTCGTGAGTTAACGAGACAAGAAGTATGTACAGCCTGATTATTCATTTATACTCCCTGATTATCGAGTTGATCGCTCCGTTCCACAAGAAAGCTCGGACCATGCGTCTGGGCCAGTGGCGTACTAACCAAATCTTGCGTTCGCAGATTCAGCCGGGCGAGAAATATATTTGGTTTCATGCCGCGTCACTGGGTGAGTTCGAACAGGGACGTCCTATGATGGAGAAGATCAAGGCGCAGTATCCGCAGTATAAAATCTTGCTGACATTCTTTTCTCCGTCGGGATATGAGGTACGCAAGAATTATGCCGGTGCTGATGTCATCTGCTATCTGCCTTTTGACACACCTTATCGGGTCAATAAGTTCCTGAAGCTGGCACATCCGGTTGCTGCCGTCTTTATCAAATATGAATTCTGGGGAAATTATCTGGCTGCTCTTAAGAAACGGAATATTCCGGTTTATATCATCTCCGCTATTTTCCGTCCTGACCAGTTGTTCTTCCAATGGTTTGGGGCACCTTATCGGAAGATGCTCCATCATTTCACCCATTTATACGTGCAGGATGAACGTTCGAAAGAACTGCTGGCCGAATATGGTATTCATAATGTGACGGTGACCGGTGATACTCGTTTTGACCGGGTACAGGAAGTTCGTAATCAGGCCAAAGATTTGCCACTGATTGACAAATTTGTACATAATGAAAAAGGAGAGAAATTACTGACACTGGTGGCCGGTAGTTCCTGGCCTCAGGATGAACAGGTAATTATTCCTTATTTCAATAAGCAGGAACGGATCAAACTGATCATTGCTCCGCACGAAATTCACCAAAGCCATTTGGTTTCGATCGCGGCATTGTTAGAACGGCCTTTTATCCGCCTTTCTGAAGTACGGTCAGAAAAAGATCTGGAAGGTAAGGATTGCCTGATTATAGATAGCTTTGGTCTCTTGTCATCGATTTATCGGTACGGTGAGATGGCATATATCGGTGGTGGTTTCGGAGTAGGTATCCACAATACAGTCGAAGCGGCTGTTTATGGTATTCCGGTATTATTTGGTCCGAACCATAAGAAATTCAAGGAAGCCAAAGACCTGATAGCTGTAGGTGGTGGTTTCTGTATCCATTCAATGGCTGAGTTTGAAGACAAGATGAACGAGTTTATTACGCAGCCAGAAGTGATGCAGGCAGCCGGAAAAGCAGCAGGCAACTTTGTTGCCAGTCAGGTAGGTGCAACAGATAAAATACTTTCCGATATTTTACCCGTTTTGAAACATTAACGACAGGTAAGCTAACGAATAGGAATGGATAATTGACATCCGGAGTTTTTCCAATGTCAGTTATCCATTCTTTATTTTCCGTACCTGATTATTCTCCAGTATATAATGTTCGCCGCTTTCCGGACAGACAGCGTGACCCATCTTGTCGAATTCAAGGCGACAACCATATTCACTGACCCAACCGATTTGTTGAGAAGGATTACCCACCACTAAGGCATATGGCAGAACATCTTTGGTAACGACAGCTCCGGCTCCGATAAGGGCGTATTCACCAATCTCATGTCCGCAGACAATGGTGGCATTGGCTCCGATGGTAGCTCCTCGTTTTACACGGGTACTTCGGTATTCATGCTTGCGGGAAATGGCGCTCCGCGGATTGATTACGTTGGTGAAGACACAACTGGGACCTAAGAAAACATCGTCTTCACAGATAACACCGGTATAGACAGACACGTTGTTCTGAATCTTTACCTGATTGCCGATCTCGACTCCGGGTGAAATCACCACATTCTGTCCGATATTACAATGCTTCCCGATACGACAACCAGACATGATGTGCGAGAAGTGCCAGATATGTGTACCTTCTCCGATCTGACAACCTTCGTCGATAACTGCTGTTGGATGTGCTTCGTAGGTTTCCATGTTATTTATAGATTAAGAAAATGGTTGGTTTCTTGTCGAAATCTGGTAACTTCCCGGCCCATTCCTTGACCGGACGTGTCTGGATGCATTCATCTGCACAAGTGATATTCGAAGCAATGCACAGCTTCGTGGACGGGCGGCAGGTACGAATCAGTTCTTCTGCCAGTTTGCGGTTACGGTAAGGCGTTTCGATAAAGAGCTGCGTCTGGTTCTCGGCATAAATTCGACCTTCCAGCTTCTTGATGGTGCTGGTACGTTCGGCTGCATCGATAGGCAGATAACCATGAAAAGCAAAGCTCTGTCCGTTAAATCCAGACGCCATTACAGATAAGATAATAGACGACGGACCCACCAAAGGGACGACCGGATAATGCTTACGCTGGGCAATCGCAACGACATCGGCTCCCGGATCGGCAACCGCCGGACAACCGGCTTCTGAAATCACCCCCACCGATTCACCTTGTGCCAATGGATTCAGATAACCAGCCACTTGCTCAGGCGATGTATGCTTGTTCAGTTCATAGAAAGTCAAGTCGTCGATCACAATGGATGGTTCCACTTTCTTCAGGAAGCGGCGTGCCGTGCGGACATTCTCGACAATGAAATGACGGATGCCCAAGATGACATCCCGGTTGTATTCCGGCAAGACCCGGCGATGTTCAGTATCGCCCAAGGTAACCGGTATCAGATATAATGATGCTTGCATAGTTCTAATTTTCCGCAAATGTAGTACTTTTGCACGAAACAATTCATGCACACATGGCACTTCCTATTGATTTTATTACCCGTACGCGGGCACTTTTAGGCGACGAATATACAGAACTGGAAAAAGCGTTGATGGCTGATGTTCCGGTTAGTATCCGAATGAATCCGAAGAAGAGCGATAAGCATCCGGAGGCAACACCGGTACCCTGGAGTCATTGGGGATATTATTTGCCCGAACGCCTTTCTTTTACCTTTGATCCATTGTTCCAGAATGGTACTTATTATGTACAGGAAGCTTCGTCGATGTTCCTTGAACAGGCTATTAAGGCGTATGTACAGGATCCGGTAGTTTGTCTGGACTTATGTGCAGCTCCGGGAGGAAAATCTACTCATCTGTTGAGCCTTCTTCCTGAAGGAAGTGTATTGGTAAGTAATGAAGTGATCCGGTCGCGTAGCTATATCCTGGCAGAGAATATCCAGAAATGGGGTTATCCGAACCACGTCGTGACCAATAATGATCCGGCAGAACTGGGTGAACTGACTCATCTGTTTGATGTGATTGTTACGGATGTGCCTTGCTCGGGTGAAGGTATGTTCCGTAAGGATACGGATAGTACGGGTGAATGGAGCGTGGCGAATGTCGAGCTGTGTGCTTCCCGCCAGCGGCGTATCCTGCATGATATTTGGAATGCCCTGAAACCCGGTGGCTTGTTGGTGTATAGTACTTGTACATATAATACGGAAGAAGATGAGGAGAATATTCAATACATCATTGATGAATTAGGAGCCGAGCCGTTGTCTATTCCGATCGATCCTACTTGGGGCGTGTGTGGAGCCTTGAAATATGCCAATCCGGTATATCGATTTTTCCCACATCGGACACGCGGTGAAGGCTTTTTCCTGGCAGCTTTGCGGAAAGTCGATGGCGAGCGGGAAGAACTTCGGATCAAGACCAAGAATAAAGACAAGAAACAGAAAGGGAAGAAACAGCCCGATATTCCGACGTCCATTCTTTCAGCCGTTCGTGCAAGCGAGACTTATCAACCCGTCTGGAACGATATCCGTCTTTCTTTGTTGCCTTCCGAAGTACATGTGATCTATCCATTATTGCAAGAAAAACTTCATATCCTTTCTGCCGGCATTGAATTGGGCGAATGGAAGGGAAAGGATTGGGTACCAGCGCAAGCTTTGGCGTTGAGTACAGCCTTGAATCCAACAGCTTTTCCCGTATGCGAAGTGGAGGATGAAATGGCTATCCGCTATTTCCGGAAAGAAGCGCTGGTGCTCCCAGCTGATGCGGAGAAGGGTTATGTTTTGCTGACTTATCAACAGCGTCCTATCGGCTTCGTAAAGAATTTAGGAAACCGGGCCAATAACCTTTATCCGCAAGAGTGGCGTATCCGCAGCAGTTATAATCCGGAAGAGATCCGACGGTTGGTGTTATAAAATCCGTGCCGTGAGTAAAGCGGATTCCAGCCGGTGCATATAGAGTTTCTTGTTGGTTTCGGGAGCATAGACAAATCCTTCTGCTACAACTATCCGATGGCGGGGCGCATCATACCAGGCATACGAGACAAATGGTCCGCCCATCATGTCGCCTTGCATTTTCCATAAACCACGTATCACGGCGCTAGGCTGTTTCCCGTTTTGTAATGATTCATATTCAACAGGGAAACGGTTTTCTGTTATCATGTACGAACCTTCAAAAGAGCCGGGAATATGGAGCCGGGTTACCGAGTCGCGCATGGCTATAAGATGCGATTCCTCGAGCGCGTCTGCATTCTCTGCCGGAAAAGTATAGAAAATCAGATCCATTCGTCCGCTGTTCGCATTGTTGGAAAACCAGAGGAACGTCGAATCTGTCTGTGAGGAATTCATCTCTTCCGGAGCATAGATGTCGAGTTGAAAGGCTGAACGTGTCTTCTCTGCCAGCAAGCTGTTGTGATTCTCCTGTAAATATTGGGCATATCGTTTCTGTTCCATTTGTCGGATATAGGCAAGGATATCATTTGTCTTCCCTTGTAGGTACCATAACAGCGAATCTGTGGAAGGCGACTGAAGGCGCATGACTTGTTGTCCGCTGGACCAGACATCCTTGTCCGCCACCAACGAGACTTTGGTATAGGCACTGGGATTAACATCCACCAACAGGATATTGCGCACATAACGCATGAAGTCGTTGAAAGAAGCTGGTTCGCAATAAGAGACGGCGGCTGTTGGCTCTGCCTGGGGCAAGGCCGGATACGCTTCTTGCAGCTTGTCGCGGACAGCTTCGCCTACTTGTCCTTTCCATAAGTTTGTATCCATCACGACCAGTACTTCATACGGTACTCCGGTTGCCCTCTTAACGATAGAACCGGAATTACAACTCGCCAATCCGAGAAGCATAAGTCCACTCAAAAGGAGTGGAACCGAGAATAGATGTTTTGTTTTCATAAAGCCATTTTCCATTAAACCTGAATAAACAAATATGAGTGAAAAAGTACAGAGGCAAAGGTAATGTGGCTTCATCAGATTCCTTTATTTTATGGGCGGACAAATGGAACTCTACTCTATTTATTGTGGTTCAGTAGTTTATAAGGATAAGGAAGATAAAATACGGGTAGAATGCGGACAGATAAGGGAGGAAAAAGATACGCAGGCAATCGCTCTTGCAGACTTGCAGGAGGTGTCTGTCGGTCTTCAATCTCCCCTTGTGACCTCGCAACAGGTGTTTGTCGATCTTCAATCTCTCCTTGCGACCCTGCAAGGGGTGTTTGTCGATCATCAATCTGCCCATGCGACCTTGCAACGGGTAATTGTCGGTCATCAATCTGCCCACGTGACCTCGCAAGGGGTGTTTGTCGATCATCAATCTGCCCATGCGACCTTGCAAGGGGTGTTTGTCGGTCATCAATCTGCCCACGCGACCTCGCAAGGGGTGTTTGTCGGTCATCAATCTGCTCACGCGACCTTGCAACGGGTAATTGGGTGCATCAAATGTGCTCCTGCAATCTTTTTCGCTCTTTTCGGGAGATGTTTCAGTGTTGGTTTAAGCACTGTTGCCAGACAAACCAATCCAAATCGGTCTTGTCGTCGAGCTGGAGTCGCTTTTTGAGGCGGTTCTTCGATTTGGCAAGTGCTTCGGATGTATTGTTGAAGACGGCAAGTTGTTCCTTGCGGGAAAACTGCCACTTCAGCAGGCAACAGATTTCTTGCTCATGACGGGTGAGGTTATATTTCTCCTGCAAGGACGAGAGCGTGTTGTTGAACAACAGGTCGGTGAAGGCAAACAAGGTTTCCCATTCCTGGCGGGAAAGATTCGTATGCTGCGGATCTTCCTTCAATTGTAAGAGGAGCGATAAGCCGGGATGTTCTGTTTCAGCCGACGAGAGTTGTTTGATCTGCTGCTCACAGATCAGAATCTTCTGCCGATAGAAAGCAATATCATCCAGCTTCTGCTGATAGTCGGCTGATTCCTGGCTGATCCGTCCGAGTTCTTTTTCCAGGAATCGGATTTTCTCCAGATATTGTTCCCGCTCCGTCTGGTGCCGACCTATCAGGAATTGCTTCTGCTTCCACCGTTTCCGACTGATGGCAACTCGTTCCTGCCGTTTGCCCACATGCAAGCCCAGTCCATACGCCAGCATGACCGCAGCGATCAGTCCGATACCAAAGAGAAACGGATAAAGTTCGGTCCAGTCCATGTGCCTTATTCGATAGGATTGTTTTTAATGTAGGCATAAGTTGCCAGCTGTGCACAGACCTTTTCCGGATGATCATCTACCTTCGGGATATTCTTCAGGTGCTCATCAATCCAGCAAGCCTTGACATTGTCTTTTAACTGGATTTGCAGGATATCGATAATCTGCTGTTTGATGTCAGGATCCAAGATTGGAAACGCCGTTTCAATGCGGCGGTTCAGGTTTCTCCGCATCCAGTCGGCCGATGTCAGGTATAAGTCTTCTTTCCCGTCATTGTAGAAGTACCATACGCGGGCATGTTCGAGAAACATATCTACGATTCGTGTGATCCGGATATGCTGACTATAAGGCTGATTAGGTATCAGGCAACAAATTCCCCGGACAATCAGATCAATTTCTACGCCACATTCACTGGCATGATACAGGCAATCAATCATGTGCTTGTCATGCAGGCCGTTCATCTTGAGGACAATCCTTCCCCTTCGTCCCTGGCGTACATGTTCGATTTCCCGTTCGATCATCTGTTCCAGTTCAGGCACCATATTGAAACGAGCCACCAGCAAGTGGGAGAAAGTCGGGTTCGACAAACGACCTTCCAATACGGCAAATACCTTGTTGATGTCTTGTACCAAGGCAGCATTGCAAGTAAGCAAAGCCATATCCGAATAAATGCGGGCCGTCTTCTCGTTGAAGTTGCCGGTACTGAGGTAAGCAATGTCTTTTCGCTTTCGTCCGTCGTCGGCATCCTTTCGTAAGATAACTGCTACTTTGGCATGGACTTTCAAACCCGGAATGCTATAAATAATACGGATACCTGCCTGTTTCATCCGCTCGGCGGCACTCATGTTGTTCTCTTCGTCGAAGCGGGCTTTCAACTCTACAAAGACAGTTACTTTCTTACCGTTTTGGGCGGCACTGACTAGTGTATTGATCACGGCTGAATTTTCGGCAACCCGATATTGCGTAATCTTGATCTCATCAACCTTCGGATCGAAGGCCGCTTCCATCAGCAGGCGGATCAAGTAATCAAATGACTGATATGGAAAATGCAGGAACACATCCCGTTTCTTAACGGCCCGAAACATGGAACCCATTTCATCCAAGAAAGGTACTCGCATAGGCGAAGGAACTTGTCGTTCCAACTCTTTCCCTCGTGGATTGGGCAGTTTGGCCAGGTCTTGCAGATTATGATAACGTCCGCCTTTTACCAGATCTTCTTCCGCAATATTAAAAGCCTTGCATAAGAAGTCGAGAAAGTCGTCCGGCATACTCATGTCGTACATGAAACGGCTCAAAGCACCGATCTTACGTTTCTTCAGTTTCTTGCGGATGTTCTCGACAATACTGCTGCTGGTTTCATCTTCCAGATAAATGTCGGCATCCCGCGATATCTTGATGTTGTAGCACGAATCAATGTCGTAACCCGGGAAAATAGAGGATAAGTTTGCCCGGATGATATCATCGATGAACATGATGTAGTGTTTCCCTTCGTGACTGGGCAATTCAATGAAGCGAGGCACTTTCGAGTAGGGGATTTTCATCAGGGCATATTGATATGGGACTTGCTTTGCTTCGTTACAGCTCTCTTTGTCATGTCTCTTTTTGGTCATTCGAATGACCAGATACAAACGACGGTCGCGGATGAAGGTCCGGATATCATCTTTCTGGATCATCACCGGAGCTAGGAATGGGAAGACTTCCTCATTAAAGAAGTTCTGGACAAACGCTTCATGGAAAGGTTCCGGCCGGCTGTCAAGATAGAGATGAATGTGTTGACGTTCCAGTTCGGCTACGACTTCTCGGAAGACCCGTTTGTATTCTTGTTGCTGCCAATTTACTTCACGGGTGATTTCAGCCAAAGTTTCTTCGGCTTCTTCCGAACTCTCTTCGGCATAACTCTTCTTCATGATCACACCCCGATGTTCGGCCACACGAATTTCATAGAATTCCTCCAGATTGGATGAATAAATCGAGAGAAACTTGATCCGTTCATATACTGGTAGCGATTCATCTTCGGCTTCCATCAATACTCGATAGTTGAAGGACAGCCAACTAATATCCCGTTTGAAATATCGATACATATTTTCCATACTAAGCTTCGCTTGGAATCGTAAATATAGATACTTTTGCTAAACAAACGAATCGAATTATGAGAAAAATTGGACTATTATCAGATACCCATGGTTATTGGGATGATAAATACTTGAAATACTTTGCGGATTGTGATGAAATCTGGCATGCCGGAGATATTGGTTCGGACGAACTGGCGGCCCGTTTGGCTTCTATTCATCCTTTACGGGCAGTTTATGGCAATATAGACGGACAGAATCTTCGGTTGGAATATCCGAAGATTGCGCATTTCCAGGTAGAACAAGTCCGGGTGATGATGACGCATATCGGCGGTTATCCGGGACGTTATAATCCTGAAATCCGGAAAGAACTCTTTGATACGCGTCCTCAATTGTTTATAGCCGGACATTCACATATACTGAAAGTGGCATTTGATCCAACCTTGTCTTGTTTGTATATGAATCCAGGAGCAGCCGGGAAAAGCGGCTTTCACCTGAAACGGACCTTATTGCGTTTTGTGATAGACGGGGATAAGATCAAGGATCTGGAAGTGATTGAATTGGGGAATCGTTGAGTTTGAAATAGGCTTTTGTTTTTTATTTTTCTATCTTTGCATAGATAAAATAATATGATTAGTATGAAACTGGAAATAGGAAATAGAGTAAAAGTCAGTCCTGATATTACTGGTTTAAGTGAATGGATTGAGGGTATTATTATTAATATTCGGAATAATCCGTTTTTAGGAAAAGAAGTAGCTATTAAAGATAGCCTTGGACGTATTTTTTTCGGCGAAGAGAAATATTTTAAAACGATGTAAAAAATGTTTGCTATCAGTTTTGATTTACTTATTTCTAATTTGAAGCAATCGTATGGTGAACCCTATAATAATGCTTATTACGAGATAAGTACAGTTTTGGCGTCATATGATTTTTACCGTGTACAAGGAAGTGTATATATGACCCAGAAAAATGACATGGCTAATTTATTTAAAGCTATTAATGCGCTAAAAAGTATTGAGTGGTTTAAATTTTCTGTACGTGATATCCGTGCTTTTCGAGTTGAAGATTGGTCGGATTTTACGGATTTGATTAAAGAGTAAGCAATATCTTCTTGTAATAAATCATTCCGGCAAGACAAAATAATTCTTGCCGGAATGATTGTTTTTATAGGTAGGTGATTTCTCCGGTTTCAATGTTTAATTCAAACTTGGCTTTTTTACTCTTTCCATCGAAAGAAGTAACTGTTGCTTCCATAATCCAACTATTTTTATTTTGCTCTAATATCTCTGTAGTAAAACGATCATTAACAGAAGAAGATCTCCATATAGAAACATGATTATCTTTAAATACAGCGACAGCATGTTCTTTTACAGTCATATTTATATCTATCCCTTTATCCGAGATCATTGCTGCTGAATAGTATCCCCAATCGGTTTTTATTGGAGGTGCAATGCCTATCTGTAAGATATTGTTTGGAAGATCTTCTTTTCCGATCCATTCATCCAATTGCTTCTGATCATTATCACTGAATAGTCCAATCCATGCTTTTCCATTTTTAATGCCACTAATCCAAATTCCTTCATGAGAATGATTTGCTTGTCTTAAACTTCCGGGTTTAAAATTTGAAGTATCTTTGAAATGATATATTTCAAACAATGGATTTGTTTCTTTGTTTCCTTCATCTATAATAGAATCATTTGGTATTTCTACTTCTTCTTCCCCACATCCAGTCAGACAGTACATACATAATAGCATTAACGTTCCAAATAACTTTTTCATTTAACTACTTATGATTTTTTCCGTTTCTACTCCACGAAGCGGGCGTTTATAAAATAAAAGAAGCGTGGAGACCATCGTCTATTACTGTCTTGAGGCTCTGGACAGCCCACACTTCAATAATTAAGACAATGTTCCCACGCTATATGTGTTATAGAATTGCACAACAACATAAGCGCAGGAGCTAATTTGTCTATTATCTTGAAGTGTTGAAATTGTCCAGATTTCAAGACAAGATAATATCGAAACGCTTCTACGTTATTTACTTATTCGTTACAAAGTTACCTATTTCGCTTCGAATCCCCAAAGTCAGAAAGGAAAATACTGTATATAAACTTCAATTTCCCCTTAAAAAACATTCAAAGCCTAGAAAGAAAACAAATAGAAATATCCATAAATTCTTTAGTTTACGACGTGAACTAAGTAATCCACGTCGCGAACTACTTAATCCACGGCGTGAACTAGCTAAACCACGCCGTGGATTAAAGAATAGGTGGTATCTTTTATAACATTCCTTGCGGATCTCGGATTTTTATCGGAGGCAATTCCCTTTTGGGTTTTTGCCATACATAAATAAACCCCAACCGGATTTCCTTATCCTTTCTATTTGGATAGGAAAATCCGGTTGGGGGATTTAAACTTTGGGTAGAATCAGGTTATTCGCAATTACAGAAACTTTCTGCAAGGAGAACCGTGTTCTTCAGATAGGAAAACTCACGTTCAAAGTAAATTGAGAAGATTCCTTTTCCCAAGTTTTCCTCAATTTGCTGAATGGACCATAGTTTTCCGTCTTGTATTTCTTTGTATTGTTCCAAAACGTTTTCGTCGGAGATACGAATGATAAATAGGGAAACCTGATGTTTTATCTTTTCATTCTCAAACGTATATCGGATTAATAACTTCGGACTGATCTTGCCTGTCAGTGTCTTTAGTTTTTCGATTGCTTGTTGTGCAGCCGATTCAATGCTCTGGCGGAACAGGACATAACGATAAAACGGATAATCTATCAGGGACGCGGATACGTATGCATATTCGCTTCGTTTGGCTAAATAAAGCATTCCGTTGTGTATTAATGCAACCCGCACAATCGGGTGATAGTATTTTTTAGGCAGCAGACGACTGACGGAATAAGCAATACAACCGATGACTGAACCTTTGTCATTGAGAACCGGCAACCACATTTCTTTCTTCAGACGACCTTGCAGCATCAGTAAGCGAATCTGTTCGTAAGCAACGACCGCAATACCGATAATCAATACCAAATCCCGATACAGAAAACGGTTGAAACGGATATCTTTCATTCCGTCCGGTAGGATATTGTAGAATGCAATTCCTAGCAAGTGAAGAATACACAGATTGCGGAAGAGCTGGGCAATGAAGAAGAATTCATTCAGCATGGTCAGGTTATGCGTCTTTTCATAGGCCGGATGCTGAGAGTCGCGCACACGATGCAACAATGGTTTCTTGACAACCTTGACCAACGTCAGAACAATCACGAAAAGGATTTCTGTGATGAGTGGAGTATAAACAGCCAGCACTTCTTCCACTCGCATAAAGATTAAAAAGAAAGCATAGAGAACGAGGGTAAGAAAAGATGGCAATAACATGAATGAGTAGATTTTGTTTTTCCGCAGGATGTGGAAGACAAACATACTCAAAACGCAGAATATTGCCGATATTGTGTAGGCATGAAGATAGGAAATATAATTATCCAGTAATAAAAACAACAATAACGGCAATATTCCGAGAGCTTGATTTTCCCAACTTTTTCTGATACGATTCATAATTCTTGTTCTTATTTCAGTTCTGTCTGATCATACTCTTTTCTTTCATTTCCAATGAATTTGGCGGAGTTGTCTGTGTCTCCACTTGTGTTTTTTGATCAGTTTCAATATAAGAACAAAAATGTATCATAAAAAGTTCTGTTTTTCTGAATGAATATCCGGCAGACACTCATTTATACATGTTTCTCCGCATGGTATGATGAACGGACCAACGGAGCACTTTCTACATGTTTGAAGCCTTTTTCCAAGGCGATCGTCCGGTATTTCTCGAATTGATCAGGATGAATATAGGCCGAAACCGGGATATTCTTGCGCGAAGGCTGTAAGTATTGTCCGATGGTCAGTACCGAAACACCGACTGCCAATACATCATCCATCAGTTCACAGACTTCTTCTTCCGTTTCTCCGAGTCCGACCATGATACCTGTTTTGGCAACGATATTACGCGACGCAATATGCTGCAAAACCGAAAGACTCACCTCATAACGGGCGGCACTGCGTACCAAAGGTGTAATGCGCCGGATGGTTTCCATGTTGTGTGAGATGATTTCGGGAGCGGCGTCAATGACCTGATCAACTAGTTCCAGCTTACCTTGGAAGTCGGGAATCAATACTTCAAGTGTTGTTCCCGGATTGACTTGCTTGATGGCCCGGATGGTTGCTGCCCAGTGGGAAGCGCCTAAGTCTGGCAGATCGTCACGGTCTACGGAAGTAACAACGGCATGTTTCAACTGCATCAGCCGGATACTTTCCGCTACATTTTCCGGCTCTTTCGGATCCAACGGAAGCGGTTTACCGGTCAGGGTGTTACAGAAGCGACATGAACGGGTACAGATATCGCCTCCGATCATGAAGGTTGCTGTTCCTCGGCTCCAGCATTCGCCCATATTCGGACATTTACCGCTGGTACAAATAGTATGCAGACAATGAGATTCAACGATCCGTTTTGTCTGCGTGAAATGTTCATTTCCACGAAGCCGGATTTTCAACCAATCCGGCTTCTTGATATGTTCTGCCATGTTTATAGATTATCGAACAAATAATTAGACATCTTGGTGTATAGGTGATAACGGGTGTTTCCTCCCGAAATACCATGATTGCGGTCTTTATAGACGTGCATATCAAATTGCTTGCCAGCCTGAACCAACGCTTCTGCATATTCCAGCGATTGCATGAAGTGTACGTTGTCGTCGGCTGTTCCGTGGATCAGCAATAGTTTTCCTTGCAGATCCTTCACACGACGTAACGGAGATGTTTCTGCATAGCCTTCAAAGTTTTCCTGGGGCGTACGCATGTATCGTTCGGTATAAACGGTATCATAGTATTTCCAGTCGGTTGGAGGTGCTACGGCAATACCCACCTTAAAGGTTCCTTTTCCAACAGACAAAGCCATCAGTGTATTGTATCCACCGAAACTCCAACCCCAGATTGCCATCCGGTTCTTGTCAATATAAGGCAGTTCGCCTAAAGCCTGGGCGGCTTCAACCTGGTCTTGTGATTCCAGGATTCCCATCTTCATATAAGTACATTTGCGGAAAGCTTCTCCACGGGCACCGGTTCCACGTCCATCAACTGAAACCACGATGATTCCTTTTGATGCCAGATATTGTTCCCAATCCATGCCGTACTGATCCAATACTTGTTGAGAATTCGGACCGCTGTACTGAACCATCAGGACCGGATATTTCTTGTTCTTGTCGAAGTTAACCGGTTTCACCATCCAGGCATTCAATTCATAACCGGATTTTGTCGTAACGGTCATGAATTCTTTCGGAGAATAAGATTTGGCTGCCAGCTTCTTGGTGAGTGCTGTATTGTCCTGAAGTACGCGCAGTACCCGATTCTTCTTGGTTTCGTTGACTGTGATCTGCATCGGTGTATTAACATTCGAGAAACGATTGACATAATAGGCGAAGTTCGCACTGAAATCAGCGTGGTTCGTTCCTTCTTTTGTTGATAATTTCGTTTTGACACCTTTGGCATCAATCTTATAGACAGCCCGGCGCATCGGACTTTCTTCGGCCGATTCGTAATAAGTTGTTTTGGTCAGTTCGTCATATCCCAGTAACGCGGTAACATCCCAGTTGCCTTTGGTGATCTGACGTTGCATGACACCTGTCGGAGAATACAAGTAGATGTGAGAATAGCCATCCTGTTCACTGACATAGGTGAAGCCACTTTCCATAAAATGGATGGAAGTCAGCCACTCTGAATCTACATAGCATTTATTCTCTTCCTTCAAGATCAGCTTGGAAACGCCACTCTTCGGATTCGTATAAAACATATTGAAACGGTTCTGCTGGCGGTTCAAGGTCATGACGGCCAGTTGTTCCGGTTTCGTTGTAAAGGTAATACGAGGGATATAGCCGTCGGCATCCATCGGAATATCCAGTTTCTTGGTATCCTTGCTTTCTACATTATAAGCCATGACAGATACCGTTGAGTTCTTTTCGCCGGCTTTCGGATATTTGAAGTTGTAATAACCGGGATACAGACCGTCTCCATATACTTGCATAGAGTATTCCGGTACTTCCGATTCGTCAGAGCGTACGAAAGCCAATACTTTACTGTCGGGCGACCAAGCCATCAGGTTCGTCACCGAAAACTCTTCTTCGTAAACCCAGTCAGTGATACCGTTCAGAATAGCATTCTGTTTGCCGTCTTTGGTAATCTGTATTTCCGTATCATAATCAAACTTACGGATCCAGATGTTATTATCTTTCACGTAGGCACACATACGGCCATCCGGAGAAAAAGTCGGAATCATCTGCTTTCCCGGAGCATCGCTCAGCGGTTTCAGGTAATTACGGCGCACGTCATAATCATAAACCGTTGCTTGTGTAGAACGGCGGTAAATCGGTTCTACATCACAAAGAATCAGGATCCGATGTCCGGTGCTACTGATTTCGTAATTGTCGAACTTATCGATCGTACATTCGCGGGCAGTAGCTACGTTGAATAAAGTATCCACCGGATTGCCGGTACGATAAGAATACTTCACGATCATCGTCCGTTTCGGATTCATGGCCGTATAATACTCGCCATCGGGCAGCGACCGCATTTCTCCTACATTGGTAATCTGCCGGAACTTTCCGCTTGTAATCTCTTTCAAATCTATTGGCTCACTTCCTTGCTGAGCCCAGCTTCCGGCCACACAAGCCGAAAACAGCAGTGCCATACTGATTCGTTTCATATTTATTCTTTCCTTGATTTTTTACACCTAAAGCCCCACGGCCTCTTTTCAGAGGGCAAATATAACAATTTATCTACTTTTTTGTATGGAGATAATGAGCTGGTTGCTTAGAGGAGGATTTGTTTGTTCAGTTCTTCCAACCATTCCGGCAACTTCTCTACATAATTTCTCCTTTCAGCAAAATAAGAAGGAGCAAAAATATTGATTTGCAGATCGGCACATTTCTCAAGAATATCGTGATCAACCGGATAGTAACTGGCTAATACGGCGTGAGAGATATCTCCTCCGTAGGTCTCGCGGACGGCATCAATTTTGTATATGTCATTTTGTGTGACCTGCCCGGACTTGCATTCAATGAAGATGAGTTCTTGCTGGCTGTTCACCAGGACATCTACTTCATTTTTGACCCCTTTCTCTCCGTGTTCAGTGAGTTGGAAACGGACGCTTTGCCAGGCTTGTGGGGGATCTGTTTGCCGTTGGCTCCAGCGGTTGACTTGTTCTGCCACCAAGGTTTCCCACCATCGTCCTTCAAAATACAGAAAACAGGCATCACGAAAGCCGAGCCTCATAAGAATTTGATCGTTCTGGGCAATAAGTAGCCGTCCGTTTCTCTGCTTAAATGAAAGTCCGTCCGGAAATTGGTAAGCGGCAGGCAGCAATTCAATTTTCCGTTTGCAATATAAACTATAATACCGTTGCAGTCGGGTATGTTCTTTTTTGTGCTGTTCAATGAACAGGTTGATTTGATGTGCCATGCGGATATTTTCGTCCAGCAGGTTGGCTGCTTCGTGGTACCCGATAATCTTATTCCCGCTCAACTGGATGATCTCTTCATTGCTGAGGAAGGTTCGGAGCCGGTTCCTCTTGAAATTGGATAGCTCGATGATCTCTCCTTGCTGCGTCAGATAAAAGGCCTCGGCCTCTTTTTCCCGGGCAACCTGAAAAGCTGCAAAGGCCATCAGTTTGGTTCCTTCTGATAAATTATATGAAAATTCCCCGTTATATGCCTGGTGGATGGAACGGCAGGTCTCGATAATGCCTTCAGCATCGTAGGGCTTGACCAGATAACATTTTTTTTCGATCTGTACCGGGAGCATCGGAAACAGTTGTTCGATGAGTTCTTCCGTCTCTTCTGTATAGAGAAGATGAATAACATCCGGTCCGAACTCTTTGATCCCATGATAAACGGAAGTAATATCTTTACCTGTCAGGATGATTTGATGTTTCATTGTCTTGAAATTTACACAAAGAAAAAGAAGTTTGCTGGATTGTGCAAGGATTCTTTCCATTGATTGATTTATCGGATTGGCTGGGCTGGCGATACGCTGTCGGTAACAGATGAGATAGCCTCTGAAACGGGTGAATCCATCCCTTCAAATTTAAACAGGCGAGAATTGAAAACGATTCTCGGGAGATTTAAAAATAGTCCTCGTTGGTTTTGTTTTGATATACGCCAGCTTTTCTCCAAAATACGCCAGCTTTTAATAAAAATACGCCGGCTTTTTCATCGTTTATGCCTACCTTTTTTCTGGCCTTGAATTATTACAGAATTTATGATGTTAGATAAAGCCTAATTAGTTGATAAATAGATACTATTCAATACCTATATCTCGGTCATAGAATAAAACAGTAAATTCTTTGACAAAACGTTAACGGTTACTGGTCTCAATACCTGTATCTCGGTCATAGAATAAAACTTATGTTGATACAAATAATACTATCGGTATTAGTCTCAATACCTGTATCTCGGTCATAGAATAAAACATCAATGTTCAAACAGTTAAATGGCAATTTAAAAGTCTCAATACCTGTATCTCGGTCATAGAATAAAACTTTATTTCTCAATATCAAAAGTTATCTGAAAACTTTATGTCTCAATACCTGTATCTCGGTCATAGAATAAAACTTTCTGAAAGCGCGACACTTGATGAAACTATCGCGCGTCTCAATACCTATATCTCGGTCATAGAATAAAACCTGCGAGTCAGGTTATGCGCCGGCATTGCAGTATCTGCCGCCTTGTCTCAATACCTATATCTCGGTCATAGAATAAAACTGGTAACTATCAATTTTGCCGCTCAAGGGCAAATAAGTCTCAATACCTATATCTCGGTCATAGAATAAAACCAAGGAGGACGCTGCAAAGTTCGAGGATATGAAAAGTCTCAATACCTATATCTCGGTCATAGAATAAAACGAGAAGATGCTGTTGAGGTGATGAGAGCCGACTACAGTCTCAATACCTATATTTCGGTCATAGAATAAAACAGGCAGTTGAGAAAGTAGGCAAGGATAAAAAATAATGTCTCAATACCTATATCTCGGTCATAGAATAAAACTTATTCATTTTTTTATTGTTTTACTCATTTAATTTGTCTCAATACCTATATCTCGGTCATAGAATAAAACATGATTATGGAAAAGTTGACCAAGATGCTTTTTTGTCTCAATACCTATATCTCGGTCATAGAATAAAACCGTAAAACAAATCCTAAAAGCTGAGGAAGCCAAAAAGTCTCAATACCTATATCTCGGTCATAGAATAAAACCTAATTATTCCAGCTTTGGTTTCCTGCAAGGTGTCTCAATACCTATATCTCGGTCATAGAATAAAACACGTTCACAGTTTTACCCTTTTGGTAAAAATCGGTAAGTCTCAATACCTATATCTCGGTCATAGAATAAAACACTTGCATCTCTTTCATGGGTTGTAATGTGGATTGTCTCAATACCTATATCTCGGTCATAGAATAAAACTTCTGCGAAATTTCGGGAGATTGAACGTAAATTTTGTCTCAATACCTATATCTCGGTCATAGAATAAAACAACTTGACAATCAGATGAATGGGAAAATAAACCGTTTTGATTTATTTTATAACACCTTTATAGTCAATAAGAAAGAAGAATTTTCGCAAATGTATGCTTCAGAAATACGCCACTTTACCCATTTTTAGAGTTTGTAGTTTGATAATATACTATTATTCAATTAGATATTCAATATGAAAAGTTCGCAAAAGAAAATAGCAAAACGGAGAAAAAGTAGATTTGCGAAAATCGCCTATTTTCTCAGTTTTAGCATCCAATTGAAAATAAGATCAATACGTCAAAGAACGAAAGGTGAAGAAATGCAAATCTTCGCAAATGTTTTGCGTAAGATACGAAAAAAATAGATTTGCGAAACTCTTTTAAAGCTTATAATTAGATTGATTTTTGAAATGCGTTGAAAATCAATCTTTTCTAAAAATGACAATTTTCGCAAATGTTTTGAGCAAAACAAGCTACCATTTGGCAATATAGGGTTTGAAAGAATTCGTTTCATCCATTATGAACTGGATTACTTCTCGAATTTGCTTCTTGATGATTTCAGTGAAAGGAATTTCTTCTCCCCGGTATTTTTCATATCGGTTAATTCTTTCAATGACATTTTGGATGAGTAACTTTTTGGTTGGTTCGGATAGTAGATCACCTTTCATTTTTAAAGGTTCCCCTTTTTGAACAAGAGAAATCACGACTCGGTCTACGGCCTGAGCCCTGAAGATCTCAATCAAGTCGTATACGAGCGTTGGCTTCTTTTCTTGTGGTGCATGCAATACTGAAACAGACGGATTGAGTCCTTTGGCTATAACCGCATTCCAAATGCGTGCATACATAATGGCATATCCATAATTCAACAGAGAGTTGAATAAGTCATTGGCACCTTGCCTGACACGAGTTTGGAAATCAATCTTATCGTCGAGCATCAGTAAGCGAAGAAATTCCCAGTAAGCATTAGCCGCATGGGCCTCAAATCCCATGAATTGTTGTGCATAATTTTCATCAAGAATCTGTTTTTCGGCTTCTTTCATTTGTTGCAGACTCTTTTCAATACGAAGAACGGTGTCAGGGAAAGCAAGAGCAACCGTTTCTGATTCGTTCTTGTGATACTTATGGTAGTATTTGATCAGGTTTAGCTGGTTTTTCAGTTTCCCTTCTAAAATACGCCTGGCAAGATATTTCTTTTTAGAGATAGACATGTTTACTTGTTTTATCCAAAGATCTCGATTGATGTAAGAGGGAGAACATAATGAGCCGAAGTGATTGCCTTTTGAATCAAAAAAATCAATCGGGATGTTGTGCTTCGTGCAAAAAGATAATGTATCGGATGAAAGACTGATACCTTTCCCAATGACTGTAAGGTGTTTGAGTGAAGACGATGGCTTTTTATAGATGTTTTTGCCTTTCAACCTGACGATGATACCTTGATTAGAACGAGCAATGAAGCTTCCTGGAGTGCTGATTACCCATTCGGAACCTTCGTTTTCCCGCTTTCTGTATTCTTGTTTTTTCTGATCAATTAGTTTCTTATTATCAATGATTTTAGTCTTTGGCTTATCCCCAAGTTGGGCTTTATATTTCAAGTAGAAGTTTTCAAAATCTTTTATCAACAGATTTTGGGAAAGATTGGTTTCGACAGAAAAATAGGAAATTTTCTTCAACGCTTCCTTTAATGTTGTTTTATTGGGAATCTCTTTCAGGTGCGCCTGGATGATGTGGAAAATTCGGGAAACTAATGTTATGTCGAGTTCCTTCAACAAGTCATTAGGTAATAGTTTTCCATAATAGTTCTTGATTCCGGCAAGAGACTCCAAGGCTGTTTCCTGAAATGTATTGTTAGTTAAATCGAGTGTCTCTATACGTTTTTTTAAGTCCTCTAATTTTTTAGGACTTAATGTCAGTTCATCCTTACGAATCCAAATACCCAGAAATTCTACGCCTTTTTCGATTGGCTGAATCTCCGGTTGGTTGAGCTGTAAAAGGTATTTGCTTGACAGTTTATTTTTTATTTCTTCTACAAGGCAGGCTAAATTCGCTTCCGAATCAGCTATAACGACAAAATCATCCGCGTACCGGATATACGCAGCCGTTTTAGTAACAACAAATTGATCAAAGGAGTGCAGGTAAAAGTTGGCCAGCAGTGGAGATAATACAGCCCCTTGAGGCACACCCTTGGTTATATTGTTCCACTGCATTTGTTGGTTGACCATTCCCATTTGTGTGCACAGTTCAATAAGACGTACGATATCTGGTTCTCCTAAAAAGGTAGAGAGCCGTGAGAATAACTGGTCGTGAGGTATAGTATCAAAGTAATTGTCGATATCCAGTTTGGCTATCCATCCCTTTTTCATTTGGGCCAAAAAGTGATTTACCCGTCGGATTGCCTTTACCGGACCTTTGCCCGGTCTGTAACCATAGCTGTTATTTATAAATATCTTTTCAAAACGAGGTTCAATTAATGACTTAATAGCTTGTTGAACAATCTTATCGCGAACACTTAGCAAACCTAATTGCCGCTTTTCATGATTCTTTTTAGGAATATCAATTCGCAAATAAGGTTCAGGATTCCAGGTTTTTGTTAATAACTCTTTTTTTAGCGCATCCAGATTCTCCTTCAGATTTTCTTCAAAGGCAGCAACCGACTGGCCATCAATTCCACCCGCGGAATTTTTGGCTTTAACCGTTTTCCACGCACTATATAAAGTGACGGGAAGACATAATTTTTTGTAGATAGAATGGTTCATACCGAGAGTGCTTTTTGAAAGTTGTACAATTCCGTTTATTAGATTCCTGTCTGCAGAAAGAACTATATCTGTTGTACAAGATTGAATTTTTTCCTCAAATCAGGTTCATAAATAATCTTCGTATAACAATTTACACAGATTGGGTAATAAACAATCCGATCGTCATCTGTATCCATCCATTTTTCAATCTGTTTTTTACTTTCTCGAACTGTGAGTCTGTAAGCATGCATTCGAACACGCTGTAATTCACACGTTGCCCATGTTTTTCTAAAAAGTTGGCAATACGATTTCTGTTTCGATCGTCAACAATATCGTAGGCAATTACCCAAAAATGTTTTTTTGCTTTCATTGTACGTCTTTATTTTTTAATACCTATCTCTTGGTTATAGAATAAAACAAGAAAACTGGTACTTTGTTGATGGCGAGTTATTGTCTCAATACCTATCTCTTGGTTATAGAATAAAACCGAGCTTGTACTGGGCAGATAAAGACTGTATGGCGTCTCAATACCTATCTCTTGGTTATATAATAAAACAATATTAATCACAATTAAATAATTTTTTTTATGAGTCTCAATACCTATCTCTTGGTTATAGAATAAAACTACAAAACGCCGCTTTTGATGAACAGGTTAAAATGTCTCAATACCTATCTCTTGGTTATAGAATAAAACATGAGGAAAGACTGGAATATCTGCGTGTTACGCTTGTCTCAATACCTATCTCTTGGTTATAGAATAAAACTTCAAAAAAAACGTTGTCATAACCATAAAAACAAGTCTCAATACCTATCTCTTGGTTATAGAATAAAACCGGAAAGAGTGTTGAGTTACCGTATCATTATTTCGTCTCAATACCTATCTCTTGGTTATAGAATAAAACAAGGTGCACTAATTATAGTGTATTTTCAGTTACAACATGTCTCAATACCTATCTCTTGGTTATAGAATAAAACTTCAAGCAACGGACTGCAAATTCACGCACTCCGACGTCTCAATACCTATCTCTTGGTTATAGAATAAAACGGCTTCAAAAGATTATATTGATGGAATATCTAAGTGTCTCAATACCTATCTCTTGGTTATAGAATAAAACTTCAAATCGGCTCAAGCCCAATGAACATTATGACGGGTCTCAATACCTATCTCTTGGTTATAGAATAAAACTTGTTGGGATATGAACGGAGCTGTTCAGATTCTCGAAGGTCTCAATACCTATCTCTTGGTTATAGAATAAAACATCTTAGTAGATTCGAAGTAGGAACAATCCTGAAGTGTCTCAATACCTATCTCTTGGTTATAGAATAAAACAAGAACAAAAACTCTATGAGCCTGAACAGGCTGTCTCAATACCTATCTCTTGGTTATAGAATAAAACCTGGAGGAATATTATGATTGAGTGTGTTTATGAAGGTCTCAATACCTATCTCTTGGTTATAGAATAAAACTCTGACCCATCTGTTAAGAAATATTTGGATAAGTCTCAATACCTATCTCTTGGTTATAGAATAAAACCCTGACAAACCGCACTAACCATGCGGCAATGACTTTCCGTCTCAATACCTATCTCTTGGTTATAGAATAAAACCTTTGTGTGAGAGTTCTGAGAATGGTCTTAAAAAGTCTCAATACCTATCTCTTGGTTATAGAATAAAACGCTACAACTTTTTTGTGCCATCTATGCTGTTGAGTCTCAATACCTATCTCTTGGTTATAGAATAAAACACAAAAAGAAGATATCTAAAGAGGATTACGAGAAATGTCTCAATACCTATCTCTTGGTTATAGAATAAAACTATATATGTATGAGTACAAGAGCAACAAGAAATTGTCTCAATACCTATCTCTTGGTTATAGAATAAAACCAGTCGGTGAAGTGGAAGAATAAGAAAAGGCAATCACCTCAATACCTATCTCTTGGTTATAGAATAAAACCAAACTTGGCAATCAGATGAATGGTAAAATAAACCGTTTTGATTTATTTTATAACACCTTTATAGTCAATAAGAAAGAAGAATTTTCGCAAATGTATGCTTCAGAAATACGCCACTTTACCCATTTTTAGAGTTTGTAGTTTGATAATATACTATTATTCAATTAGATATTCAATATGAAAAGTTCGCAAAAGAAAATAGCAAAACGGAGAAAAAGTAGATTTGCGAAAATCGCCTATTTTCTCAGTTTTAGCATCCAATTGAAAATAAGATCAATACGTCAAAGAACGAAAGGTGAAGAAATGCAAATCTTCGCAAATGTTTTGCGTAAGATACGAAAAAAATAGATTTGCGAAACTATTTTAAAGCTTAAAATTAGATTGGTTTTTGAAATGTGTTGAAAATCAGATTCTTTTTAAAATGGTAATTTTCGCAAATGTTTTTAGATAAAAATGACAGACTGCTTTGTAAAATCGGGATAATACTCCTACCTTTGTAAGGTAACTTCATGTAAAATCTTTGTATTATGAAAGATAATAAAGACCTAAATGATATTATACAATTATTAGAAGAGAGTGAGACTGAAAGTTCGATTCCTCAAGATGATTGTGATAATTTGATGGAGCGCTTTGTTGAAGAAGAAACCTCAGATTTGTTTGTAGAGGAGAAGATTGAAGAAAAGAAAATTGTAAAAAATACTACGATGTCTGATGCAAATACATTTGTAGTTGATAAAGTTGAATTTGCTTATTTGCCAGAAGAGCAAACACCAGAGGTTTATCAGGAAAATACCTTTTTTAGATTTATGAAAGGAGCCCGGTTATGGCTTCGCATAGAAATTCATCTATTGGTGGAAGTCGATAAAACAAGGGAAACCCAAGGTACTTGTTTATTAGGAACAAATAGAGAGCTGATTGGTATAGACGATTTTCTTATTACTTATAATCCGGGAAAAAGAAAGATGATAGGTCTGGCTTCCTTTGGTCCGGAAGATTTTCAAAGTTATGTTAATAGGAAACTTTATACAGTCAGTTTATTTAAAATATTTATTCAAACTTCTACAGGAGAAGAGGTCTATCGAAAACAATTATCTTTATTTAAAATACCTGAGACATTTGCTGATTGTTTTTCTTTTGTTGATTTTAATTTGTTACCTCTCCACAAAGATGAAAATGTTATTTCTCCAGATGTAATACCCTTGAGCCAATTCGACGTTCGCCGTTTGGCTGCTGTCGAAGTAAACTACTGGGCGCGTAGCTTGTCTGATAGTACATTAAAATTACCTTTTGAACTTTATCTTTATAATGAGATGGGACAAGTCTTGGAACACTCGTTTAAAAATACAGAATATCTAACTAAAGGAGAAAAGGACTTGATATGTTTACGTTGGATGTTGGAACCCAACTCTATCGTTTGGAAAAAAGGAGCTTATTTGGTTGAAATCTTATTTATGGGTGAATTGGTTATTTCTGCTTCTTTCACAGTTGGCAAAGTTGATGTTAAGGGGGTCTATAATAAAGATACGATTCAACCTAATTTATATTTACCTAAAAAAGAAATTCCGAAAATCAGTTTGCCCCCTATGAAGATATTGGATCAGATGATCGGATTGACAACAATTAAAGACCAAGTCCACCGCTATGTAGACTATGTAAAACTTTATCAAAAGAGAAGTAAGAAAGGATTGGTCGTTGATTTTCCACCACTACATTCGTTGTTTTTGGGAAATCCAGGAACAGGAAAGACAACTGTTGCTCGTTTATTAGGGGCAATTCTTAAAGAAATAGGAATATTAAGTCGAGGACACGTCGTTGTTAGAGAGCGCAGCACGTTGACAGGAACTATCTATTGTAAGGAACAAGAATTGACTTTAGAAGCATTGAAAGAGGCACAAGGTGGTATTCTTTTTATTGATGAAGCATATACATTATATAATAAGGAAGATAGTAAAGATCCTGGTAAGTATGTATTGGAAACCTTATTGACCGCTTTGAGTGATGAAAAGAAGCGGGACTGGATGTTGTTGCTGGCTGGATATACAGAAGAAATGAAAGATTTACTTACTTATAATCCGGGATTAGATTCAAGAATTCCGAGTCAAAACCGATTTTATTTTCCTGATTATTCGCTGGATGAATTAATGGCAATAGCAGAACAATACTGTTCAGATAACCATTATCGCTTAACAGATGAGGCACGTATTGTTTTGCGCCAGCGTATCTCGCATGATTATGCTCTGCGAGATTCACATTTTGGGAACGGACGTTATGTGAAGAATTTGCTTACCACCGAAGTTATACAAGCTATGTCAACTCGAGTGAATCGGATTCCACAACCTACATTTGTTGAACTGATGACGATAGAAGAAGACGATATTTCGAAAGTTGAGATAAAGGATATGAAGCGACCGTTGAAGAAATTGCATGAAATGGTAGGTTTAAGTCATTTAAAGCAGAGTATTGAAAGTCATTTGAATATGGTCAAGTTATCTATATTAAGAAGAGATATGGGTTTGAAGACTCAAATGCCGCCTTTGCATATGCTTTTTGTTGGAAATCCGGGAACTGGAAAGACTACGGTCGCGGATTTAATTGGAGAAATTTATGCTGCGATGGGTCTTTTGTCGGTAGGCCGGGTGATCAAAGTTGAACGAAAAGACCTGATTGGCCAGTATATTGGTGAGACTGAATCTAAAACAGCTACAGTTTTGAATCGGGCAAAAGGAAATGTCTTGTTTATTGACGAAGCCTACACATTATGTGCCAATAATGATTCTCAGCATGATTTCGGCCATCGTGTGATAGAGACATTACTTACAGCATTAGCTCAGGAACCTAATGATATGCTAGTTATTTTAGCAGGTTATCCGGCAGAGATGGAGCAGTTGATGAATATAAATCCTGGATTGCGTTCACGAATACCCTATACCTTCTATTTTGAAGATTATTCGGTTAATGAATTAATGGAGATTGCTACAGGCTTAGTAAAGAAGCTGGATTATGCATTCACACCTGCCGCTTTGAGATCTTTACGTGGATTGTTGGAACATACAATGCAGGACTGTAATGCTATACAGGGGAATGCTCGTTTTATTACTCGTTTAATAACAAATCAGGTTATTCCGGCTATGAGTAATCGACTGTTACGATTATCTCCACACCGGTTGAAAAGTAAAAAAGCATTAAAGTTGATTTGTAGAGAAGATATACCAGTGACAGTAAACGATAAAACAGAGGATGATTTAAACCAGTTTGATGAAAGAACCATTAAGTTGGCTCTGAAAAGACTAGATAGTATGGTGGGACTTTCTCATGTAAAAAAGGCTATTCATCGGTTAGTTGATATAGTAGTGTATCAGAAGCAGAATGGTAGTTTTTACTTTGAGCGAGAATCTTTGAAATGGACATTTTTAGGCAATACAGGTACCGGTAAAAGTACGGTAGCAAGTATATTGGCTGATATTTTACGAGCTTTGCATGTCTTGGATAAAGGCCATGTAGTGGAGGTGAAAGCAGAAGAACTGTATGGCGTTGCCGATTATAAAGTGGATGAAATATTAAAAGAGGCAATGAATCGTTCGCAGCAGGGGGTCTTGTTTATTGATGGCGATGCTCCTCAGTTTAAAAATCCTGATTCTCAGTTTAATGCAGATAGTCTGCGTTTTAAATTGAGTTCGATGATGATGGAGCTGCCTGGAGCATACGCTTTAATAATTGCAGAACAAGCCTCTAAAAATTTTACTCTATCTAAAAGTTTGCTGGATTCTGGAATACCCGAATTTGATCATACTTTGTACTTTGATGATTATACAAAAGATGAACTATTCCAGATATTAAAACAATTCTTAAAACGTCGGAAACTTGAATTTGATCAAGAGGCGAGTTCTCATATAGCCGCTTATATTACAGGGTTATGTTCACAGCGAGAATTAGGATATGCCAATGCCCGAACGATGAAATCCTTGTCAAATACAATAGCAGGGAATTATTATTGTCGAATGAGTCAGTCTGGTGATGGAAAGAGTTCCAAGATTACAATAGATGATGTAAGAGGATTTGTCTGGAAACAAGTAATGTGTAGTATGCCGGTAGGCTATGTGAAAAAGGTTTGATATTTGTGTAAAGGAAGAAAAATAGATTAGGCAATAAATTTAATGATAACATAGAATTTTCTCTAAGAATATTTGCATTTATTATAATAATGCTTTATCTTTCGTGCATAAAGATATATGCTCTAAAATTAAAAGCTATGTTAACTGGAGATAAAAGAAAAACACTATTTCTATTGGGGGGACATGATTTGGAAATGTGTACCATCCGAGAAATACTGGCTTTTCATCATTATCTTTATGTTGATCATCAATTAAATTGGGCAAATTCTAAACTAAGTAGTTATGGTCAAGAAATAGATCAATTTTTGGAAAAAGAGCCCGATGGATTGATATATGGCATTGAACTGGAGAATGATATCGGTTTTAGCAATCAGAATTATGTATTAATCGATCACCATAATGAATATGCTGGCAGGGCTAGTGCTTTAGAACAGATTGCTGTTTTACTGCAGTTATCGATGAGTTGGATGTGGAAATTAATTGCAGCGAATGATAAGCGATATATTCCGGGCATGGAAGCCTTAGGAGCGACGAAAGAAGAAATCAATACAATTCGTCTGTTAGATCGCCAGGCTCAGGGAGTCACGGCTTCTGATGAGCATTTGGCCCAAAAAGCTATCATGGAAAATCTAACGAAACGCGGTGATTTGATCATCGTTAAATCTTTTTCTTCTCGTTTTTCTCCCATTTGCGACAGGTTGTTCCCGTATGAAAAGCTGCTCGTCTTTACCGATGAAGAGTGGATGTATTACGGGAAGCAGGCAGACCGCTTGGTGGAAAATTTTCAATCAGATATACAGAATGGCAGCATATTTTACGGCGGTGGTCCTGATGGATATATCGGCTGCAAAAGAAAGGTATATACTTCCAATGAAATACAACAACATATTGAATTAATCAAAAATCTGATGAACCATGGAAACATATAGTTATCATATTTTTTATTTCCCGTTCAAATGGGAATTGCCAGGCGATGAGCACAAATTGTTTACCGAACAAATTGATTTGGAACGTATTCCACTGAACACGCATACATTTTGGGAAAGAATACAATACAATCCAGATGAAAAGATTCCTCCGACAGATATTGGCAACATACAGGAAAAACAAGAACTGTTCGGAGAATTACAGTATTACTTCGACTTTGTCCATCCGGTTTTGTATGATAAAAAAGGCGAACAAAATCCCATTATCTTCCATTTTGAGCGGAAAGAACCTAAAAGCGGAAAAGTAGAGTATCATATTACAGTTAGAGATAAGGACAAGAAAATAGATAAAAAGTATCAGTTACAGGCTGAAGCCATCAACCTGAACCTGTATTCCACAGGAGTGGGAATCCTTTCCTTTTACTTGGCCAACAGGAAAGAAAACCAAAGTGATGAAATATCTGTCAGAGACATTAATCAGTTCGGCCGTCGGATTATGCCACCTCATAGTAAAGAATTTGATCCGGATGAATGAGGAATGTTGGCTAAATCCATTGTAATTACCGGTCTGGAGGGGGAAACATACCGTTATCAGGATTTCTTTGATTACAAGATAGACGCGCATGGTAACGAACGGGGACTTACACATACTTGGGAACCGGCTATCTTTATAGACAGTCTGATAAAGGATTTATCACCCGATATGAAAGTAACGCCGGTTATTGATGACCGCATGCTGGTGAACTGTTGGTATGGAAACAAAGAACTATCTGCTCAAATTGTTGACAATAAAGATTTTGCATCCAGTGACTTCTGGTATCAATATATATTTGTAGACAACGGGAGTGATACGACTTGTAAAAACGAGCAAATGAAAAAAGAATTGCTGGAGAAAAGTACCTATCAGCGATGGCAGGAATATGGAACATTGTATGGTGTTACGCGATATTCATTAGTGGCATTGACGAATGAAAAGGCATTTAGTTTCATTGGTATGCACATGCGCACCATCTATTCCCGGATGTTTGAACTGATTATTATCCAGCGTGCTTCGATTCTCCGTTTTTCCAGCGAAGTGACTAAGGTAAGTTGTTTGTCTAAAGGTTCACGGAAACAGTTGGCAGAGCGTATCAGTTCGTTGTACAGAGAGTATATACGTTTCGTCAACCAAGTCTATTTCCAAAGCGTGACTGCTCAAGACCAAGGTATCGAGATGTATAATATGATGATGGAGCAATTTCTTCTGCCGGAAAAGATTAAAGATCTGGATGAGGAAATCGGGGAACTGCACCAATATGCCACCTTGCTTATCGACCAGAAACGAAATGAGAACGGGGAATGGTTAAACAAGTTGGCCGCTTGTGTAATTCCTGCCACAATAATGACTGGACTATTAGGTATGAATCCATTTGAGAACGATTTGAGCTACTGGTTAAGCCTAGTTTCTCAAATGGGGATTATTCTAATAGCTTCTATTGTACTATATCATTTTTTAATCAATAAAAAAATAAAATAAGAAGTTATGGAACACGGTTATTGGGACATTTTTTGGCCAGCCTGCATAGTGCTGTCTACATTGATAGTCTGCCTTTCTTGCTTGGCTGTATGCTGCCGGTATCTTCATCATAGAGAAAAAGGAAGATTGAAAGAATTGGAACACGGAAAAGAGATGAAAGAAAAAGAGTGGAAGTACAATCAGGACAGAGAAAATAAGATACACGATTGGACGTCCGATAAGACGGTTGAAAAACTGGAAAAGGAAATAAAATCCTTGAAGGAAGAAAAAGAAAAGCAGGAACAACCTCCAAAAGAAAAGGACCAACATGAATTGGATAGAATTGCTTTCATGATGTATGTCCTGACCAACAGGAAAGATGCTACACTTGATATGGAAAAACTATCTAAAGAGGTAGAGAACTTTAAAAAGGTTTATAAAGAATTTGAGAACTATTTAAAAACCAATCAATGATATGAAAACACTGAAAGTAACACTGAAACAGCACACTCCGCTGATTCATTTCCAACATGACCAGTATGGAGCGACTTTAAGGGCTTCGGAGGTGAAACCGAAGCTGGATGAATACATCATAGCCACTGAGTTTGGGAATGATTTTCAACGAGTAAAAACTTATTTGAAGAAAGCCGCAAACATATCGGAAAATGATTTGGAAGCGAAATTCAACAATGGCTTCAGAGCTTTGGATTATCAGCTTAAAATTGTGGCTGATGAGAATCAAAAGTTGGATGTTGTATTGGATACATACTCGAAAGAGGTTAAAGAGAAACGTTCTGATGGCGGTATAGTCTTTGTTACGAAATATTTGACAGAAGACTATCCTATGCTATTGAGTAATATGGGAGGAAAAGAAGACGTTTCTAAACTGGTTAATTTAGTTCTTCATCAATCGATAAAGTTGGATATTATTTTGAAAAATAATCAGTTGTATGAGATTATTCATTCTGTGTTGCCTAGATTCTTTGCTAATACAAATTTTGGTCAACGTTCCTCTAAGGGATTTGGAAGTTTTACGGTAGAAAGTTTTATAGAAGGAGGTGAAGAAAAGAAGGTTACTTGGAAACATACTGAGATGTATCCTAATGATACAAAATTAATGCGGTATGAAGTGGATGACTATGATTTTGATGAGCTGAAAAAATTATTTAGTGCTATTGATTTTTATTGGAAATGTTTGAAATCGGGCATCAATTATACAAAGCGCCAAGTTAACAGGGATGGGACTGTGACGAGAGATAGGGTCAATCAATATATTAAAGCTTATTTATATACCTATTTGCAGTCAAAAGGATGGACATGGGAAAAACGCGTTGTCAAACAAAATCTAAATCTTGAAGGTGTGAGGGCTAAAAATGATGTTCCAGTCTATCCTAGTCAATTGCCATTCTTTTATGCGCGAGCACATTTAGGATGCCCTGTTAATGGCTTTCAATATAGAATACCAACAGGATGTTTGAATAACAAAGGAAAAGAAAAAATGGAGAATGTTGATATTGAACTGAAAAATAATCGGGTTGAAAGAATCCCTTCTCCAATTATTTTTAAACCTGTTTTTCATAAAGTCCTTGACAGTAAGACTAATACCAGTAAACAAGTTGTGTCAATTTATATTTTATATGATAAAAAGGTTGAGAATGCTTTGCAGGAAATAAGTCAAGTTGGGTTTTCTTTCTTCCGTAAAAAAACAGGAATGAAGCCCGTAAAAGTGAATTTGTTAGCGATAGATAGTAACGGAAGAAGATTGGACTTAGATTTTCACGATTTGATTGGCAATTTCCATAAACATTTAAAGTTTAAAATGGTTCCTCGGGATTTTAGATGGCAACCAATTCTAAATAAAGAAATTACTTTTTTACGCATAGCTAAATAGAAATAAAGTATGGCAAAGTATACAGCTATTAATATAGGACCGATTATTGGTACAATTTCTTTGGCTAAGAGACCAAGGGAATTGTGGGCCTCCAGTTATTTGTTTTCTTTTTTTATGGAGTGTATAATCGACGAAATTGTAAAAACAAAAGCTAAGATTATATCACCTGCTTTACTTACAAGTATTAAGGATATAAAAAAAACAGTGGGGCTTTATCCTGACCGTGTATTTGTGGAAAGCGAATGTTCGGATGGTTTTGATGCTCAGAAAGTGATAGACGCCGCATTTGTAGTTTTTACTGATAAAACTGGAATTGGGCGAGAATATATTAATGTCATGTATGTCACTAGGGAAAATAAAAGTGCAAAGGGGATTATTAAGGATTTAAATCATTTACTGGATTGTACAGAGCTATTTAATAGAACAATAGCTAATGAACAGTGGGAAAAAGTGCAGAATTTGATTAGAGAAAAGCAGAAATCTCCGTTATTTGAGCATGCAACGGATTCTGTTAAATCTTTTTATATACCTATGCTTGCAGAACTTGCTTCTGTTCAATTATCTAGTATAAATATTAAGTGGCATGATTTAATATTAGAAGCTCGAAAGGCAAGTGATGATGACGATGATAACTTCTATTCTAAAATAAGAGAAAGTTATAAAACACAGTTTCGTTCATTCCATAAATATTTTTGTGTAGTACAAGCCGATGGAGATAATATGGGGAAAATTGTATCTGCACTAGATCTTGATAAAATAGAAAAGCTTTCAGTTGCTTTGCTTCAATATGGTAGTGAGGTTGGTAAATTAATTGAAAGATATGGCGGTTTGCCAATTTATGCAGGTGGCGATGATTTACTTTTTATAGCTCCGGTTGTATCTGATTATGAATTAGATGAGAATAATAATGTCATTTCTCTCCGGTGTATTTTTGATTTGATTACAGAAATTGATAAATTGTATAAGAAAGAGGTTGAAGATGTGTTGGATACTTTGGGACGTCCTAAAGATGATAATAATAAAGAACTTCATACCTCTATCTCGTATGGTTTATCTATTTCTTACTACAAGTATCCGCTGTATGAGGCTCTGAAGAGTGCGCGTGAACTACTTTTTGATAAGGCTAAGAATGTGGATGGAAAGAATGCCATCGCCTGGTGTCTGCGCAAACATAGTGGTTCGGGATTCGTGGGTTCTCTTTGCAAGAATTCAGATGTATATACATCTTTCTCCGAACTGATGGGAACTTCGGTCGATGAGTCTACCGTGTCGGCCATTGCCCATAAGTTGCGTGAAAATCAGGATTTGTTGGATATAGTCCGTCGTAGTGGTCGGAAAGATAGAATTGAGGCTTTTTACAATAAAGTAATGGAAGAAAGTCCGTTGGATGATAAATCCTATAAGGGTATCACCCGGGATCTGTTGTGGAAGTTGTTCGATCAGGAAAAATCGAAACCGGGAAATGAAGCAAAGAGTACTGAAGAGATTTTAGAAACATTATATGGTATGTTGCGTACCGCTAAATTTATAAATGGAGAGGGGGACAGCGATGAGTAAGTATTTGGTAAAACTGATGCCATTGGGGAGGTTCTTCTTTGGTGGCGATATGACATTCAAGGTTGGTGATAAGGAAACAGCTTTTTCAAGCTATATTATTCATTCTTTCATGACACCGCAGCAGACTTCCATTTTAGGGATGATGCGTTTCCTTATTTTGTCTAATAATGCGGATGCTTTTAACTGCAAAGGAAATTGTATCAAAAACGTGGATAAGGCTAATGAGTTAATTGGAATACAGGGATTTGTGGTAGGTTTGTCTGAGCATAATCCTTCGAATTATCAGTCTCTTAAAAATGTAGGTCCGTGTTTCATTTGGGAGATTCAAAAGCATAAGTCTTTTTTTAGGGGAGCAAAGGATGTGGATTTGCAGATTGGAAAAGGAGATATGGTTGATGCTACAATAAATATGATGTCTGTTCAGCTTCCAAAGATTGACATTAAGAAAGACGGAGAAATGAAGCCTTTTACCGGGAAAGATTATTTGCCCGGCTGTTACATATCTCTTGATGGAGAAAAGCTGAAAGAGAGTGATATATTTATTGAGGATACCCGTATCGGAATTAATAAGAGTTATACTGGGAAATCAGAAAATAACGCGTTTTACAAGCAAGTTTCTTATCGGCTGAAGAAGAACTTCTGTTTTGCCTTTGAGGTAGAAGTATCAGATTCCATTGACCTGACTGCTTATAACAAGCAGGTTGTGAAACTGGGTGCAGATGATTCCAGCTTTGTCTTTGAAGCTGCACGGGTGGAAAAGGTGGACTATCCGGCTTCGAAGGAAGGACTGAGAGTTGTGTTGTTGTCGGATACTTACTTGCCGGACATAGCAAACTGTAACGTGCTTTTTGCTATTACGGATGTCCGTCCGTTCCGCTTTTTGTCTATCTCGAACAGTACAAATGCACAGGATTATAATGTGAAATACAAATCTTCCCGTTCGGCTAAACGGTACGATTTATACCAGGCGGGTTCTGTATTTTATTTTAAAGATGAGAAAGATAAGAAAGATTTTTGTGAACGGATAGACAGCTATCAAGAGTTCAAGCAGATAGGATATAATCAATATTGTTAATTAATAAAAACTGATATTTATGAAGAATGTGGGCATTTGGTTTATTATACCTCAAACAAATTTGCATGCTGGAAATGAAAGTACGGTAAACTTCAGCGTGATTGACAAGGCAATACAGCGTGATGTTACCACGAATTTGCCTTGTATTAACTCCAGTTCATTGAAGGGAGCCATTAAAGAGTATCTGAGTGAGTGTGTAAAAATGGATGAACTTGTAGTGAAAGATATATTTGGTTCGGTGAAATCAGATTTAAAAGATATAAAGAAGGGGAGTGCCTTGTTCTTTGATGCGTCTTTGTTGTTCATTCCTAAGCAATGTGGAGAAGGAAAAACGTATGAACTGGTTTACAGTGATAAGGTGTTGGAGGACTTTTCGAAGAAGGTGAACAATCTTATTGAAGGGAAAGGCATTTCAAAAAAAACTTTGTTGGAAAAAGTATGCTCAATAATGGGGAAAGAGAACGTGGCATCAAATTCTGTCGATGGAGATACCTTCACTACATGTTGTGACGATGACGCGTTGCCTATCATTGCAAGGAACTGTTTGGAAAATGGAGAGAGTACGAACCTTTGGTATGAACAAGTATTGCCTTCGCTGTCGGTTTTGGCCACAGTCATTGTGACCAAAGAAAGTGGGCAGATGGACTTATTGAATGAGAAGATTGTACAGATTGGAGCAAATGCCACAATCGGATATGGTTACTGTAAATTTGTCAAAATAAATTGATGGCTTATGAACAAGAATACGAATTCTCAATTGATGACTATTGCGGAAGGTATTTTGAATGCAGAAAGGTCTACATGCCCTTTGTTTAAAATGAGAGATGCCGGAAACGAGGTGATTTATGAAAGCTATAATGGGCAGGTTTCTTCTTTAGGAGTTTCTATTCTGACCATTGGACTGAAGCCTTCCATGTCAGTGTTCTATCAGGATGCCCCCCAGCAGGAGGGAGTTTACAATGATGCTTATCGTAGAGGTATTCTGGAGGTCATTGCACGAATGCTTACACAATATCGTACGAACTATCATTTTGACAATGCCAGAGAGTTGTGTCGTGCGGTGATCAACGATGGGAGGGACAGCATGAAAACGGATATTATCAATTGTTCGATTGCTTTGAAGGAAGTGATTCGGACTTATAAACTAGGATGACTATGATTCAAAATATAGGAAAACTCTTTTACAAGGACTATTATAAGGACATCAATTTCAAGTATGTCTTAGATAGAACACAGGAAGGGAGCTCAGATAATGAAAAAGAAATAGCCCGTATGAATAGTAAAATCAAGAATTCTAGCTTGGTACGGATAGCTAATTCGATGGCCGATCATCACTTTCAAGAGAGGATAGCCTATCCGGGATTAGTGACGGGTACGGGGATTACACACGATTCCAAGAAGTTGACGGGTGGTTATAACTTGGGGATGCATTTTGATTATACCTTCGGCATGCCCAATGTATATGGCTCTTCCGTGAAGGGTGTGTTGCGTGATTATTTTAAGCAAGCGCGTGTGAAGAAAGTGCAATCTAACGGTAGCGAAATCATCTCTTATGATGACGATTTGCTTGCGCCTATCGCTCAACGTGGAATTGACATAGATGAATTGTTTGAAGACATCTTCAATGGGAGAATATTAAAAAAAGATGCGGCAGGAAAGCTGGTTTATGTCAACAAATCAATCTATAAACGTGATATCTTTTATGATGCCGTCATTGTGACTGCTTATAGAGACAGAAATAGGATGGAGCATGTAGTGGATGATGATTCCATTACTCCTCATAAAGAAGGACCTTTGATAGATCCGGTACCTATTACCATGCTGAAAATAGCGCCGGGATGTGTTTTGGAATTTCGTTTCCATTTAAATGATTTCACTTCCTGTAGTGGAAAAACTTTTAAAGCAGATGAAAAACTGACCTTATTCAAGCAGATTCTTGAAATAGTTGGAGTCGGAGCCAAAACCAATGTGGGCTACGGACAATTGGAAAAAGTGAAAGATAAAAATAAGAAATGAAAAATTATTCATGAGCAACCCTGCGAAATGATTTTGTAATAGTTGCTCATGAATTTTTATATTAAAATCCAATATCTAACGGAGCAACGACAGTCCATAGCGTATTTAATCGGGCGATTGATTTCCATCTTTCCCATTCGCCCCAATCGCTCCATTTGTTAGAGACATCGTTTTTTTCTAATCCTGTTGCGGCAGCATAGGCATTTAAGGCTTCAGACAGGTCATTCCAAGCTTTTTCTTCTTCATCAATGACTTGTTTGCCGTGTTTTGGCGTTAATGGTTCATGTAAGTCCTCATCATTGTCGAAAGTTGGTTGAAAGAAGCGGGTTGGGAGATCCTCTCCGATCTCTTTCAGTCGTTTCTCGTTTATCTGTAGAATATCATGGTAATGTTGGAGCAAGAAAAAACGTTTATGCTCGTAGAGGTTATTCGTATTTGCCTCTTTTCCTTTTTGTTTACAATCCAACCAATACAATAATCCACAAAGATTATCCATGGCATCGAGAGTTATTGTAGCACATTCAAATGTATAATATCGATGGGCATGATAGCCCAACAATACATTGTTCGTATAAAGGCTTATCAATGTCTTTTCCCAAGTTTGGAAAGAAATGATAGCCTCGTTTAATTTTGCTTGGACGTCAGATTGTGTTAATTGATTGTATAAATGGTTCACATACAAGTATTGGAATCGGTGTAAAGCCATGTAGAACAGGTCCTGGTCCATGTTGGTTTCACCTGGATATTCCCCGAAGTTTTGCCATACTTGAGCTATATAAGTTGGGTATTCCTCAATTTGTATATTATGGTTCAATTCATTATACAAATCGAGTATGCTGTCTACGGCTGCGGTGCCCCATGATACACTTTTGTCTTTATAAATTAGCGCATCAAGCAATTCATTATACTCAAAAATGTTATAAGAAATGAGCTCTGTAGCCCCGGTCGCTTTTCTGCTTTTATGGGTTTCATACAGCATTCCCATAAAAAATAGGGTACAACCTCCCACTATTGTTACCAGGTAAAATAGAATTTTTTTCATGTTTGGATGGTTTAATTTTCGCAAAGATGAGAAATAAAATCCAATGTTTATGTTGTATCGTGGTCTTTTTATGGTCAATTGTGTGTGGATTTTTTCATAAAAAAGAGATTAAGCAATGATAGTTGAAAAAATTGTTTATATTTGTAACGAAGATGTTCGTGTTTCATGAGCAGCTTAATACTATGAGTAAATATCAATTTTGTATGTATGAATTATTTTGATACCATGAAAAATATAATTATGTTATTTGGGGGAATGTGTTTGTTTCTTTTAAGTAGCTTTCCCTTAAGCGCCGAAGAGGATGAACCTTTACGTCATCATGTTATCTTAGCTGTAGACAAGGCTGGTTGTGACGGCTGGATTGGAAGTCGGGAGGTTTCTGGAACGCTTCGGGATATATTGTTTTCATTTAAGGATGTTGATTATCAGGTTTATCGTCCGATATTTCGAACATCCGATTATTTATCAGTTTTAGGATTTGCGATAGATGCTTCACAACAAGATATGAGTATGTATGCCACTCCTTTGAATTTAGGAGATGCCCTTATCCGTTATGAGACTCCGAATGAATTACAATTGAGTGTTTTGCTTGCCAGTAAATGGAGTAGATTAGCTTTGCAGAAAATCAATCCGGAAAATGCTCCTTTTTCATTAGTTTCAGTGGCCAAACCATACGCTTTGCTTGCGTTGAAAGATTCATTGTTAGATGTAAACCGAACTTTTCTGGTTTTGATAACAGATCATCATTATAATGGAAATGATTTTTATGATGAAATCGTATCGTTAATTCAGAGGCAACAAGAATTGAAAGTGAATTCAAATATTGATGTCAACGGGGTTTTCCAAAAATGTTATGCCGTAGAGCAGGAGTATTATATTCGGCATATAAAGACGGATACAATCTGGGCGAACAGGCGATATACTCCACAAGGTTATGTGGAGGTTTATGAATATTTGCCATTGCAGCGCTACTTCTCGCTAGGTGCTGTCATCAATTATCCGACGAAACTGGTTGCCAAACGTTGTAGAGGTGGCGTGTACGAAATCGAGTTACCTCTGATGTGGCGTAATAATCCGCATTTTGCCTTAAAAAGATTGGATGTTTTTGGTGTAACAGAAAATACCCCCTCTTTTCAAACGCCAGACAATGCGTTGAGATTGGACTCTTTGAGCCATGTCGTTTTTAGGATTAATCGTGAAGAGATGGTGAGTGGTATTCGCATGCGTGCTTGGGTTAAACTAATAGATGGTGTATATAATGCGACCGTGTTAACACCCAGTTTATCTGCGCCAACCTTTTTTGGAAGAAACGGTTTGAATGTGGATATTCCGGTAGAATATGAGGATGACGCTACCGTATATGGGATTCCTTTATTGGATTTGTTTTGGATACCAGGGATAGAAAGTCAGTATTTAATGGCTAAGATTTGGGAGATTATCCTGCCGGCCAGCTTGTTAATATATTTGATTTATTATATGGCTGCGCATCGGACTTACCGCCCAAAAGTGAAAGATTTTACATTAAAACGTATAAGAAAATAGAATGAATTATGGCTCTTCTTATTAATATAGAACAGAAAACATACTCTGTGAACTTAGTGGACAGAAACCAATCTTATCAACAAATTAATATAGGTTCTGTTATTCATTTGCCGGTTCAAAAGAAATTGTTTGGTCTTGTGAAGCAAACACCGAAAGGGAAATTTGAGTTTCAAGTCGAGTTGGTTGATGGTGGCGAATTGACGTTTTCATCTACAGAGAAACCTTTCCTACTCTCTGTGCAAGGCGTGGAATGGGATGATCGGGTAACAGCTTTGGTCGATTCGAGCGATGTGCCAATGTATTTAAGTTTCAATCCGAATGCGGTGATTGATTGTCCGGTAAAGATAACAGAGAGGGATCTTTATACGATACATTTTAAGATTTTGGTAAAAGATCCGGAAGATGGTGAAGTCGCATATCTTGGAGAGGATTCTATCCAAGTGCATATAGAGCCTTTCCGGTCGGAGCCTATATTTAATTTGGAATTGACATATGAGGAATTGGAATATAGTCAGAAAGAAGAGTACGCTAAAGTTCACTTGGGGAAATTATATATTCAGCATAATTCAAATTTGAAGGCGGCTTCCGATATAGACGAGCTTTGTTTTAATTTAAGAACTGTTTTGGCGTTTTCGAATTTGGTCAAAGAAGGTGTAGTTGCATTATCAGACTTATCGTGGTCAAGTAGAGTCTTTTATCAACATGGAGCCTATTATATTACAGATTTGAAGGTAGGCGAAAAGATCGCTCTGCCTTTCTGTTGGGATATGAATAGGGTTTCCAATCCAGAAGATGATGAAACAGAATATTCTATTGAGGTCTTTGACGCAAAGTTCAATTATGATAATTTTACGGGTATTTCTGTAAGTCGGCAACCCTCAAAGCCTTTGCTGCTAAAACGTAACAAGACATTGACTCGATTAGAAGCGGTCGTCTCTTATTTTTCCTTGGACGAAGGGAAATATGTTGAACGTGATATCGCTAACGACCGATCGGATATTGATTTAGGCATCATCTTGCTATCGGCAAATAATAATCGTGATGAAGAAAGTTATGTGGAACTGCAATTTAAGTTCCGGAATTCAGCTGAAGCGGAGGATAGCCGGTATCCGGATGCGGCCGTGATCCTGAACAATTGTGAATTGGTTTTAAGCAGTATCAAAGGAAAGGAACGAATTACTTTGAGGAAGAACAGGCGCTTGGAGGAAATCTTCGCTTTCAAAATGAATCTACCCCGCGCATTGAAATTTGGTGAAGAGATAGTTTTCACGATTAGAATTAATGAAAGCGATATCCAGTCTATTAAACCTGCGGACAACACCTCGTCCATTGAATTGGAAATGAAGTGTCAATTTGACATGTTTATAGATGTAAAGGGCCTATATTATAATGATGTTAAACAGTCTACTGAATCATTGGATTTAAAAGGCGAAGATGAGTTTGAATCGTTTTCGCGGATTATCAGTCTGCGTTTGATGAAAATGGCAGAGCCGGAATGGCTCAGTGTTGATTTTGGAACTTCTGCCGTAGTTGCGGCTTATGCATCCGCTTTGGATGACCATAATATGGAAAAATGTTTGGTTGATTTAAAGCGCTTCAAGCAGGATTTGCTTTTAGCGGCGATAAGAGATGAAAGCAGAAGAGGAGACGCAAACGACGAGACTGATTATTTGATCGCTTCAACAGCGTGTTTGAATGTGATGAATAAGGGGGACTTCCGGATATTGCGGGATGATGCATATTATATGGAATATGCCTTATTGTTTTCTCCTTCCGAGGAAATTATTAACAAGGAATATCAACTACCCTGTTTGAAAACCTTAATGGGGTATACAAACTTGCCCAATATATTTACTTCTCCGGAGCTGTTTAAATATCGAGATGATCAAGGTGAACTTAAATTGAAAAACGGGGATGAGAATACGGACTTGATGAAAGTGGACGTGATATTTCAACTTATTTACAGGCAATTATTTCACCATTATTTAATAAAAGTAAAGAAGGACAGGAATATCCAAAAATTGGTATTATCAGTTCCTAATACCTATACGCCGATTCATATCCAGATGATTAAGGATATCGCTCGGCAGGCATTACCGTCGCTTTATCCGGAACATTTATGTACGGTGAGTGAAAGTGATGCGGTGGCATGTTATTATATTGCCAATCAGCATAATTTCTTTAAATCTCTGTCAGATCCGAAAGAAAAGGAAAGGCTGCGCTATAAAGAGCTGGTATTGGTGTTTGACATGGGGGCTGGAACATTAGACTTGACTTATTTCAGGAAAGTCTGTGATGGTGGACGTACAACTGTCAATTTTTTAGGGAAAATGGGTGTTAGTAAAGCTGGTAATTTCTTGGATTATCAGTTGGCTTATATCCTGACTGATTTGTGTGAGCAGTTTAAAGTCGTCAAGCCTCATGTCCTTGCAAGTATGAGAGATGTCTTGATTCTGGATCAAGACAAGAGTGTGTCGAAAGTTATCGAGAGCAGTGATCGGGTCGAATTTAAAATGTATGTGAAGAAAATATTAAAGCCGTTACTGAAAGATCCGGAGGAGAAACTTCCTGATTTAGTGTTGAAAGATCAGTTGATCCCTTTGTCGACTTCAGAAATTCGTGTAAGACATATCCTGTCGCATCCGGTTTTTGAGGAATTTATAAAGGATGTTACAGAGAAGGTCTTGACAAACTTTGTTAAGTTATTCGGAAAGGATGGACAATTGGAAACGGATGTGGTTATTTTCTCTGGTAGAAGTATTTGTTTAAAATCTATTCGAGATGGGGTCGTAAAACAAATGGAACAAATATCCAAGAATACGCATTTGTATTATGTGGATTTATGTGAAGGATCTATGACGGATAAACAAGAGGATCTTCTTTTGAAAGGAGATTTTAGAAAGTTAAAAACAGTAGTAACTTATGGGGCTTTATCTTATGCGTCTAAATATAATATGCCCGGTAGTACGTATTCGTTGATCAGTAAGTCGCATTATGCTCAATATGGTGTTGTTCTTCATAATACCAATCCGAATTACCCTTCATTTATTTGGCAGCCTCTTATTGGTGGAGGTGTACGGTGTAAGGAGAAGGAAGGTATAATTGAAAGTGAAGAGTATCGTCTACAGTTGAGGGATGTAACGTGTGTTGATTTGATACAGAGTTATAGTACGGATGTGGTTAAGGATTACGAAGAGGGAAATAAAGATATGATCGCGATCTTAACTCAGGTAGATGTGTCTGGAATAGGAAAAGAATTTCCGATTAGTTTAACTTATTATGATCAGAATCTTTATCCAGATCAGAAGCAGTTTATATTTAAGGTGGGTGGACGTATCTGTCCGATTGATCCTCATGATGATTTTAATAATGATTCATTGAGAAAGAGTTTGTGGCCAATAACTTTCTCATATAAGAATAAGGATGATTAAAAATAATATAAAATATGAAGACTCAACAGGCTCAAAAGATAAAAAATGAACCCGATACGGGCTGCCGTAAGCAATCTGTTTGGGGAAGATTCTTTTCGAATTTTGGGAAGAAAAAAGTAT
>OGYZ01000276.1_pt1 | contig 48336 bp, 33 predicted proteins | sample 1576681 | NCBI WGS metagenome assembly OGYZ01 (sample SAMEA3541480, study PRJEB24748) | human gut metagenome | biome: human gut; feature: human-associated habitat; material: faeces | place: China | collected 2012 | reverse complement strand
AAAAACAAACATGCTTGCATCTGTATGCATTAAGTATGTGCATAATTATTCATTCCCGTCCATCCTCAACTCCGCGAGAGCGTCCTACAGCCGACGGCAGAGGCTCACGGACGCAAATGCGCTGTTTATGTGCGTTTCGTGTATTTGCCTGACAGTCAGTGATATACGTTCATACGTGGGACGGACAAGATTTTTCCTTCGTGCCGGAAAGGCTTTTCGGGAACGCGGAACGGGCTTTTTGAGGTGACGGGAGGATGTGTTCCGGCATGCGGGAACGGTGTTTTGGAAAGCCGGAAAGGGATTTTCCGCACAACATAAGCGGCTGACGCATCGGCGGAACGAGTCCGTATGCGCTTTTTATACGGTTTTAGTGCCTTTGCAATTTCTGTTTTGCGAATTTATTTTGTAAAGATTTTTTACTGCCGTAACTGTATATTCATGCATCCCGTTATGCACCACGCACATTCCTTACCCTCATTACCCTCTCAACGGCGCATGCCCAGTAGAGACGCAAGATTTTGCGTCTCCCGATCAATCCACAGCAATATGCACATGCGATGAATACGCTGAGAAACAAATGCCTTTCCTCCTTGTGAGACGCAAGATTTTGCGTCTCTACTTTTGTTGAACGCATATAATATCCTTGATTTTTCCTAATACACTTAATGGCGTCCGCCCGGTAGAGACGCAAGATTTTGCGTCTCCCAATCAATCCATGGCAATATACGCATGCGGTGAATACGCTGAGAACAAATGCCTTTCCTCCTTGTGAGACGCAAAATTTTGCGTCTCTACTTTTGTTGGCAGAGGATGTTATGCTTGAGCTTACGCTTTCTGCAGATGCAGCCCGCCGTATCTTCAATGAAATCCGGAGCCTGTCTGACAGGCATCAGTATGAAATATGGATAAGATATAATGACATGTTAGGGACAGGATGACTGATGTCTGTATGAAATACAGATGAAGTATATTGACCTGTTCGGGTTAAAAAAAGTGCGGGATGCCGCATCCTGAGCGGCATCCCGCACATACGGGTGATATGGATACCTGTGTGTGAGACGGTTATCTCACTGCAATCTTCGAGGCTTTTCCGTCTTTCACTCTTACGTATATGCCCGGAGTGAGATTCCTGCCGCTCACACGCACACCGTTGATGTTGTAGTATGTTGCGGTGGTCCCGTCGCCCTTGATGCTGTCGATGCCCGTGCTTACCGACACGGTCACACTGTTGCTTGCCGGAGCCGGACCGTAGTTGTATACCGGCACGACGGTGTATGTGAACTCCTGTCCTCCTTCTGCGGAGCTGTCTGTCTGGGGACGGTCTGTGTAGGTCGTCTCCTTCAGCGGCTCGTCTGTCAGCTGTACGTCGTTGCGGAACACGTGATAGCCCGTGAGCGAGATGTCTTGCGGCACGTCGGGAGCCGCCTCGTATGTCACGTCGTCAACCAGCAGCGCGAGCGTGTCGTACGTCTTGTGGAGTATGGCGAAGTATTTCGCGCCCTCGGGCAGAGCCACCTTATATTCTGTCCACACCTCAGGTATGATGCCGTCGGCAGGATAGTTCTCCACTGCCACCGTATGCGTGAAGTCCTCGGGAGCGTTGCCTGTTGTGGAATAAGCCACCTCAAACGACTCGCCCCACGTTATCATGCAGCTCTTCGCCCAGAACGACACTGTCTGCGCGTTGCCCGAAAGCTCCGGCGAAATGAGCCGGTTGTCGTTGTTGTTTGCCTGACAGCTTGGAGCCATCATGAATGTCTCGCCGCTGTGAGGCTCTGCGTCCTTCCAATACATTTCGGGAACCTGAGCCACGGTGCGGTTGAAGAGCTGGAACGCCATGGGCTGTGTCTGGTACGGGTTGTATGTCTCGCGGAATATGTTGTATGTCGCCTGTCCGTCGCCGTCGTACACTGTCCACTTGCCGGCTCCCGTTATTGACATCGGTGTATAGTCGGGGTTCTCGAAGTCTTCGCTTACTGTCTTGGCGTCGGTGATGCCGTCGAGTGACGGAGCCGACCATGAGAGGCTCACCTCCGTGCCCGTCTCCGACAGGGTGTATGTAAGGTCGGTCACTGTGGGATAGTCGTTCAGCTTCACGCCTACAGTCTTCTCCGCCGTGTTGTTTTCAGCGCATCCGTCGCCCTCGAGCACTGCCGTCGCAGCCACGAGGAGTGTCTCCCGGGCGTTCAGCGGCACGTCATACCCGAACGACACGTCGGCGAAAGCGTTCTGTCTCATCTCCGGCAGCTGTGCCGTTCCGGCTTTCCTGCCGTTTACGGTCCACTCTATGTGCCCTTCGGTGATGTCGCTTCCTATGTTCTCCACGCGCGCCTTCATCTCAATCTTGTCGCCCGGCTTCACGTTGTCGGGAACGTCCACAGCCACGAGCCGCAGGTCTTTGTCCACGACGTCGCGTATGCGTATGTTGTCGAGCGGCACGCTCCATGTTGTTCCGTCGGTGTTGTGTATTGCCCGCAGCCTCAGTTCTATCTGTATGGCTTTGGCGTCCTTATATGCGTTTAGCGGCACCGTGGCGAGCGTCCATCCCTCTTTTGTAGGCGTCTTCTGCAGGTCTATTGTCCTCACAGCCTCGAAAGGAGCGTCGTCTGCGGACACAAGCACGTCCAGCGCGCTGCCCTGTCCCTGATACCAGAACTCCAGGGCGGGGTTCGCCGCAGCCGATATGTCGATGCGTGCGGAAATCATTCCGTACATCACATCCTTCTCGTAAGGCAGCCAGTAGAAGAAACCGTTGTCACCGTCCTGCGATGTGAGCGGTACGGGAGCCTCCGGGTCGTCCGGGTCGATGATGGAAGGGAAGTAGCTGTCGTCTATCGTTCCTGCCATCTGGTTTTCGTTGTCAGACTGCGGGTCGATGAGCCATATGTTCTTGAAGTGTGAGTCTGCGAACGATTCTGTGTAGGGCAGCTTGTCCGGCTCGCCTATTGTTACGATGGCGGAGTTGGTGTAGTCGGAGTAATTCTCTCCGTAACCAGCCGTCACCTGATAAGCCACGAAGTCCTGTCCCTTGAGGTCCGGATAGTCCAGTTTTATTGATGTGTCGCCCGTTGTGGCTATTGCCGGGTCGTAGTATGAGCCGAAGGCGTCGAATATGTAGTATGTCACTTCGTCCGGATTGACGTATCCGCCGTTCTTGCCCGTCTCTCCCACGGCGTCCCACGACAGCACGGCAGACTTGAAGTCGGCGCTCACGGTGAGCCTTACGTTCTGCGGTGCGAGCGGAGCGTCCGGTCCGCAGAATATGTTCCTGTGCTCCACCTTCTCTCCGGCTGTCTCTCCGGTGTAAGCCACGGCTGTGATGCAGTTGTTGCTTCCGGCGTTCATCGCCACGTCTTTCACCTCAATGGTCTCTCCGGGTTTCACGTTGTCGTAGGTGAACACGTCCTCGCCCCATCGCGAGGTTATCTCCACCTTGGTTATCTCCGTAAGCTCCTCGCCCGCCTTTGTCTTTGTAGGTGCGGTGTAGGTGAGGTCTGCCTTCAGCTCGCCTTTGGGTGCGAGCGTCCATGTGAGTGTGCCCGCTGCAGGAGGGTCTGTGGGTACTGACGGCTCCACGCTGCCGCTCTCCACGCTCAGGTTGAAGAGCTTCACGGTGCCGTTCATCGCTTTCGTCGTGGTGTTGTGCACTCCGATGTAGTAATATCCCTCCTCCGTTATCTTGCAGTTGTACTGATATTTTGTCTGCTCTCTCGTCCCGAACACTGTCGGCGGCACTATTTCCGTAGTCATGCCTTCCACCGTCGGTGCTGTTCCAATATTCACTCCGAGCCTCACGCCTGTGGCTCCGCTGCCCATATATCCGAGGTCGAAGGACACGATGTAGTCTCCTGCTGTCATGTGCACCGGCACCGACACCAGCCAGTCGTCGCTCTCTTCCACGCCTTCGTCCTTCGGAGGCATGCACGCGCTGTAGCTGTTCATGGTAGCTATCTTCCAGCTGCGGCTGTCGTTGTTGGCGTCTATGAATGTGTATTGCTTCACAATGTCTACGACGTCGCTGTTTTTCCCGAGGTCGTGCGAGAACGGAGCCTCTATGGCGTTGGCGGGTTTCTCGCCTGCGTATAGGGGCTTTGCGGCTTTTGTAACAGCCTTGCCGCTCTTGGGAAAGTGGCTCTGCCGGTTAAGTTTTCTCAGATTGTCAGTCTGTGTTCCTATGATTCTTTCATAAGGAGTCTGCGCCCCAACGGTCAGCATAAATCCGATTAGGGCTGTGAATACAAGTAATACTTTTCTCATAAGAAATACATTTGAATATTTGTTATTAAGGCAAAAATATGCCATATTGTAATAGTTTGTGTGTTTGTCTTGTCAAAATGACAGCACAAATATACAAAAATGTGACATCAATTTATCCTTATACAGGTTAACAAAGGTTAAATCCGCGCGCTTCTACAAGTGCCGCTCCATTTGTGCCGGGGGGCGTATGCGGTGTGCGATGACGTTTTTCCGCTGTAATGAATGTTGTTTCTTAAAGATTGTATATATAAATAATGTGGAGGCTGTTCCGTGTGTTCCGTACCGGTATTCCGCACGGTCAGCTGCTCGTGCGGCACTCTTCGGTGGTCATGCCCGTTGTCCTGCTGAAGAAGAGACGGAAGCAGCGGACTGATCCGAAGTTGAGGACGGAGGCAATCTCACCGTCGGTCTTGTGTGAGTGCATGAGCATGTCGCGCGCCATGTCGAGGCGTATCATCTCGGTGTATCTGCCGACGCTCAGTCCGGTCTCTTTCCTTATGATGTCTTTCAGATAGGCTTCTGACGTGCCGGTGCGTGCCGCTATGTAGTCAGCCTGCGGCATGTCGCCGTGCCTGTCGGCTTCCTTCGTGAAGAAGTCGTGTATGACGTGCCTTGCCAGTCTGACGGTTTTCCTGTTGCTGTCGGCACGCATGATGAACTGTCTGTTGTAGAACCTTCCGCAGTAGTCGAGCATCATGCCGATGCGCCTGCCTATTATCTTGCAGCTGTAGTCGTCGATGCATGTTTCCAGCTCTGCCGTGATGTCGTGGAACAGTCTGTCAAGCGTGCGCTCCTCACACTCCGACACGTGCAGAGCCTCGTCTGTCCTGTATCCGAAGAAGGTGTATCCTTCCATGTCGCTTTCCATGCCGCTGCCTGCCGCCAGCTCTTTGGCGAACGCCACGATGCAGGCTTCCTCGGAGTAGGTGGCGGTGTTGAGGCTTATGCGCTCGCCCGGACGGAAAAACAGCAGTGAGGCATGCGAGAAGTCACATCCCTTGTGTCCGTAGCACGGCAAGGTGCCGCGGCGCCGGTTTTTTATCTTCAGGATTGTGTAAAGTGATGTCACCGCTCCGTCTATCCTCCTCAGACTGTCGGGTGTGAGCACGGCGGTGCCGGCGAGCGGATGCTGCATCCTCACGCCCGGCAGACAGCCGCGCTGCCTGCCGCACATATGTTCAGAGTCGGGGCTCTTCGTGTACATCCGGTCGGAATGTGTGTTGTGTGTCAGACGGTTGTTTTTCTGTATTCGCTCGGTGTCAGTCCGGTGGCTTTCTTGAATATGCGGTTGAAGTGCTGCGGATACTGGAATCCCAGTTCCATGGAAATCTGGTTCACCGTCTTCTCCGTTCCCAGTATCAGCTCCTTTGCGTGGCCTATGAGTCTCGACTTTATGTATTCCTGCGCCGTTATGCCCGTCTCTTTCTTTATCATGTCACCGAAGTAGTTTGGCGAGAGGAACACCTTGTCGGCGAAGTATTTCACTGTCGGCAGACCGTCTGTCACGGTGCGCTGCTCGCGGAAGTAGTCGTCGAGGAGGTTCTCGAACTTCACTATCACGCTCTTGTTGCTCTGCGAGCGCGTGATGAACTGCCTTTCGTAGAACCGCATGCAGTAGTCGAGCAGCAGTTCGATGTTGCGCGAGATGAGCCTGCGGCTGTGCTTGTCAGCCGGACGGCTTATTTCCATCTTTATTTTTTCAAGACAGTCGGTGTAGATGCCTTTCTCTTCGTCAGACAGGTGCAACGCTTCGTTGGACGAATAAGAGAAAAAGGAGTAACGCCTTATGTTCTGTCCGAGCGACGTGCCCTTTATGAGGTCGGGGTGGAAGAGCAGTCCGAGCGCGTCGAGCTTCATTCCTTCGGCGAACGTTGTCTCCACCACCTGCCCCGGGGCGAAGCTTGTCACCGTCCCCTCCTGGTAGTCGTAGGTCTGTCGTCCGTAGAGGATGTCCCCGCACATGAGGTTTTTCAGAAACAGGGCATACAGCCCGTAGTTGAATACGGTGCGCCCCATAGGTTGCGTCTTTGCCTCCGCAAGGCTCACTACGCTTACGAGCGGATGCAGCGTCTCCACTCCGAACAGTGCGTTGTATTTCTCCACGCTGTCTATCTTTATGATGTCTTTCATAATGGCGAATGGTTTTGTGTTCAGACAGTTGTATACGTTCACAAATTTAATAATAATATCGTTTACGTGTGACATCTGTCACGCAAAAACCGTAAATAAGTTTATAAGCAGCGTAAAATGTGTACTTACAGAGCGGTGTCATGCGCTTCCGGCTAAAGTAGAGAAGCAAAATTTTGCGTCTCCCGAGGAAGGAATGCATATGTTTTCAGCGTATTATGGCATGCGCATATTGGTATGGGTAGGACGGGAGACGCAAGATTTTGCGTCTCTACTTGGTTGAATGCGTATGTTCCCAGCGTATTATGGCATGCGCATGTTGGTATGGGTTGGACGGGAGACGCAAGATTTTGCGTCTCTACTTGGCTGAATGCATATATGGCAAAAGCGTCACTTCATGCCTTTGGCGAATGCTTGCGGCACGGCGGCAGCGCGTCATGGCAGGCAGAGTACGCCGCTCCTCAGTATGTGCCCTTGCCTTTGCAAAGGTCGCAGGTGACGTGATAGTGTGCAAGGCGCACCTCTTTGTTGCACGTGCTACACCATTTTGTCTTTCCTGTCACGGCAGAACCTGTGTAATACTCCTTAATCTTCTTGCCCGTTCCGCCGCACAGCCTGCATACGTTGGAGCCGGACGTACTGCTGCCTGAGGTGCCTGAAGAGCCGCTGCCTGAACCTACGGAGGAGCCGCCCGACGTTCCGCCCGCGGTGTTGAGCGGCACGTATCCCCAGCCGTTGCATGCTCCGCACTGGAGCGTGCCGAGACAGTTGGTGCACTGTATGGTCAGCGGCTTGCCTGTAACCTCGGATCTGAACGTAAGCGTTCCGTTCCCGCACGGACACTTCTTCGTGCCCTTGCATATGGCGCACACCATGGAGTTTGGCGGTATGTTGTCTGTTGTGCGCACACTGGTGTTCGTCTGCTGGCTGCTCTGTCTTTGCTGTTGCAGAACCTGTTCGGCGGCAGACGACAGTCCTTTGGCTACTCCGTCGAGAAGGCTTTCGAGGAAACTTTGCGCCTTTGCCGGACTTCCCCATATCAGTGCGGCGGCGAATAAAACGTATTTTATTTTTGTAAGCATGGTTTTATATGTTTTGCTTTATACTTTAGCGGTTGTTATATCCTGTGCGTGTATCGTGTCCGTCCCATCCTGTTCCTGCCGCCGTCATGCGTCGCGGTGGCTGACGGTGGCAGGCAGGGAGGTCATTTTTCCGCATGCGTCTTGAACATGCGTCTTGCGTGAGTCCTCTTGGCAGCGGAGCCTTGCTGCTGCATCTGGCTGACGGTGTCAGAATAGTAGAATGAGTATTGCAGGCTGCCGTTCTCGTAATACGCGCTCACTCTGCCCTTGCTGTCCTTGTCCGTGCTGCATGTGACGCTGTTGGGCTGCGAGTCCTTGCTGTATTTCACGGAGTAGGCTGAAATCATATCCTCAGACGGCTTTCCCATAAGTCCGGCGTATAACATATATTCGGGCACGCTGTCGTCCATGAAGTGGACGTATATGCCGTTGTTCTTCACGCCGTCATATTCAAAATTGTACTCCTCATATCCGTTGTACTCATACGTCTCGCCCTCTTCCGTCTCCTTCTCGGTATAGGTCATCACCGTTTTTATAAGATTGCCGTCCTGCCATGTGTTGGTGTAGACAGCCTCGTAGGAATATTCCGGACTTGACGACTCAGACACCATTTTTATGAGCCTGTTGCCGCTGTCGTAAGTGCACGTGAAGTTTCCCGATGCCCTGTATGTCTCTCCGTAGCCCGATTCCTCAATGGTAAGCGTGGCGGAGGTCACTGCTCCGGCTGCGTTCTGCCTTATGTTGCTGATTGTCTGTTTATACGATTCGCCGTCGCTCTCGTTTGCAGAGCCTTTTATCACAAGAGGATTTCCGCCGATGGTGAAGTTGATGCCGTCGGTCAAGGATACGCCGGATGTCAATGCTCCGTCGGTGTAGTTGAATCTTGCCACGTCGCCCCACGGACTTGTGATTGCCACCACCGGGTCGGTTATTCCCATGTCGCCTGTCGACGGCAGGTTGCCGCTTCCGCCAGAGCTTCCTCCGTCTCCGTCGTCGTCACCGCACGATGTGAGGCACGCGCAGCACGCCATTGTCATGAAAACGAACGATGCGGAATGCAGCAGGGAGCTCATTCCGGATAGAATACTTTTACTTTTCATACTTGCTTGTTTTGTTTGATGTTATGATATGTTATGTCTGTCATCAGCACGGAATGTGGATAAAGCCCGACGACATATCCGCGTCCGATTTCTGTTCAAAGTTAGTTATATATGTAATAATGTGCAAACGGTGTTTTCCGGTGTACGCGCACAATGTGCGTTATGCCTGTCTCTGTGGTGTGAAATGGATGTTATCCGGTCGATTTTTTTTATATGCCGGAATGCTCCGTAACGCAGTTCCTGTCATGGCGGATGCTGTGAAGGACAGGAGGGTAGGGTGGTTTCTTTCATCGTTTTGTCCGTAAACGGCTGCCGCTGTTTTGTCCTGTCAGCCTTTTTATATAATTTTGTTGCAGGCGGGGAGTTTTTCTTCTCATGCCTCCTTAACCGTTTAAAATTCATACTCATGTCACGACGCACGTCTCCCACGCAACATGTGGTGGTGATTGATCCCCACCGTGTGACCCCATCCTACATCTACAGCCACGCCTCCCTGGTGCACGGCTCCGTCGAACTGCTCACCGACCTGCCTTCATGGTATGCCCGCCGCAGTGTCAGGCTGCGTATGTTGCGCTGCGGAGTGTGGGTGGTGCGCAGACTGTGGCGCGGAGCTTTTCATGGTCTAACAGCCGAACAGCTGTTGCTGTCGAGGTGGTTGCGGCACCGGCACACCACGGTTGTGCTAAGCGAGTTCGGCACATCGGCTGCCGACCTGCTGCCGGTCTATCGCCATGCCGGTGTCGCCGTGGTGCCGTTCTTCCACGGCATGGACGCCACGCGGCGCGATGTGATGCGCCGTTACCGCGAGCGTTACGCCCGTCTCTTTGCCTATGCCCGTTGCGTGCTCTGCGCCTCGCCCCACCTTGCAGAGCGTCTCCGGCTCATGGGATGCCGCGTGCCGGTTGTGAGCGTGCCCTGTCTGCCGTCACCGTTCTATTATAAGCTTCGCGCCACGCTTGCCGAACCGATGTTCTTCTTCTGCGGCAGATTCGTGGAGAAGAAGAGTCCCCAAGCCGTGCTTCTTGCCTTTGCGGAGCTTGTGCGGACCCATCCTGAAGCACGGTTGGTGATGGCTGGCGACGGACCGTTGCTCAAATCTGCCCGTCAGCTGGCGGCATTGCTGGGCATAGACGGTGCCGTCAGCTTTCCCGGATGGATAGACAGAAGCGCGCACGGACAGTTTCTGGAGAGAGCCACAGCCTATGTGCAGCATTCCATGACGGCTCCCGACGGCGACTGCGAGGGCACTCCCGTATCGGTGATGGAGGCGATGGCAGCCGGATTGCCTGTCATCTCGACACGCCATGCCGGCATTCCGTTCATCGCACGTCACGACGTCACCGCGCTGCTTGTGGACGAGGGCGACTACATGTCAATGGCGCGTGACATGGCTCTGCTGCTCGAACAGCCTCACACCGCGCGCCGCATAGGCGACGAGGCACGGCGTCATATGGCTGAGCAATTGCCGAAGAGCCGTGAGGCGGAACTCATCAACGATGTGTTGAGGGATGCTTCACGAGGTGTTTAGTCCGCATTCAGCCATGACGTTCTTGTGATGCTGCGGGCGGTTTTCATCCCAGTAGGTCATCAGTACGCTGATGGTGAACATATGCCGGTTGATTTGCCTTCATCCCTTTTCCTCGATGCTGCGTCATGAAGTTTCCATGTTTCCCACGATGTAATCAGTCGCAAACCAAAGCGGGGACGCAAAATCTTGCGTCTCCCGAGCAAGGTTGCGCAATAAACTGAGGCGATTATGTTCCTGTCATTGCTGAGTTTTTTGCTCGTGAGACGCAAGATTTTGCGTCTCTACTTTTATATTGACTGCGAATAATTGGATATGTTTACTGCTTATGACAATGATGGCGTCAGCCAGTAGAGACGCAAAATATTGCGTCTCCCAAGCAAGGATGCACAATAAACTGAGGCGATTATGTGCCTGTCATTGCTGAGTTATTTGCTCGTGAGACGCAAGATTTTGCGTCTCTACTTTATATTGACTGTGAATAATTGGATATGTTTACTGCTTATGACAAAGGTGGCGGCAGCCTGTGGGGACGCAAAATCTTGCGTCTCCCGAGGGGAAAGCCACACAATGCCAGGCAATATCCTCACCTGAATTCGGTGCCCCTCCTTTCGTCTCCCGAGGGAAAACGCATTCATCCTCACCATATCATTGCGCGCATTTCATTGCCATCGTGTTGCTTGTGGCTATGTTTCTTTGGCATCACAAAACAGTCGGACGAACGCGCGGGACGGATATACGGATATGAAGAAATAGCCGCGCGGCATTGCCGGAAATGAATATTTATGCAATAAGGACAGTAAAAAATCATTACATTTTTTTCTTTCAAAACAGAAAACAAAAACCGTTCCGAGCAGTCCGTCACACCGTCAAATCATGCACCTCCATACCCTCCGCACCGCCATAAAACCCACTCCGGCGGACATTCCTCACATAACCGTCATGCCTGTACCACCCTCCCGCACCACAGAAAAGCACTTTCCGCACCATAAAAAAGCCCTTTTCACACCACAGGAAAGCCCGTATCGCGACACCGAAAAGGCTCTTCCGCAGCACGGCAGATACCGTCTTACAACACAAAAACACACATTCCTTTGACTGTCAGCACCTTACCCAAACCGCGCAAAACCCGCGTATTCGCGTCCGCAATGCTCTTACGACGAAAATATCCTACTCTCGCGGAGTTGCCGCTGAATAAATATGCACACCCGTCCGCGCCTTTGCATTTTTATACAAAAATAGTGAAAGGCGAGTGCAACGGCAATACGGGAAAACTTTGTTTTACCGGTGTTGATGTTGCCGAGCCGCATCCTATTTTATTAAAAAATAGCGAAAGGCGAGTGCAACAGCAAACCTTATTGAGCCGTTGCCCCTGTTTTATACATATAAACAACGCGATATTATATATGGGCAAACCAAAGTAGAGACGCAAAATTTTGCGTCTCACGAGCAAGGTCGCGCAATAAACAAGTGCGAAATATGGCTGCCATTGCTGAGTTTGCTGCTCGTGAGACGCAAAATTTTGCGTCTCTACTGGGCTGACGCCATCATTATTTTAATACAAAAAAACGTGCAAGTGAGTGCGATAGTGTTTTACACATATACCCGCCCACACTTCCCCATCCAATTACATTTTTCCCTTCATCCCGTGCAGACGCCTCATCCGCAATACGTTAAAAGCTGTTATAAAATGTAATAAAATCATAGACATATGGCAAATTAAGTTAAATCACATCTCAATTCATGTCATATTGCAAGCACGGTATGCACATTTATCGCTATATTAGCAGATATTCATAACCTAAAAACACACATTATGAAATACCCCATAATACTATTATTCCTTTGTCAGGGCATTCTTGCGCAAGCCCAGACACGCCTCAGCGAGATGCCGTGGCACGAGCGCGACAGCATCATCACAGCGAAGGTGAAGCGGTTTTTCAACGAGGAGAAAAGCCGGAATTATGACGACTGCGTCACGATAATACGTCAAAGGGACAACGACATGTATAATATCAATTGGGTAGCTGTGGCATATGATTCTAAGGCAAGCCAAAAAGGTGTGTGGAGAACAGATGTTCCGTCTGACTCATATTTATATGATGTAAGACTATACGGTGAGCGTATGATCTTTGGCGGTGACTATGTGAACAAGCTGGTAGCCACGGCTCTTTTGGACGAAAACCTTGATGTGCTTATGACTTCAATGACAGACGACTGCACATATTATTGGTATAAATACGACATGAACGACTGGGTGACCGGTGTCTTCGACCATCCTACACGCAGACCGGCTAAATATAAAAGACCTACGGATGAACAGCTGCATTCCGACGAATATGGATGGGGCAGGTCGATTGCCTCGCTCAGCAAGGATGAACGCATACGCGTGCTCACCGGCATCACATTCAACGCCTTGGAGACGCTCGACGGATTTGACAGAAAGGAGGCTGTGCTGTATCCTGTCATTTCAGAGTCAACCTTCAAGTTCATAGGACATTACTGGCTACCGGAGAAAGACCTTGATGTCCGTCCGAGCGAGGTTCCGAGAGGCATGAGTCCGGACGACATTTATCATCGTGTGGAAATATACTGGGACAAAGCCAGGAGAGTGGGATACGTAACGCCACGAGTGGCGGTTGTATACATAACCGACAAAGACCATCGTGCGTTTGTCGTCCGCAGGAATAAAAGGAAAGACGCGCCGCCGCTGCTTGACTGATGACGCTGTCGTCAGTTGTATACATGCCGGACTGCCGTCGCCAGAACTTGCAAAGCTTTATATAACAGACCGAAAGCGGAAGGTGATAAGATGCGAAGTGGCTGTACGGGACGCGGACGAGCCGTAGGACACGGTAGAGGAATGACCTGGAAAAGGTGTCACATACGGCGGAAAACGTTACGGATACTGCCATAGCGGCTTACGTGAGGTGCGAAGCGATGAAAATGAACAAATTTTTCATGTATATCAAAAAAAATAAGTAAGTTTGCAAATTGGTAAACATTAACAGTACGGACACCGCCTGCGGTCCGCCAAACTCATATAAACCATTATGGAACAGAAACTTTTCATATACAACACTCTTTCAAGACGAAAGGAGCTTTTTGAACCTCTGCACGCACCGAACGTGGGAATGTATGTCTGCGGACCCACCGTATACGGCGACCCGCACCTCGGTCACGCGCGTCCGGCGATAACGTTCGACCTGCTCTTCCGCTATCTGAAGCATCTCGGATATAAGGTGCGCTACGTGCGCAACATCACAGACGTGGGTCATCTGGAGCACGACGCGGACGACGGCGACGACAAGATAGCAAAGAAGGCGCGCCTCGAACAGCTCGAGCCGATGGAGGTGGCGCAGTATTACACCAACCGCTACCACGCGGCGATGGACGCCCTCAACGTGCTGCCTCCGAGCATAGAGCCGCACGCCACAGGACACATCATAGAGCAGGAGGAGCTGGTGAAGCAGATAATGGACAACGGCTTCGCCTATGAGAGCAACGGAAGCATATACTTCGACATAGCCAAGTTCAACGAGAAACATCACTACGGAGTGCTCTCCGGACGCAATCTCGACGACATAATAAACGCGAGCAGGCAGCTCGACGGTGTGGGAGAGAAACGCAACCAGGCTGACTTCGCACTGTGGAAGAAGGCACAGCCCGAGCACATCATGCGCTGGCCGAGCCCGTGGAGCGAGGGTTTCCCGGGATGGCACTGCGAGTGCACTGCCATGGGACGTAAGTATCTGGGCTCGCACTTCGACATTCACGGCGGCGGACTCGACCTCGTCTTCCCCCACCATGAGTGCGAGATAGCGCAGGCTGTGGCAAGCCAGGGCGACCAGATGGTGAAGTACTGGATGCACAACAACATGATAACAATCAACGGACAGAAGATGGGCAAGTCGCTGGGGAACTTCATCACGCTCGAGCAATTCTTCACAGGAGAGCACGAGAGCCTCGACAAGGCATACTCGCCGATGACCATCCGCTTCTTCATACTGTCCGCACACTACCGCGGAACGGTGGACTTCTCCAACGAGGCGTTGCAGGCAAGCGAGAAGGGACTGGAGAAACTGATGAACGGCATAGCCGCCCTGAAACGCATAAAACCGTCTGCCGAGTGCGACGGACAGACAAAGAAGACCGTAGAGGCACTGCGCCGGAAGTGCTACGACGCGATGAACGACGACCTTGCCACGCCACAGGTGATAAGCCATCTGTTCGAGGCGTGCGGCGTGATAAACCGCCTCGTGGACCACAAGGCGTCCATATGCGAGGACTGCCTGAAGGAGCTCACGGAGACGATGCGGCTCTTCACCTTCGACATTCTCGGACTGCGCGACGACCGCAGCGGCTCGTCTGACGAGCGCGAGAAGGCATACGGCAAGGTGGTGGACATGGTGCTCGACCTCCGCGCCAAGGCTAAGGCGGCGAAAGACTGGACTACCAGCGACCGCATACGCGACGAGCTCGCCGCCGCCGGATTCGAGGTGAAGGACACAAAGGACGGTGCCACGTGGACTCTGAACAAATGACCATAACCCCGCCGGCACCGGTTGCCGGCACAATATTAACATAAAACAAAAGAAAGGAAATATTATGATAAGACTGAACTGCTTCGTAAGACTTAACGACGCCGCCCTGCGCGACGAGGTGACAGCACACGCCAAGGCTCTCGTAGCCGCCACACGGGCAAACGACAAGGGCTGTGTGGCTTACGACTTCTTCGCAAGCGCCACACACGACAACGTGTTCATGTTCTGCGAGACATGGGCTGACGAGGCGTCACTCGAGGCTCACTCCAACGCGCCACACTTCAAGGAGCATGTCGGAGCCATAGAGAAAGCCGCCGAGATGAAGCTCGAGAAGATGACGCTATGACATCAGCCGCCGCCACGGAGCGGCAAGGCTGAACAAAAACAAAGCCCGGAGCGCGGTGGGTCATCACACCGTTCTCCGGGTTTTCTTTTCTGTCAGCCCTCACCGTCAGGCTGTGTCACTCGAAGTAGTAGAGGAACGTGGCGATGCCGGTGAGCGCCTTTTTCGGGCAGTCCTTTATCTCTATGGCGAACTTTATCTGCGCCTTGGTCACCCCGCGCAGGTTCTCTATGGCGTGAAGGTCTGCCGACAGGCGTATTGCCTGACCCGACTTCACCGCCTGACCGAACTTCATCTTGTCCATGCCATAGTTCACCATCATCTTCAGATTTCTCACGTCTATAATCTGGTTCCACAGATAAGGTAGCATCGATAGCGTGAGATAGCCGTGCGCTATGGTCGTGCCGAACTGGCTCTCACGTGCCGCGCGCTCCGTGTCAACGTGTATCCACTGATGGTCGAGAGTGGCGTCTGCAAACATGTTTATGCGTTCCTGCGTCAGCTCCACATAGTCTGACACACCCAGATTCTTGCCCAAGTAAGCGGCAAACTCATCATAACTGCTTATTACTAATTTATCCATCGGATTTAAAAGTTTATATTATATTAATCTGATATGCTTATTTGTATGCCGCCTTCCGCGCCATCATATGCCGTCAGGACTGTAGAAGAAGTCGCGCATGGGGTAAGGATAGTCGAATATCTCCTCCTCCTTGAAGAAGCGGCGCAGCTCTATCGCCGCATTCTCAGGACTGTCTGAGGCATGCACGATGTTCTCCTGTCCGCTCATGGCATAGTCGCCTCTGATGGTGCCCGGGGCTGCCTTGCGTCCGTTTGTAGCTCCTGTGATGCTGCGCACCACCTCCACCGCGTCAGTGCCTTCCACACACATAGCCACCACGGGAGTAGCCATCATGGCGTTTTTCACCCACTGGAAGAACGGGCGGTCGGCAAGATGGGCATAGTGCTCGTTGAGAATGGCTTCGTCGAGCTGCATCATTTTAAGTCCTTTTATGCGCAGACCTTTTCTCTCGAAGCGATGTATCACCTCACCGATGAGCCCTCTCTGCACTGTGCAGGGTTTTAGAAGAATCAGTGTCTTTTCCATTTCATTTAAGTTTTTATCCGTTATTTAAGTTTAATACCAGCCGTCACGGTTTTTTCAGCAAAACCTTACGGGGATGCGGACATAGCGAAAGGCGAGTGCAGCAGCAATACGGGAAAACAACGTTTTCACAGGATTGATGTTGCCGAACCGCATCCTATATTATGCAAAGATGTTGCAAACGAGTGGAATGAAAGTTGCTTTCATATTCCCGAGTGCAGCTACATCTTATGCAAATGTACGAAAAAAAACTTACAATCAAACAAAATTCGCCTCAATTTTATCCCGAACCGGTTATTTGACTTCATCTATATTTCGTGCCGGTGTCAGACATATTGGCTGCCGGTTTTATCGGAGATATAGCGGACTACATCAAGAAAAAGCGGAAAACAAGATGCCGACAGCGGTGCGGAAGATGGATGAAGAGCATGTAATCATGTTAAAAAACTGCTGTGGCGGTGTGATGACCTACTCGGAATCGTCACTCTCCGCCATCACCCCCTGCGCTATCCCCGCACAAGAGCCTCGGCTTCCGCCGCAGTGCGGTCGAACGGTCCGTTATGCTCGAGCTTCAATGTGCACATGGCGGCGGCAAACCGTCCTGCCTCGGAATAGCCCGCACCGAGCGCGCGGCAGTACAGATAACCGGCGGAATAGGTGTCGCCGCAGCCCGTGGCATCCACTATCTCACGCGGCGCGTACGCCGGTATCTCGTGGAAACAGCCATCGGCATATATCAGCGAACCCTCGCTTCCCAGCGTCACCACAACCTCCTTCACGCCCCACCCCGCCAGACGCAGGGCAGCGTCCCGGGCGTCGCTGAGCCCCGTGATGACCTGCATCTCGTGCTCGTTCACCTTTATTATGTCCGTCAGGGCGAGTATCCTGAGCTTGTCCTCCCAGTCCACCGCATGCACATCGTGCCCCCGAACGTCGCGCAGATAGCCCTGGGCGTCGATGGATATGCTGCCTCTCTGCGAGAGATACTCCACCACCTCGGGCGAGAAATCGTCGGCAAGGAGCGACCCGAGATGATATATGCCGGCGTCAAGACCGCTCACGTCCTCAACGGTGAAAGGGTCTGCCTTCTCCAGGACACGCTGTGTGCGCTCGTTCTGGTTATCCCCATACTTGTTCTCAAAATACACCGTGTGGCGGCTCCGTCTCACTTCCACGTCGATGCCAGCACCCCGCATCAGTCTCACGGCGTCCATGTCTTCCTCCCCGAGCTTCGTCACGAGCCTGAACGGAACCCTGTGCGGAAGACTGTTGAAAGCATATGAGAAATAGAACGACGTGCCTCCCGACATGTAGACAGTCTTGCGCGGAGTGATGATTTTGTCTTTTGTGATGTGCCCTAAGCAGCAAATATCCTTCATTGCGAACCTGTTATTAATCGGCTGATTCAACCAAATGTGTGCAAAATTACTCATTTTAAGGCAAACGGCAAAGAACATGAGGCATAATGAATGCATATCGCCGGATATTGTGTACGTAAGATGCTGACGGTGGAGAACAATATCCACGGAATAACGCACGGACATCATCGTCATACGACAACCGCAATGCCGCAATTCACGGATATGAATATTAAAAATATATAAAATCGCAACCGAAATGTTAAATATCCGTTGTGAAAACACCGCAAATACTGCGTCAGAACGCGGCAGCGGCAAAACAATCCGGAAAAACGCAGAAAACAGGAACCCGCGCAAGCCACTGACAGACAACCGGTTGACTGCAATGGTGTCATGAAAGCCATTTCTCCGCCACACGAAAGAGCCCGTTCCGCATCACGAAACAGGCTTTATCACACTGCCATAAAGCCCCTTACGCACCCTCAAAAAGCCGTTTCCGCAACACGAAAGAGCCTTTTCCGCACCTTCCCCACCCGTTTTTTCACCACACAAATGACGTAAAACAGGCTTTCCGGACAGACATTGTCGAGGTGCGGAAAGCTGTAAGAGAGAAAACGATATGTTAAATTCAAAACACCAAACATAAATATATGTTAAGCAAAAACCGCATATATCCGCGCTCCGCAGACGTTTTGGCATGGCATATAAAAAGACATCCCATTTTAAGAACGGATAACAAGACGACCGTGCGAAACGTCATATGGGCACGATAAAAACGGCATATGGGCACGATAAAGACAGCGTCCGCCGCCATAACATCATCCCCTCCACATCACAACCCCGCTTTCATCCCAAAGTAGAGACGCAAAATCTTGCGTCTCACAAGCTACCATCCGCTACATAAAACATCATAACACACTGACAATAAACACATTTTCCCCATCACGACCACAAACAAACCGCACACCCAAAATGCGCTACCAACCAAGTAGAGACGCAAAATCTTGCGTCTCCCGTACAATAAACGCAGCAACGAAAGGTACATCATAGCCTCAACCGATAGCGCATTCCCCCTCGTGAGACGCAAGATTTTGCGTCTCTACTTTCCGCCAGCCATGTTGTTTTAAAACACGTAAGCACTGCGCGGAAACACCTCACCGACCCATTACTGACATATTCCTACTCCATACGTATCATTTTCTTTGATATAAACTCTGGTTCATTAAAAAATTTTACGCTAACTTTGCATAAGACAGGCTGCACTCGGCAATCTAAGAACAAGTTCTCATTGCGCTCGCTGGCACTGTCTTTGCATAAGACAGGCTGCGCCCGGCAATCCAACGACAGGTAATATTAATTGAAACATCAAATACATCCCGGCGCGCCGCAACAACACAACATATACAATGAACAAGATAAACTATCAGCTCAGACTCGACGAGATAATAAAACGGCACAAGGCTGCCGGAGAGACACCCACACTGCTGCTGCACAGCTGTTGCGCACCGTGCAGCAGCTATACCATAGAGTATCTGTCGCAATACTTCCGCATAACGGTGCTTTATTACAACCCCAACATATCGCCAGAATCTGAATACGCCACGCGCAGAGAGGAACAGCGGAGACTCATAAGTGAGATGGAAACCGTGAACCCGGTGATGTTCGAGGCTGACGAATACGACCCGCAGACGTTCTACAACGCCGTGCGAGGACTGGAGAACGAGCCTGAGGGAGGCGACAGATGCCTTGTGTGTTACCGCATGAGGCTCGAACGCGCGGCGCGGCTGGCGGCAGAACGGGGCATGGACTACTTCACCACGACGCTCACAATAAGTCCGATGAAGAGGGCTGACAGGATAAACGAGATAGGCGAAGAGATTGCCGCACGCACGGGAGTGAGCTTCCTGCCGTCAGACTTCAAGAAGCGCGGAGGCTATCTACGCTCCATAGAGCTGTCGCGCGAGCACGGTCTCTACAGGCAGAACTACTGCGGCTGCGTCTTCTCCAGACGGCAGGCGCGACAACACGACGACCGATAGGCATGGACAAACAGTCACCCATACAGGCTCTCACGCGGCAGAGGATGCTGCTGCAGATGGAATATGCATGCGAGAAAGAGAACTTCCGCAGGCAGACGGAGGCTTTCGGCATAATGCGGAAGGTGAGGCGCGGCGACGCATGGTATCCCGTAAGGACGGGACGCACGTATTATAACTCGCTCAATCAGGAGGTGATCGAGATAATAAGACAGGACGGGAGCGACATCGAACACAACTTCGAGTACGGACGCCCGGTGTGTTTCTTCACCATGAGCACCGGTGCCGGTGGAGAGGAGAAAAGCATCCGCTACCTGTCGTTCACAGCCACGGTGAGCTATGCCGAAGCCGACCGCATGGTGGTGGTGATGCCGTCAGCCTGCCACATACTCGAACTGCAACGCATGGAGAATCCCTTGGGCGTGCAGCTGTCGTTCGACGAGACGTCATACAGACTGATGTTCGAGGCTCTCGACCGTGTCACAGGCGCGCGCTCGGGACGCCTTGCCTACCTGCGCGACCTGTTCTACTCGGGAGCGAAGGCGGCTCGGTTCACGTTCGCCCCGACACGGTTCCCGTGGCTCAACCCTTCGCAGGAGCACGCCGTCAACGAGATGCTGGCGGCAAAAGACGTCATGGTTGTGCACGGTCCTCCGGGCACAGGGAAGACCACAACGCTCGTTGAGGGAATATACGAGACACTCCGGCGAGAGAACCAGGTGCTCGTATGCGCCCAGAGCAACATGGCTGTCGACTGGATATCAGAGAAACTTACCGACCGGGGACTGAACGTTCTGCGCATCGGCAATCCCACGCGCGTGAACGACAAGATGCTTTCCTTCACCTACGAACGACGCTTCGAGGCTCATCCCGACTACCCGCAGCTGTGGAGCATACGCAACGCCATACGCCAGCTACGGGCACATCGCAGACGCGGAGAAGACTTCCACCAGAAACTGGACAGGCTGCGTGCCAGAGCCGTCGAGCTGGAGCTGCGCATCAACAACAGCCTTTTCGGCGAGGCAAGGGTGATAGCATCCACGCTCACAGGGTCGGCAAGCCGGCTGCTGGAAGGCATGAAGTTCGGCACACTCTTCATCGACGAGGCGGCGCAGGCTCTCGAGGCAGCGTGCTGGATAGCCATACGCAGGGCGTCGCGTGTGGTGCTCGCAGGCGACCACTGCCAGCTTCCGCCCACCGTCAAGAGCATAGCCGCGCTGAAAGGCGGACTGGGCACGACGCTCATGGAGCGCATCGTGGAGAGCAAGCCGGAGGCGGTGACGCTGCTCACTGTGCAATACCGCATGAACGAGGACATAATGCGGTTCTCCAACGAGTGGTTCTATCAGGGACGGATAACCTCCGCACCGCAGATAAAAAACCGTGGAATACTCGACTTCGACTGCCCCATGACGTGGATAGACACCTCCGCGCTCGAGGGCAAAGAGGAGTTTGTGGGCGAGAACTTCGGCAGGATAAACCGCGGAGAGGCTGAGCTCACCGTCGCCGTTCTCACCTCCTACTTCAACAAGATAGGCAGGCGCAGACTGCTCGAGGAGAGCATCGACGTGGGCGTGATATCTCCCTACCGGGCGCAGGTGCAGTATCTCAGACGGCTGATAAGGAAAGACGCCTTCTTCAAACCCTACCGCCACCTCATCACCGTCAACACCGTCGACGGGTTTCAGGGGCAGGAGCGCGACGTGATACTCATCTCGCTGGTGCGCGCCAACGGTGAGGGGCAGATAGGATTCCTGCGCGATCTGCGTCGCATGAACGTGGCGATGACACGCGCAAGGATGAAGCTCATCATCCTTGGAGACACATCCACCATGACGCGCCATCCTTTCTACAACAAGCTCTACCGCCACATCATGAATACAGGACGGGCATACGGCGGAGCGGGCGTCATCACCGTCGGAGGCGACAGTCACAATGACGGCGGCGCGGACACCACGGACAACGGTACAGACGAAACAGAAACAACATAATACAACACAACACTATGCTTCAACGTGACTACATCCTGCGCCTCATACGCGAGTTCATGGCTGCGATAGAGCGCATGCTCAGGAAGAAGGAAATAGCCGACCGGCGCGAGGAGATAAAACAGCTCTACGAACAGTATGTCGGTCCGTACGCGCTCTACCGCAACGCTACGACCGACGAGGTGATGCTCGCTCTTGCCGGACTCGACCCCGAACAGCGCATGGCGCGCATGGAGATGCTTGCCGAACTGTTCTATGTCGAGGCTGACACCGTATCCTTCCCTGACAACGAATTCCTTCTTGAGAAGGCTTTCGCACTCTTTTCCGTCATAGAGAAAGAGGGAAAGACCTACTCGATGAGACGCAGATGGAAAATGCAGGACATACTCGAAAGGACAGGAAAGGATTCACACCGAAGCGCGGAACGCAATGAAAATATTCTTCAATCATAAGGAAGAGCTGTGGAACTCGTGGTCGCACGCAGCAGGAATAGTGATGGGTGTGGCGGCGGGAGCGGTGTTCCTGGCATGGTGTATGCACACCGACAACATCTGGGCTACAACGGGTGTCATACTCTATCTCTTCGGTATGCTGTGCTCATACGCCGCTTCCACGGTATACCACTCGCTGAGCGCATGGTCGAAATGGAAGGAACGGCTCCGCCGGTGGGACCACGCGGCAATCTACTGGCACATCGCCGGATCCTACTCTCCCATCACTCTGATAGCCCTGAGAGAGTGCGGGGCATGGGGATGGTCGCTGTTCGCCTTCATATGGACGGCTGCCATAGCGGGCACCATAATGAGCTTCGCGCGGCTGAAAGACCACAGCAACATCGAGACGGCATGCTTCGTGGCAATGGGCATGAGCGTGCTCGTGGCGTTCGGACCGCTCTCCCGCAGCGTGAGCGGCATATCCATGGCATGGCTCATAGCCGAGGGAGTGAGCTACATCACGGGCGCGCTGTTCTACAGTATCAACAAAAGGAGGTTCATGCACACGGTGTTCCACTTCTTCGTCCTGCTCGGCTCGCTATGCCATATATTAGCAGTCTGGGACATACTCGTGACCTATCTCTGAACGGAAAACCCTCTTCCGACCCGCACTGCTGACTATAATATACTATATAATAATGTATAATAACCTTCAAGACATGACAAAAACCAAAACACTGTTCCTCATCCTGACCCTCGCGGCAGCCACCGCGACGGCATGCGCGCGGACCGTAGGCGTGACTGGGACCGACAACCAGCCGCGCATAATAAACATAGTGAACTTCATACGACAGACAGACTATCGCGTGGAAGACTCCGACCGGAAGCTCTACGAGACGGTGTGCAGGCAGGTGGAGCTGGTCAACCGTTACGATCTTCCGGCAACGTTCCTGCTCGAGTACGACGCTCTCATCAATCCGCTCTACCAGGAACTGCTGAAGACCAAGCTGCGCAACGGCGCGGAGATAGGCGCATGGTGGGAACTGACACAGCCGCACATCGAGGCGGCGGGGCTCAAGTGGCGGGGCGAGCATCCGTGGGTGTCGCACGCGAACATAGCCTTCAGCACCGGATACACAAAGGAAGAGCGGGAGCGTCTGGTGGATGTCTACATGCGGAAGTTCAAGGACGTATTCGGCACTTACCCCAAATCGGTAGGCTCATGGTACATCGACGCGCACACACTTGCATATATGCACGACAGATACGGCATCGAAGCGTCGTGCAACTGCAAGGACCAGATAGGCACGGACGGCTACACCCTGTGGGGCGGATACTGGAACCAGGCTTACTATCCCAGCCGTCTCAACGCCTACATGCCTGCCCAGACCGGGGCGGGACAGATACCGGTGCCCGTCTTCAGAATGCTTGGCAGCGACCCGATATACCAGTATGACGACGGACTGGGCAACGAACGGCAGGGCGTAATATCGCTCGAGCCGGTCTATAAGCATGCCGGGATGAACCGCAAATGGGTGGACTACTTCTTCGACGCGCTCACCGACGGACCGTGCCTCGCCTTCGGCTATGCGCAGGCAGGGCAGGAAAACTCCTTCACATGGGACAACATGAGGGAGGGACTCGAGATGCAGATGCCGCTCATCGACTCTCTGCGGCGTGCCGGAAAGGTGCGTGTGGAGACGCTCGGAGAGTCTGGCAGATGGTTCAGAAAGCGTTTTCCGCTCACTCCCGCCACCGCTGTCACCACCGTGAGCGACGTGCGCGGCGAGGGCAACAAGACCGTCTGGTACGACAGCCGTTACTACCGCGCCAACCTGCTGTGGGAAAAGGGACGCTTCAGATTCCGCGACATACATCTCTTCGACGAGCGTTTCAAGTCGGAATATCTCGATACTCCGGGCACGGGAGACCGTTTTCTGTTCTACACAATGCCCTTCGTCGACGGCTTCATGTGGAGCAAGGGCGGGGACAGAGCCGGACTGTCACTTGTCAGGACCTGCCGTGACGGACAGGCGGAAGAGCTCAGGCTCGACAGTCCGGAAGTGAAAGAGCGCGGCAGAAGCGTGCTCGAAGTGAGAGGCAACGACCAGTATGGCGACACATTCCGCATCACGCTGCACGACGACCGCATAGAGGTGAGCTCGCCGGATGCGGGCAAAGACGTCGCATGGGCATTGCAACTGCACGCCGCACCGGGCACGGAGCTGCCGTTCACCGACGTCGGCGGCAAGTCTGCCAACGCCGTGTTCCGCGGACACTCCTACTCCGTGACATGCTCAGAAGGCAGGTTCGAGAAAGCGGCGGAGGACGACAGCCACGTCCTGCGCATCATTCCCGACAACGGAAAGATAACGATAGACTGCGCCGTAAGGCAATCCAGATAATGTCACTATTGTCATGACAATTGACAGAAAAGGCTCTTCCGCAGTAAGGCGGCTTGTATAAAACACGGTAAAACATACATTTCGGCGTCTTTTCTTTGCAGTGTCTGCAACTTGAGCTATCTTTGCACAGGATATTGGCGGGTCCGTGGAAGCAGGGCATACATATCTTTCCACCGGTCAGCCACATCCGGACACTCATCACATCAATAACATAACAATGGACTGGATAAACGGGCTTTTCAGCACAAATCCTGCCGCACAGACGGTCATAGTGCTGTCCATGATAACCGCCGCAGGCCTCGCGCTCGGCAAACTTCACGTCCGCGGCATATCGCTCGGAATAGCTTTCGTGTTCTTTATAGGCATCATAGCGGGTCAGTTGGGCTTCTGTGCCGACCCCATGATGGTGAGTTTCGCAGAGACGTTCGGGCTTCTGCTCTTCGTCTACACCCTCGGACTGCACGTCGGACCGAGCTTTGTCGGCATGATGAGGAATGAGGGTCTGTCGCTCAACATATGGAGCATGGCTGTCATCGCAGCCGGAACGATACTGGCGCTCATACTCTGTCCGCTGACAGGAATAAGTGTTCCTGACATGACCGGCATCCTTTGCGGAGCGACAACCAACACCCCCGCCCTTGCCGCAGCGCAGCAGGCACTCAACAGCGCAGGACTTCCGAGCAACGGAGCGGCACTGGGATGTGCCGTGACCTATCCGCTCGGAGTTGTCGGAGTGATACTCGCCATGATGTTCATACGCCGTTTCTTCGTCAAGCCGGCAGACCTTGAGCCGCGCGAGGAGAACAGTGAGGACAACACATACATAGCACAATACATCGTCGTGAACCCCGCGCTCGACGGAAAGACCATCTTTGAGATATCGCAGATGACCCACCGCCACTTCATCATATCGCGCATATGGCGCGACGGAAAGGTGATTGTGCCGCTGGCGGAGACCACGATGCAGCAGGGCGACAGCGTGCTCGTGGTGACTAAGATAGACGAGTCGGAGGCGATGAGCATACTCTTCGGCAAGAAGGTGGAGAAAGACTGGAACCGCGACAAAGACCGTATAGACTGGAACGCAATAGACAGCAACGTGGAGAGCCGCGTGATTCTGCTCACCCGGACAGAGCTCAACGGCAAGACGCTCGGCACGCTCCACATGCGCACGGCATACGGAGTGAACGTCAGCCGGATAATGCGCGGCGACATAAAGCTGCTTGCCAGCGACGACCTTCGCCTTCAGTACGGCGACCGCCTCACCGTTGTGGGAGCGCCGAAAGACATCTGTCACGCCGAGCAGTTCCTCGGAAACGCTGTCCAAGTGCTCAAAGAGCCCAACCTCGGAGCCATATTCTTCGGGATGATACTGGGTCTTGCGCTCGGCATGATTCCCATCAACCTGCCTGGAATGAGCGCGCCCGTACACCTCGGAATAGCAGGCGGAGGCATCATCATGGGCATACTTGTCGGCGCGCTCGGTCCCCGCGCCCACTTCATAAGCTACACCACACGCTCCGCATCGCTCATGCTGCGCAAGCTCGGACTGTCGCTCTATCTTGCAAGTCTGGGTCTTGTGGCAGGCAGCGACTTCTTCAGCACCATCATGCGACCCGAAGGTCTGATGTGGGTTGCTACCGGATTCGTGGTCACGGTGCTCCCTCTCATCATCGTGGGACTGCTCGCCCTGCACACAGGAAAGTTCGACTTCGGCACCATCTGCGGCATTCTCTGCGGCTCGATGGCAAACCCCATGGCTCTGAGCTACGCCAACGACACGCTCAAAGGCGACTCCGCCGCAGTGAGCTACACCTCGGTCTATCCGCTCGGAATGTTCGTCAGAGTGGTCATAGCACAGATTATAATAATGTTCTCTGTCTGAACCCGAGTCACGGAAACATACCTTCACATATGCGTCACCCCCGGCATCACAGTGAGTGGATGCCGGGGGTGACTGTCGTTATGCCGCTTCCGGAGCTGCGGTTGGGCGGCATTCACGCCGCTCATCTGCCCATTACGCCAAGTATGTCCTCAACAATCTGTCCGTCGGTGAGCCTGTTGTCGAGCAGGAGCTGCCGCACGTCGTAACGGTCGTAAAGAGCCTTTGCCACACCGAAGTTCATGGTCTTCATGTCGGAAGAGCCGTAGAAGCGGCTTATGCGCTCGCCGAACCCTCCGTCCACACAACCGTCCTCCAGCGTCACCACCAGACTGTGGTCTGCCTTCAGGCTCTCGAGCAGCTCTTCGTCGACACCGCTTATATAGCGCGGATTGATGACGGTGGCGTCCAGACCGCTCTCTTTCAGCATGTCAGCCACGCGCTCCGCCTTTGCAAGGAAGTTGCCCAGACCTATCAGAGCCACCCCTTTGCCTCGTCTCACCACCTTGTAGCGGTTGAGCTCGGAGTAGTCGGTGTCATACTCCTCGGTGCTGTGGCTCACCTCACCTTCAGGCACACGCAGCGCGACAGAGTACTTGTCCTGTCCTATAGCCCACTTTTCCATGGCTATCATTTCCTCTACCGTCGTCGGCGCAAGGTAGACAAGGTTGGGTATATGACTCAACATCGGGATGTCGAAGAAGCATATATGCGTGAAGTCGTTCATACCGTAGACCGACGCGCCCAGCACGTTTATCACGGCTGGATTGCCGTTCACGCACAGGTCTTGCGCCATCTGGTCGTACGTGCGCTGCAAGAATGTGGCGTAAGTGCTGAACACCGGGTGCGCTCCCCTGCGCGCCATGCCCGACGCCATAGCCACCGCCGCCTCCTCGGCAATGCCCACATCCACATACTGCGCGCCTGCCTGGCGACGCTCCTCGGGTCCGAAGCCTATCGAAGCCGGTACCGCCGCCGATATGCACACAAGCTTCGGGTCGCGCCTCATCTCCTCCCTGAGCCATCCGCCCAGTATCTGTGCCGCGCTCTCTCCGCCTCCTTCCGACTTGGGAGCACCCGTCTCGATGTCGAAAGGAGAGTTCCAGTGCCATTTCTCCTTGTTGTCCACGGCGGGCTGCCATCCGTGTCCCTTCTCGGTGTGGAGGTGCACCACCACCGGACGCGGCGTGTCCCTGACCTCCTTGAACGCCTCTATGAGAGCAGCGATGTCGTTGCCCTGCTCCACATATTTATATTCGAAACCCATCGCCTTGAACAGGTTCAGCTCAGCCTTTCCCCCGGTCTGGCGCAGCAGTTGCAGGTTGCGGTATATCCCTCCGTGGTTTTCGGCGATAGACATCTCGTTGTCGTTCACCACAATTATTATGTTCGTGCCAAGCTCCGCAGCCACGTCGAGTCCCTCGAAAGCCTCTCCGCCGCTCAGCGAACCGTCTCCGATGACCGCCACCACGTTCTCCTTGCCTCCGAGAATGTCGCGTGCCTTCTGCAGACCTGTGGCGAGGGCGACCGACGTCGACGTATGACCTATCTCGAAGCAGTCGTATTCGGGCGACTCCGCCGGACTGCTGTAGCCCGACACCTCAGCCATGCGCCTGCTGTCGATGAATCCGTACGCGCGTCCTGTAAGCATCTTGTGCGGATACACCTGATGCGACACGTCGAACACAATCCTGTCCTCCGGCATGTTGAACACATAGTGCAGGGCTATCGTAGCCTCCACGAATCCGAGATTGGGACCCACGTGTCCGCCTATCGTACTGTCGCGCTTGAGTATTCCTCCGCGTATCTCGGCGGCAAGAAGTCTGAGCTGTTCCGCCGTCATATCCTTGATGTCAGCGGGCGATTTGATTTTTTCAAGTAACATATTTCTGTCTTTCCGTTTTTGAATTTTGTTAATAATATGTGATTATCCCACCTCAGCGGACGTGGCTCTTGACGCCCCCCGCGTCCGCCATACCGGCATAGTGGCGCAAAGTTACGCTTTTTGCCGTTAAACGGCATTACCTTTTTTACGCTTTTTACAACCATAAACAACGCTCCCGCCAAGCGCATGCATCCACGCGCAGGGTTTCCTTACATGACATATTTTTACTAACTTTGCATGCGGATAACACATGTTCCGCCCACACGACAAGCGCAGGCGGAGCGACGGGACACTTATGACGATGATTATGAACAGCACTAAAGACAGCACCCCTACCACATCCGTGAACGCCAATGACGGCGCAGCCGCCGGACAGCTTACGGGCAACCTGCAATGGGACGGACTGCACCGCCCGCGCATCTATTATGCCATGGCGGCAACGTTCTGCGGACTTTTCCTCTCCGTTCTCGACGGGACGATATGCAACGTCGCCCTGCCAAGCATAGCCTCGGAACTGGACATACCGTCGTCTGACTCCATATGGATTGTCAACGCCTTCCAGCTCGTCATCATGATGACGCTTCTCCCGTTCGCCTCACTCGGCGAGCTGAAAGGCTACAAGCAGGTATACATGGCGGGGATAGCGGTGTTCACGCTCGGCTCACTGCTGTGCGCGCTGTCGCCCGGACTCACAACGCTCGTGCTCTCGCGCCTCGTGCAGGGACTGGGCGCAGCCATGATAATGAGCGTCAACACGTCAATAGTCAAGCTCATCTACCCCAAACGCCACCTCGGCAAGGGCGTGGGGCTCAACGCCACCGTCGTGGCGATAGCCTCGGTGACAGGTCCTTCCGTCGCGGCGGCTATCCTCTCGGCAGCCACATGGCAGTGGCTCTTCGCGGTGAACGTGCCCGTCGGCATAGTGACTTTCATAATGGCGCGCAGGTATCTGCCCGACAATCCGGTGAAGGTAAAGGGCAGAAGGTTCAACCTGAAAGAGGCTTTGCTCAACGCGGCGACATTCGGACTGATGATAGGATGCGTGGAGGGCGTGTCCCACGACCTGCCCGCCGCGCTCCTGACCGGTGGAGCCTGCGCCTTCGTTTGCACCGCCGTGCTCTATGTGCGCATGCAGATGAGGAAGAAATATCCCATGCTTCCCTTCGACCTTCTTAGGATTCCGATATTCTCAATGTCCGTAGTGACGAGCATACTCTCGTTCACCGCGCAGATGCTCGGTATGGTGGCGGTGCCCTTCATGCTTGCCGGCACGTTCGGGCACAATGCCGTCGAGACAGGGCTCATCATGACCTCATGGCCGCTGGTCATAGTGTTCGTGGCTCCGATAGCAGGTTCTCTCGTCGGCAAGATACATCCGGGAATACTCGGCGGAGCCGGACTGCTGCTGATGAGCTGCGGGTGCATGAGCCTGGCATTCGTGCCTGAAGACACCGGACACCTCGGTCTGGCACTCAGACTGATGGCTTGCGGAGCCGGATTCGGACTGTTCCAGTCGCCCAACAACACCTTCTGCTCAGTTCGGCACCGCCCCAGCGCGCAGGCAGCGCGAGCGGGATGCTTGCCACGGCAAGGCTCACCGGACAGACGACGGGGGCTGCGCTGGTGGCTCTTCTCTTCCATCTCTGCGGCGACAGCGCGCCTCACGACGCCATGCTCCTCGCAGGGATACTCACCATTTGCGGCGCGCTGTGCTCGTGCCTGCGCCTGAAGGAGCGCATGCCCTCAGCCCGGGAGTGAGACAAAAAAACGATAATGAAGGCGCGGCGCAGGCTTTCCGTTTTTTCAACACAGTCACGGCATTCTGCATATTCATGCATTTCCGCAGTAAAAAATTTTGACAACCGTAAATCGTGAAACAGAAAACGGAAATGCCCCGGAAAGCCTTCCGCACACCCGTCATGCACCTTCCACAGCCCCACTTTTCACCTTTTTCTCCGCACTCACGACTCTCCAAAGCCACAGGAAAGGCTCTTCCGCCTTACAGAAACGCCCGTCCGACACAGCCGGAAAGCCTCTCCGGCACTGCGGGAAAGCCCGTTTCGCAATGCGGAAAAGGCTCTTTCGCATAACCGGAAAGTGGATTTGGAAGGAGAATATGGCACAATCTGCTGACTGTCAGACACATACACAAACCGCGCAAAACCCGCGTATTTGCAGCCGGAAAGCCTCGCGGAGACAAATACACGAGTATTACGGAGTTGTGATGTATATTTATGCGTCGCGCAGGGAGGATTCCCGTATATTTATACATCTTGCTCATGGCGGCGCAGTTCTTTTTCTTTCATATCTTGACATGGCTGACGGTGCGGTGTGACGGATGGATTACGGAATTGCAGGAATAATCGTACGATTCTGTAAAACTGGTAACTTTTTCCGTAATTTCATTGTTTTACAATACGTATTATTTATTTATCTTTGCAGAAGATAAGACACGGTTCGGCAGTATCAAGTACGGTAAAACTTCGTTTTCCCGCCTTGCTGTTGCACTCACCTTTCATTATCTTTGCAGAAGATAAGCTTCGGTTCGGCAATATCAAGCCTGAAGAAACTCCGTTTCTCCGCCTTGCTGTTGCGCTCACCTTGCATTATCTTTGCAGAAGATAAGCTGCACTCGGGAAATTAAGAGCAAACTTTCTTTGCACCCGTCCGCACCCCACACTCCGCCGCTTATAAAAAAGCAAGCCGCAAGACCCACAATCATTACACACTCATACGGAACCATTCAAACAATAGAAGAATATGATCAGAAAACTGTTTCTTTCAACATTTGCCCTCATTATGGCAATTGCCGCGACGGCGCAACCGAAGGTTTACGTAACGCGCGACATTTCTCCTGAATCCCTTATTAAGATTTACGAGGCTCTCGGACGCAAGGCTGAGGGGCGCGTGGCGGTGAAGGTGAGCACCGGAGAGGCTGGTAACCCCAACTATCTGCAGCCCTCGCTCATAGGCGGACTGGTGAAGAAGGTGGGCGGAACCATCGTAGAGTGCAACACGGCATACGGCGGACGGCGCGGCACAGTGGAGGAACACATGCGCGTGGCGGAGGAACACGGATTCACAAAGATAGCAAAAGTGGACATCATGGACGCCGAAGGGGAGTTCAGGATACCCGTGCGCGACACCACAAACATAAAGTACGACCTCGTGGGAAAGAATCTGAAGAACTATGACTTCATGATTAATCTCGCCCACTTCAAGGGTCACCCGATGGGCGGTCTGGGCGGAGTGATAAAGAACCAGAGCATCGGTGTGGCGTCGGCAAACGGCAAGGCATACATCCACACCGCCGGTTATCAGGACAAGGTGGAGGGTATGTGGAACCATACACAGAACCAGGAAGGATTCCTCGAGTCGATGGCTGCGGCGGCACAGGCGGTGGCTGACTACTTCGGAGACAGGATTCTGTATATCAGCGTGATGAACAACATGTCGGTGGACTGCGACTGCGTAGCCACTCCAGAGAAGCCCGCGCTCAAGGACTACGGCATCCTGGCGTCGCTCGACCCCGTGGCTCTCGACCAGGCTTGTGTGGACATAATATTCAACATGACCGCATCCGAGGGCAACGACAATGCTCCTCTGAAGGAGAGGATAAGCTCGCGGCACGGCACGCACACCATCGAGCACGCGGAGAAGATAGGGCTCGGCAGCCGCAAATATACTCTCGTAAACATCGACAGATAATCATAAAACGACAATAACATTATGCGAAACCAAACCAGACTGTACTCTCTCTCGCTGAGAGACGGGCGCACCTATGCGCTCACAGCCATCTTCATGCTCGGCAACATAGCCCTGCCACAGCTCTGCCATCTGGCTCCTCACGGCGGACAGATGTTCCTGCCGATATTCTTCTTCACCCTCGTGGGAGCTTATAAATACGGTTTCACGGTAGGACTTGCCACAGCCGTGCTCTCTCCCATAGCCAACTCCGTGCTCTTCTCACTGCCCTCCGCGCAGATGCTTCCGCCCATGCTGATACAGTCGGTGGTGCTCGCGGCAGCCTCGGCGGCACTCGCCCGATACATGGGAGAAAGGGTGACGCACACCGCGCTCGGACTCACCGCCACGGCATGCCTGCTTGCCGGACTGCTCATAGAGCGCGCCATGATAAGTGTGGACCACAGCATACTCTCCTCGCTGGCACTCGCCGTGCCGGGACTGTTGCTCCAGACGTTCGGAGGATACTGGCTTATAAGAAAACTGTAAAACTGACACCATATGCTGAGAAAGACAAGAATAATACTCGCGGCGGTGTTCTATGTGCTCATCACGCTGCTCTTCCTCGACTTCACGGGCACCCTGCACGCATGGCTCGGATGGACGGCAAAGATACAGTTCCTGCCGGCTCTGCTCGCGCTCAACGTGCTGGTGGTGGCTGCGCTCGTCGTTCTGACTCTCGTCTTCGGACGCATCTACTGCTCCATAATATGCCCGCTGGGCGTGATGCAGGACATCATAGCGTGGCTGGGACGCCGCGGACACCGCAACAGATACGGTTTCTCGCCTGAGAGGAAACGGCTACGCTACGCCCTGCTCGCATTCATGGCGGTGACGCTCGTGGCTGGACTGGTGCCGCTGGCTGCGCTCATCGCTCCGTACAGCAGCTACGGACGCATCGCCGCCAACCTCATGCAGCCTGTATATATAGGTGTGAACAATCTGCTGGCGATGGCTGCCGAGCACGTGGGAAGCTACGCCTTCTATGAGCGCGACGTGTGGGTGCGCTCGTGGGCGACGTTCGGTGTGGCTGCGGTGTCGTTCGTCATAATAGCCGTCATGGCGTGGCGCGGCGGACGCACATACTGCAACACCGTGTGCCCCGTGGGCACCCTGCTCGGCATCCTGTCGCGTTTCTCGTGGCTGAAGATACGCCTCGACACCAACAAATGCACCGGATGCCGTCTCTGCGAGCGCAACTGCAAGTCGGCATGCATAGACATCAAGAACCGCAAAGTGGACTACAGCCGCTGCGTGGTGTGCGGCGACTGTCTGGACAAATGCCGTTTCGGAGGACTCACATATACATCGCGCAGACCTGCGAAGACCGCTGACGCTCCGTCGCGGAAAGGCGACAGGGCTGAGGTTGACACTTCCAAGAGGGCTTTCCTCTTGGGAGCGGTGACGGCGGCGGCAACGGCTGCGATAGCCGAAGACAAGGTGAAGTTTGACGGCGGACTGGCGAAGATAGAGGACAAGGTGAGCCCCGAAAGGCAGACACGGCTCACCCCGCCCGGCTCAATGTCCGCCCGCCACATGGCGCAACACTGTACCGCGTGCCAGCTTTGCGTCGCCGAATGTCCCAACGACGTGCTGCGGCCGTCCACAAGTCCCGGAACGTTCATGCAGCCCGTCATGTCATACGAGCGCGGCTATTGCCGTCCGGAGTGCACACGGTGCTCGGAGGTGTGCCCCACGGGTGCCATAAAGCCCATAACAAGGGCTGAGAAGTCTGCCATACACACCGGACACGCCGTGTGGATAAGAAAGAACTGCGTGCCCGTTACCGACGGACAGCCGTGCGGCAACTGCGCGCGCCACTGCCCGACAGGTGCCATCACGATGGTGCCGCTCTATCCGGAGGCACAGAAAGACGGCGGAAAGGACGAGGGAAAGAGCCGTCTGATGATTCCCGTGGTGAACGAGGAGATGTGCATCGGATGCGGGGCGTGCGAAAATCTGTGCCCTTCACGTCCGTTCCCGGCTATATATGTGGAGGGTCACGAGGTGCACCGCAAGGGATGACAGCACGCGCGCCATTTATAAAAAGCATTGCCAACACTCAGTAAAGCAACCAATATGACAAACATAAAAAAACATATCTCACGACGCGGATTCCTGAAGCTGATGGGCGGAACGGCTGCCGCGGCGACGGCGTCTCTTACGGGATGCAAGGACAAAGACCTGTCGACAGAAGACGACTACAGGAATCAGGTGGAGCCGCCGAAAGGAAAGATGACCTTCCGCACCGACCCCAAGACCGGTCAGAAGGTGTCGATACTGGCATATGGAATGATGCGTCTGCCCTCGGAAGAGCGCGGATCGGCACGCGAGAACGCCGCCTCGCCAATAGACCAGGAACAGGTGAACCGTCTCGTGGACTACGCCATAGAACACGGAGTGAACTATTTCGACACGTCGCCAATGTACTGCCAGGGCATGTCGGAGCGGGCAACGGGCATCGCCCTGAGCCGTCACCCGCGCAGTTCTTACCTCATCGCCACCAAGATGTCGAACTTCGCGGCTGAGAACCAGACACGGGAGAAGTCGATAGAGATGTTCGAAAACTCGCTCAAAGAGCTTCAGACCGACTACATAGACTACTATCTGCTGCACATGATAGGCGGAAGCGGGATGGAGGAATTCCGACGGAGGTTCATCTACAACGGCATTCTCGACTGGCTGCTCGAGCAGCGCGAGAAAGGACGAATACGCCATCTGGGGTTCTCCTACCATGGTGACGTGAGCGTGTATGACTATCTTCTCGCCAACAACGACAAGTACCGGTGGGACTTCGCGATGATTGAGCTGAACTATCTCGATTGGAAACACGCCAAGGATATCAACGACCGGAACACCAACGCCGAGTATCTCTACAACGAATTGGACAAAAGGCAGATTCCGGTAATGGTGATGGAGCCCCTGCTCGGAGGCCGTCTGTCAAACGTGCCGGAGCCTATCGCAGTGGAGATAAAGCGGCGCGCGCCGGAGAAGACGGTGGCTTCGTGGGCGTTCAGATATGCCGCAAGCAAGCCGCGAGTGCTCACAGTGCTGAGCGGAATGACCTATATGGAGCATCTGAAGGACAATCTTCTTACCTACAGTCCGCTCGTGCCGCTCAACGAGGAAGAGGAGAACTTCCTCGAACAGGTGGCGAAGAAGATTCTCACATTCATGCTCATACCCTGCAACGATTGCAAATACTGCATGCCGTGTCCGTATGGTGTCGACATACCGGGCGTACTCCTGCACTACAATCTGGTGAAAAGCGAGGAGCGGTTGCCCGAGGACAGGCGTCACCCGGACTACGCGCGGTATCGCCGGGAGTTCATTATCGGACAGAACAGGGCGGTGGATGAGGAGCGGCAGGCTAACCATTGCATAGGCTGCGGACAATGTGTGCCGCACTGTCCGCAACGCATCGACATTCCGGCTCGGCTGCATGAGATAGACAACTTTGTGGAAAGACTGAAGCAGGAACTATGATACTTACAACTCTATATGCGCTTATGATGGCACCGGCGGCGGCATCTGCCGCCACGGTTGAGCCGTCCGACTCTCTCAGAAGGAACATTGCGGAGGTGGTGGTGACAGGCACACGCTCCACAACCGACGTCAGACATCTGCCCATGACCATATCCACCCTGAACCGGAAACAGCTCACGGCAGACTTCAGAGAGTCTGTCCTGCCCACCGTGGGCGAGCGTGTGCCGGGACTGTTCGTCACAAGCCGTGGCGTGATGGGATACGGTGTGTCTACCGGGGCGGCTGGTTCCATAAAGCTGCGGGGCATCGGCAGCGGCGCGTCGATGTTGGTTCTCGTGGACGGACAGCCGCAGTATGCCGGTCTCTACGGCCATCCCATACCCGACGCATGCCTCACCATGACCGCCGAACGGGTGGAGGTGTTGCGCGGACCTGCCTCATTGCTCTACGGATCGAATGCCATGGGAGGCGTGATGAACATCGTGACGCGGCAGGCAAAGGCTGACGGTGTGAGGACAGACATATCCTTTGAGGGCGGCTCATACGGCTCGCTGCACGGCGAGGCGGCGAATGAGGTGAAGGCTGGACGCTTCTCCAACACCGCAGCCCTGTCCTACAGCCGCACCGACGGACACCGTCCCGACTCGCAGTTCGAGCAGTATGCCGGATTCGTAAGACCCGTATGGACGTTCAACGACAACTGGAAGGCTGGCGGCGAGGCCAATGTCACGTTCTTCAAAAGCTCGAATCCCGGACCGGTGGAAGCTCCGCTGATTGACAACGACATGAAGATAACGCGCGGAACGGCTGCCGTGGCTCTGCAGAACGACTACGGACACACGTCGGGAGCGTTGCGCCTGTACTACAACTGGGGTCATCACAACATAAACGACGGACACACCGCCGACGAGCAACCGCGCACCTCGCTATATCTGCACGATGACGTGATGGCGGGAGTGTCGCTCTATCAGAGCGTGGAACTGTTCGGAGGAAACCGCACGACCGTGGGATTCGACTACCAGCACTTCGGCGGCAAGGCATGGAACAGAGCCATAGAGGGAGGCGCGGAGACCGTCATAGCGGACAAGACACAGGACGAATACGCCGCCTATGTGGACATCCGGCAGGACATAACACCGTGGCTCACGGCAGGAGCGGGGCTTCGTGTGGACCATCATTCGCGCTCGGGCACCCAGCTTGTGCCGCAGGGCGGACTGTCGTTCAGGCTCTCGCCGGACGCTGAGATAAGGGCTATGGTGAGCCGGGGATTCCGCAACCCCACCATTAAAGATATGTATATGTTCAATCCGAAGAACCCCGACCTGGAAGCGGAGAGCATGACCAACTATGAGCTGTCGTGGTCGCAGCGGTTCATGGACGGACGGATGAGGGCAGGACTGAACGTGTTCTATCTCAAAGCCGACAATCTCATAACAACCGTTTTCACCGACGGACGGCCGCTGAACGTGAACACCGGCAGGACCGAAAACAGCGGTGTGGAGGCAGAGATAGCCCTTCAGGCGTCACCGCAACTGACGATTGACGCCAACTACAGCTATCTTCACACAAGCGCGCACATCACCGGAGCACCCGAGCACAAGCTTTATGCGGGCGCGACATACACCCTGAAGCGTCTCACTCTGAACTCCGGACTGATGTATTTCGCCGGTCTTCGCACAAGCGAATCGGACAACAGCACGTCGCATGCAGCCCTCTGGCACCTCACGGCAAGCCTGCGCCTGGGAAAGATTCTCAACATCTACGTGAGAGGAGAGAACCTTCTCGCACAGGAATATGAGATAAACAAGGGTTTCACAATGCCTCGGGCGACTGTCACGGCAGGCATGAAACTCAGTCTGTAATAATTCTATACAACACGGAGCGCAGCATTTTGAAGTTTCAAAATTTGCTGCGCTCTTTCTTTTGGAGTATCTTTGCACGCGGTTGGAGTCACCGTCAGATAAGATAAGCGGCACTCGGGAAATTGAAAACAAGTTTTCTTTCCGCTCGCTGGCATTATCTTTTTAAAAAACAAAAAAAACCGCGTCACATGACAGGCGGCAAGACAATACAACCTCAAAAAGGAAAACTGACATACATTATGAAGACATCCGGGAAATACATTCCCCTCATTGCAGTGATTGTCACAGGCTTGGCGACACTGCTGCCCTTTCTCTGGCAGACTGAGTTTTTCAGCATGGACGAACCGCGCGAGGCGATGGTCGCAGTGTCGATACTGAAAGACGGGAACATCATCCTGCCCTTCACGTCGGGCAACGACCTCACGGCGTGTCCGCCGCTCTATCATCTGTGTGTGGCACTCGTGTCGCTGCCGTGGGGGCACGTGAGCGAGTTCACCTCGCGTCTGCCCTCCGCCCTGTCGCTCGTTGTGATGTGCGCGGCGGTCTTCCTGTTCATGCGCAGACGCTCGACAACACCGCGCGCCATGCTCGCCGCACTCGTCATGCTCACCTCTTACGGCTTGCACCGCGAGGCGACGGCATGCAGTCCCGGCATGATGGGGGCGGCGTTGGCAACCGGAGCGATGCTCCTGCTCTACCGGTGGCATGAGGACGGCATGCGCGGACTGCCTCTCGCGGCAACGCTCTGCATGGCTCTCACAGGACTGACGACAGGTCCGCTGATGGTGATACTGCCTCCGGCGGTGTTCTGCATATGGCTTCTTGTGCGCGGAGAGAGCCTGAAGAACACCGCGGCGAAGTCTGTGCTGTGCACCGCCATTGCGCTCATAGTACCGGCAATGTGGTATGCCGCTGCCTTCGCCCATACTGGAGGAGACTTCGGCAGACTGTTCATAGCCTATCACTACGGCTCGCTCAAAGGCATAACGACACTCAATCTGTTCGACCATAACCTTGCGGGCAATATGGCATATGCCGCCACTGGATTCGCGCCATGGTTGATATTCATCGCCTTCACTCTCCTCGCACGACCGTGGAAGAGCGCGGGCATAAGACTCACTCCAGCCTTTCCGGCACAATGGTTGCGCACCGCACGACCGCTGGCGTCGTTCTCCGCCACAGCCGCAGCGGCTCTTCTGGTCCTCTCATGGCTGCCTACGGGTCATCACGACATAAGCCTTCTGTGCTGCCACGTGTTCCTCTCGATGTTCACCGCACTCTATCTGGCGTGGCTCTCACGCCGACACAAGAGCAGTGCGGTGGCTGCCTTCGCCGCCTTCACCGCACTTGCCGGAATACTGTTCAGCACGGCTTTCCAGGTGATACAGTCGGGCGCGTTCTCCGACATTTTCTTCGGCACACACAAAGCCAACGCCCGCCTGTCGATGGCTAAAGCTCTATACGATATCACTCCCGACGCCACCGAGACGGCACTCATGACCCTTCCGGCTGTCATGGGCATACTTCTGGCTGGCGTGCTGTGCGCAGGCAGACTGCGCCGGAGCGTCCGCACGCTCACCGCAGGCACTCTCTGCGTGTTGTTCAGCATATATATCGCGCTCGACGCGGTGTGTCTGCCTACAATGACAGGGGTGGTGTCGCTGCGCCAGATGACTGAGGCAGTGAACAAGGCGTTCCACGGACAGAAGCTCTACTCCCACATCTCGCGCCCTGGCATGCACTTCTTCGGAGCCGACTATTATCTCGGCGGCACCATACAACCGTTCCTTAATCCGGCTCCCGACAGCCTCGGAAGGGTGAGGAAACCTACCGGCGGCATACTCATAATACCCGAAAAGGACAGCGAGGAGTTCATCGCGCGACACAAGGAATATGTGTTCACGCAGCGCATGCGCTCGCTGGGACATCCCTCCGAGGTGCGCGACAGGATAAAGTTCTATAAGTTCGTGCATGTGTCGAAGGTGAACTCACCGGAAGACAACTACGACCCGATGTCGATAAAGATAGATTTATAAGACAAAGAAAAGCTACGCGCGACACTCCACGCGGGCACGACGGCAAAGGAAATGACGGCAGAGAACATGGAACAGAAGCCATACGTAAGACTCGAGAGACTGCGCATAGGCTACCGCACAGGACGACACGGACTGCGCATAGTGGCTGACTCGCTCGACGCCACACTGCCGTCCGGACGGCTGACATGCCTCATCGGGCGCAACGGGACAGGCAAATCGACTCTCCTGCGCACCATTGCCGCACTGCAACCTACGCTCGGAGGAAAGATACTGATAGGCGGAGAGGACACCGGAACGCTCTCGCAGAAAGACATGGCAAGGCGGGTGAGCATAGTGCTGACAACCGCACCGAACGCCGTAAACATGGATGTGGCGCAGCTCGTGGCTCTCGGACGCACGCCGTACACGGGCTACTGGGGCTCGCTGAAAGCCGAAGACCTGCGCGCCGTACAGCGTGCCATGAGCCTGACAGACATCACACGGATAGCCCGGCGCGCCGTGAGCACACTGAGCGACGGGCAGCGACAGAAGGTGATGGTGGCAAAGGCTCTCGCACAAGAGGCTCCGCTCATGCTGCTCGACGAGCCCACCGCCTTTCTCGACTACCCGTCGAAGGCGAGGCTTATGCGGCTGCTCGTAACACTGGCGCACGAGGAGGGCAAGACCATACTGCTCTCCACGCACGACATGGAAATGGCTCTGCGCTCGGCTGACAGGCTCTGGCTCATGGACAACAACTCGCTCACGGAGGGCACTACGGAGCAGATGGCTGCCGACGGAACGATAGACCGCTTCACCGACGGACTCATGCCGCGCGACATCCTCACCACTGCGAAATGACCACGCAAGCCGGACAACACTCACAAAAACATAAAATCATCATTAAAAGGAAACAATATGGAAAACGAATTTCTCAATCTCATCCGCACAAGACGGAGCTGCCGGAAATACAAGACAGAACAGGTGGACGACCGGCTGCTTGAAGAAGTGCTCAAGGCAGGCACTTACGCGCCTACCGGACACGGCTCGCAGGCGCCCTACATAGTGGCTGTGCAGAACAGCGGACAGCGTGCCGCGCTGTCGAGAATGAACGCAGAGGTGATGGGCGTCACGTCCGACCCGTACTACGGCGCGCCCACAATAATACTCGTGTTCGCACCGTCCGACTACGCCAACGCATTCCAGGACGGCAGCTGCGTGCTCGAGAACATGATGCTCGCGGCGCATGCCGTGGGACTGGCTTCGTGCTGGATAAACCGCGAGCACCAGATGTTCGCCACAGAGGAGGGCAAGAGCCTTATGAGGCAATGGGGACTGCCGGACGGTCTGATGGGCATCGGCGCGCTGTCACTCGGCTACGCTGCGGCTGAGCCAAGGGAACCGAAGCCGAGAAAAGAAGACTATTACCGCATAATACGCTGACGCCACCGGCTCACGGGAAAGGCTTTCCCGCATCCTCAAAGAGCCTTTTTTATGTCATGAAAGAGGCTTTACCACAGTATGAAAGAGGCTTTTTCACAGTATGAAACAGGCTCTTCCGCGTTATGAAAGAGGCTCTTTCGGGACATGACAAAGCCCGTTTCGCAGCATGAAAGAGCATCTTTCTCAGTATGAGCCACCTCTTCCGCAGCGTAAACGAATCTTTTTATAGGCATATAAAAACATCTTTAACAACACAATAAAAACCTTTCCCGGTCTGCGGGAAAGGCTTTTTTGTTTTTTCATAATGACAAACAGCATCCGGTGTCCGGTCAGAACCGTTTTCCCACATCATGCCCATTGCCGGGACACATAGCAATGACCGCAGCGTCATACCGCTCCAGCTACTCCGCCGCCATAGCCCTCCGAGGGGGTAAAGACAGGGTAGAGAGTCCCCGTTTTAGTCTAAATTAACCCGTCAGAACACATTTGGAAAGGTTTCTTCCATGCTATATGCTACTTTTGCCGCAGTAAACCCGCAGAGGAAATCAGGCTTTATCCTTATTCCGTACTGCTGTCGTTCAGATTGGTTTCCGCGTTTGCCGAAGATGTAGCGGGCTACACCGGGAAAAGACGGGAGGCAAGATGACGGCAGCAGCGAGGAAGAAGGATGAAGAGCCGGCAACCTGATGAAAGAGCCGCGCAGGCGGCATGATGCCCTACGGGGGTTGAACCCGCAGCTGTAAAATACATGTCTTGACGTGACATAAACTTATTAACATATAATATAAGGTATGACTATGGAATATTGTAAAACACAATCCTCACTGCACGACGCGACAGGCAGCCCCACCATGCCTACGCGCGAACAGAGGGACGAGGGGCGTAAGATGATGGAAGAGGCGTTCGTAAGGCTCATGAAAGAGAGCCGCAAGGGGCACATCCGATGGACAGGCACAGTGAAAGACCTTATGGAACTGACCTACATCGCATACAGGGGATGCGCCGTGAGACACTCCGACGGAAGTCCGGCGCCCATGTCCGAGCTGGTAAGGGAGATATGCGCGCGACTGCATGTGCGCACGCCCGCCAATCCTTACAAGGTGGCTGTCGACGCCATGGCGCGCAAGGGAGTAAGGCAGCAGGCTTATCTGGAACGGTTCTGCTGGCTGCATTTCGTGGCAGGAATGGCTGACCCGACAGACGCGGAGATAGAAAGGACGGAATGAAAAAGCCGTCAGTAGAATGGAAAACACACAAATCTTAATAATCGGAATATGAACAAAAACACACAAGGACACATGGACACAATCGATCTTAACCTCAGACTGAGCCCCCACTTCACTCTAAGGGAGTTCACACTTTCGGGCACCGCCATCGCGCACAACATCGGAAACACACCCCATAAGGAGCACGTGGAACGGCTGAAGGCTCTCTGCGAGAACGTGCTCGAGCCGCTGCGGCGACGCTTCGGAGTGATAAGGATAACCAGCGGATACCGTTGCGCGGAGCTGAACGCACGGGTGGGCGGCGCGCCGTCGTCCCAGCACATGCGCGGCGAGGCGGCGGACATCAACGTGTCGGGCAAGTCAGGAGCCATGAAAATGGCTGCCTACATACGCGACAACCTGCCTTTCGACCAGCTGCTGATTGAGAGCAGGGCTAAGGACAGCGTGTTCTGGCTGCACGTGAGCTACAGAAGCGACGGGAAAAACCGGCATGAGTGCGGCAGGATAATGAAATGAAGAAAGAAGGATGATGTGATGGACAAACAATCGTAATGTGATGAATAAAGAATGATGATGTGATAAACAAATGATGATATTGTGACGAAAAGAACGCGGAATGCCTGACGCCATCATTACGTACATGCATTCGCGACACACGTGACACACCGTTCCGGCACACGTCATTACGGTTGCGACGGACATGAAAAAGCGCGGCAGACCCACCGTCATACGGTGTCTGCCGCGCTGCTTTTTATCTGCAAAAACAGAAGCAAAACAAACTTATCTCACAACGACCTTCCTGCCGCCTACGACATATATGCCCTTCGGCAGGTTGTCCGTGCTGTCACCGTCGGACACTTTCTGTCCGTTGAGGTTGTATACACCCTCCATCTTTGTGCCTTCCGCACCATCCGTTGTTATATCAGATATTCCTGTAAGCTCTCCGTCACCGAAGTCGAATGAGAGACGGTTGCCCTCCACCACATTGCCTGCGGCGTCAACTTCCTGCAATGTCCACATAGTGCCCATCAGACGGTTCCACGGCTGCGGCAGCCAGTAGACCGTACCGTTGCTCAAAACATAACTGTTGGCAGGAGCACCATTAGTGTTTCTGTAGAAGTAACCTTTGAACATGAGGTCATGTCCGCCACCATCTTCTGTGCGATAATACTTCGTCACGACGCCGTCCTCGTATGTTGTGTTCTGCCCGTCATAATTGTTTGCCTCTATCAAAGCCGGCAATGTATTCATTCGCGACACACCCTCAAAATGGTAAACCGGACCCGTGTAGCGGATTCTTCCGTCAAGAATGTCTGCGTCAACGTTGTATACATTAAACTCATAAGGCGCGTTTCTTGCAATATCAGGAGCGTCCACAACCTTCACAGCATAACATTCTCCGGCATAGACAACAGTCTCGCTTGTGTTCGTAAGATCCACTTTATCAAACTGTATTCTGTTTCCTCCGTTCTGGAGTCCGACCAGATGGCACAGCTCAACATCATTGCCGAATGTCTGGCGCAACTGTCCTGCTGTAAGGTTAACAGGCATCACCAGAGCCTCCCACTTAGGTTCGGCAATCGAGTTTCCTGTTGTCTCCCCGAAATCACGTGCAAGATTGAAGCGGCGGGAGTATCCGTACTGGAACTCATCGAGGGATGTGAGGTCGTCGGATGTCATGGCAGCAGACTTTGTACTGTACGCATTGATACCGAATTCGTTCATTCCGGAATAATTGACCTTTATATTATCCACATAAACGCGACCCTGCTCAGAGGCTTTAACCACACCTATGGTAAGCGTACCTGTACCTTCCGGATTCTCCTCTGTCACCGTTCCATCGTCAGCTGTCACCGTTACGGCTATTCTCACGATGTGGTTTGTCTCGTCAGGACTTGTCGTTGCCTGACCGGTAGTCAGCTCACCGCCGTTCGATGCGAGGAACTCTCCGGCGGCGACATTACGGCGGAAGTATAAGCTGACATCGTTTGTGCCTTCGTCAAATTCATTCATGTGTTTTGTTATAAATCCGTTGAATGTAGCCTGTTCGCCCTCCGACAGTCTCGGAATGGACGCGCCTGACGAGAGCGAAGCGTCACCGGCAGAGCCTGTGGCGGCAAAAAGATAAGCCACGTCAGCGTCTGTTACAGGTCTTTCAGAGTTGTCGTCAGACACGAAAGCCTGCGCCGTAATCACATAAGTTCCGGGTTTCAGACCGCTTACAGTCTGACGCATGATAATCGGGTCACGCATTTCAGCGGCACCGAACGCGCCGTATGTGGAAACATAACTGTTTGTGCCGTAAGGATAATAACCACCGTTTCCGATATGAGGATCTATCGCACGGTATGCGCCCTTGTCCACTATACCTCCGAAACTGAGTTCTCCGGTCTGGTCAGGATCTTTGCTGTAATCATTGTTATAATTGTATTCATCTTCCGGCAATGTTTCTCCGATAGTGCCAGCCTGTCCGTCTGTACCCGGCATATAGTCCACCCATTCCCATGAATTTTCAGCGGGAAGATTACGCAAGAAGCGTGTATTGTCGTACAGACCGCTCACATCGATGTTGGTCTGACGCTCAACGTTAAGCACAACTTCCTTGAACTCTGTGCGCGGTATGATGAACCAGCGACCTGAAGGACCTCTATCAAAAGTTGTCAACAAGCCGTTTTGAACTGTCAGATAATGGACTCTTTCCAAGAACCCACCCTCTACATATATCTGATATCCGTTTGTAAGGTTTCCGCTTACTTCCCACTGCGTGTCCTGATCAAGGTATACGTCGTCACTGGAAAGTAAACCTGACGGATAACCCAGGTAAGAACCGTTGTCATCCTGGTTCGGATTTCTCTGCACACTCTTAAATTTAAAACCGCTGCTGCTGCTTCCGCTCACGTCGAACCGGAGTCCGCGGTTTGTCAATATGCCTCGTGTTCCGTTGTCAGCACCTGCTGTCACAAAGCCATATCTGGTTTCTCCGCCTTCCTGATACCTGTAACAGAGGTATACACCTTCACTTTCATTTGCTGCATTTTCAATAGCCACGGCATGATTCTCCCAAGGAACAGCTTCCTCAGTAGCATACTCCTGGGCATACGAGTTGCCTGCAAACAATGTCGTCATAACGACAACCATCAAATAAAACAGTTTATTTTTCATACCCGTTATCTCCTACATTTAAGTTACTTAATCCCATAAGCTTTTACTTCTCATCTCGTTTGTCACGTCCTCTGTCTCACCGCCACCCTCAGGAACGAACCCTCCGGGAGGCATGCTTCCGCCACTTTCAACATCATCAACATCCGGACCGAATCCCACAGTCGTAGCCTGCAGGAGGTCGCTTTCAACCTCCACCTGCACAATCTCCGCACAGGGCTTTACATAATGTCTTTTTACCAACTGCTCTAATGATTAAAGTTTATTGTATAACTGATTATTGCATAAGTCTGAAAACCGCACCGGCGGACATCAAGAGAGCCGGTTCCCCGGCGCACGGGTGCAGCCTGTTTTATATGATAAAGTTTAATCTATGTCATTGAACGCTTTTCCATACACATCCATAACTCCGATGCCTTGCACTATATCTGGTTAAATAAGCTGTCAAAAATAGTTAAAGCAGATTAACATATGTACACTTTCGTACTTACATTTCACCTGTTTACTGTTCTTTAATACCGCAAGTTTAGGCACAGATAATTATAGTATGCCATTTTACCCCTCCCGTAACGTTTTTTAAGATTTATTATAATATATTGCAATACGGGTTTTCCCAGACCCTTGTTTGCAGACAAACATACCACTGTAAGGTAAAAACCTAACAGTCAAAGAGATAAACATATGAATTGAAACCGATTTCTTTGTATTCTTACAAATTTCGTATAGAATCACACAAACGTCATAAACGAGCAACAAAAAATATACCTCCCACATATCCTCAAAGCAGTATTTACACAGTCCGACTGTTTACATTTCTTAACAAAACACACTCCATACGGTGCTTTTCATGTGTTAAAATCAGTGCGGCTTTTTCTCTGTCGCGACACGGTTTTCAGGATGTCGGACGGCGGTTTCAGCCGTTTTCCGCAGTCATAAAAACGCTGCGGGACAGCCGGATGGGGCATTCTGTTGTGCCAAACGGGCTTTTCCGCGTTGCAGGACAGTGTCTGTCGTACTGCCGGAAAGGCTTTTCGGTGCGGCAATAAAGCCCGTATGGCAGGGCGGAAGAGGCTTTTCGGGACATCGGAACGGGCTTTTCCGGGCGGAGACAGAGCCGAGACGGGCGGGCGGTTGCGCGTAAGGCGTTGACGTACAGAGGCGTATGCATATCCTCGCAACACACGGGTATTTTGCCGAAAAAGTGATTTTCGTCGGTCAGGAGCGTTAAAATGGCGTTAATAAATGTTATACACAGACTTGCCGCACAGTATTGCATACGCTCCATATGAGGGCATCGCATCAGACCGGAAAACGGATGTGCGGTGGCAGAAGAGGACTCACAGCAGGATATGTTTCATTATTTTTAACAGCCGGACAGATATTATAAATACTAAAAATCATTATTTTTGTTCATTCTGAGCATTCTGTCCGGCTTGCCATATCCACAGCGTCAGCCCCACGACAGGCGTATGAAAGGAAAAGAAAGACTGAAACCGAAACATATAACCCAAAACAACCGTAAATGAAAAAGAACATCTACTTACCTTTAAGAATGCTGATAGCGACCGCATTCACAGCCGCACACGTCTTCAACGCAGGCGCGCAGGACAGACTGATAAGCACGTTCAACGCCGACAGACCCATTCTGCCGTCATCGCAGTATACCCCTGCGGAGCAGTATCAGGCAGACGTTTGGATATACGACTCGGGCATGCGCTACAACGACCAGTATTATAATAAGGTGTGGGGCGAGCCCGACGCCGACTCCGAGGGCAGGATGTGGTATGAGCCCGGCTATGAGCTTACCGACGGCGAGAGGTCATGGCAGAGAGCCACATCGCCGTTCAGCACGGACGAGTATTATAAGGACAAAAAATCGTTCAGATGGATTCAGGCTGAGATAATGGGCGACATATACATGCGCCGCACCTTCACCGTGGACAGGACGGTGCCCGGCACGGTGTTCCTCAGCGCGGGTCACGACGACGCTCCGGCTGAATGGTATATCAACGGAGTGAAGGTGCACTCCTCGGCAGACGGATGGAACAACGACGAATACATTCTGCTCACCGACGAGCAGAAGGCTCTCATAAAGACAGACGGGTCGGAGAACGTCCTCGCCGTGCACGTGCACCAGAACTGGGGAGGCGCGTTCGCCGACTGCGGACTGTATGAGGCTGACATGACGGCAGCCACCGACTACCTCACCACGGTGGCTTCGGGCGAGTGGGACTGCCGCTACTACTTCCTCAACTACAACTCCGACATAGCCGTGGCGGAGGCTGGAGAGTGGGCATCGTTGCAGGAGGACGAGCAGGACTGGATTCAGGGAGTGGGTCCGTTCAGCAACGACGCCAACATGTTCTTCATCAACAAGTGGGCGAGTCAGGTGCGCCCGATGCTCGTAAGGCGTCATTTCAGTCTCACGGCAGCCGACATCGAGAAGATAAAGGCTGGCAGACTGGTGCTCTCGTGCAGCTATGACGAGAACCCGAAGGTGTATCTCAACGGCACGCTCATATGGAGCGCGACGGGCTGGAACGACAACGACTACGCCGAGCACGCCCTCACCGACACACAGAAAGAGCTGCTGCGCGAGGGCGACAACGTGCTTGCCGTGTCGCTGACACAGGGCGAGGGCGGCGGACACATAGACTACGGACTGAGCCTCATCAGCGAGTACATACCCACAGGCATTGATGCCGTAACGGTTGGAAAGAACGTGCCGTCAGACGCGGACAACAGGGTGTACAGCCTGAGCGGCACCTATCTCGGCACGTCAACCGACGGACTGAAGAAAGGAATATACATCGTGGGAGGGAAAAAGAAGGTTACAGGAAAACAATAACACATCATACAATGGACAAAAAGACTCACAGCAACAGGAAATGGATTACCGCATGCGCCGCCGCAATGCTCTTCGCGGCGACGGCACAGGCACAGGACAAGGTGACGGTGACAGACCGTCCGCTCGTCTCCACAAGCTCAAACTACACCAACTTCAGGGCTCCGCTGAGGCAGGCTCCGCTGCTCAAGCTGCCCGTCGGACAGGTTCAGCCGCGCGGATGGCTGCGCAAGTATCTTGAGCTTCAGCGCGACGGACTCAACGGAAAGCTCAATACCATCAGCGCATGGCTCGACAAGAACAACAACCAATGGCTCTCCGACAGCGGCGACCACGGCTGGGAGGAGGTGCCCTACTGGCTTAGAGGCTATTGCAGCCTTGCCTACATACTCGACGACGAGGACATGAAGAAGGAGGCGCAGGTGTGGTTCGACGCCGTGTTCGAAAACCTGAAGAGCGACGGTTTCCTCGGTCCGCGAAACTAC
>OGYZ01000259.1_pt1 | contig 49628 bp, 49 predicted proteins | sample 1576681 | NCBI WGS metagenome assembly OGYZ01 (sample SAMEA3541480, study PRJEB24748) | human gut metagenome | biome: human gut; feature: human-associated habitat; material: faeces | place: China | collected 2012 | reverse complement strand
ATGGTCAGGGAGACCACGCCCGCGCCGGTGGCCGTGCCCGTCAGCTCCAGCTTGCCGCCGGCGGCCACGCCCGCCGCGTCCGGGGGCACGGGCAGCACGGACAGGTCCAGGTACTGGTAGGCGCGGATGGCGGCCTGCACCATGAGCTGGGCCTGGCTGCCGTAGCCGAACAGCGCGCCCGCCGTGGCGTCATCGTAGATCTGGACGGGGACCAGCGGGGCGTCGCTGTCTTCGGCCTTCTGGGCGATGATGAGCATTTTCTGGCTGTTGGCGGCCAGGGTGCGCACGGCGTTGGTGGTATTGAACTCGAAATATTTTCCCGGCTTGCGGATGCTGGCCGGGATCTGGTCGAAAGAGATGTTCGTGCTGGCCATTTATGCCTCCTCAGCGTCCGGCGTCACAACGGCCAGGTGGGCGACCCTCTGGGGGGCGCTCACCAGCTCGCCGCTGTGCAGGCGGCGCAGATAGTAGGCCGTGGCCGGGACGGACACGGGCTGATCGTCGGTGATGTAGCGGCGCGGGGCGTCCTCGCGGGGGACGCGCAGGCCGGGGGCTGCTTTGACGTAGAGTTCAACGCCCATAGGGCTCTCCTTATATGCGGATATTGAGGGTCAGGTGGTCTTCCAGCAGGGGCGGATCAGTGGCCGGGTCCTGCGGCGGTTTGCACCAGTAGCGCAGGGCCAGCCCTTCCAGCGGCGGCAGCCAGGGATCGTCCCCGGCATGCGCCTTGCCCGGCAGGGGCTGGCCGTCGGGCGGCAGGTAGCCGCCAGCATCGGTGCCCAGGGGGCGCTCACAGGGCGCTCGCAGCCTGGCCTGTACACGGCAGAGCCAGTCCTGGGCAAAGACGGCCAGGCTGCCCGCCTGTACCTGGCCGGAGAACAGGCTGCGGATGCGGCCGGGGCGCAGGTAGTCCACACCGTCCAGGGCATAGTCCTGCATGGCGGTGAGACGGGCCACGTCGGTCAGCATGGCATAGGCCCCCGCCGTGGCCGGCCCGCCCGTGCGCGGGCCTTCCGTGCGGGGGCTGCAGGCCGCCGCTATGCTGGTGAAGGTCAGCACGCTTTCAAAGCGGGTGCGGGCCGTATCCAGGGCTTTGGCCTCCGTGGCACCGGCAAACGTCACCCAGATGGCCGGGACGGCGGGATAGACGTTTTTCCAGTCGCCCAGCAGCTCGCCGCCATAGCTGCCCACAAAACGCAGGTACGGCAGGCGGGCCTCATGGATACGCCGGATCATGGCGCTTTCGATGGCGGCAATGGGGTACACGGGAGCTCCTTGCGACTAGAAGAAACGGTCATGGCATCCGGGCGCGAACTCCACGCCCGTTTCCGGGGGCTGCGGCTCCGGAGCGTCCGGCGGCGTGGGCACGACGATCTCCGCCGCGCCCTTTGCCACGTCCTTGAGCCAGGCCAGGGCGGCCTTGTAGCGGGCCTCCACATCCTCGGGCACCTGCATGCCGAATCCGGCCGTCAGGTGGTAGCGGGCCATGTCGCAGACGAAAGCCCGCAGGGGTTGGGGCACGCCCGCCGTGGTGTCCAGCGGCACGGCCAGGCGCACGGCCAGGTAGCTGTCCGCCTCGCGGCTGGCCTGGTCCAGGGCCGTGGCCACACGCTCCACGTCATAGGCCGGGGGCTGGTCGCCTTCCCCCTGATTATCCGCCTGCGGCCAGTCATCCGTGAACACGGGCGGGCCGCAGGCGTCCAGGGCATCGCTTTCCGGCAACGGGGCCAGCCCGATCAGCTCTTGCAGGCCGAAACGGGCCGTCATGTCCGCCGGGCTGGCATAGTGCGACCGAAGGCGCTCCGCAGGAGCGTGCCCGTCCGAGCGCAGCGAGCTACGGGCATCGACAGCAGCGCTTGCCGGGAAGGCGTCAGGCATGGGTGCCCTCGGTCGTGTGGGCTGCGGGCTGGGCGGTGGGCGGCGTTTCCCCGGAGGGGGAGCCCGTGGCGCTTTCCGGCGCGGGGGCCGCCTGTGCCGACACGGCGGGAGAGGGCTGCGGGTCGGGGGACAGCTCCGTGTCCTCGGGGTCCATGATGGCCACATCCAGCCAGGGGTCGGCCTTGAGGGCCGCGTACTCCTCCGGCGTGACCTGCATCAGGCAGCCGCTGGCATCAAAGGTCATGCCGCAGCGGCAGCGCCGGGCCAGCGGTTTTTTGGCTTTCACATGCACGTCCATGAGGCACCTCCTTTACGCGGCCACCACGGCGGGCATCAGCCAGGGCACGTTGACGATGGTGGCGGCATCGTACCAGGGGTTGCTCTCGCCGCCGTTGACCAGCTCCACGGCAATGAGTTTGCGGGCGGCGGCGTACAGGGTGGGCGGCACCACCAGCAGGGTGCCCGCCTTGCCGCCGGTGCCCAGTCCCAGAGGGCGGCCGCCGTCGGCCTGGAAGGACTGCATCAGGCCCAGGGCCTTCTCGAAATTGGCGGCGGTCAGGTCGTCACGCACGGCCACGGCCTGCTGCCAGAAGCCGAAGCCCACGTTGCAGCGGTAGCGCACGCCGTAGAGGTACTGGTCTTTCATGAACACGGTGTCGTTTTTGCCGTCCGTGATGGCTTGCAGTTCCGGGCTGGTGCGCTCCTGGAAGATCAGCGGCTTGAGGGTGCGGGACACGTCCAGCAGATACCAGGGCGTCTTGCTCTCCGGGCTTTCCGCTGCGTCGATGAGGTTGGACACCGTGGCATTGCCGCCGGTGCCGTCCACGTTGACGGCCACGGGGTGGTCTTTGTCGAAGAAGAACTGACCGTCGTAGCAGTTGGTGGAAAATCCCTTGCCAAGCAGGCCGAAGACCAGCTCGTCGGGATGGGTGGCGGCGGCGTAGCCCATTTCCTCGAACATGGGCGCGTAGATGCCCAGGTTGTCGTCCTCGATGTCGGTGCGCTTCACGCCGACGGTGCCTTCATAGAGCTTGTTGGTGACGACGTAGCCGTGCTCCTTCATGTCCTTGACGGCGCGGTCGCCCACCCATTCGGACAGTTTGGGGAACTGGCCCAGCCAGCCGTAGGTATTGCTGGCACTGGTGCTGGGGATTCGGGTAGCGACCTTCTGCCAGTGGCCGGGCGCGCGGCCCGCGCCGCGTTTGTACGCGGCATTGAATCCGGTACGCAGACCGGACAGGATGCTGTCGGTGACGATGGGCATTTATTCCTCCTTCGTGGCCTGTCTGGCCTCGATGAACTCCTCGCGGGTCAGGCCGAGGCGCTCGCAGATATGCAGATCCTCGGCGGTCAGGGATACCGTGCCGGGCTTGTCGCCCGCCGGGGTCTTGCCGCCGGTCTGGGTGCCGGTCAGGGCCTGCACGGGCGGCTGGGTGGCCAGGAATGCTTTCAGGGCATCGGGGGCCGTTTTGGCCAGGCTCTCGGCCCAGCCCTTGGTGGCGGCGGTCAGGCGTCCGTCTTTCAGGGCGGCCTCGATGTCGTCCTTCAGGGCGGCGGCCTGGGCCTCGTTTTTCAGTTTCGCCACTTCGTCGCGCAGCTGGGCAGCCTCCTTCTGGACGGCGGAAAAGGTGGCCATGGCCACGAATTTTTGCGGATCGGGAGCGGCCTCGGCCTGGGCCTTGGCGCTGTCCCGCTCCTGTCGCAGCGTGGTCAGGGCGGCCAGGGCGGCAGCCTCGTCCGCCGTTTCCGGCAGGCCGAGGGCGGCAAGAATCAGTTTCATGGGCGGTTCCTCGTAGGGGGTAAAGGTTGCGCTGGCGGCGTCCATGCCGTCCAGGGCGGGATGGTTGGTCAGGGCCGCGCAAATGAGGCGCAGCACCGCGCCGCTTTGGCGGTCGAAGGCAAAGACAGGGCTGATGTAGCGGTATTCCCCGGCACGGATGTGGGCGCGGGCCTTGTCCGTCCAGTCCACAGCGGCGAACAGGCCGCGCCCCTCCTCCCATTCCAGGGAAGTGATCCAGCCCGCCGCCGGGGCTGGCTGGCCGTTTTGCGCGGCAAGCTGGGTCTGATGCTCATAGTCCACCACCAGCGGCGTGGCGGTGCCCCGCCAGTGGGCGATGACAGCCTCGGCATCCTGGGCCGTCAGACGCCAGGACGTGGCGTTGACGCCCCGCAGGTTGCCGGGTCGTCCGTCGCGGGCAGCGAAAGCGCCCGCAGGAAAAAGCTGGATGCGACCGGCGGCCTTGTCCTGCCCCGTTTCATCAGACAGGGACAGGGCAATGGCCAGACCGGTAGCAAGGAGGGGGGAATGATGGCGTTCCATGCGTCCCTTGTACGGGACGCATGCGGGAAAAAAAGGTCGAAGCTGTTCAGCGCTTCAACTATCCCCGTGGCTGGTTGGAAGGGGATGCCTTACGGGCGTGTGGTGGGCGTTAGAGGGGCGTTAGATTTTCAGAAACAGGAAAACATGGGCGATGGCCCGCCCGGAAGGGAAACACGACGCACAGCGTCCCGTGGTCATGCGCCCCGCACGGCCTTGCGCAGGTGGCGCACGATCAGCCGGCGCATCTCGGCCTTGTGGTCTTCGCCCACGCCCAGGAAGGGGCGCGGGGGGATGGCGCTGCCGGGGTGGTGCACGACCTTGCGGACCAGCTTTTCCCCGTTGCGGCCGTAAAAGCTCAGGCCCTTTTTGGAGCGGGCGCGGATGATGTGGGGCCTGGTACGCGCGCCGAACTGGTGCGCGGCGGCATAGGGGGCGTTGACGCCCACCAGGGCAAAGTCCCTGCCGTAGCGAACGCTCAGGCTGCGGCGCATGTCGCCCGTGCGGTTGAGCGTCTTGCCCGTGTAACGGTCGGCGTAGCGCTGTTTTTTGTACGCCTCATTGAGGGGCGGCCAGGCGGCCCCGGTGACGGGATCGCATTCCATGTCGAAGGCGTCCTGCGCGGCGGAGCGCATGATACCGGCCAGGCCCCGCATGATGGGGCTGGCGTCTTCGCCCTGCCGGGCCAGGGCGGCCAGGCTGTCCATAAGCTGGTCGTCGTCGATGTTTACTTCTATGCGGATCATGGGTAAAGTTGTCCTGCAGGTATTTCCGTTGGCCGCTGTTAGTGCGCGTAAGAATCGACAACGTGCACTTCTCCTCGCAAGGGGAGAGGTGGTATCCGAGTTCGAGTCTCGGCGGCAGCAGTCAGCGGATTCCCTCTGTTTGTGTTCGCTGAACATTTTTTCCGCTGACTGCTGCTGTACGCGTAAGCTGGTAACGCGCGCCCCCCTTGCAAAAGGGGGCCGGTATCCGGGTTCAAATCCCGGCGGCAACGGTCAGCGGATTTTTTGCAGTTTGCGTCCGCGATGCAGGTTACTGCGTTCCAGACGGTAGAAGCTGGCCACGCCATCATGGCGGCCCAGCTTTTTTTGTTTCTTTTTGTCCGTGCCCGGCACATTGACGGGCATGATGCGGCACCAGCCGTCCTCCGGGTCGGGGAATAGATAGAGCAGGTTCTCGTGCGCCTCGTCCCAGTAGACGGCCTCGGGCCGGGAAAAAAGGGCGGCCAGCTGCGGATAGATGGCATCCGGTACGGCGGTGCCCTTGGCCTGGTGGACGCCGCGCCCGGCATGGTGCAGACGGTCGTCGGCAAAGACCACCACGCCGCTGGCATCCGCCCCCTGGGCACGGGCATGGAGCAGCTCCTGCCAGCGCATGAGGCCCAAAATGGCCGCACGTTTGCGGATGACCTTGTCCTTCTGCCATCCTTCCACCACGGCGGCGAAGCCCTCGTGCCGGGCCGTACTGTTGTTGATGGCCTGCCGGGCCTGCTCGTACAGGGCCGGGTCGTTCAGGCCCCGGATGCGCTCGCGCAGGATGTTGTCCGCCAGGGCCACGGCGCCGGGGTTGTAATCAAAGCCCGCATCCGTCCAGAAGATGTTGTCCTTGTCGTACCTGTAGCCCGTGACGGTGCGGACGGTCTCCTCGCCGGTACGCCGGTCGCGGATGATGATCTCCCGCGTGGTCATCTTCCCTTCCGAGCTTTCCACCTTCCATTTCCTGCGTTTCAGGCGGGCCGGGCTCACGCCTTCCACGTTGCAGCGGCAGTTCCAGCCGTTGGGCGGGTAATGCGTCTGCCAGAACGGGTCGTCGATGGGGAAGATCTTGCCGTGCAGCGCCCGGTGCTGGGGCCGGGTGCGGGCGTCTTCCATGGAGACATAGCGCAGATACGGCTCCTCCTCCCTGTTGTCCCACTGGTCTTCCCAGGCCCCGGCATTGACGGCGCTTTGCACGTTCTGGCGGGCGATGAGGCCCAGACGCCACTGGCTGCCCTGCTGCACCGTGATGACCTCGCCCGTGCGCGGGTCCACCTCGTCACGCGGCCCCCACCAGCCCTTGGCGCGCAGTATGGGTTCCAGCGTCCGCACGAACCACTGCTCGTTTTTTCCTTCCTTCAGCCTTGTACGGATGCCCAGTTGCAGGTCGCGCAGCACGTCCAGCCTGGCGCAGTTGGCCACCGTGAAGGCCGTGGCGTGGGCTTCCTTCCACATGCTGTGCCAGTCGAACGAGACGCGGCGGCCCTTGCGGCGGAACCAGGCCACGGCCTTTTCCGGCGGCAGGGTCAGGACATAGGCCAGATCAATGGGGGTCTTCATGGCTGCGCCCTTCGAGTTGCGCCACGAACAGCAGGCGGGTCAGGATGTCCGTCAGCTGTGCGGCGTCCATGGCGGGGTACAGGTCCGCCAGCCGTTTTTCCAGCTCCTCCGGGGGAAGGCCCGCCGCCACCTCGGCAAAAAGCGGCCCCAGCAGGGCACCGGCGGCCTCGGCCAGAGCGGCGTCCGCGCTGTCGCACATGCTGTCCAGAGCGTCCTGTCCTGCCCCGTCGTCCCCTTCGTCGTCTTCGGCCGCGTCATCCCCGGCAGGGACTGTCAGGCGCGCGGTGGCATTTTGCCTGCCGGGCCGGTCGTCGTTGCCGTCCTCGTCCTGCCCTTCGGCGCGGAAAACGTCGCCCTCGTCCAGGGCCACGGGCAATTTCAGGCGCTCGTGGACGAACTGGCGGCTTATCTTCATGTATGGGGCCAGTTTGGGCAGGGCATCGGCATAGAGGGCCAGGTCCCCGGCCTCCTGCGTGTCGAAACGCCAGTAGGGCAGCAATTTGCGGTCCGTGATGCCCAGGTTAAGCAGGCACAGCGGGGCCAGCAGCTGGCTGGTCAGAGTGGCGGCCAGCTGCATGGCATCCGCCGTCAGCAGGTCGCGCCGGACCTCGTTATGGATGGTGCCCAGGGCATTGGTGCTTGTTTTGCCGTCGGCCTGCGTGGTCAGGGTGCCGCCCAGGATGGCCTTGCTCATGCCCTGTTCACAGCGCGTCACCAGCTGGCCGGGGATGTCCTGGGTGGTGGTCGTGGGCGTCTGGAAGATGACCTCCATGCCCGCCGGGATGATGCCCGCCGCATCTTGCCCTAGGCAGCGCAGGGCGTGCAGCAGCGCGCTTTTGTCCTCCGCCGTGGAGCCGGGCGGGTATTTGCCCAGGCGCAGGGGCAGGCCGTGGATCTGGGTGTAGGCGATATTGGCATTCAGGGCATAGGCCCGGATCAGGTAGGCCCAGGCCACAGTGCGGAACAGGCCCGCGCGCGGCAGCCAGCCGCTCTTGCTTTTGTGGGTGTGGACCAGCCAGCCGCAGGGCCACAGCTCCGCGCCCTCGGCGCTGCCGTCGCGCAGGCGCAGGCGGTTGCGGTCCGTCCACAGGCACTGGAACCAGGACTGCGGGCGGAAGGTCAGGGCTTGCGGGATATGCCAGCCGTCCACCATGCCCCATTCCAGCTCCAGCGCCGCGAAGCCATGCCCGATGGCATCGGCCATGTCCAGCAGCATGTCCTCCACGCCGGGCATCATGTCCACCATGGCACGGACCTTTTCCGCCACCTCGCGTGCCCGCGCGTCATCGCTGCCGGGGATGATGTCCCATTCCAGGGTCAGCAGCGCCCGCTTGCGTTTGCCTATCTCGCAGGCCAGGTGCTCGCAGCGGTCCTCCATGTCGGCAAAAAGCGCGTGCTGCTCCACGATATTGCCCTGTTCGGCGTCGGCCAGGATGCGGCGCAGCTTGCCCGGCGTCAGGCCGTTGGTCAGGTTGGGCAGCTGTTCCAGATACAGCAGGGGCGCGGTGTCGCCGCTTTCGGTCTGTACGGCCCCGTGCAGGGCCTCCGGGGAGGGACGCGGGTTGCGCGGAGGGCGTTTGGCTTTGTATCGCATGGCGTCATATCCATCCATTTTCTAACGGGTCATCGGACATAGGGGCATCATCCTGCGGGACGCTCTCGAAGGGGGAGCGGGCACGCGGCACGCGCACGAAGGCGTCCCGCAGAGAGACGTAGCCCTGCGAGGCGGCACGCCAGAGCATCTCCAGAGCGTCCGGGCCGTCGTCATGGTCGGCCAGGGGGAAATGCCGCAACTGGTCTACCAGGGCGCGCTGGTCAGGACGCAGCAGGATGCGGCCCTGGCAGAAATAGGGGTGCAGGCTCTCGATGCGCAGGTTTTTGTCCGTACAGTTCTTGACGGGCGATACCGGCAGGGGCAGGCCCTGCCGGGCGGCCTCGCGCACCAGGACCTCGGCGAAAAAAGCCTGGAACTGCACGGCCTCCACGGCCCACAGCACGCAATGCCATTGCCGTTGCAGGGCGATCAGGTCTTGGATGATGCGGTCCGGGTGGCGTTTTTTGATGTCGGCGGCCACCACATAAAGGCGCATGCTTTCCCGTTCCAGGCCGCCCACCAGAAGGGCCGAAGGGTCGCGCCCTGCCCCGGCCTTGCCCAGGCTGGGGTCGCAGGCCCCGAAAAAGATCAGGCCCGGCGGCAGCTCGCTCCAGAACTGCATGGCCTCCGCGAAGGGCGCGGCATCCCCCACCAGGGGGTCGTTCTGCTGTTCGCTGTCAAAAGCGGCCCGATCCTCAGCCCTTTTGCACATCAGGGTGTAGAGGGGCCGGAAGTCCGGCCAGCTGACCACGGCCCCGGCGTCCATGCGTTGCCGGTGCTGCTCATAGAAAGCCCGCGCTTTTTCCGGGCCGACCGAGGGCGTCTTGTAGAAGCGCTCCCATATGTCCCACAGGGCCAGATCGTCGGGCATCTTTTCCACGGCGCGGAACGTGCGGCCATGCCATTGCGGCTTTTTGAGGGTGCGGGCCAGCACGCTGTCGTAATGCAGGATGGTGCCGATGTAGATCACGTCCATGCTGTCGTCCGCCGGGCCGAGGGACAGCACCGTGCGCATGAGCCAGTTTTCCAATTTGTCGCGCTGCTCCGGAGAACGCACGTTCTCGTCGTTTTCCAGATCGTCAAGCAGCACCAGGTCCGGGCGGTGCGGACCGTGCCGCAGGCCGCGCATGCGCTTGCCCGCGCCGAAAGCTTGTATCTTGACGTTGCTGGCCGTGATGATGGTGCCCACGTTCCAGACGCGCCCCTCGCCGCACTGGCCGGGGAAATCGGCCATGAGGCGCGGGTTGCTTTCGAGCTCCACCTTGATGGCCTCCAGGAAGCTGGCCGCCTGCTCGAAGGCATCGGCTACCAGCAAAATATAGCGCTTGCGGCCCGTGACCACGCACCACAGCGAGAAGAACACGTCCACAAAGGTGGTCTTGGCCTCGCCGCGCGGGGCCGCGCAGGCCTGCCGGATGCCTTCCGGGTTGTCCACGGCGGCGGGCAGGGCCGTGTCCAGCCACAGGTGCAGAGCGCTGTCGCCGGTGGGCGTGCCGTCCTTGCGGCGTGTGTAGTGCGGAAAATACGTCCGCCGGAAAAAGGGAAAGTCCCCCTGCACACGCCGGACACGCTGGGCACTGGCCTTTGCGTCGGCCGGGAAGCTGGCGCAGTCCGCCTCGATGGTACGGCGCAGGCCATTGGCCAGGGCCGCAAGTTCCGCCCGAAAGTCGTCCGCTGTCATCCTAGCCACGATGGCCTCCCAGTTTTTCCGCCACTTCGTCCGCGAAGGGCTCCAGCACTTCCAGCAGCGCCGCCGCATGCTGGGGGAACTGCCGCCGCACGAACTCGGTCAGCATCTGGATCACGCGCAGGGCCACGGACAGCTCGTTGGTCTCCGGCAGTACGCGGCGGCTGGCGCTGACCATTTTATTGAAACTGTCCGCCAGGCTGGCCAGGGCCTGCGTTTTTTCGCGGGCCGTCATGTCCTGGGCCTCGATGATCTCGCCCATGAGCGCCTTGTGTTGCAGCACATAGTCGCTCAGGGTCTGGCGGGCCACGGCCTCCATGCCCTCGCCCGCCAGCAGGTTGGCCGCCCGCAGTTTGTCCCAGTCGTCACCCTGCTCCAGCGCGCGGCGCTTCCAGCTGCGCAGGGTGGCCAGGGGCACGTTTTGGGCCTTGGCTATTTGCGTGAGCGGCATGTTGTCGATATAGGCCGCGCGACAGGCGGCTTTCAGGCTTGCGCTGTGGGCCATTATTCACCGCCCCCGTGGTCCGTATGGCCGCCGTCTCCACCGGTATGGGGCATCAGGGCATCGTCCCGGCCGGGGGCGCGGGGACGGGGTGGCGGACAGGGACGCGGCTCCCTGTGGGGGGCTTGGGGCGTATCCATAAAAAGGTCGTCCAGGGGCTGTGCCGCGTGGAAGGGAGGCGCGACGTCCTCCCCGTACGGGGGCCGGTAGGGGGGACGGGGGCGGCCTTCCACGGCATCCTCCACCGTTTTTTCCAGACGGGTGCGGCCGCCCGTGACCAGCACCACCAGCAGGGGCGGCACGGGCACGCCCAGCCAGACCAGGTGCCCGATGATGGAGGCGCAGTCCGTCAGCACCAGATACGCCATGAAAACGTCCGTCACCGGCAGGGCGAATCCCAGGGCGCGGCGCAGGGAAATATCCACGCCCACGGCCATGAGCAGAAAGAAAAAGTAGCAGCTGTAGCGCACCATGCCGTGATGCAGGCCCCGGCACAGGCTTTTGCCCCGTTTGCAGTGGACGATGATACGGGTCAGCATCTCGCCCATGACGCTGGCCAGCAGGACGCCGAACAGCACATGATCGATGCCCAGGGCCGTCAGGACGGCGGCCAGGGCCGTGCCCAGGGCCACCTTGCCCGGCCACAGTTCCAGCAGCCGGTCGCAGTAGTAGTGGATGGCGTGCAGCCAGTTGATGTCATTCACCTATTTTCTCCAGATGGTCATAAAAGTCGCGCAGGGCCGCCTTGTCGGCTTCCTGTGCCCGGTGGCGGGCCGTTACCTCGTTGACGTAGCCCACGAAATGCAGAGCCGCCCGCAGGCGGCCCTCTTCGTCCGTGGCGGCCTTGATGGCCTCATAGACCGGCACCGGGGACGGCAGGGGCGGGCCTTCCCGCATCAGGCTGGCCGGTGGCCGGACTGGCTCCGGGCGAGACGGTCCGCAGCAGCCGGTCAAGCTCATCCCAGCGCAGAGCAGCAGGCAGGCCGTCATCCTGTGCCAGATGTTCCAGGGCATGGCGTGTGTCCTCCTCTTGGCGTTGTGCGGCGGCGTGCAGACGGTCGCGCAGGTCCACGGCGGCACGGGTGGCGGCGCTCTCCTGCCGGGTAAGGGCCGCCGCCCGCTCCGCCTCGTCGGCCCGCCGGTCCGCATCCCGCCACAAATGCCAGAGCAGGAGGCAGACCAGCAGGGAGCAGCCCAGGGCCAGTACGGACAGCCGGGGCAGTCCAGGCATCATTCACCGCCCAGCATGGCGCGGCAGGTGTCGAAACAGCGCTGTGTGCGGGCCTGCCAGCCACGGCCATAGACGGGCCAGCCCGGCCGCGTCTTGTAGTAGTACAGGCGCTCGGCGGCCTGTGCCCGCAGCAGGTCGCCCAGCCGTCCGTTATCCTCCAGGGAGCGGATGGCCGTGATGGTGGCCGGGCCGATCTTGCCGTCCACGGCGATGCCCAGGCCACAGGCATTGACGGCCCGTTGCAGGATGCGGGGGGCCGCGCCGGGGCCGATGTTGTACAGGGTGTCGGCATGGGCCAGAGCCAGGGCGTCGGGCAGCGCGTCGCACTTGCCGGGCCGCCAGTAGCGGTCCCGGTAGATGACCAGGGCGTCGGCCTCTTCCAGCAGCTGCACGTCGCGGGCGTCCACGTCGCCGTCACCGTCTTTGTCAGGGATGCTGCCCCTGTCGAAATTCAGGGCCACACCGTACTTGGTGGGGCCGCCGGGATCGCGGGGGTCGTTGGTGTAGGTTGCCCCGCCCTCTGCATCCATGGTGAAGCGAAAGGCCCGCATCAGGGTGCTTTCCTTGGGCATATGGTCTCCTCGGGTTTCGGCGGCCCTGAAAAAAGCGCGGTAGCCGTTAGCCCGCCTGCCGGGCTTACGGATAGCGACAGCGCCTTCTTGGCTGTCTTGTCGCGTGACGACGTGCTGTCTTTATCCGCAGGTTTTGCGTTACAACGGCTAAAGCAAGGCCCCGTGCCGCCACTATGTGGCGACACGGGGCTGCAAAAAAGGTCGAAGGTGTTCAGCGGTTCAGTATGTCGGAGGCGTTTTTGCGTTTCTATTGGCAGCTATTCAGGAAGCAGTGCAAAAAAAGGTGCCGTGCGATGATGCCCGCTACTTTTTTTCGGCCCAAATGGTATAAATGCCATCGATGATCACGGCAGAAAACTGGTATTTTCCCAAGGTGAAGACATTTTTTTCGCCATGCAGGATCGCTTGATTTGAATAGGTGGCAGCATCGTACAGGGCATCAACCCGTTCTTGATCCTTGCCAAAGCCGGGCATGCACAGGCTTGCCGCCGCAAGCGCAGCGTACATCATATCGTCGATATACCGCGTCCTGCGTCCGTCCTCGCTGGGGATGCGTTCGTCCTTGCTAACGAAGAACTGTATCCGGTTGACCTTTTTGGCTCCGGCCTCATGCCCGGCGACAACAGCCGTGGTGGGGCTCAGACTGTACCACGCGGCGGTGGGGTCTTCTTTGGCCAGCTGGGGCAACCAGGTGCCATTGTACGGCTTGTTGAAGGCAATGAGCTTTTCTTCGATATTGTCCAGGGTCAGGCCGTTGATCTGCCCTGCGGCAAAGGCGGTCACTGCCCAGCACACTACTAGGGCCAGCGTCAGGAAAAGTTTTTTCATGTTGTCCCCCGTTACTTTTTATTTATTAGCCTATAGGAAGAAAACGCGAAAAAAAAGCCCCGCGTGGTGCGGGGCCTGTTTGGGGATCACAGCAAGCGCCCCTGCCGGGGCTGTCTGTCCGGGTCCGGTGGCGGCGGCTTTTTGAAGATGCTCCACACATGCCGCTCCGTGATGTGGTAGCGCAGGGCCAGGCATTGCACGATGCGCCGTTCCGTCAGGCCCTGGCGGGCCAGCTGCTGCCGGTCTTTTAGCAGGGCAGCGTCGCGGGCACGCAGCAGGACGGGCTTGCAGTTGGGCACATAGAGCGGGGTCACGGCATAGTGCCGGGCCAGTATCTGCGCAGCCTCCGGGCCGATGCGCCGGGCCAGGTCCGCCAGCATCTGCTGCCCGGCCTCCCGTGCGCCCACGGGCAGGCGCAGGGTCAGGCCGCCGAAGTTCTCCACCAGTTGCAGGGTGGCGGGCAGGCCGATCAGCCGGGCGATGGCCTGCACGGCGGCGGGCAGCAGGGAAATATCCAGACTGCGCAGGGACGGCAGGAAAGCCTCCGTCGTGCGCATGGCGTCGAAGTAGTCCGCCTTGGTGATGTTCGTATCCTGCATAATCAGCTCCATTTATTGACGTTTATCCGTCTGCACGCCATTTTCCATGTCTACCCAGTCATCATAGCAGGGGTACCTGTCGGCCAGAGCCCGGACATTGGGCGGCAGGTTCTCGTACAGGGTGTAACGTTCGTTGAACTCGTCATCCGGCACCAGCTCAAATTCCACGCTCAGGGGATGCCAGACTATCCAGCTGCCGATGCGGGCGATATGCGTTTCCCCGCACATGTGCAGCACAAAATGCTTCTCATCCAGCAGGTTCCCCACAGCATCCTGTCGTGTCAGGCGGTGGGCATAGACGATGGCGTGGCAGTCCCGCGTGGGGACGGCCCGTGTATAGTGCATCTCCATTATGCGCCCTCACGTCCCTGCTGGCGTACCAGGGCCGCCACGCAGGCCGTCAGCTGGGCGCGGCTGGCCGTGCGCAGGCGGGCCGTGTCCCGTGTTTGGCGGCGGATGATGGCGTCCGCATAGGACAGGGGGCGCTCCAGAGAAGCGCACAGGGCCGTGATCTTGGCGTGCAGGGGGCGCAGCTCCTGCGGGACGTTGCGCGGGCGCGGGGTCCAGCCCTTGGCCCGCAGCTCGGCCAGCATGGCTTTCAGCTGGGGCACGGTGCAGCGGGCGGCACTGTCCATCCCGGTGACGCCCTGGAGCAGGGAGCGGTAAGTGGTATCATCCAGGCCCAGGTCTTTCTGGGCGATCTTGACGCTGGCGATGAGGCCCGCGCGCAGTTTGTCATCAGGCATGTTTTCCCTCCATGTCTTTCTCCGCCCGAAGCATGGCCCGGCGCAGCTCACACGGACGGCAGCCATACTGCGGATCATATCGCCCGCACATTTTGGTGCCCTCGGAAAAACCCTCGAAATGAATGAAAGCGCACGGCTTCGGGCGGGCCAGGAACTCCAGTGCAAGGGCATAAAAACGGGCGGCATCGCGGAAATTGTGTTCAACATATCCGCTTTTCGTTCCCCACGCCTTAATCTCAAACAGCCCCCATTTTTCGCACGGGATGTTCTGTGACTTCCAAGAGCAGTTTTTTTGGAAGCCGCAGCGGTTACACGGATTCTTCCGCCTCTCAAGCCATTCATTTTCTTTTTCGGTCAGCATGTTTTTTTCTCCCGGCTGCTCATCAGGCCCGGCGCGCCGCCGCCGGACGACGCCCCACACAGGGGCGTTTCGCATCATTCCTTCACGCAACGGTCCAGTTTTTCGCTGGGGGCGAAGACCACCACCCGGCGGGCGGGGATGGTCACGGCCTCGCCGGTGCGGGGATTGCGCCCCATGCGGGCGGCGCGATCCTTTGTTTTGAGCTTGCCCAGGCCGGGCAGGGGCACCTCGCCGCCTGCCGTCAGTTCCTGGGCGGTCACGTCCTTCAGGGCCTGAAGCACGGCCTCCACGTCTGCCTGACACAGGGAGCGGCCCAGATGGATACGGCTCCGTTCCGTCACGTTCCTGACCAGATCTTCTTTCGTCATGTTTTCACCTCCTACAGAGCGGCCATATCCAGCGGAATGGCCACATATTTGCCGTGAGCGTCGCGCTCGTACACGCGCACATACGCCTTGCTGTCCAGGATTTGCAGGCTGTCGCCGATGGCCTGCATGGCCCGCTGCCAGCGGTCGTCTTCTATCTTGTGGCGGCGCAGGCCCAGGATGGCGTTGGTGTTGATGCGGCCTTCCTTGTTGATCTGGAAAGCGGCCTCCACGATGACCCGCAAGGGGGAGGGGCTGTCGCGGCTCCATTCCTCCAGGCATTCGTCGATAAGGGCCTTGGCCGCCCGCAGCCCCTCGTCGAAGCCGATGCTCTCATTGTACTGGCGTTTGATGCGGTAACGGCCGTCGAAGGACTGGAGCGTGATATTGCCCTTGTCCCCGCCCAGCTTCGCGCCGTAACGTTCGGCGGACAGTTCCACGAAGGCGGCGATGTCGCCCATCAGCTCCAGCTTGAGCGCCTTGAGCTCCCGCTGCATGGCCTTGACCTTGGCCACCTTTTCCCGCACCAGCTCGTCGCGGGTCTTGTCGATCTCCTTGATCTGCTCCACGGGGATCAGGCAGCCGCGCGCGTCTTCCCAATAGCCGTCGGGGATGGTGATCTGTTCCATGTCGTTTCTCCTTGTTTAACCGGGGAAATGGGGGGTGTTAGGCAGGTCATGCACATGGAAGCGCGGCAATGCCCCGGCCCCTGCGGGCGGCAGCAGTTCCTGTTCCAGATGGCGGGCCTGCGCGGCATGCGCCCGCAGATTTTCCTGCAACATACGCAGGAAGGCCCGCTGTTCCTCGCTGACCTGCCCGGCCAGTACGTCGATACTGGCGGCGCACGATTCGATGTCCTGACTCAACATGTCGTTTCCTCCGTGAAATTTGGGCAGTTCCGGCACTCCCGCCACTGGCGGAGCGCGTAGGGGTTGGATGTGGGCATGGGGGTGGCGCGCCGCCCGGCGCATATGTCCTGCCCCCAGGGGCCGCCGTAGACCGGGCAGGGGCTGGCCAGCACGCGCAGGATGCGTTCCTCCATGCGGGCCGTGCTGCCCGGATATTTGTCATGGTAGAGCAGGGACAGACTGGCCCTGGCCACGCCCAGGCGGCGGGCCGTGGCGGCCACTCCGTGGGCGGCTATGGCCTCGTGCAGCAGATGGCGGGCGTCCTCACGCATGGGCGGCCTCCAGCGGAAAGATCTTGCCCGTATTGCGGTCGGTGACGCACTTTTCCGCCCGGTTGTAGGCCGGGGCCAGGGGACCGGTATTGGCCTCGTCCCGCAGGAAATAGGCGCGGGTGCGGGCCGTCCGGCCCAGGATGCCCGCCCGGAACAGGGCACGGCAGTAATTGCGCAGGTTGTCCCCGGCATTGCCCTCGTCGCCGTCGCAGATGGTCTGCATCAGGCTGTCCACGGTGAAGTGGTCGGCCATGCGCATGACGCTCCAGGCACGCTGCCGCAGGGTGCGTCCGGCGCTGGTGGCATTGCGCCCGGCCCGCTGGCAAGGGATGAAGCCGCCGGTCTCCAGCAGGGTCTTGCCGGTGCGGGTCAGGCCATGCATGCCGTCTTCCGTATGGATCAGCCCCTTGTGCCGCAGGCAGCGGCAGGCCGCCATGACGCCGGGGGTACGGGCGTCCAGCCGGGCCGCCAGCTGCCGGGTGAGCAGGGGAGCGGTGGTCAGCTCGCGCAGGATTCGTTCGGCCAGTTGCATGGTCTACCTCGCTTTCACGGCCTTGGCCGTGCGGCTCTGCCAGTCATGGGTCAGCGCCACGCCCGCGAACTGCGGCACGTCCAGCGGGTCGGCCCCTGATGCGGCCAGCCCGTTGGTGGCGGCGATGCGCTCGATATTGGCCAGGATGTTCAGCACTTCGCGCATGCGTCCGCCGGACAGGCGCAGCACCTCGGCCGTCATGCCGGGCGAGAGCTGGTAGTCGCACAGCTGCTTGCAGGCCAGCGCCACGTCCGCCGCCGAGCAGGGGCCGAACTCCACCACCTGCGCGATGCGGCTGCTGATTTGCTTGTGCCGGGCAATGGAGCGCTGGATCTGTTCCATGCCTATGAGGATGACCGTCACCTCGGCCCGGTCGGAGAAGTCGCGCACCTTTTCCAGCACGGCGGCATTGGACGACAGGGTGAACTCGGCCTCGTCGATGATGATGGGGCACTGCCGTTCCACCAGCACGCGCAGGCAGCGCTCGAACAGGGCTTGCGCCGTGCCGCGCCCGTCGATGTTCAGGGCCTTGCACAGCTCCACCAGAAAATACTTGGGCGTCCAGTCCACGTTGGCGCGCAGATACACGGCTCCGGCTTCCTCGGCCCAGCGGTAGACGATGTGCGACTTGCCGTAGCCCGGCTGGCCATGCACCAGCATCATGCCCGCCTCGGCGGCCCCGCGCTGCTCCACGGCTTTCACACCGGCGGCGAAACGGGCGTAGTTTTCTGTTTTGACGAAGGCTTTTTTCATTTCATCCTCCTAGGCTATGCCCTCGGCGGCATAGAGGTCTTTCAGATCGGCGTATTCCTCGCCCCGGCGGTAGTCGCGCAGCCAGGCGCTGTCGGCATCCGTCCGGGCATCGGGGTGGTGCATGAGCCAGCGGTAGCGCTCATGCGTACAGGCAAAGAGGGGCCGGACCGGTACGGGTTCCGGCGTGGGCGTCACGTCCGTGATGCGGTAGCCGTTGCCCGTTTCTGCGGGCTTACGGATAGCGACAGCGTTTTCTTTGGCTGTCCTGCCGCGTAACAAATTGCTGTCTTTATCCGTAGCTTCCTGCGTCGCAACGGCTGAAGCGGTGATGGTCTCCACAGCGGCGGCCGGGGCCAAAGCCGGGGCCGTGCTGTCGGCACAGCTGACGGTGGTGGCCGTTTCCGGCCCGTTATCCTTGCTTTCCGGCAGGACGATGGTCGCGCCGGGGGCCACACGTTGCAGTTTGGCGTCCAGCCGCTTGACCTGTGCCCGTGCCCGCTTCTCGCGGGCGGCTTCCACGCGGCTCTGCTCGAAATAGGGGCGCGAGTTGCCTTCCAGCGTGGCCTCGCAGATGGGCCGTCCGTCCAGCGTCCAGCACCAGACGCGCCCGGCATCCCAGATGTCGTACCGGACTTCCACGGCCTCCCCGTGGAACTCCGCCAGCTCAGGCGCGTAGTAGCGGCCGGAATAGAATTGCAGCCAGCCGTTGCGGGTGACGCGGCGCGCGCCCGGCATGAACAGCTCGGCCTCCATGCCCTGCGGTACGCGCACCGGTGTGAAGCCCCGCGCCGTGAAGGTCCGCCAGTATTCCTCCGGGCTGTAGTGGCGCAGGCGGCCCTGCGCGTCCCGGTAGCGGGGAAGTCCCCGGTGCGGCGTGGTGTTGTATTCCTCCACACGGGCCAGGATGTGGCGCTTGAACTCTTCCCAGCTGGGCAGCACGGACCGCTTGCCCGCCTTGAGGGCCGCCCGCGAGAGCTTGAAATTGCGGTGGGCCGCGTCCCCGTCCATGAGCGCGCCGGTATAGCTGGTCAGCCCCTGCGCTGCCCGTACCCAGAGTGTCTTGACCGCTCGTTCCATAAGGCCCTTGCCCTGCGGGCGGCCCGGTATGGCATTGGTGGGCGTGATCCCCAGACGGGTCATCATGCCCGTGCGGTCGTCCAGCAACAGCCGGTTGACGTAGCCCGGCCCGCCATCGCTGTAGAACAGGGCCGGGACGCCGCCGTAACAGCAGGCCATGCGCAGGGCGTCCAGCACGGTCAGGGCGCTTTCGGACAGGGCCACGGAGATGCCCACGCAGCGGCGCGTGGCCACGTCCAGGATGGCCGTGATTTCCGGCTTGAAGGGCTGGCCGTGGTCAGGGTGCAGCACCTCCGCGTCAAAGGTGGTGCCGTCCGCCGTATAAACATCGGTGGGCCACAGCTCCGAGGTGTCGCGGCGCTGGTAGGGGCGCAGCTTCAACAGGGCATTGCCCGTTGCCCGTCCGGCTTCGCGCTCAGGCTGGCTCATCTTGGCCAGCAGGCGGCGGCAGGCATGGACGCTGGGCGGCAGTTCGCCGCGCTGGCGCATGGCCCGGCACAGCTCGGCGTGGGCCAGTGCCACGGTGGGGTGCTGCGGTTTCTGGTAATGGAAAAGAAATTCGGAGGCCCACGCGGGGGCCTTGGCTGCCGTGCGCTTGGGCGCAAGGGCCGCCTCGCCGCCAGCCAGATAATCGGCATACCAGCGATAAAGCGTGCGCGTGGTCAGGCTGTCACCACGTCGGCGGGCAAAGGCCACGGCCAGCTGGTCCGTGAGGACGGGCGACAGCTCGCCCATCCGGGACGACGTGACCAGGTGCGCCACGGCGGCCTTTTTGCCTACCAGAGGCGCGATGCGGTCCAGCTCGCGGCAGAAGGCCAGACGGGCCGTCACGATGGCACGTTCCCTGTCGGAGAGGGCCGGACCGTTCCCGGCGGTGCCAATAGAGGCGCAAATATTGCTGCCAATAGAAGCGCAAGCCGCGCTTTCCTCTGTGATGGCAGCAGGTTGGCGCAGCAGCGCCGAGGCCAGCCTGTCCCGTATCTCCGCAGGCATGGAGGACACCACCCACAGCTTGCCGCCGCCCCGGCCAGCACGGGGCAGGGCCTGCCAGCCCTCACGCTTGGCGCGCTTGGTGATGGCTTGCTGGCTGATGCCCAGCAGCCCGGTCAGCTCTTGAGTGCTGTATGTGGTTTCAATGGCGGCCACGGTAGATCGTCCTTTTACTGGTCAAGGGTACGAGGGTCACAAAGGTATTTTTCCTGCGCCCCGTGGGCACGCAGCCAGTCCAGAACTTTGGGGCTGTGCAGTTGTCCCGACAGCGTCCGGTAAACAGCTACGCCGGAGATACCCAGCTGACGGGCCAGAGCAGCGCCGCTCAGGCCCTGCGCATCCAGTACCTCCTGCAAGCGGCGGCGGTAGGTAGCGCGTTTGGCCCCCAGGGCCATCTTTTGGGCATAGGTCAGGCTCATAGCTCGTCCTCCAACTTGCGCAGCTGCCTTTTCATCTTCTTTTGCTGGATCAGGGTGCGGGCATATTCCGCCAACTTGCGGTCCTCTTCCGTCATGATGTCCATGCCCACGCAGCGCAGCATGACCCGCAGCGGCTCCGCGTTGCGCGCCGCCGCGCAGAAGGCCAGCAGCGCCAGGATGGACGGCGGGTGCGAGGAATCCGAGGGCGAGAGCATCTTGTCCAGCGTCGCCTTGCCGAAGGCCGCCGCGTTCCCCTTGGTCAGCTTCACGCCCGCCAGCACGGCCAGCTCATTCATCATGTCCGGCAACGCCTTACGGCCGTCACAGCCTGGAGCTTTAGCGGCCTCACGCATGGCGGCCTTGATGGCCGGAATGGCCCCCGCCAGCGAGGCGTAACCGTCAAAAAGGGATGCTTGTTTCATGCTGTCCTCTGCTGTCCGTCGGTGGGAGAAGCACGACGTGCCTATGCGGTACAGGCGGTCGCGGCCCCAGTTCCGGCAACGACGGAGGCGTCGCTGCCGGTCAGGGAGATTGCCTATCTGATGGTGTTGATAGCCCGGCAAATTTCAGCCTCGCGACGGTCGAGATTGCGGCAGGCGATGCCATTCCCGGCCCAGCAGCGGCTTATGTTCATTGTGTGCTGGATGGCGGAGAGTTCTTCATACAGGGCTTCGAGACAGTCGTGCTTTTCACTGGAGGTCATGCTGGTGTCCTTTTCCGTCCGGTGTGGGGCTTGAGGTGGAAGGGCCAGTCCATTTTCAACGTCCACCGAGACGTTGACCGGGAGGCCGCCGGGCGTTAGTTTGTTTTTGACTTAGAAACCTAACTGCCACTCGTTTCTTTTACAGTCTAAGGCTTAAAGTTTCAAGAAAAATTTTCAATTCGGAGTTAAAAAATTCCTCCACTTGTAACGTCTTAAATTTAAAAAGAAAACGCGTGGTGTAAACTTCGGCCTTCAATTCGGAGTTTCACATGACAAGTGCGAACACTTTTGATGCCGTTATGGGGCGTCTTCTGACTGCTTCAAACAGCAGGAACGATTCGGAACTGGCCCGGGCCTTGGGCATCACGCCCCAGTCGGTCAGCGGCGCGCGCAAACGGGGAGAGGTCCCACCCGCCTGGATTCAGTCTTACGCTGAAAAAACAGGGGTCTGTTCTGACTGGCTCTTCTTTGGGCGCGGCCCCATGCGTCTGGACGAAACGCCCCCGGCCCCACAGTCGGAAGCATCCGCTCCGTGCGACGTGGACCTGATCCTGATTCCGATGGTCGAGGCCCGGCTCTCGGCGGGCCAGGGAAGCCTGCAAACGGACGGCAACAGTGAGCGATCCTATGCTTTCCGTTCGGACTTCCTGCACAGGAAGGGGAACCCGGACAACATGGTGCTCATGCGGGTGTCCGGTGATTCCATGCAGCCGGAGATATTGAACAATGATGTAGTATTGCTGGACCAGTCGAAGACGGACATTCTTCCTGGCCGTATCTATGCGGTGGGGTTCGAGGAGGCGATCTACCTCAAACGGGTGGACATGCTGCCCGGCAAGGTCATCCTGAAAAGCGCCAATCCGGCATATCCGCCTGTGGAGCTGGATATCCGCGATCAGCAGCGCGATGCCTTCCGCGTCATCGGACAGGTCCTCTGGAGCGGTCGGGAATACTGATAGAAAGCTGTTCGCCAGCTGCCAATAAAAGCGCAAAAACGCGCGAACGTGTGCAGAAATGATGCACGTTCGCGCGTTTTCTTTTTTGGGCCTCTGCGCCCGAAATTCCTTGACCTTCGCGGCCTTACGCTCAGGTGACGGCCTTGGTCCCCGCTGCCAATATTATCGCTCCCCTAGTCCCAATAGCGGGTGTCTTTTTTTGTTTAGTTAGTACGCGGATAAAAATAGAAATGACTATATTATCAATTGGTTGTGTTGATATGATTTAAATAAGTATTAAATATATAATAAGTATTTTATAGTTGGTAAAATATTGCTTGCTGTTAATATATTAGCAGGTATTATAAATTATTTAATAACTATAATGTTATTTACAATTGAGGGGGAAGAAGGCGCAGAAAATTTTTTCTCTTATAGTAATTTTACACAAAGGAAGATTGGAGTCAGCCAGACTGAATGGAAGTGAATCTCTGCGTCTGGTTTCCGATCTGTACGCTATGGGGATACCTCATTCGGTAGGGGCGTTCAGAAAAAAACAAAAAATTTTTGCAAGGGTGTGAAAATTCTTCGTACAGTTCCGGAAAAAGAAATAGCCAGGATGCTCATCAGGAGTCCACGGAGAAGGTACAGGCCTGCAGGAAATGTTTTTAGCCGTAGCGAGGAAATAACATGATGATTTTATTGTATATGGTTCAATACTTTTCTTTAAATCCTTTTTTGAGTATACTTTGCGGTTATATTGCATGTGTTGCTATGTAAGGAGCTGATTGGGGGTATAATTATGCAGAATTACAGTATATTTCCTCAAAACATGAACCTGCCGAGGTGGAAGAGGAACATGTTTTTTACAGGAGTACGCAATGCAACGCTTTTCAAATGGACTGTTGGAGGCTTTCCGGTAACAGAGGAACATAGCAAAAAGACAACACATCCCATTTTTGTTTTGGCTATCACGTCTTATGGCCCTGAAGTTTGTCCATGTAGCCGTAAAAACTGGTATGATAAGGATGACAGACGATATATCAGGGGCGGTGCATGCACGAGCACAAAGCATATCATCCGTGATACGACCTATCTTGTTGAAAAACATCGTTTTAGTATCCCACGTGGTGTTTGCTACGAAGAGGGATTCAAAGAGGATTTTACAAATATAGAGCACAGAGACTATCTTCCTCTGTATTGCATGGGAGTCGTGAAAGACGATGATATCAAAGGATAATCCGATGTCTGGAAAAAATACAGATGATAGGAAATGCACTCGAGAAAGGTTGTTCCCTGTATCTGACAATTCAGAAGGGTATGTAAGATCAGTCAACAGGATGCATGATGCCTGCAAAAAACTTCTTGAGAATGCAATTTACGGAATAAAAAAACGTATTTTAAGTCATTATTCTAACAAAAATGATCTTATAAACGATATTTATGTATGTTTATTAAGCCTTTATATATCAGAGGAGAAAGGGAAACAGCTAAATACATTGACAAGTGCTCTCAAATCAAAAGCAAGTCTACAATATAGGTTCGAATTATGGTATAAGGATCGAGAAAATGGCTATAGTCATAGCCCCGGGGGACAAAAAGACGCGGACCCCCTTCAAGTGCTCGACGAGGATCTGGGGTCAGTCCTTCGGCGCCGGGGATACTATCGTAAGCGCTTTCTGACTGTCTTGCGTGAGAAGAAGCGAATCGTCGAAGAGGTCGCTGGAACCTTTTTCACCTATGGCTCTAGGGAGCTTCCTTGTTTGTCCCTGTTAATTTTTCGAGAGTATGTAGATGAGATCGCTTCCAGTTTCAAGCCAACATTGAGCGATCAAGACTTCTGGAAAGGGGAAGAGCCCATCTACAAGGACGGCGAGTGCACCGGGAAGCGTGAAGGGCCCAGCGCGGTACAACTTGACCAGTTCTGCGAGCAGCTGTTCCAGCATGTCGCCACACTATTCAGCTGCTCCTATCTGATCAGTCTGGATATGGTCATGGATATTCTTCCCAGATACTATACCTACTTCGAGAGTAAAAATTTCCTTGCGATATCCTCTTCCTCTGGAGATGAGGACAAGGTCCCGGGGGAAATCGAGGAATCGCAGATCCCCGGCACCAGACGCTGGACGCAGGAAAGGGACTATCTTTGCAGTTTTGTCGAAAAAAACAGTGAACGGATCAGGACCGTAGTGCGTTCGCTGGATCAGAAAGAAGCCCTTCTGCTGTGCTGCAAGTTTGATGACATGCCGCAAACCAAGATCTGCAGGGTTATCGGGCAGAAATCCTCTGGACGAATACAGGAAAAGCGCGTCAAGGCCGCACAAAAATTGCTAACTGCCATCAAAAAAGCCGATTTGTGGCTGGATATGCATCGTCTCTGCGATAGTGACGAGGGAGCCAGCACCTTGCAAAAATACTATTTCGAGGAGATTCTTTCTGTTGTTCGGGATGAGTGGCGGGAAGAGATGGAACACGCCCTCCAGGCACTCGATGCATCTCAGGAGACGAAAAAATGGAACTGACCAGAGAAGAGCTTCTTCAGATGGTAGCACTGGCTGAACAGGAGCGTTTCTGCCCCAGCGCCGCTGTTCTCATGGAGAAAGAACACGGGGCAGAGTTGCAGGAGCATCTCGACCATTGTGCGCGGTGCCGTTCCCGGCTCGAATCCTCAGAGATCCTTGCCGGGGAACTGGCCTTTGAGAAACTGGCGGATATGTTCAATGAGGACATCTTTGCCCAGACGGTTCCCCAGCAGTTCGAACCGGGCCAGGTATGGCAGTTGGGCCAAAGTTATGGAGGCTGGGGTGCCTATGCATGCTACTATCACGCTCCCCAAGTGCTCGTGCTGGATGTTTTGCCCTATGATGTCGCGCGGGTGGCCCATATCAGTAGCTTCGGCGCTCTTAAGCATCAGGGCGATATCTCTTTGACGGATGATTCTTCTGACTGCTTTGCTGAATTCTGGAATGTCTACTCTGTGCCCACGTCATGGCTCGACGTGTATGTGGGCAAGGTCAGAGCGGGACTGATCGCGGCGGGCGATCTTTTGTTCCATGCACAGCCGGAGCAGGAAGGACCTGAAGAAGGGAGTCCCATCGATATGTTCCGGCAACATGAGCTGTTCCATAGCATGCATTTTGCCATGAAGGCTATGAGTACAGTTATGGAGCTGACGGAGGCATACTACGAGGAACAGCAGCGACAGGAAATCGCAAAATATCTCGGCAAGCTTGGAAAAGAAGAGCGCTGGTCGCCTGTTTCGGTGGTCGCCAGAGATGACTCCCTCTATGCTGTTGCGGCGGCCTCGGCCATGCTGAAACTAGAGTTCGGAGAAGGGGATGAGAGGAATGTCTGTCTTGTAGAGTATGATGACGGCCAACTGTCATACAGTTTTGATTACATTCCCTCCCATACGACCTATGCCGTCATGCTGCTGCTGGATAATGTGCCCGTCTCCGTAAAAAATGAGCAAGGTGAAGAAAGCACCCGGGTCATCGTGGATTCCGATGCCGCGCAAATTCGCCATTGCGGATTGGACGAACAAGATTTCAACCGCTGTACCCTGCTGGTTTTCCAAAATACTGGTTCTCCCCGTTAGGAGATGTCGACATGCCCACGCCGCTTTACTTTCCCACAGTAGCCAAAGCCAATTCCGGGGGAGCAGAATCTGTCCTGTGCAGCCTTACCCTGAAGAGGGGGGAAAAGCCGGGGCTTTTCCCCCAGGACCTGCCGGAGAAGACAGACGATAGATTCTGGCAGCCTTTGCTCCGTGTCGCCAAACGCTTGCCTATCGAGCTGAATGCCCGCGGTTTTAACATAAGTGAGCTTCGTTTTTCTGGCCCCTCCGCCACAGGCTGTGTCTCCTTCTTTGAAAAATATGATGTCGATGCCATGGAGGATGGAGGTGACCCCCCTCAGATCGCCATCAGTGTTAGGAGCGCCTATGATGACGATGGCGTGGACAAGGCCAAACGGGTCAGTGACATGGAGGCGAAAGTAAAGCTCTGCTTACGGTACGAGATGGACCTCTTCGTACTTTCCAAGGAAAATAAGCCTGATTTAGAGGGCATGACGATCGTTAAGGAGGAATATGAAACGCTAGATCTGGATACTGTCAGAAAGGAGGATCTCCAGCGCAGGATTCGAGAGAAAAAATTACTCATCCTGCTGGCGGCCAGAGACTGGGAGAAAAAATTGGCGGACCTTTTGGGCTTGCGGGAGCGGGATGACAGTGAACGCTCCATGCTGTCTGCCACTGATGAAATAACTACGCAGCAGCCCCGCTTGTATGATCTCTTTCTTGCCGCCTTGGCTGGCGATGAGGAGGAGCAGCGGATGCTGCACAAAATTTTCCATGGGGGCGGTAAATCCCTGGGAGATGCCGGCATGAGCAGGGATACCTTTCCTTGGAAAGTCATGCACGAGCAGGATGAAGAAGGGAAGCCATATCGCGATATCGTCTTCGGAGACTCCTCTCTTGTGCTTTCCGGCTCCACGAGTACCGGCAAGACAACGCTGGCCAAAGCTCTGATGCTCCATGCGTTGGCCCAGGGAAAACAGACTGTATACATCGCGCCTACGCGCGCCCTGGTATATGAAGTTTATCAGGATTTTTGTGAGCTGTTGGAATCCTTGCGTGCACGCGCCGCGGATTTGGATGAGGACGAAGGGAAGGGGGAGTACCGGCAGCTTATAGAAGATCTTGTAACTGCTGATGATTCCAGATTTGTCCTGTCCACGGGAGAAAAAAACGAAAAAGATGGTCAGGTCCTGCGGGGCGATTATCTCATTCTCTTCTCAGTATATGAAAAGGCCAACCTTTTCATGAACATGCTGTCATTACAGGCTGAGGGGCGCAGGCCGGATATCATCATCATCGATGAGCTCCACATGCTTTGTGATGAGGATCGTGGTGGTATTTTGGATCTCTTTATGGGCAAAGTCTTGTCCATGCGCTGGCAGGATGAGGTCCGGCTTATCGGCATCACGACGGAAGACAAGGGGGCGGACACCGTAAAGAACTTCCTGCGCAGCCTCGGTAAACCCGTTTCCTTGCTTTCCATACCGCATCGCCCTCTTCCTGTGGACCATTACCTATTGGCCGGCGAGAAGACATCTTTGATCGCTAGTCTGCGCGGCACGGTGGACGGTATTTCCCAGAGGGAACAGCGGCGCATCGCAAGAGAGCTGTACACAGAGGAAAATGTCAGATTCGATCCTTTGGTCATGCTCAACAGCCGACATCCCGAAAAGCATACGCCGCACAAAAAAGTCATTGCTGTCTTTGATTCCATTGCGGCGATATACAGAGCCGTCGAGAGTCTGAGCTCATGTCGCCTCAAGAACGCCGATGGCGAGGTATTTTGTACGCCAGGGACCGTAGAAAGATTGAAGGAAGCCCTGGAGACCAGTTTTATTAATGGAGACGAAAAGAAGATCCTGCTCAAGGGGATACAAGCCGGTATCTTCGTCTACTATTCTCCGCTGGATTACACGCTGCGGGAAGAGATGGCCAGGGCTTTTCAGAAGGATTGCGACAAGACGCAGATCCTGCTGACGACGGAAGCTTTGGCCTATGGTGTCAATTTTCCGGCTGATGCCATCTATCTTACCTATTTCCGGGAGAGCGATCCTGTTGCCGGAGCCAGAGAGGGGAACTTCATCAAGCGCAACCTGTTCTTCAATATCCTGGGGCGCGCAGGCCGTTTGGGAAAAAGTACACACGAAAGTGCCTGTTGTGCCTTCATTGCGCTGAGCGGGAGCGGCATCCCTCTACAAAACGATATCAGGTATGTGTTGAACCTGTATGGCGAGGATAGTGCGTTCCGGGTGAAGACCCTGGACAGGGATGCGGAAGATGGCATCCTTGCGCGTGATACCGTCAGGTCTTTGGATGATGTGTCATTCATCACGTTTCGTTCTGCACTTGATGCGCTACGTTTCGTCGCCTCGAACATGGAGGGAAAGCGCACCACGGTGAGAGAAGTCCGTGATTTTCTTGAAAGATCGATGTACGGGTGGCAATTTTGCGCCGGAGAGGATCTGAGAAAGCGCAGAGAGAATCTGGAAACACTGCTCTCGGCTCTTTATGGATTCGTTTTTGATGCGTGTCTTTTTCAGAAGAACAGGCTCGTAGAATCATCCAGCTATCATGAGGATACGCTCTACAGCTGTACGGATCTGGCGTCCGCGCTTATCGATACGGGCACGAGCTGGAAGGCTATCGAGCCCATGTCCCAGTGGCTCCAGGACATCGCCGGCTTCGAGAAGCCGTTGCCCGTAGAACTCCTTCTTGTAGGCATGCTTCCTGTAGAAGAATTATGGAGCAGCATCCGCAGTTTCGACATGCTGTCCCGGGATATCAATGTATCGCCGACATCGATTGAGAGCAATGAGCGGGCGCGGGAGTGGCTGCGGCAAGAAGTGAAAAAAACGCTTCCGCAGGGAGCCGATGGGGAATCTGATGTAGACAGAATCCTGAAGGCAATTTCCGACTATGTCGAGCACTCTTGCGCAGATTTGATTCTCTCGCCCCGGCATAAGCAGATGCCCGACCATGCCACCCGGCTCAATAGTTTCTCCCGCCTGCTGGCTGCGCTTTTTGCCTGGGCACGGGGGGCTTCTTCTGATGAGATCCAGAAATTCGCTTTCCCCAAAGATAAGCGGGACCTGGCCAACAGCTTTTCTCCCCGTTATGGAGAGCGTGTTTGCTGGCTTTGTCTGTTGTGTTTGCGTTTTTTCAGCAAAACCAGAGAGATTCGGCTGTGCCCAGAGCATGAGGGCGCTCTTCAGAACTTGGCCATGCGCATGCGCTATGGGGTGCCAAGTGACTGCATACCGCTTATGGGTACAGGCAAATCTCAGCAAAATCGTACGGCCGTACTGATGTTCCGGGAAAGATTCGGTACGAATTTGCAAACAGTCATGCAGCATTCTGTTGATTCCTATATCAGGATAAGAGGAGATTTGGAAAAACTCTCTGAAAGAAAATATGCTGTCATCCAAAAAAATGCTGTAGAACATTATTGCAGGGCGGCAGTTGATTTGTGTGCTCTACTCATGCGAGGCAACTTTTCCGAAACGACAAAATCCTCGTTTGAACAGCTGCAAGCATTCTTTCAGTCGTATAAACCCTCATGGGACGATGCATATGATGGGCTTGAGGGGATAAAACATGTCAAAGATGCCTTGTGCGGTATTCCAAGAGAAGACTTGTTCAGCTCAAGATGGATCGGTGATGAGCTCATTATCCGCAGTAAACGGAAAGGTAGCTCTGCATGGGAGCTGGTCATCGTCTTGCTTGATCCTTCGGATACCCTTGTTAAGGCGCAATGTAGTCTGCAAAGACAAAAAGACGCAGCGAAAGATAGAGAAGCGTATGAGGAGGCAATGAGCTGCCAGAGCCGTCTGAAGGAGATCGGTGATGTAAAAAGCGTCCGGGAGCGTATTAAAAATATGAACAGTGCCCGGGAGCTTATCTATGTCTGGCTGCCGTGGAACACCCTCCATGATATCCCCGCGCCCCAGCTGCCCGCGCTCAACCTCATGAGCCTTGCCCTGCTGCTGCGTCAGCTGGAGGAGACGGGTCTGACCGCTGTTTGCAAATGGATCCAGAGGCAAAAAGCCAACGGGCCTTCCCATCTGCGTATCCAGCAGCTCATCGCCGGGTCTCTCGACAGCGAGGCCCCTGAAGCCATTGAGGGACTGCGAACCTCCCTTTCCGGTGATATCCTGCAGGGGGTGCTGCAGATGGAAGATCCCGTGTTTCCCTACATGAACTGTTGAGCTTGGAGTTGCCATGCGTCTAGCCTTTCTTCTTCAGCCCAGAGCAGACAGTGCTTTTGTTCTTTGTCACACTCGTGCTGCAGAGACGACAGGGCCCCGGCTCTGGTGTACAGCCAGCGGGGCATCTGTCATATTCTCCCTGGAAAATATCCAAAAAAAGCATCCTGATGGAGAACTTTGGCGGCTGGTTCTGGCTATCCTGATGCGGGGGAGAGATCTCATACTGGAGTATCGTCCATGGCAGGAAAACGGGGAGGAAGGCAGCGTTTCCCCAGAGGAATTCGTGGCAGCGCTGGAACGTTGCCCCTGTCTGCTCCCGTTGCATGTTCTTGGCAGCTATCGCAGTCTGGACAGCTTGCAGGAGCTCGTCATTCTCTTTGTGGCACAGGGCAGCAGATCCCCCAGTCCATTGCCGCAGGCAGACATTTTGAAAAAATTGCCGCTGCGGGACTGGATGCTTTTTGCATGCCCTAATGAAAAAAATTTCTCCGGTAAACTCAGCAACATGGCCGCGCTGCTTGAGGTCAACCCGTCTTTGGCGCAACGCCTGGACAAATTGGCCGCTGACTGGACACGGCACAGAGATCTTCGCTGCATCCCCCTGGAACAAGGAAAAGGCTGGATAGACAGGATCGCCCATAGCCTGCACATGGTCCACCTGGATCGCTTTTGTGATAGCTCGGGACCGGCGCGGAAGGACAGTCCGCTGACTTGGGAGAGGGATGTCTTCCCCGCTGTGTTGGGCAGCGGGGCCCCTTTCTCTTCCTCTGGCACCCGCCCTCCTATCCTGAGCGGCAGCATGTTGGAGAGCGCCCTCTCTCCAGAGACCAGGGAACAGCTTTTTTTTCGGGATAGTGGCTCCCCTCGCGAAAAAGTGCGGCATGTCATCCTGCAGGGGGCGACCGGGACGGGAAAAAGTACCCTAGGGCGGTTGCTTTTAATGCATGAGGTGCTCCATGACGATACGGCCCGTGTCGTGTACATGGGCCCGACCCGTATGCTGGTGGAGGAGAGCTATGCTGCTTTTTGTGAGCTGGCCGCGGAATTTTCCCAGCAGGAAGATGTCGAGGCTATCTTGCCAGAACATATCGTCATTTCGACAGGGGAGAGGGCAGGACAGGACGACCGCATACGGAATGGGGATTTTCGTGCGCTGTTCATCGTCTATGAAAAGCTGAACAATTTTTTCCACGACACGACCCTGATCAGGCATATCAACTGTGTGATGGTCGATGAAGTACAGATGATATGCGACTATACCCGGGGGGGGATTCTCGATATCATCCTGACGAGCCTTTGTCATGAGGCTGATAGACGTTTTGATGAAGACAATGGCCTGGAGTTCCTGCGTCTCATCATCTGTACGACAGAACATTTTGATTTGAAAGGACGACTTACGATCCATCCTGGTTTTAGAGAAAAGGATCGTTCTCCGCTCATACTCGAAGACAGGCAGCATTTTCGCAAGCCGGACACCTGGTTCCAATTTCGCGTCAACAAAAAGTTTCATTCCTTACCAACGGCTTTTGATGACCTGCATGCAAAGAAAAGTCTCATCGCGCCTCATCCAGGTCTTAAATATGTTTCTTTCAGGACGGGGGGTGATCCTCTCATCTATTGGCTAGAAGAATGGATGTGGGGGCATGAAAAAGTCCTTTATGTCCATTACAGCCCAGCCGCGATGTTAGCTTTGGCGCGAAAACTGGTGGCCAAAGGCCGTCCGGATATGGTCACAGATGAGACCTGGCTTGCACGCCTGCATGACGCACTGCTGCAAGAAGCATTCAATGAACAATACTGTGAACAGATCGTTACATGTGCACGTAAAGGGATATTTTTCAATTTCTCGACCATGGGGTACGCAGCTCGTGGAATCTCCGCGAGCATGTTCAGGGCATGCCCTTATCAGCAGGGAGTGCCTGTCATCGCCTTTGCTACCAGTACCGTCATGTATGGAGTGAATTTGCCCGCTGATCTGCTGATCTTGAAAGAGCTGGTATGGCCGCAAGTAGGTATCGAGGCATCCTTCACCGATCATGCCTCCACGGCCAGTCCTCTGGGGAGCCGTTTTGCCTACCTGCGGCCGTGCGAAATGCGCAATATAGCGGGCCGCGTAGGGCGTCAGGGGCTGGCCAGTCCCCATATCGTTCCTACGGTACTCTACAGCAACTTTGTTCCTGCAACGGAACAGCAGCTCCATTCTTTCCAAAAGTTCATCAAAGGTCTGGATGCGTCCGAGCCCGATCTCTCCTTTATCCTTGATCGTAAACGATTCCCTCCCCAGCAGCTGGCAGACTTTTCTCCGGTGCAGCAGCGCTTTCTCATGAACTCTTTGTTGCACAGCTGTAACAGAGAAAGAAGATGTTCGTTGGAGCGACTTCAGGATTTCATCGCGTCGACATGGGCATGGGAACGGGTCCGCAGGGACTGTGAGACAGAAGACTGGCGTCAATATATCGCTGACTTTTTTACCCTTCTTCAGCAGGATTTTCCTGAATGTCTGCGTCGGTTAGAGATAAGAGGCAAGACGTTGCTTATCCCGCTGCCGCTCTGTTACAGCGTTTGCCAGACTGGTTCAGACCTAGCCACTCTCAAGGAGTTGCAGGAACTTCTGGATAGATGGGATATGGCCGTATATCCGCAAAAAGCCCATGCGGCCATAGTGCTCCTGTCCTTGGTCATGACAAGGGAATGCTGGACCCTCTTCCTGGATTTTCATCAGGAATCTAAGTGGGGCCAAGAAGAGCTGGAGGATGAGGTACCTGTATTCAGACTGAAAGTTTCCCAGCAAGCCTGTCTGGAAGCGACCGGGGAGCAAGAAAAGATAGTGGAAGAAAAATTCAGGTCCGAGCTGCGTACTTTCATGGATGAGAGGGCTATCGAAGCCGTTCTTCTGCAGATGCGACAGATTCTTACCGGGAAGGATTTCCCCATGTCGCTGGGTAAAAATATCGCGGGCATGGAGGTACGTAAGGTCCTCATGGCTTTTCGTAGTGCACTTGCCCTTCTTGCCTGGTGCCGTGGAGGAAGAGGGGAGGACATTACCAAATATCACTATGCTGCTCCTCAAGATCAAAAAAGGTCGGAATCAGATTTGCTGTATGAGCATGCATCCTTCAAAGATAAATTTGTCATGCGCTTAGCATATACTCTTAGTGCTATGCATGTTTATTGTGAAGAGAGAAATGTCGATAAGAGCCTTGTTGAAGCTATAGATGAAGCCAATAATTTTCTTCAAAAAGGACAGTTGATCTAGATATATTATAGAAGGATCAATGTTTTGTTGAATAAAAAGTGTAATTATCTTTTTCTGCAAAAAATTAAAAATATAGTAGGCATAGATAATCTATTCCGGGAGTGATGCCGGAACAAGGGGACGTACTTTGTCTCGCATTTTTCCACGACCGGAGCCATTCCTCAGGCAGCAGGGATGGGGAGCGGAACAAGGCAAAAAGTGCTTGAACAATAAAAGGCAGGAAAGATTATTTTTTATAATAGATCAATGATACACGCAGGATAGCAAAAAAGAACAAAGAATTTCCACATGCCCCGCGATCTGGAACGATCCCGCAGCAGGATGAGGCATTCACTGCCGGACAGTGTCATTTCAACCCTGAGAGGTATGTCATGCCTGTGTGTCCCACCTGCGGTTTTCCGGGAACGATCTACAAATGTGATGTTTGCGGCGATGTCCGTTGCAACGGCCATACGGTAAGCGCCGGAGGCCAGCGCGGCGCCTGCGGTACCAACAAAAGCCCCTTTGGTACGGCCAAACCGGCTGTACCCAACGGCCGTTGCCATGTTTGCCGCAAGGGAAAGTACAGAAAAATTTAGCGCTTGCTGGCGGTCCCAGCTTGCGGAGCCGTTGATGGAAGAAGGCCGCATCCGGGAACGAAAGGTGCCGTGAGTTGCACCGGTGTCATGGTAGCGAATGCCTTGCCTTGGCGCTATCGTTCTCCTGGGCAGGCTGTCCGGGCAGGACTCGGGCCCTGGTGCCGCGTCCTGCCTTTTTACTTTTCTTTACTGCGCACATTTGTGTCAGCCGCTTTCCGGCTGGAGGGCGGTGACACATCGCTCCGCCATGCGGTGCCGTGCATCAAGGAGATCGATCATGCTGGGAGCCATCATCGGTGACATGGTGGGCAGTCCTTACGAGTTCCATCCGTGGCAGGGGGCTGCGGAGGCCTTTCCTTTGTTTTCTCCCCGTTCGCGCTTCACGGACGATACGGTGATGACCGTGGCCGTGGCCCGTGGCCTGATGCAAGCCTACGGCCAGGAACAGGACTGCCGGGAAGCCTTCATCGACGCCATGCACGAATATGGCCGTGCTTACAGCCGGGCAGGCTACGGACAGCGTTTTTTCCGCTGGATCGTCACAGGCTGTCGTGAGCCGTACAACAGTTTCGGCAACGGTTCGGCCATGCGTGTCTCGCCCGTGGGCTGGGCCTGTGACAGTCTGGAAGAAACGGAACGTTATGCGGCCCTGAGCGCTTCCGTAACGCATGACCATCCCGAGGGCATCAAGGGGGCCTGCGCCACGGCCGCGGCTATCTTCCTGGCCCGGGATGGTGCCGGGCGGGATGCCATTCGTGACTATGTCTCCTTCCGCTATGGATATGATCTGGATCGCAGCCTGGCCGAGATCAGGCCCGCGTACCGTCACAAGGAGAGCTGCCAGGAGTCCGTGCCCGAAGCCATCATCGCCTTTCTGGAAAGCCGTTCCTTTGAGGAGGCCGTACGCAATGCCGTCTGGCTGGGCGGCGACAGCGATACGCAGGCCGCCATCGCCGGGAGCATAGCCGAGGCTTTTTACGGCGGTGTGCCGCAACCGATGCGGGATGCGGCTCTGGCTCTTCTTGATGACCGCCTGCGCGGCGATGTGACTGCCTGGTATGCCTGGCTGGCGGAGCACAGGGGCATCCGGCTTGACAGGAAGGCCGATCCTGTTCAGGAACAGAAGACAGCCGTATCCGCAACAGGGAGGGACATTATGGAGATCATGCCGAAAGCCGGGATGACAGGGCAATGGGAAACGACGGTGGAAGAAGGGCTGCTGGCCGCGCAGGTGGGCAGCGGCGAGGTCCGGGTGCTGGCCACGCCCATGATGATCATGGGCATGGAACGGGCCGCCATGGAAGCTGTGCGTCCCTGCCTGCCCGAAGGCATGACCAGCGTGGGCACCCGTGTGGACATCAGCCACATGGCGCCGACCCCCTGCGGCATGAAGGTGCGCTTTGAGGCGAAGCTGACGGCGGTCTCGGCCAACGGGCGCGGCCTGACCTTTGCCGTGGCTGCCTATGACGAAGCAGGCCCCATCGGAGAGGGCACCCACGAGCGCGTGGTGGTGGACAGGGAAAAATTCCAGAGCCGCGCCCAGACCCGCGCTACTCAGGGATAACAAACAGGGCAGGCTGGACGGATGTGCTGGCACAAAACGAGACTGTACGGACAGGGAGGGGCTGAGGCTCCTCCCTGTTTTTTGTTCCAGGGAGAAGTTTTTTTCTAAAGTAGATAAGGTTATTTCTACCTTTTTCTATTATAGACGCAGGGGCAGCCTGCTCAGACGCCTGCAGTATGAACCGAATGCTGATGTGTAAGGCAATGTCAAAGGATAAGAATAGGCTTGCCCGTATGTCTGGGGAAGGGTAGGCTCTACACGTCCTTCTCCGGGAGAAGAAAAAACGTAGGTGTTAGGAGAAAGGCGGCCAGGCGGCACTCAGCTTTGGGGCTGTCTGCCTTGGGCCCTTTACCGCGATATTGCGAATTGTCTGGTAACCGTCCTTTGACCATGGATGCCGGGTGGATATGGCACGGCAGCCATCTGCCCTGTGTTGCATAGCAATGCTTCGAGGAGGCACCGTTGTTTTTTATCGGATCTCTGACCTGCCTGAGCATCTTTCTGGCCTGGCGCTTGGCTGCGCCTTGGTGTGCGCCCTTCCTGGCGGTCTGCGTGACAGGCTTACTGCAGGTCCTTGCGGCCATGGGCGGGGTGTATCATGAAGTGCGCCTTGCCGTAGCTATCCTCTCCATCCTTTCCCTGCTGCCGGTCTGTCTTGCACTGTTCAACGCGGGAGTCTCGCGGCGGCACTACATAGGGACGGCTGCCCCTTCCCTGCTGTTCGCGGGGCTGTTGCTCCTGTTCGCCTGGCATTATGCCGGGGCCCGGCTTGTCTATTGGGATGAGTTCTTTTGGGGGGGCTTCGTCAAGCATCTTGTACAGGAAAACAGCCTCTGGGCCTGGGGCTCCGTCCTGCCCCGCCATGATTCGGTGCTGCTCTATCCGCCCATGGTCACCATCCTGCAGGCCCTGCTCCAGCCCATGGGGACGTTCTCGGAGCCAGCCATAGCCCTGGGCGAAGCCGCTGTTCTGCTTTCCGCCACCGGTGTCGTCATCCATCTGGCCCGGGAGCGGGGCCTTGCCTTCTGGCCGGTCTGTTTCTGTGCTTTGCTGACGTTCGGTCTGCTGCGTTCGCTGGGTAGTCCAGTACGTTTTTCCTCGTATCTGTTCGGCTATGCCGAGAGTCTGCAGGTTGCCTTGTTTCTTGTTCCCGCACTGGCTCTAGTCTTTGCCGGGAATACGATTCTGACGCGTACGATATTGTCCGTGGGGCTGCCAGCCCTTATCCTGTGCAAAGTGACGGGCTGTTTGCTGGTCCTGTTCATCCTGGGTGCCACGGCAGTGGTGGCCTTTCTTGTGGCTCCTGCAGGACAAAAGTTGCGCCAGACTGGGAGGATGCTCGTTCTGCCGGGAGGGGCCTGTCTTCTTTTCTGGGGGCTCTGGCGCTGGTATCTGCAGATCCATATTTTGCAGCACGTTCCCCAGCTTTCTGCCAGGATGGCGAATGCGTTTGATCCGGCTGTCGTGCAGCTGGTCATCTCCAAGTATGTCCACGCATTTTTCCTGACGGATCTTTTCGCCATCCCGTATGTCGGGGATCTTCCCGTCGTGACAGGGACGGCATTTCTGTTGCTCCTGAGCGTGTACTTTATTGTCAAAAAGGATGCGAAAGGCCAACGATGTTTCCGGGGCAGCCAGTATGTTGCTTTGGGGATACTTTTATGCGGCTTCTTTTGCTGGATGCTGGCCCATGCCTATGTGACCATCATGTATATGACCCCGGAAGAGCAGGGACGTGCCGCGATCTACGAACGCTATATAGCTGTGGCCATCGCTCCATTTCTTATTGTCGGTCTTATGGCGGCTCTGGAGTCCGGCATGCGTTGCCGCCCTTTTTGGGCACGACGCATCATCAAAGGAGGCACATTCCTTTTGGGAACAGGTATGGTCCTCTTTTTCTTCATGCGTCCTGCGGGGTTGCCGGCCAACATCGCAGAGATGGATCAGGGGGCCCGGATTATGGTCCGGGCGTCGGCTCCAGGGGCCCGGTACTGGCTCGTGGTGGGACAAGAGGAATACCAGTATGGGAATGCCTGCCAGTTTTATCTGATGCCGGATAGACAGGAAGCCCCGGTGGCAAATGACATTGTATTCAATCCCCATGATACGCCGGAGACGGCCCTGCTCGGCGGCAGGCTGCCTGCCGATCTGCGAGCCACTGCCCGGCGACAGAGGGTGGACTATCTGCTTCTGTGGCGCGTTCCTGCCGACTTCGTGGCGCGTTACGGCAAGGAGCTGGGGTTGTGTGAAGGTGAAGCGTTCCCGCTCCTCCTGCGTCTTGATGCCTGGCGTGAAGGGGAACGGGAGCTGCCTGAAAAGATCGTGTTGCCGGTAGAGCTTGGCCGGCAATGAGAGGGATGCGGTACGCCGTATCCCATCAAGGGGAAATGCTATGGAACAGACTTGTGAACTGACTATCCTGATGCCCTGTCTGAACGAATCCGAGACGCTGGCCACCTGCATCATGAAGGCCAAAGCCTATCTGGAGCGCTCCGGCGTCGACGGAGAAGTGCTGATAGCGGATAACGGCAGCACGGACGGATCCCAGGAGATAGCCCGCAGCCTGGGCGCCCGGGTGGTGGATGTGGCGCAGAAGGGGTATGGTGCGGCCCTGCTGGGGGGGATCGCTGCCGCGCGCGGCAAGTACACCATCATGGGCGATGCCGATGACAGCTACGATTTCTCCAGCCTTCAGGTCTTTGTGGACAAGCTGCGTCAGGGGGTGGATCTTGTCATGGGCAACCGCTTCAAAGGCGGGATTGCTCCCGGAGCCATGCCGCCGCTCCATCGGTATCTGGGCAATCCGGTCCTGAGCTGGATCGGCCGTCTGTTCTTCCGTATCAGCATCGGCGATTTCCATTGCGGTCTGCGTGGGTTCAACACTGAGGCTATCCGGCGCTGCGGTCTGAAAACCACCGGTATGGAGTTTGCCTCCGAGATGGTGGTCAAGGCTTCCCTGTATGGTCTCAGCATGGCCGAGGTTCCCACCACGCTGGTCAAGGATGGCCGCAGCCGTCCGCCGCATCTGCGCACCTGGCGCGATGGCTGGCGCCACCTGTGCTTTTTGCTGACCTATGCGCCGCACTGGCTGTATATGTATCCGGCGCTGGCTCTGATGGGTGTGGGCCTGTTGGGTGTGCTGCTCCTGCTTTCCGGTCCGCTGTCCGTGGGGAGCGTGACCTTTGCCAACAAAAGTTTCGTGACCTTTGCCATGCTGCTCATGCTGGGTATGCAGGTCATGGGGCTGGGGGTCGTGGCGGCCGGGCTGGCCGGTACGCATCTGCCGGGTAGGGGCGTCAGCCTGCTGGCGCGCCTGGCCTCCCGTGACAGGCTGGCTTTTGTGGCCCTGGCTTTCCTGTTGTTGTTCGTGTTCAGCTACGGCTACTGCTTCTCTGCCTGGTCAGGCGTCGGTTACGGTGATATGGCATCCCCCTTTGTGGACAATCTGAGCATTCTTGCCATCGTTTTTGGTGCCATGGCTGTCTTTTCCTTCATGCTGGCGTTCATCATCGCCGTGTGCAAGGAATTCGGCATGCGGCACTGATCCTGCGCCAAAGGCGATTGGCTGGCTGCTGTAAAAACGGGTATCGGATCGAGCATGAAATACTGCGCTATCTTGCTGTGCTGTTTCCTCTGGGGGGCCGCGCCCGTCCTGGCCTCTCCCCTGGGGGCGGACAGTTTCTTCACGGTGGACATCCCCGAGGGCTGGACCATTGAGGCCCAGGACAAGGGCTCCGTGACCATGCTTTCCCCGGATGCCGGCATCATGGTGAGCCTGGTGACGGGCCTCAACGGTACGCGCAGCCGCGCCGACATCGTGGAGGAGTACCGCAAGATGCTGGGTGCGCCGGATGTCCGGCCCCGGGCCGATGATGTCTACGAGATGCAGGGCCATGCGGGGAACATCCCCATGCGGGGCGTGCTGGCTCTGGGAGCTGACCGGCATGTGCTCGTCCTGCTGGCCGGGAAGGTGGATGATGCCCAGGCCCAGGCCATCGTGGATTCGCTGGCCCTGAAAAAATAGACTGCTTCCGTACCGCTTCCTGCTGGGGCGGGACAGCGATCGCAGGCGCAGGAGGACTGCTCTTGACGGGGCAGGAAAAGACCGTTTGGGTAAAAAGACCGTCGTCCGTGGGATGGCGGTCTTTTTTTATGGCAGGAAGACCCATGTGCGGCGGGTTCCGTCGGGTGGCGGCCCGTGGGAGAGAGGGCGGCTCGGGCCGGGGCATGTCTGCTGCCGTCTCATATGCAGGAGGACGTGACGGGCCTGAGGAAAGGGCCGCAGCGTCTGCGGGACGGGAGCGCGTTGCAGGGATAGGGGAGTCCGCAGGGGCATCCGTGGCCGGGAAAAGCCGTTGTCCTGCGGAAAGGCGGCTCCCCGGCCCCTTGTGGGGCGTGGGTAATGGGTATATGCTCCAAAGATTCCGCCTGCCTCTGGCGTGAGCAGGCGCACCGTTTTTACAAGGGATGTTTTCCATGTCGAATCATAGCGAGTACCTGAACAAGGTGTTGTTGAGCCGGGTCTACGACGTGGCCGTCGAGACCCCGCTGGATGAGGCCGTGAGCCTTTCCCGCCGCCTGGGCAACCGCGTGCTGCTCAAGCGGGACGACCTGCAGCCTGTGTTTTCCTTCAAGCTGCGCGGCGCCTACAACAAGATGGCCCGTCTTTCTCCCGAAGAGCTGCGCCGCGGCGTCATCGCCGCCTCGGCCGGCAACCATGCCCAGGGGGTGGCCCTGGCCGCCCGCCGTCTGGGATGCGAAGCCGTCATCGTCATGCCCGTGACCACGCCCGCCATCAAGGTGGATGCCGTGCGCCGTCTGGGCGGACAGGTGGTGCTGTTCGGTGAGTCTTTCAGCGATGCCTGGCGGCATACGCTGGATCTCATCAAGGAGACCGGCTACGTGTTCATCCCGCCTTTTGACGATCCCGATGTCATTGCCGGACAAGGCACCATCGGCATGGAGATCCTGCGTCAGCATCCCGACCCCATTCACGCCATTTTCGTGCCCATCGGCGGGGGCGGACTTGCCGCCGGCGTGGCCGCCTATGTGAAGAACCTGCGGCCCGAGATCCGCGTCATCGGTGTGGAACCCGTGGACTCCGACGCCATGCGCCGTTCCATCATGGCCGGGCATCGTGTGGAGCTCAAGGACGTGGGCCTGTTCGCCGACGGCGTGGCCGTGAAGCTGGTGGGCGAGGAGACCTTCGCCCTTTGCCGCGACCTGCTGGACGACATCATCACCGTGGACACGGACGCCATCTGCGGCGCCATCAAGGATATCTTTGAAGATACCCGCGTGGTGGCCGAACCGGCCGGTGCGCTGGCCCTGGCCGGTCTGCGTGCCTATGCCCGCGCGGGCAACCTGCGCGACACCACCCTGGTGGCCGTGGTCAGCGGCGCCAACATGAATTTCGACCGTTTGAGCCATGTGGCCGAGCGTGCGCGCTTCGGTGCCAACCGCGAAGCCCTGCTGGGCGTGACCATCCCCGAGAAGGCGGGCAGCTTCCGCCAGCTGGTGCAGGCCATCAGCAGCCGCAACATCACCGAGCTGTGCACCCGCTTCGCCGACCCGGTCAACGCCCATGTGCTGGTGGGCATCGACATCAAGAACAGCGACGAGGTGGCCTCCGTGCTGGAAGACCTGCGGGCTGCCGGTTTCAGTGCCTGCGACCTTACGGACAACGAACTGGCCAAGCTGCACCTGCGCCATATGGTGGGCGGCAACGCGCCCCAGGTGCACAACGAACGCCTGATCCGCTTCTTCTTCCCCGAGCGGCCCGGCGCCCTGCTCAATTTCATGGACGCCATGCGCGTGACCTACAACTTCACCCTGTTCCAGTACCGCTACCACGGGGCGGACTTCGGCCGCGTGCTGCTGGGGGTGGAAGTTCCCGAAGAGCGGCGCGAGGACTTCGAGGAGTTCCTGGCCCGCGTCGACCGCATGGGCTACCCGCATGTGGATGAGACCGACAACCCGGCCTACAAGATGTTCCTGGGCTGGCATCACGACAACTAACTGATGCCGGTCTGCACGGACAGACCATGATGCTTGTCGGGAGGCCGCTCCTTCGGGGGCGGCCTCCTGCTGTTCACAGGCCCCGGAGATCCCGGCGGCAACAAGGAGAGCGCGGGAGGGCTGAGAGAGGCCCGGCAGCATGGCTCCTTTGCGGACTATCCTGATGCCTGCATCGGCCCTCCCCGGGCCGGAGGGAGCTTTCTCCGCCTGTCCCTGCCTTCCGGGCCGTCGTCATTGACAAGCCGGGACAGTTGGCCGAACATGGACAAAACCGGTATCGTCAACTTTTTACCGTCTGGCAGGACGCTATGATTCGTATTCAGGAAATTCTCGACAAGGTGGCGGCCAACAACCATGATGCCAATCTGGAGCTGATCCAGAAGGCCTACGTGTTCGCCGCCACAGCTCACGCGGGGCAGACGCGCCTTTCGGGCGAGCCCTATCTGTCCCATCCGCTGGCCGTGGCCTATACCCTGGCCGACATGGGCTTTGACGAGCCCACGGTGGCGGCGGGCCTGCTGCACGATACGGTGGAAGACACCGGCACCACCATCGAAGAGATCGACGACAAGTTCGGCGAAGACGTGGCCGACATCGTGGACGGTGTCACCAAGATCAGCATGATCGTCTTCGAGAACAAGGAAGAGGCGCAGGCCGAGAACATCCGCAAGATGATCCTGGCCATGAGCCACGACATGCGCGTGCTGATGGTCAAACTGGCCGACCGCCTGCACAACATGAGCACCCTTGATTTCCAGAAGCCCCACAAGCAGCGCCGCATCGCCCAGGAGACCATGGACATCTACGCGCCCCTGGCCAACCGTCTGGGCCTGTACCTGCTCAAGCGCCAGCTGGAGGACTTGAGCTTCAAATATCTGCGGCCGGACATCTACAACCAGATCGACCACTGGCTGGACGCGCATCAGGTGGTGGAAAAGCAGATCATCGAAAAGGTGGTCTCCCTCATCCAGGATCTGCTGGCTTCCAACGGTCTGGAAGGGCAGGTCTACGGGCGCATCAAGCACAAGTACAGCATCTACAAAAAGATGCAGTCCCAGTCCCTGACCCTGGACGAGATGCACGACATCATGGCCTTCCGCGTGCTGGTCAAGGACATCCGCGACTGTTACGCGGTGCTCGGTCTGGTGCACTCGCAGTGGAAGCCGGTGCACGGGCGCTTCAAGGACTATATCTCCATGCCCAAGGCCAACGGCTACCAGAGCCTGCATACCACGGTCATCGGGCCCGAAGGCGAGCGCATCGAGATCCAGATCCGTACCGAAGAGATGCACCGGCAGGCCGAACACGGTGTGGCCGCGCACTGGCTGTACAAGGAAAAGGGCCGGGTCAACTCCAAGGACCTGGAACAGTTCTCCTGGCTGCGCGAGATCTTCGAGCGCCAGGGCGACGAAGCGGACTCGCGCGAGTTCATGCATTCGCTCAAGCTGGACCTGTTCAAGGACGAGGTCTACGTCTACACCCCTGCCGGTGACGTGAAGGAACTGCCCGAAGGCGCCACGCCGCTGGACTTCGCCTTCCACATCCACAGCAAGGTGGGCCATCATTGCGCCGGGGCCAAGATCAACGGCCGCCTCATGCCGCTGGGCACGCCGCTCAAGAACGGCGACATCGTGGAGATCATCACCGATCCTTCGCGCAACCCCAATCGCGACTGGCTCAAGATCGTCAAGACGGCCCGCGCCCGCAGCCGCATCCAGCGCTACCTGCGTACCGAGGAACGCGCCCATGCCCTGGCCCTGGGCCGCGACATGCTGGAAAAGGAGGGCCGCAAGGTCAACCTCAATGTGGCGCGCGCCCTGAAGGACGGCCAGCTGGCCATCGTGGCGCAGGAGATGAACTTCGAGAACGTGGACGAGCTGGTGGCCTCGGTGGGCTATGCGCATATCACGCCGCGCCGTGTGCTCAACAAGCTCTATGCCGTCCTGCATCCCGATAATGCCGCAGCCGCGGAACCGGCCACGCCCACCATCAAGGAAAGCAAGGAAGCCGCCAAGCGCAAGAGCGACGGCGTGGGCATTTCCGGCTGTGACGGCGTGCTCATGCGTTTTGCCAAGTGCTGCAACCCGGTGCCGGGGGACCCCATCATCGGTTACATCAGCCGCGGCATGGGCGTCACTGTCCACCGTGCGGACTGTCCCAATGTGGCCAATATGGAGCCGGAGCGCCTCATCTCCGTGCATTGGGACGGCGAGGAGGAAAAGCCCTACGAGGCCGGCATCTTCATCCTGGCCCAGAACCGCAGCGGCGTGCTGGCGGGCATCGCCCAGCTCCTGGCCTTGCAGGGCATCAACATCACGGCGCTGTCTTCGCGGGCGCTGGTGGACGGCCGGGCCGAACTGCGCCTGACCGTGGAAGTGTGCAACGCCACCCAGCTCTATGATGTCATCGAGGCCATCCGCGGCCAGTCCGGCATCCTCGAAGTGGTGCGCGATACCGAAGAAGCCTAGCCCATCCCGCCCGGCTGCCGTGGCGCAGCCTTTCAGCGAACATACGCAGGGGACACCGCAAGGTGTCCCCTTTTTCGTGGGCCATCCCGCGACAGTTTTGGGCAACTATTTGCCAGGAACAGGTCTGTACCCGGCAGCCGGGTCGGCGTATCCCGGTAAGCACAGGACAAAGGTCCGTTGCCCGGACGGGATCTGCCGGAAAAGGGCGGAGCCTTCCGGTCTGCGTCGACGGGGAGCAGGAGGCATCTTTGCGTTGCGTTCCCCGGTATGCGGCAGCGGGCCGTCTTTCTCATGCCGGGGCATCCGGCACAACCGTTGAAGATATCGTGGGGAACACCATGGACAGGATGCAGAAAGCGGAAGCGTACAGGAAGGAATTGGGCAAGACGGGGGCCCCGGCACTGGCCGGGACGGATCCCGAACTGGCGGCTATCCGGGAGCGCCTGGAATACGGCGAGATCGCCGGACAGGGCTGCCTGGATGCGCGTCGGCGCCGCCTCATTACCCTGGTCGTCCTGGCCGCCATCCAGACGCCGGAGGGGATAGGGGAGGAGACACGGGCCGCCCTGCATCAGGGCGTGCGTCCCGAAGAGATCCGCGAGGCCCTGTACCAGTGCGCGCCCTATATCGGCTTCCCGCGGACGGAGGCGGCCCTGCGCCATGCGGATGCCGCCCTGGAGGCCGCCGGTATCGCCCTGCCCCTGCCTGAAGGCGGCACGGTGAGCGAAGAAGACCGCTTTGAAAAAGGCCTTGCCGTACAGACCGGTATTTTCGGGGATGCCATCAGCAAGATGCACGCTTCGGCCCCTGAAGGACAGCGGGAGATCCTCGTCCGGCATCTTTCCGCGTTCTGCTTCGGCGACATCTATACGCGCACGGGGCTGGATCTGCCGCTGCGGGAGCTGCTGACCTTCTGCATCATCAGCGCGCTGGGCGGCTGTGAGGCCCAGGTCAAGGCCCATGTGCAGGGCAATGCCGCCGTGGGCAACGGCAAGCAGCTGCTGGTGGATGCCCTGCTGCAGATGCTGCCCTGCATCGGCTTCCCCCGCACGCTCAACGCCCTTGCCTGCGTCAACAGCGTGCTGCCGGAGGCCTAGAGCACCGGGCAGGAGGATAGCGTCCCCGCGCGCCCCGGCTGTGTTCCTGTTGCCGGGGCATGCGGGAATGACGGGATGGTCTTGAGGTCAGGAAGGCGCGGCCCTACGAGGACGGGCCGCACCGGCGCGGAACAGGGCCGGCCCGCAGGCGGATGACGCGGACGTATCCTAAAGGCCGCCCGCCCCGGCTTCGCCCAGAGGCGCAAGCGTGCGTTTCCGCTGGATGTCCCGGTGGGGCGGTTCGCCGAACATGCGTTTGTACTCCCTGCTGAACTGGGTCACGCTCTCATAGCCTACGGAAAGGGCCGCCGAGGCCGCGCGCATGTCTTCCATGAGCATCAGGCGCTGGGCCTCGTGCAGCCTGAGCTGTTTGAGGTATTGCAGGGGGCTCAGGCCGGTGACGGTCTTGAAATGACGATGGAGCGTGGACAGGGACATGCCCACCTGCCGTGCCAGGCTCTCCATGCGTACCGGGGCCCCCAGATCCCGGCGCAGGATGGAGACGGCCTGCAAGACCTGGCTGTTCTGCGAGCCCTGGGCATAGAGTCCGCGCAGCACATGGCCCAGGGGCCCGATCAGCAGCAGATAGTGCAGCTCCTGCAGGATCATGGGGGCGCGGATGGCGATCTGCTCCGGCTTGTCCAGCAGCTCGGCCAGGCGCAGCACCGCTTCCAGGAATTCCGGTTCGGCATCCGCCACGGCGACGCCGGGGCCGTCTTCCTGCGGCGTTTTGCCCGCAGGCCGCATCCTGAGCATGAGGTCCGTCAGGATCTGCCTGTCCAGATAGAAGAAGAGGGAGAGGAAAGGCTGTCCGGGAGCCGTATCGAAAAAGGAAGACGAGCTGGGCATGTCGATGCCGGAGACCAGGAACTGGCCCCGCCGGAAGACGAATTCCTGCGAGCCGATGAGCGAGCGTTTGCTTCCCTGGACGATGACGGACACCAGCGGTCTTTCGAAGCAGCGGTCAGGTGCGGGCGGGTCCTCCCGCCGGACGAGCACCAGATCGTCGATGGGGCTGGGGCGGATCTCCGGGGCGGGGAGGTGCCGCATCAGGATGTCTTTCAGGGCGGCAAGGATATCTTCTTTGATGGACAGGGCTGAGGATGCCATGAGGACCTCCGGTTCGGGCTGCCTGTCCAGTGTAACCAAAAGGCGGCAGGGAGAGAAGACACCGCCGATGGCGCCCGCGGGCAGACGGCACGACTGTGCAAGAGCGCCGGAGGGGATGTGCCCAGCTTCGGGAAGTCTCTGTCTTTGCCCTGCTGACGGGACAGGCACGGGGAGCGGTACACGGCGCAGTCCGTCCGCGGCTGCCCGGCAGTGTGGCCGCACCTCCGGCGATACCGGCCGGGCGTGACATATAACGATCAACAGAAGGAAACGACCATGCAGGAAAACAGGGGGCCTTTCGCCCAGGGCGGAGCCAACACGGCCTATGCCCGCTACTTTGTCGGCAACAGTTACCTGAATATGCTTTCCACCGAAGGGGTCGTCATCGGTAACGTGACCTTCGAACCGGGATGCCGCAACAACTGGCATATCCATGAGGCCGCCAGCGGCGGCGGGCAGATACTGCTCTGCACCTCCGGGCGCGGCTGGTATCAGGAGTGGGGCAAGCCCGCACGCGAACTGCACGCGGGCGACGTGGTCCACATCCCCGCCGGGGTCAAGCACTGGCACGGCGCGGCCAGGGACAGCTGGTTCGTGCATCTGGCCGTGGAAGTCCCCGGTGAGGGCTGCCGCTCCCAGTGGCTGGAGCCTGTCAGCGAAGAGGAGTATGCCCGTCTGCCCTAGGCAGGAGCATCTTGCATCCGGTGCCCACGGCGCCGGATGAGCCTGCCGGCAGCCGCCGGAAAAAGGAGGCCGCCGCTGTTCCTGCAAAAACAGCGGCGGCGGAGTGCGCGCGGGAAGGAGAAGCACGCGCGGGAGAGGGGCGGATGGCCCGCCCCGGGAGGGCTAGAAGGTGTAGGCGAAGATCAGCTGGGCCTTCCAGGCATCCTGCTTGGACCAGTTACGCTGTTCGCTGATATAGCTCTTGTCCCAGGTATCCTTGTCCATCATGTTGACGATGTAGCCCAGCTCGAGATTGGCTTCCAGGTTCTCGTAGATCTGCCAGGAGTTGACCAGGTTGAATTCCAGCAGGCCGTCGTTGGTGGTCAGGTAGGGACCGTCCTGGGCGGCGGTGGTGTCGTCCCAGGCCACGCCGGAACCCATGTACTTGACCATGGAGGGGCTGTTGGTGCCACCCCAGTAGGCCACACGGAAGGTGTGCTTGAGGTCTTCCACAAAGCTCACGTCCGCGATCTGCAGGCCCACGCCCCAGGTACCGGCGTAGGTCAGATTGTTGTCGTAGAAGTTGTAGCCGGTGCCCCAGGCCAGGTTGCCGTCGCCCATGAAGGACGTGAAGTTGCCCGCGCCGGCGATGGAGGGCAGCCGCTCGGAACCGTTCTTGACGTTGCCGTCGTCACCGGAGGCATACCAGCCGAAGATGCCGGGGGTGCCCCAGTCCATCTTGTATTCCACCAGGGCCTTGACCAGCCAGCCTTCACGCTTGCTGTTGCCGCGCACCAAGTCCGTACCGCGCTTGAGCACGTCGTAACGGCCCATGGCTTCCACATAGCCGTAATTGATGTCGAATTCGATGTTCAGGGGGTCGAAGGCCGTGATGGCCACGGGCAGGCCGGCCCAGAACATGGAACCGTAGGCCTTGCCGGTCTTGCCGAGGGCAAACTCGTTCATGCCGGGCAGGTAGCCGGGCAGGGTCACGTCCAGCGCGCCGTCGGCCGTACCCACGCCGCCTTCATTGAAGCGGGTGTTCTTGCCCTGCATGCCGTACATGGCCCAGGGGGTCAGTTCCACACCGTCGAACTTCAGGGGCAGCATGAGCGCGAAGAGGTCCATGTTGTCTAGATAGTTGTTGTAGCCGTTGCCGTAAGGTTCGTTATCGGCATTGGTACCGGTGTAGTTGTCGTTGAGCGGGCGCATCCAGAGGGCGGTCAGGCCCACATTGTCGTTGAACTGGTAGCTGGCGACCAGGGCGGCGGCGTCACCGTCCATGATGGCGGAACCGCCGGCCACGTTGGGCATGGCCACGGCCTGCAGGCCCATGCGGAGCTTGAGGTCGGTATTGGGCACCATCCAGTCGATGTAGGCGTTCTTGACCTTCACCTCCTTGCCGTCGGCACCCAGGGCGCCGCCGCTTTCGGCAGTGCCCCACATCTGGTCGCCGATCTCGAAGAACACCGTACCGGACAGGGATTCGGAGGCCACGGCATCCAGCTGCAGGCGGACGCGCTGACCGGCATTGAAGGTATCGTGGTGACGGTACTTCTTGTTGTCCACATCCTTGATGAGGCTGCCGTCACCAAGGCCAAAGCCCACCAGCCATTCGCCGGAGGCTTTGAAATCGATGGCTTTGGCGCCGCTGGCGGCCCCCAGGAGCATGCCGGCAGCCAGCATGAGGGTAAGAATTTTTTTCATGACCTTCTTCCTTACTGTTTGAGGTTCACATCCATCAGGCAACAGCGGCGCCCCCCGACGCCACGGCCGCCCGGGCCGTATTCCGCGCCTTGGCGCGGGCCTTTTTGTCCTTGCAGCGGCAGTTGGGGCAGGTGCCCTTGCAAACATGCTTTGCCTTTTCAGGGACAATGAGGACCTTGTTGCCGCTCGTCGCCAGCTCGAAGCCGCGGGAGCCTTTGTAGTGGATGCGCTGCGGCGCGATGGAAGGCTGGGGCGCACCACGCAGGGCTGCGGCCGCCGCCGGCTGGATGCGGGTCACATGGCGCACATCGATGAAGAATTTGTTGCAGTCGTTGCTGTGGCAGCGCATGAGGTTCAGGATGGCACGGGCCTGTTCCAGATCCAGATCCTCGCCGGTGGCGATGTGCAGGTTGTTGGCACTGCGGCGGAAAGAGATCCGGGTCTGGGGAAGGTTTTCCAATCTCGGCATGGTGGCTCCTGTGGTAATGTGTTTTGTTGAGGCCAACATGCCATGATTGAAAATTGATGTCAACGGAATTGAAAGTTGTTTTCAATTTATTTTGCCTTTGAAAAATAAAAAGACAATCATCTCAAAAAGGTAGCGAATCCGTGCCGGCTTATCTCTGCGTATGACGCAGAACAGGGCCAGCATCGATCCCGGACTGCGTGCCCCTGCCGGTCAGCAGGGAAGAAAAGCGGCGGTACGGGATTTGCGATACTTTTTTAAAGGAACCGCAGCATTGCTTGCCTGCCGCCGCAGATCACGTCAACTCCGGTTCAGGATCGGGGGGGCCCGGCGGGGATCCTGCGTGCGTATATCTCGAAAAATCTTTTATTTTGCGCTATGGTGCGCGCACAGGAAGGCCTCTGGAGAAGATCATGACGACAGCCACAAGCCGATATTTTGCCCTGCTGGCCCTGACGGCCGCCCTGTGGGGCGCCCAGCCGCTGCTGGTCAAGATCACCATGCGGGAGCTGAACCCGTCCACCATGACCGCAGTGCGTTATCTGCTCATGAGCATCACCTTTTTCGCGCTCATGCGCTGGCGGGGGCTGCCGCTCCTGCCGCCGCTGCGCCTGATGCCGGCCCTGCTGCTCATGGGCATCACCGGTGTGGCGCTCAACAATATCGCCCAGTTCACCGGTCTGCAGCTCTCCACGGTCAGCAATGCCACTCTCATCGCCACGACCACTCCGGCCGTGACGGCACTGGTGGCCCTGATCTTCCTGCGCGAGCGCCTGCTGCCCATCGAGCTGCTGGGGATCCTGCTTTCCGTGGCAGGGGCGCTGTTCCTCGTCAGCAAGGGACAGATAGACGTATTGCTGCATATCTCCTTCAACAAGGGGGATCTGCTGTTCTTCACCGCCCAGTTGGGCTGGGCCGTCTATTCCCTGACGGGCTTCCGCGTCATGCGCCATCTTCCGCCCCTGACGACCACGGCCTGGGCCGGGCTGTTCGGGACGGCGGGCACCTTCATCTACGCCGCGCTGACCGGCCAGCTGGACGTGCACAGCGTGGGCGGCACTGATGGCGTTGGGCGAAGGTCTCTCCCGTGAGAAGATGCTTTTCCTGCTGCGGCTGGAAAAGCCTTTGGAGCTTCTGAGCGAGGCGTGGATGGAGCGTCGGACCGTGGATGAGGGCGAGCTCTTCCAGAGCCTGCTCATCGAAGTATATGAGGATGAGCATCAGCAGCTACTCAATGAGCCGCTGATGCTGTGATCGGAGGTGCGGTGCATGAACATGGCTCGTTATGAGCAGGAAACCCTTATCAGCTTCAACGAGGAAGAAAAGAAT